>Ga0233437_1000741_pt1 | contig 69233 bp, 55 predicted proteins | sample SI_122_August201_FD_182714 | JGI IMG/M metagenome (GOLD analysis project Ga0233437, IMG submission 182714) | Seawater microbial communities from Saanich Inlet, British Columbia, Canada - SI_122_August2016_200_MG | ecosystem: Environmental > Aquatic > Marine > Inlet | place: Canada: British...
CAGCAATTCGATCGATGAGATCGGGCACACCCAGTTCTTCTCCACGCATTTCCAGACGCTCCCTGAGTTCTTCCTTCAAGGATTTCGGCATCCACACGATGCGAAGGAGGCCGCCGTCACCGGATATGAACTTACGCTGGGTCAGGTTGAACTTGCCGTGACCCACAAACCCGGGTGAAGATTGACCGCCGCCCATAACGCCCGCGAGGGTCGTAAACTTCATGCCGCACGGGGTGGGGCCGCTGTAGTCCCGATGCACCGTCATGACGCCGTTACAACCGGGCAGCACGGCTGCGATGGCTTCGCAGCAACCGCAGGTGGTCATGGGATCATGAACGATGGAGTAAAAATTGTAGTGGTCAATGGTCTGGCGGGAGGCCTTGAAGATGAAATCGTTGACGCCTTTAAACTGGCCCAGATCCGGATCAAGCACCTCACCCTTTTCCACGGGCTGGTTGGGCCCTGTGGGATTGATTTCAAAGGAGGCCTTGCAGTCCATCCAGTTGTATGCGCCGCAAAGGCCGGTCCGCTCGGGGCTTACCATGCACACATGGCTGGGGGCAAATGACTGACACAGGGTACAGGAATAGAAAGTCTCCACGGCTTCGTCGGTCATGTTTTCAACACGGCTGTCTCTGGCCTTGTATTCGGCCTTTGCCGTTTCCGTGAGTTTAGCCACGTCTTCTTTCTTGGTGTACAGGGTCACCTGAACCTTGTCCAAAATGCTCCCGAAATCCTGATGCATCTTCGCGTGCAGGATCACACCGATATCCTTGATGGTAAACCCTTTTTCAATAGCCTGGTCGCTGACCCGGACCCAGGCGATGTCCCGCTGCCCGATATGCATGATATACTGGGCATAGTTGATGAGATGGTGAATTTGTCGTTCCAGGATGGGCTCAAAATCGGGCTGCATTTCACGGCCCGCCACCTGCATGAAGATGCCCAGGGGAAGCTTATCGCCCTTTTTCACATCGCCCACATCCGGGCCGACCACTTCCACCTTGCCGTCTTCGATCTCGTTCATCTCAGCCATTTTGCACAATTCAGTGCACAAGGTCTTGCCGCCGCCCATCTCCATGTAGAGATCATCTTTACGGACGCGCTCGCCCTCGAATGCCGGGCCATAAGACAGGGGAATCTTGATTTCCGAAACCGACACTTTGAGACCGCGAATTTCAACGGACTTCTGGCAGATTTCATCGTGGGGAACATTGGCCACCACGTGCTCGTAGGTACAGATACCCGTGGGCAGGATTTCGGGAATATCCGTGTCGGCCAGCGTGGGGAAGCCCCAGTTCACACAACCGGCGGCTGCCACGGCCCATTCGGTACCCACATCGCCGAAGGCGTTGACGAAAGCGAAAATTCGTTCCTTGTTGTACATGAGCATTTTCTTGTAATCACCCGGCTGGACACCGCCGAAGGCCATGGCGGCCCGATTGGCGAAACCGAGAGCGAATACGGCAGAGCTGATATCCGGGCCAAAGGGCACGATTCGGGTATTCCATCCCACCTGCATGCCGGCTTCCAGGCACTGCTCGATCAACGTGGTGCCGTTGTGATTGGCCGCACAGAAGATATAGAGGCTTTTTTTCTGATAGTCCTCCACAATCATCTTGGCGGTTTCCGCATCGGGCAGGGCGCCTACACAAGCCGCAAAACCGGGCGCCGATCCGTCCACAAATTCCACACCACGCTTTCTCAAAATGGTGTCATCGGCGGGACCTACCCACAGTTTACCGGCCTCTATATCAGGATCTTCCTGGGCAATATAAAAATCAGGCTCCCTCAGGATTCGAAGGACTTCCTTGATCTCATAGGCAAAAATACCTGCCATGCCCGCATCCAGCAGGGGACCCAGGTAGGGGAGATAGTTTTTGAGCTTAATATGGGGCGGCAGAAGCGACCGCGCAAATTCAAGGGGTGCCTTCAGGTCTTCCAACGTCTCCACTTTCATACCGGTGAGGGAATAAATCACCGGCAGATAATAGGCCGTGTTCGGGAAGCCGATCTTGGTGCTGGCGTCATAGGACTCAAGGGCGTTTCGGTATTCGCCCTCAACCTGTGAAACAACTTTATAGCCGCCCTGAATGCCTGCAAATGCTACTAACTTAGACATGTTTTCCTCCTTCGTTGAGGATTTATTTTAATCCGTAAAATTTTTTCTACCGCTGATCGTGAATTGGCTAGGCCTGAAGTGCCTGGCGGTCAGCCATATCCATCAAAACACGCTCCCTCGCCCGGTCGATACCCAGTTCCTTCCGTTTCTTATCGATATGGGCAATCATCTTATGGGCGTGTTCAATCGGATCTTCAACCATATCCCACTTCCCACCATAGATGTCTTCCAGTTCCTCAAACAGATATTTTTGGAAGACCGGTGCGCCCGTAGTCTGGAGAACACCACCAAATACGGTATATACACCGGAGGTCACAAAATACTGTCCAATCGCAATGGCCTTTTCGCTCATCCATTCAGGGGCGCTTCCGGCAGCAGGCAAATCGCTTAGATCATCACCGAGACCGCCGGCATTTACCATTTCCGTTGCAGCTAAAAGTATCCGGCTGTTGTCAACACATGAACCGAGATGGAGAACGGGAGCAATACCCACGGTCTCACAGACTTCGGCAAGGCCAGGCCCTGCATATACGTCTGCGCTCTCAGGCGTGAGCAGCCCATGCATGGCGCATGTTATAGCGTTGCAGCCGGTCGTTAGTACCAGCACGTCATTTTTAATGAGTTCTTTAATGATTGTCAAAGTCGCATTGTTATGCTGTTGCCTTGCATTGTTACAACCGACCACGCCGGCAACACCGCGAATACGGCCGTTAATAATATTATCATTCAGCGTATAATAGGTTCCCCTGAAGGCCCCACCAAGGTGATATTCAATGGATTCAACACCGAACCCTGCTATCTGGGCCGATTTATGCTGCGGTATCAGGACATCCGTGCCACGGTTTGCAAAGTTATCAATGGCCATTTTCACGATGCGGGTTGCATCCTCAGTGGCATGGTGCTCGTCAAACTCAATGTGGACAACGTTGTCCTGCTCCATCTTGGCAATGGGGTGCGTTGTAATCAGTTTGGTGTGGAAACATTTTGCAACATTGGCGAGATTCTGCATGACACACTGTACATCCACTACCATCGCATCGCAAGCTCCTGTTATGATTGCAAGCTCTTGCTGCAAGAAGTTACCTGCCGGCGGAACACCGTGGCGCTGCAAAATCTCATTGGCTGTACAGCAGATCCCGCCCAACTGGATCCCGTTAGCGCCTTTTTCCTTTGCGTAGTCGAGCATTTCCTGACTCTCGGAAACAGCCACGATCAATTCGGACAGTACGGGCTCATGTCCATGGACAATAATATTCACATGATCTTTCTTCATGATTCCGAGATTCGCCTCTGACTGGAGAGGTGACGGAGTACCGAAAAGGATATCCTGCATATCTGTTGCCAGCATGGATCCGCCCCACCCGTCTGCAAGGGAAGCCCTGGTACATTGTTTGACCAGATTTTTGTAATCCTGATCCACACCCATATGGGTGCGATGCATAATTTCCACAATTTCGCGGTCAATGTTGCGGGGAAGAACACCCTGCTTCTTCCAGATTTCATAACGAGGGGCAGGGGCTCTCTTGAGATACTTCAATTCCCCTTCGGCCTTGCCCCATTCATTCAGGGCCGCTTCGCCCACTTCAACGGCAATCTCGTCCAGGTCCCGGTCCAGTTCTTCGCCATCCACTTCCACGGTAGTGGCAACTCCCAGCTTCTCTGCTACAGCAACCAATTTGACGGTATCCTTAATCCGGTAGGCATCCGTCTCCTTTTTGGCGGCGGAAACAAAGACTTCAGCCACGCAACGGCCATGGTCTGAATGTGCTGCCGCTCCTGCAGCCACCATTCTTGCAAAATTCCTTGCCGCAATGGTGTTGGCGGTTGCACCGCACAGGCCCTTTCTCTCATCTTCGCCTTCAATACCCCCCTTTGGAAGGGGCAGGCGGCAGGGTCCCATGGCACAGTTCTTACAACATGTTCCTTGAATTCCGATGTTACAGGGTTTCATCTTTACGGCCCGATCAAAAATCGTTTCCACATTGAGCTCATGGGACCGAACAATCATCTCCTGTGTTGCCACATCGATGGAGGCTTTGATTGGATCAGCCAGCTTCGGAGCTTTGGCAACCTTTGCTTTTTCTACTGCCATTTTGAGGTTCCTCCTCATGATTTATGTAAAGTACAGTTTTTTAAGATAAATACGGGTTTCCAGAACAAAACCATTAAACTCGTTTATCTCATTCGTTTGAGACTTTCGATCATTTTTTCGAGTTTGGTTTTCTGAATTATTGCAGCCGTCATGGTTCCGGGTTTTTTCACTGTGCCTGCCTTGGCCTCAAAACGCTTTCGATTCTCTTCCGCGCGCGCGTCCCTCAGGGCATTTTCATCGGCTTCCCGCTTGGCCACTTCCGCAGCTTCAGCATCCGCTTTCGCCTTGGCTTCGGCATCCGCTTTCGCTTTGGCTTCGGCCGCTGCTTTGGCTTCGACATCCGCTTTCGCTTTTGCATCCGCTTCTACTTTGGCTTTTGCTTCTGCCGCTGCTTTCGCTTTCAGTTCGGCTTCTGCTTTGGCTTTCGCTTCCGGATCTTCTTTGGGAGCGTCCTTAACTTCCGGCTTGGCTTCTGCCTTGGGTTCGGGAGCCGCCTTGGGCGCTTCCTTCACTTCGGGCTTGGCTTTGGGTTTTGCTTCCGCTTTGGGCGCGGGTGCTTTCTTTGCCGCAGGCTTCTTTTCGGCTTCCGGTTCCCCGAAATCCAGGTTGGGCTCAGGAGAAATAGCCAGAAGATCAGCCTCCTCAAGGTCCAGAACTTTGGATACGTCCGCCACATTGGAGGCGGTCCCGCCGTTTGAAAGCAATTCAATAAAAGACTTGGTCAACCGAACACTTTCCGGATGACGCAGAACCACCACGGATGCGCCGGCCAGCAGGTAACAGACAGCGGCTGTGGACTCCATCATGATCCCCCGCTTTTCAGGATCACCCAGGGTCGGGGCTTCTTCAATGGCCTCTTTGGCTTCCTTGCATTTCCAGATTTCATTTCCCAGATTGCAGATCATGGGGATCTGCAGTTTGTCGTCTTCCTGGGTCAGGGCCGCCATCATGATCCGTTCCATGACCGAGTATGAATACTCCATACCGTATCCGAGACCACCGGTGGTGGGATCGATGATAATCTTGTCGCTGTTAACACCCAGATTGCCCAGAAGGATATTGAGCTGTTTGGCCAGGTTCACATCAATGGGGGAAGATGAAACAATCGTTTGACCATAACCGAGAGCGCTGGCGCCCACACCCTTGTGGTTTGCTTCTTCCACCGGTCCGAGGGAAACGTTTTTTCCCTCACAGATTTCCGAGATCTTTTTCAAGACCTCTTCGTCCTTGGCGTTATTGGCGGTTCCCCACAGAACCAAGGGTACGTCCACCGCATCGACAACCTTTTTGGTGATTTCAGCGGTTTCTTCAGCGGTACGATCCATTCCGTTCGGATCCGTGCCTTTCAATTGGAGTACAATCAGATCAGCGCCGTACTCGTCCACGCATTTTTTGGCCCACGCATCAGGGGCGCCGATCACCTCCTTAAAGGGCGCGATCGCAGCCTCGGGCCATTCTTCGGAAGGGTCATAATCCCAGACTTCCATGGCAACCTTTGGGGCATTGGGCATATTGCCTTCAAAGAGATGGAATGGGTACGAATCTCCTCCACCCAGTGTAACGGCGCCGTCTCCAGCGCCAAGTGTTGTTGTCCCTATTCTTCCTGAATAAGGCTGTTCGGGAATCTCAAAGGCCAATTTTTATACCTCCTTCTTGGATTCTTTGTTCGTTCACAATCTGCGGCTTATCGCCGCTGCCTGATATAAAAACCATCTTTACTTTATGAAAAAACCATCCTTTAGACGATAGCAATAAAGGAACAATTCCTCTACGTTAAAAAACTCACTTGTGAAAAATTTAACATAGTAAGCACAAAAAAATGCCTCTGCTTTCGAGGTCATTCGCCGTAAAGTAGAAGATTATCGAAGCGTTGTCAAGGGGTTTTTGCCAGCAATTTAAAAGGCTTTACTAAACATTTAAAAACCCCACATATTGTATGAAACCAAAATATTATACAATATCATGTGTGTTTATTGAATTATCTTATCAAAAATACGGTATGCTGCTTTAACGGCCCCATTTTCGCTGGGCAATTCAACGGTCGGCCTCCCTTCCAGATCAAACTGCTGCACTTCTGTATCCTCAGGGACGGTACCGACAAAATCCAGATCATATTGGCTAAGCGCCTCATCCAGAGCCTCTGATTGGCCTTCTTTGGTGCGGTTAATCATAACGACTTTCCGGCTGATGTTTAATTTGAGGGCTTCTGATAATTTCACGATACGATGGGCCGCCTGTAAGCCGCGCCTTGTGGCATCGCTCACCACCAGGAGCACGTCGATGTTATTGGTGGTCAGCCTGCTGATATGCTCCATGCCTGCCTCATTGTCCACAACCAGATAGCCGTAATTATCAATAAGCTTCTCCAGATATTGGGTCAAAAGGGTATTGGCAGCGCAATAACATCCCGCCCCTTCAGGACGTCCCATGATAATGAGGTCAAAACCGCTGGATTCCACAACCGCTTCCTGAAGCTTCATTTCCATGTATACATCTTTGGTCATACCCGTCGCAACACCCGTCTTCATATCTTCCCTGGCATCTCCCAGTGTTTCGCCCAAATCGAGCCCCAGCACTTCGTTCAGGTTGGCGTTGGCATCGGCATCGACAGCCAGAACAGGGGTTTTCCCTTTCTCCACCAGGTATTTGACCAGCATACCCGCTGTAGTGGTTTTACCAGTACCCCCTTTTCCGGCTAACGCTATTGAATAAGTCATGTTTTCCTCCCCATACTGAAAGATAAATTTTAATTGCTATTTTCTAAAAAAAGCTCTATAATATGCTGTTTTTACAAAAATCTTTTTAGTAACCCACAACTGATTTCCATGATAACCAAAATCGAAATATGGGACCAAATAAAACGGAGCATCAGGAGCGATATCCCAAAATCCGAATTCAAAATGTGGCTGTCACAAGCATCTTTGCTTGAGATCAACCCGGAATTGGCTGTTATTGAGGTTCCAAACAAATTCGTTGCATCATGGCTTTCTGAAAATTACAGTGAGCATATACGGCAGCTTTTGCGAGATCTCGTTGGCGCCCGCCCGGCCATCCGGTTTTCATACCAGACCGCTGGAAAAAGAAAAAAAGAAAAAAAGAAACGTATCCCTCAATATTCAAAAACGTCCTTTTCTTCATGGTTGGATCCGTCCTGCACCTTTTCCGATTTCGTCACAGCTCCTTCCAACGGACTGGCCTGCTCTTCTGCGCTTGATGTTGCAACCCATCCGTCCTACAAGTATAATCCTCTTTACATTTTTAGCAAATGGAGCTTTGGAAAGACGCATCTTTTGCACGCCATCGGCAATGAAGCCATGAAAAAAGACCCTGATAATAAGGCCGTTTACCTGTCAGCTGAAAATATGATCTCCCAATTCGAAATAACTTCTCCCGACAAGATTAACAGCTTCTGGGGAGAAGAAAAAGCACCTCGGTTTCTGTTACTGGACGATATTCAAACCGTCACCTCTCATGATAAATCACAAAGAGAGTTGCTTTCTCTTTGTACTCAATTTTTAGAATCAAAACGTCAGTTGGTGGTTGCTGCCTCCGCACCACCGAGCCAGATCAAGAATCTCCTGCCCCAACTGCGTTCCCGTCTTGAATGGGGCCTGATTACTGAAATAAAGGCGCCCAATCAAAAAACGAAAATGAAAGTGATCCACCAAAAGGCAAAACAGCATGGGATTCAGTTTCAAGAGGACGCAATGTTCTTCCTGGCGAGCTCAACCCATGATCTGAAAAATCTGGTTCGTCTAATTGAAAAAATTAAAATTCATGGATCGCTTCACGGGAACAAAATTGATATTTCTATTGTGCAATCCGTTCTTGAAAATAAACTTCATACCCAGATCGGACCCGAGCGTATTCAGGAAATCACGGCGAAATATTTTCAAATTTCGCCATACGATCTTTTAAGTCAAAAGAAAGAGCGGAAAATCTCTTATCCCAGACAGGTGGCCATCTTCCTGACAAGAAAATACACGGACATGTCTTTGAAGGAAATCGGAAGAGCCTTCGGCAATAAACATCATTCGTCTATAATTTACTCAATCAATCGTATTGAGAAAAATATAAAGTCAAAAATAGAGATTATTAATGACATAAATAAATTAAAAGGTTTTCTTTCAAATGGTTCGCTTGAATAGAATTTCAGAAATGTTCATTGTTTGTCAACCCCCGTTCAAAAAGCGAAAATTTGATGTCCGGGGATTTTCTCTGAAAGCTACCGATTATTCTTTTACAAAGGGTTAAGAAAACAAAGGTTGCAAAACCGGATGTTTGCCTGGTTTTCAAACAAACTTACAGCGCTTTATTATTAAGATTACTTTTTATATACTTAAAAAAATAACAAACAAATCGTCAACGGAGGAAACAATGGAGATAAGAATTAATCGGGATGAACTCCTCAAATCCGTTTCAAAAGTTCAAAGCATTATCGAAAAAAAGAGCAATATGCCTGTACTGTCAACCATTCTGTTTACAGCCGATGGCTCAACCGTTCGAATCAGCGCAACCGATTTGGAGCTGGGTTTCCAGGAAACGATTAATGCTCAGGTCATTGAAGACGGCAGCATAACTCTGTCGGGTCGGAAAATATTTGAAATTCTTAAAGAAACAAAATCAGGAGAATTTCATATCAAGAAAAAGGAAAACAACTGGATATTTATCTCTGATGGTGTGGCTCGGTTTAACTTGGCATCTATTTCACCTGAAGAATTTCCTGCGTTTATGGAGCCCGAAGATGTCACCATGATTGCCATAAAAGGTGAAACACTTGTGAACATGATTAACAAAACCATTTATGCGGTAACTGCGGAAGAAGCCGGTTTCAAGCTATCCGGCGTGTTGACTGAAAAAGTTACGATCGATGAAAAAGACGTCTTGAGAATGGTGGCGACTGATGGACACAGGCTTTCCCTTATTGATAAGCCCTTTTCAAATCTTGAATCCCTGGAACTCAGTGACGGAGCTATGATCCCCAAGAAAGGAATGAACGAGTTGAATAAAATGGCGGCTGATGGTGGCACCGTCGAAATCGGCTTTAAAGAGAAGAACTGCGTGGCCAAAAAGGGAAATGCCTTTTTGATGATGCGTCTTCTGGAAACCAATTTTCCGGATTATAAAGCGGTGATGTTAAAAAATGAAAACGATCCTGTTGATATCAGCAAGACGGTTCTTCTGGAAGCCATGAGAAAAATGCTTATACTGAGCAACGAACGGTACAGAGCTGTTAAAATTACCCTGGAAAACAATGTGATGGATCTTGTCTCGACCAATCCGGATTTGGGCGAGGCCCAGGAAAAAATCGAAATTAAATATAGCGGCGAGCGTGTCGAGGCGGGATTTAATCCAAAATATTTTATCGATACGCTCCAATCCATGCAGAGTGAAATCATCCATCTGGATTTTACGGACAGTTCGAAACCTTTCGTGCTGACGGGTGAAGCAGATGAAGGTTTTGTCGGTCTCATTATGCCGATGAGGGTTTAATATGACACAGGAACAGACATATGAAGCATCAGATATAAAAGTTTTAGAAGGCTTGTCGGCAGTCAGAAAAAGACCGGCCATGTACATCGGAAATACATCTTTTGAAGGTCTCCATCACTTGGTTTACGAAGTGGTGGACAACAGTATTGATGAGGCACTGGCGGGGTTTTGCGATCAAATTGACATCAAATTACTGACGGACAACAGCGTGGTGATTCGGGATAACGGACGGGGCATTCCCGTGGACATGCACGAATCCGCCAACATGCCGGCCCTGGAAGTGGTCATGACAAAACTGCATGCCGGCGGAAAATTTGACAACAAAACATATCGGGTATCCGGAGGGCTTCACGGCGTGGGCGTCTCCGTTGTAAATGCACTTTCCGACTATCTCGAGGTTGAAGTATACCGGGACAAAAAGAAATACTATCAACGCTACGAGCAGGGGGAATCCGTAACACCCCTTGAAATCAGGGGCGAAACCGCGAGAACCGGAACCAAAATACGCTTTACACCGGACCCGCTGGTCTTTGAAACGCTCATTTTCGATTTTGAGACATTGGCCAAAAGGATGCGTGAGCTCTCTTTTTTAACAAAAGGCCTGCGGATCAATATTTTAGATGAACGAACGGGTAAGAAAAAGGAATTTCTGTACGAAGGGGGGATTGAGTCTTTTGTAGAGTATCTCAACAGAAACAAGGAATTGCTGCATCGAAAACCCATCGTTATTTCAGGAGAAAAAGGCGGCGTATGGGTTGATATTGCCCTTCAGTATAATAATTCCTACAAGGAAAATCTCTTCACCTTTGCCAATAATATCAATACGAAGGAGGGGGGGAGCCACCTTGCAGGCTTTAAATCCGCTCTGACCCGGAGTATCAATTCGTACCTCAGTAATTCCCCAATGGCAAAAAACGTCAAAGAAAAGCTTTCAGGAGATGATGTGAGGGAAGGGTTGACAGCGGTTATCAGTGTAAAGTTGCCTGAGCCGCAATTCGAAGGCCAGACAAAAACCAAACTCGGGAACAGTGAAGTTAAAGGCTTGGTTGAAAATCAGGTCAATGAAGGCCTGGGGTCTTTTTTTGAAGAGAATCCGGTGATTATAAAGGCCATCCTGGGAAAGGTCATTGACGCGGCCAGGGCTAGGGAGGCGGCTAGAAAAGCCAAGGAGCTAGCCCGAAGAAAAGGGATTTTATCGGATCATTCTCTACCCGGAAAATTGGCCGATTGCCAGGAAAAAGATCCTGCCCGAAGTGAAATTTTTATTGTGGAGGGAGAATCGGCGGGCGGCTCCGCAAAACAGGGTCGAAACCGAAGAACCCAGGCTATTTTACCGCTCAAGGGTAAAATTCTTAATGTGGAAAAAGCACGGTTCGATAAAATGATCGGGAGTGACGAAATCCGAACTCTGATCGCCGCTCTGGGAACGGGAATCGGGGAAAAAGACTATACTCTGGATTCCCTGCGATATCACAAAATTATTATCATGACCGATGCGGATGTAGACGGCGCCCATATCCGCACGCTTCTCCTTACATTTTTTTTCAGGCAGATGCCTGATCTCATTGAAAATGGATACCTTTATGTGGCGCAGCCGCCCCTTTATCGCGTTTCGCGGAAAAGGAAAGACCTGTTTATTAAGGACGAAGAGAAATTTAACGATTACATTCTTGATCGTATTTCCGAAAATGAAAGAGTTGTCTTTTCAAGCGGGAAGGAAACATCCGGAAAAAGGCTCATTAAACTCCTGAACAGGCTCGTCAAGTTTTTTGACAACATGGAGAAACTTTCCAGAAAAGGCTTCAGCCCTAAATTTCTGGAAGCCCTTATTTTAAATGGCGTGACCGCCACAAAACAATTTAAAGATAAGGTCTTTATCGAGGGTCTTGTTAAACGGCTCCAGAAGGATGGTTTTGATCTTACCGAGCTCGAAACCGCTGAAGACGATGGATATTACCAATTCACCGTCACCGAAACACAAAACGGCGGAAATACTTTCAACGTTGACTGGGCATTTCTCTCTTCTCCTGATCTTCGCCAGCTAATATCACTTTCCGAAGACTTTCGGGAGCTTAAAGTTCACGGCTTCAGGGTTAACGGAAACCAGGAAAAACAAAAAATAGAAGACCCCCGAAACTTTCTTAATGACCTCATGGAAAAAGGCAAAAGAGGATTGGCCATTCAGCGATACAAGGGCCTGGGTGAAATGAACCCCGGCCAATTGTGGACCACCACCATGGATCCTGAAAAAAGAGTGCTTCTTCAGGTAAAAGTGGAAGATGCGGTGGAAGCAGATCATATTTTCACCATACTCATGGGGGATAAGGTGGAACCGAGAAGAGAGTTCATTCAGAAAAATGCCATGGAAGTCACGGAACTCGATATATAGTCGTCCTTCACGGTTGATGGTTGTTTGATTTCCATGTTTCAGTATAAAAACGAGAAGGTTAGTAGAGGCAAACCTGTGTGTTTGCCCTTATGTTTAAGTGAAAAGAAATAAATTTGGAGAAACAAAAAAATTATGCTTCAGGATGTAGAGCCCGAATTCGTTAACATTGAAGATGAGATGAAAAAATCTTATCTCGAGTACTCCATGAGCGTTATTGTGGGTCGAGCCCTTCCGGATATCAGGGATGGCTTGAAACCGGTTCATAGACGCGTACTTTTTGCCATGAATGACCTGAAGAATTTTTTCAACAGGCCATATAAAAAATCGGCAAGGGTTGTGGGTGATGTCATCGGTAAATATCATCCCCACGGGGACAGCGCCGTATACGATACCATCGTTCGCATGGCTCAGGATTTTTCCTTGAGATACTGTCTTATCGATGGTCAGGGGAACTTTGGATCTGTTGACGGGGATCCCCCCGCTGCAATGCGGTACACCGAAGTGCGGATGACGAAAACGACACAGGATTTTCTGGATGATCTCGAAAAAGAAACGGTCGATTTTGTACCCACCTATGACGGAACCCTTCTTGAACCAGTGGTTCTTCCTACAAAAGTACCCAATTTATTGATCAATGGATCGTCCGGTATCGCTGTTGGAATGGCGACCAATATTCCCCCTCACAACCTTTTGGAAATTTGCGCTGGAATTGAAAAGGTTATTGATAATCCGGAAGTTACCCTGGAGGAATTGATGACCGTTATACCCGGACCGGATTTCCCCACGGCCGGATTTGTCATCGGGAAGAAAGGGATTGTAGATGCTTACAGTACGGGAAGGGGCATCATCAAGGTCAGGGCGAGGGCGTTTGTGGAAAAATTTGCCCACAACAAAGAGAGAATCATCGTTTCAGAAATTCCTTACCAGGTCAATAAAGGAAGACTGCTTGAAAAGATGGCAGGCCAGGTGAGGGAAAAGAAGATAGAAGGTATTTCAGAAATCCGCGATGAATCAGACAGAGACGGCATGCGCATCGTCATTGAAACAAAAAGAGACGCTCATGCGCTGGTCATTCTGAACCAACTGTATAAATACACGCAGATGAAAGTCTCTTTCGGGATTATCCTGCTGGCTATCGTCAATGGACGACCCGAAATTTTGACGCTTAAGGGAATGATCGAGCATTTCATCAATCATCGCCGGGAAGTGATCGTCAGGAGAACAATCTTTGAATTGAAGAAAGCGGAAGCGCGGGCGCATATTCTGGAAGGACTCAAAAAAGCCCTTGATTTTCTTGATGAAGTCATTGAGTTGATTCGATCTTCCTCCGATGGAAAAGAAGCCAAAGCCAGATTGATTGCAGAGTTTCAATTTTCAGATATACAGGCCCAGGCTATTCTGGATATGCGACTGCAGCGGCTTACCGGGCTGGAAAGAGAAAAAATTCATTCTGAATATGAAGCCCTTCTAAAAGACATCTCCTATTATAAAGCGATTCTGGCGACGCCTGCAATGGTTCTTAATATAATTAAAGAAGAACTAAAAGAGATTAAAGATACTTACGGCGATGAACGGCGGACGGAGCTTATTGAAGATGCTGAAGAGATCAATATGGAAGATCTCATCGCCGAAGAGGACATGGTGGTGACCATCAGTCATACCGGGTATATAAAGCGGAATCCCATCAGCCTTTACCGGGCCCAGCGACGAGGTGGAAAAGGTATGACCGGCGCCAAGCCCAAGGAAGAGGATTTCGTGGAACACCTGTTTGTGGCCTCTTCACACGATTCTTTTCTCTTTTTCAGCAACAAGGGCCGTGTTTACTGGAAAAAGGTCCATGAAATTCCCGAAGGGGGACGAACGTCCAGGGGAAAAGCCATTGTCAATCTTCTGGATCTGAAAAAGGGAGAACGACTGGCCACCATACTACCCATTCGAGATTATGAAGAAGGGAAATATGTGGTCATGGCGACCAAAATGGGCCTGGTCAAGAAAACAGAACTGAAAGCTTACAGCCATCCCAGGTCCGTTGGCACCATTGGGCTCAAAATTAAAGAAAATGACGAATTAATTGCCGTAAGGGTTTCCAGCGGTGAACAGGATATTTTTCTGACCACCAAAGAAGGAAAATCCATCCGTTTTAAAGAAGCAGATCTGAGAAGTATGGGCAGAGTGGCCTCTGGAAATATCGGGATTAAAATGGAACCGGGCAATGAGGTGGTGGGAATGGAAACCCTGGGTGAAGGCGCCACCATCCTGACGGTTACGGAGAACGGGTTTGGAAAAAGGACCAAAACGGATGAATACCGTACCCAGGCAAGAGCGGGGAAAGGCGTCTTTACCATCAAAACCAGTGAAAGAAACGGGCCGGTGGTTTATGCCTACGAGGTGACAGACCAGGATCAACTAATGATCATTACGGGCCATGGGAAAATTATTCGAATAAGGGTTGCGGATATTTCGGTCATAGGGAGAAATACCCAAGGGGTAAAACTCATCAATCTGGGAAAAGGGGAAAAGGTTGTGGGTGTTGCCAAGATTATGGAAGATGACTGATCACGGTTAGTATTAGAGGCCATTTCGAAAGGAACGCCGTCTGTGTCGGAGGTTAAATTAACAAAAATCGCGGTGATCGGTTCGGGGAGTTGGGGGACCGCGTTGGCCAACCTGTTGGCTGAAAAAGAAGGTATTGATGTTGATCTATGGGCCCGAGAGGAAGCGGTCTATAAGGAAATAAGAGTCAAGCATACGAATCAGCTATTTTTACCGGACGTGCAACTGGCGCCCGCTCTCAAACCTGTCTCCTCCTTTGAAAACGCATTGTATGAAAAGCAACTGGTTTTAATTGCAGCGCCATCCCATGTGTTTCGAGAGGTGTTGATGGGACTGAAACCCCATTTGACTTCCGGCATGACATTGATGATAGCCACCAAAGGGATTGAGAATGATTCATTGATGATCATGAGCGAGGTGGTTCAAGCGGTTCTTGGTCCCCGGTTTTTAACGCATTTTGCATGTCTTGCAGGGCCCAGCTTTGCAAAAGAGGTGAGCGGAAAGTTCCCCACAGCTGTGACCATTGCCTGTGAAAACCGGGCACATGGGGAAAAACTCCAAACGCTTTTTTCCGCTGATTATTTCCGGGTTTACCTCAGCAGTGATGTGGTGGGAACGCAGTTGGGAGGCGCGCTCAAGAATGTGATTGCCATAGCAGCGGGGGTTGCGGATGGGCTTAATTTCGGTCATAATGCACGAGCGGCACTCATTACACGGGGTCTGGCAGAAATCACGAGGCTTGGGGTTCAAATGGGATCCAACCCGCATACTTTTGCGGGACTAGCGGGTATGGGGGACTTGGTCCTCACATGCACGAGTGATTTAAGCCGAAACAGGACCGTGGGGTTTCAAGTGGGAAAAGGGAAAGGCATTCATGAAATCACTTCTGGTATGAATATGGTGGCTGAGGGTATAAGGACTGCCAAATCCGCTTATCAGCTCGCAAGAAAAATGAATGTGGTCATGCCCATTGTTGACCAGGTGTATGAAATTTTGTATCAGGATAAAGATCCGCAGCAGGCGGTTAAAGAACTTATGACCCGGGATTTAAGGGTGGAGTTGGAACACTGAATTTTGGACTGATGCAGGCCCCTTTCATGGAAAACGAAACGGCTAAAAAGAAAGTGTTTGAAAGCGCGGAACCGTTCAATCCTGATATTCTGGCAAGGGCATTAAAAGCGGGTCTTTTCGGAAAAAATATTATTTTCAAAGATACCATAGGGTCTACAAATGTTTTCTTGAAAAGGCTTGCAGAAGAAGGGGCATCTGAAGGAACGGTGGTGATTGCGGATGAACAAAGCGCCGGATTGGGTAGACTGGGCAGAGAATGGTTTTCAAAAAAGGGCGAAAATCTGCTTTTTTCCGTTTTACTGCGGCCCCGATTGCCGCCGAGTAAATTGTTTGTTGTGACGATGATTTTTGCCTTGGCGGGAATTGATGCTATAAAGGAGACAAGTGGCTTAAATGCCATGATAAAATGGCCAAATGACATCTACATTGACGGGAAAAAAATCGGGGGTATCCTGGCCGAATTTTCCGTTGTACAAGGGGTGGTTCAGCATCTGGTTCTTGGAATGGGGTTGAACGTCAACTGGAATCCGGAAATGGAAAAGACATTGCTGTATCCTACTTCAAGTATCTTTGCGGAAACCCGTGAAAGGGTATCGAGAGAAGAAATGCTTGTTAACCTATTGAAACAATTAGCGATATCTTATTATGAGGTTGAGCGAGACATGGCGCGAACCGAAAGGTTTTACGAAAAGTGGAACGAAAAATCACTCATACTTGGGAAAACTGTGGTGATTGAGACGGGAAAAGAACGTATTGAAGGAGAAGCGGCAGGCATTGACCGAAACGGGGCTTTAACGCTCATTACCGCGGGTGGAGATAGGCGAAAATTCCTTTGTGGTGATGTCTCTGTTAAAATGAATTTGTCTGGGCAAAGAAATTTCTAACATGGGGAACCGGCCATATGGCAACCATTGTACCGGAAGGAAAAACCGTCAGGCAGGCCATCAAATGGATATCAGAGAACTTAAAGGAAAATCAAACCCAAAAGCCGATAAAACTTATCGAGGAGGCGGGAGGGCGTTTTAACCTTTCTCCAAAAGATGAAGAATTTTTAAGGTCTTTTTATAAATAATATTGAATTTCGAGGATAAATTGGCGAATAAGATACGGATTGCCGTTCTTTCGGGCGGGTGGTCGAAAGAAAAAAGTGTTTCAATTAAGAGTGGAAAAGCGGTTCTGAGCGCTTTGGATAAAGGGAAATATGAAATTGTGTCATTTGATCCGAAAGATGATCTAAATATTTTGTGGCAACAGAGACACGAATTGGATTTGGTCTTTAATGTTCTGCATGGTAAATACGGAGAAGATGGGCGAATTCAGGGACTCCTTGACGTGTTCGGGATCCCTTTTGTGGGATCAGGGGTTTTGTCCAGCGCAATGGCCATGAATAAACGGGTTGCCAAAGAAGTATACAGAAGCGTTGGTCTTCGCGTTCCCAAAGATATTATCTTAAAAAAGGAACAAGCCATATCCATCGGCAGAATAAAGGATATTCTGGGAGCGCCAATCGTCATAAAACCAGTAAGCGAAGGTTCCAGCATTGGTATTTCCATTATGGACAATGACAGCGATATTGTAGCGGGTATTGAAAAGGCCTTCCAGTTTGATCTGGAGATTTTACTGGAAGAATATATTTCCGGGCGGGAAATTACATGTGCTGTTTTAGGGCGAAGTCATCTCGAGACACTGCCGCTGGTGGAGATTGTACCCAAAGCGTCGCACCAATTTTTTGACTTTGACGCAAAATATACCGCTGGCGAGACCAACGAAATCTGTCCCGCTAAAATTGATTCGGAGCTTGAAAATGAAGCTTCTGAGATGGCTCAAAATGCGCACCTTGCCCTTCAATGCCGTGATTGGAGCAGAACCGATATGATTATAGACAATGATATAATTTACATGCTTGAGACAAACACCATCCCCGGTATGACCGAAACGAGCCTGGTTCCGCTGGCCGCAAAGGGTAACGGATGGAATCTGGGCCAGCTGCTGGATAAGATGATCGGCACATGTTTAGCGGAGCCGGAAAAGAAAAGAGAGAGCTAAATTTCTTAAAACTATTTTAGAAACAAAGGGGCCAATGTTTCACGTGAAACATTGGCCCCTTTGACGTTCATAATGCCTTAAGGTTGGATTGAGCCTTCGGTATAACGCGCTGTAATATTGACAGAAAGCATCTGTCGTGGTTTTTCAGGGACCCTTCGTGTCCTGAATGGTGATGGGGGGTTGTTCCGTCTCCATGGGGACCCGGCCCACCATTTTCAAGTCATACCCTTCAAGGCCTTTAATTTTTTTGGGGTTGTTGGTTAACAGGCGCATTTTTTTCACCCCGAGGGCTACCAGTATCTGGGCGCCCACGCCATAATTTCTCAAATCCGCTTCCAGACAGCCCTCTTTGTGGGCTTCTGAAATGGTTTCCCCATCACCCTCAAGGGTTTGGTAGCGGGCCAGCCTTAAGCCTCTTCCTTCCTGCTGGATGTAGATAATAACCCCCTGATCTTCCTGTTGGACAAGTTCCATGGCCTTATCCAGTTTGGCCCTGCATCCGCACCTGAGGGAATTGAATATGTCGCCGGGCGTGCATTGTGAGTGAACCCGAACGAGAATTTCCTGATCCGGATCAATGTCGCCTTTCACCAGCACCAGGTGTTCGTGTGCGTCAATGTCGTTTACAAAGGCCATGGCCCTGAATTCGCCATGTGGTGTGGGGAGAAGCGTTTCGGCGGCCAAATGAACGAATGATTCCGTGCGCATTCGATATTCGATAATATCGGCCACGCTGGCAATTTTAAGATTGTGCTTTTCGGCAAAGACCTCCAGGTCCGGCATGCGAGCCATGGTGCCGTCATCTTTCATGATTTCGCAGATAACGCCCGCAGGTTTCAAGCCGGCGAGGCGGGCCAGGTCCACAGAGCCTTCAGTCTGTCCGGTCCTGAAAAGAACGCCCCCTCGTCGTGATCGCAGTGGGAAAACGTGACCCGGTTGAATCAGGTCCTTGGGTTTGGCATCATCGGCAACGGCCAGAAGAATCGTGCGGGTTCGGTCGGCAGCGGAAATGCCCGTGGTTACCCCGGTCCGTGCCTCGATGGATACTGTAAAGGCCGTTTCATACGGGGAGCAGTTGTCCATAACCATCTGCGGGAGGTTCAGTTTTTCCAGCAGGTGTGGCGCCATGGGCAGACAGATAAGGCCGCGCCCGTAGGAAGCCATGAAGTTGATGGCTTCAGGGGTGGCTTTTTCAGCGGCCATGGCCAGGTCACCTTCATTTTCCCGGTCTTCATCATCCACCAGGATAATCATTTTTCCTTCTTTCAGATCTTCCAGAACTTCTTCTATGGTTGCTAAAGGCATAAAAAATCTCCAACGTCTATCTTAACCTATTTAATTGAGCGTAAATTGTAAACGTATACTGATTAAAGCCCTAGAAGCTTTTCAGCTTTCTCGATCACCGCTTCAACGGTAAAACCAAAGGTCTTGAAAAGATCTTTGGCTGGGGCTGAGGCACCGAATCGGTGCATTCCTATAATGATCCCCTGAGAGCCGGTAAACCGCTCCCAACCGAGGGGGCTCCCGGCCTCCACGGCAATGCGTGCCGAGACATCAGGGGGGAGCACCTCATGCCGATATGCCCCAGGCATGGCGCTAAAAAGCTCCCAGGAGGGAATGTTCACAAGGCGTACCCTGACACCACGGGACGCAAGCTGTTCATAGGCCCCGAGAATGAGATGAACTTCAGCACCAGTGGCCATCAGGATCAAGTCGGGCTTACCGCCCGTGGATTGCGCCAATACGTAAGCCCCGTTATGAAGTCCCTCGGCCGATGCATATTTCTTGCGGTCGATAACCGGCAATCCCTGGCGGCTCAAGATGAGGGCGCAGGGGCCTTTTTGATGGGCCAGCGCCAGTTTCCAGGCTTCAACGGTTTCCTGTGCGTCGGCGGGGCGGACCACCAGGATATTAGGAATCGACCGGAGACTTGCCAGATGCTCGATGGGTTGGTGAGTCGGGCCATCCTCGCCCAGGCCGATAGAATCGTGTGTAAAGACATATATGATGTGAAGTTGCATCAGAGCGGCCATTCGAATGGCCGGCCGCATGTAGTCAGAAAACACCAGAAAGGTGCCGCCATAGGGGATCAGAGCTTTGCTAAGGGCCATGCCGTTTAAAATAGCGCCCATGCCATGCTCCCGGATGCCGAAGCGAATATTCGGGCCGCCGTCCTCTTTGAATTCGTCAAATCCTTTCAAATAGGTGTTGTTGGAAGGGGCCAGATCTGCGGAGCCACCAACAAGTCCCGGCAGGTGGGGTTTGACCGCCGCCAGAACTTGTCCGGATGCTTTTCGTGTGGCGATGCTTCCCTGGTCAGCATCAAAATGGGGTAGAGCGTCATTAAATTTTGAAGTATCCGGTGCTTTATGCATGGCCTCCCATTGTTGGGCAAGGTGAGAATATTTCATCTGGTAATTGGCGTAAAGGGCCTGCCATTCTTTCTCCAGCGCTTCTCCTTGCTTCAGGGCCTGGCGGAAAACTGAAAGGACATCTTTGGGTACCCAAAAGTTGGGTGTTTCGGGCCACCCGCAATTTTTCTTGGTCAGCAGAACCTCTTCTTCGCCCAGCGGAGCTCCGTGAGCATCCGGCGTATCCTGTTTGTTGGGGCTGCCCCAGGCAATGTGGGTTCGAGCGATAATGAGAGAGGGCTGTGATGTTTCACTTTTGGCATTGGCCAGGGCGGTATTTATGGCGGGGAGGTCATAACCATCCACCCGTTGTACCTGCCAGTTGTAAGCCTCAAAACGGCGTGCCACATCTTCGGTAAAGGTAATATGGGTGTTGCCCTCAATGGTAATCTTGTTGTCCAGGTAGACGTAGATAAGCTTTCCCAGTCCCAGATCGCCTGCCATGGATGCCGTCTCCGATGAAATGCCCTCCATCATATCGCCATCGCTGACCAGCGCATAAATAAAATGGTTCACCAGGGGGAAATCGGGCCGGTTGAACCGGGTGGCGAGATAACGTTCCGCCATGGCCATTCCAATGCCGGTGGCAAAACCCTGACCCAGGGGGCCAGTAGTGGTTTCCACGCCGGGGGCGCAACCATATTCCGGGTGGCCCGGGGTGGGGCTGTCCAATTGACGGAAATCTTTCAGGGCATCCAGGGAAAGGCCATAACCCGTGAGATGGAGCATGGAATACAGAAGCATGGACCCGTGACCGGCAGATAGGACGAAGCGATCGCGGTTGGGCCACTCGGGATTTTTAGGGTTATAGTTCATGGTGCGGGTCCACAACAGATAGGCCAGAGGAGAAGCCTCCATGGGCATTCCCGGGTGACCGGAGTTGGCCTTCTGCACACCGTCCACTGCGAGAAACCGGATGGTGTTGATGCAGTCTTTTTCCAGTTTATCCGTAATGCCGGTTATTTCGTTCAAATTATTTGTGGTCATGAATCATTCCTCTTCATAGGGTCTCTTAATGAGTAAACATAAATCCTGATTCAGGATCAGTCCTCCCCCTCGTGTGCGAAATCAAGGGCCATTTCAAAGGCGGATCGGGTAAAGGCCAGGACCCGCTGAAAATCCTCATCAGACAGCTTTCTGGCCTGATCATGGCCGCGATAGATATTGATAAATTGTCGTTCCCGTTCCAGTTGAACCGGTAACCGCCCCAGGCCCCACTTTTCGAGAATTTCCCAGACTTCAGGGTTATAGGTACGGGTCAGCTTGATAATAAATGGAAGCGGATCATGGCGGGCAAGCAAAGCGGAGAGGCGCAGAATCAATTCAAAAGAGAGGGTTGCGGCGCCGTTTTCAACGGCAGTTAAAAATGATTCATCAGCAAGGTGGATGGTCCGGCATACATCTTTTCGCGTTAGTCCTGCCACTTCCCGCAGATCTCTCAGGTAATCACCGGCTTCTTCAATCATTTCCACCTGTTCTGGAGAACTGAGAACGGCTTTTCCAACCATTCCCGAAACCATGGCCCCCTTGGAGACCAGCTTCATGGCCGTGGATGTCATGTTCAAGAGCATCTTGACGATGGAGCGCTCATCCTTGGGATAAGGCTCAAGTATTTCCTTTGGAATTTCAGGTAGTTCCGTTCCCATCATGATTTCTTGAGGATCAGCACATCTACCTTGCCCTCCAGAGCGTTTTTGAAGTCCAGGGCATCCTGGTTGCTGCCCACAATGGCGCCATAGTGCATGGGAATGGCGAGTCCCGGCCCAATGGCGAGAGCGGCTTTAACGGCTTGCTCCGCTGTCATGACATAGGTGCCCGACACCGGCAGGAGGGCAATATCGACTTCCAGACCTTTCATCTCCGGGATAAAATCCGTATCCCCCGCATGGTATATCCGGATGCCGTCCACCTCAATTAAAAATCCGAGCCACCCATTCTTTTTCGGGTGAAAATCTTTATCGGTATTGTAGGAAGGCACGCCCAGAATTTTAACACCATCAGGGTTCAGGATCTCTCCCGGTTTTAAGATCCTCACATCCCCGGTGAGTTTTTCAGCCGAATCTTTTTCGGTGACGATAATCGTCTCCGGTCCCTGAATTTTGGCCACATCTTCAGGTGAACAGTGATCGAAATGGTCATGGGATATGAGGATCAGGTCAGCCTCGGGTCCCGCCTCGATCTGATAGGGGTCAAAATAGATGATTTTTTCGCTATCGATTCGAAACGCATCGTGCCCCAGCCAGTGAATTTTTTTTGAAAAGGACTCTATCATGTTCGTGCCTCCCGCTAACTAATTTGGTGACGTAACCGTGTTTGCTGTTAAAAGGGTTCCAGAAGGATTTTATGATCTATCAGTGAAAACCGCTTAATTTTTGCATTGATCTTTTTCGTCTCACCGAAAATATTAACCAGTTTTATCTCATTATTCTTGTTTTCCAGAGCATCCACGTCCTCGAAAAACAGTTCTTCCTTTCCATTTCTAAAAATATAGGCCGTTGATTCACACATGCTTATCCATCTCCAATACGATTTCTTCTACCATAGTCACCGCCAGGTTTACCAGGTGAGGCAGGGGTTCCCTGGAAATACCCACGATCCTGACGCGCTCCTGGGTAAGGGGAATCAGAATTTTTGTCGCCGGGCTCGAGCTGACAGCGGTTGCCATTTTCGGGGTCAGTTCTCCCATCATGGCATTGGCCATCAAAATGGAGACAGGCCCGATAATCACATCGACCCCGTGACTGGTGCGAACAATGGCATTCTCCCCTGATCCGCCCCGATTGGCGCCGGCTTTCATCATCCTGGAGGTGGCAATGGAATTGGTTCCCAGCGCCAGGATTTCCAGATCGAGTCCCAGAGAAGCTCTGAGCCCTTTAATCAGGGTGGCGCCGATGCCGCCTCCCTGTCCATCCAAAACCATCAGTCTCACCGTATCAACCTCGCGCACGATCACTTCAGGTGAAAAAAGCGTTGCATCCTGTTTTAAACGTCGGTATTTTATGTGGGAAAACCTATCAGAGCCGGCGGGTATTGTAAAGATCTGAAATCCCGAAAACAAAAAATACGGGGGTCCTTTATGCTCAGTCAAACGCTATATTTTGTCCTGGGGGCCTATCTTCTGGGTGCTGTACCGTTTGGAAAAATCATTGCCAGGATGGCGGCACAAATCGACATTACCCAGAGGGGAAGCAAGAATATCGGCGCCACCAATGTTGCCAGGGAGCTTGGACTCAAATGGGGGCTTTTGACATTGGCTCTCGACGTGTTGAAAGGTCTGGTCCCGGTCCTTGTTTTTTCCGCCTGTTTCTCCAAGGGGGGCATTTCGAGCCAGATGGCACTGGCAGTGGTCAGTCTCTGTCCGCTATTGGGGCACCAGTTTTCCATTTTCATGGGATTTCGGGGTGGTAAGGGTGTTGCCACGGCCCTGGGTATTTATCTGGCCCTGTCTCCCATCGCCTGTGTCCTGGGGCTTCTTGTATTTTTCCTGGTAGTCCTGAAGTGGGATTTCATATCCCTGGGATCCATGGTTTCAGCGGCTTCGATTCCCATATTTCTGACGCTTTTCCATCAACCGAAACCCGTTATGTTTGCATCACTTGTCATGGCGGTGCTCATCTATTTCAAGCACGGTGAAAATGTATTGAGACTGGTCGGGGGTGAGGAACGAAAATGGAAAGAGCGGTAGGGGCGACATGATGTAGACAAAGATCAGGCATTCGCCCCTACGTTAAGAATTCCACCAATCGGTCCAGTTCGTCATCGGAATAGAAATAAAGGAGAATTCGGCCCTGTTTGCCTTCCTTTTTGATCTCCACCTTAGTCCCCAGGCTTCGCTTGAGATTATCCGATAGCGACTGAATATAGGGATCGTCTTTGGATAGGACTTTTTTTAGTGTGGCCGGCTTTTTCAGTTTCCTGGCAAGGGCCTCGGCCTGCCGTACGGACAACCCTTTTTTGACAATGGCATCCCTCAATACCCGTTGGGGGTCTTTTTCCGTTATGCCGGCCAGCAGTCGTGCGTGTCCCATGCTGAGGCGGTCGTCAATGACGTCCTGCTGAATGGCGGTCGGCAGATTCAGCAGCCGTAACAAGTTGGCGATGGTGGATCGATCCTTGCCCAATCGACGTGACAACATTTCCTGGGTCGATGCCGTGTCTTCCATCAATTTTCTGCAGGCCAGGGCCTCTTCAATGGGGTTGAGGTCTTTTCTCTGAATGTTTTCGATGAGCGCCAGTTCCAGTGACTCCGAGGAGGTTACGTCCTTCACCACAACAGGAACCCGTTCAAGCCTTGCCATTTGGGCAGCCCGCCAGCGTCTCTCACCGGCTATGAGCTGGTAGCCGGCTTCGGTCTTGTTCACAAGCAGCGGGGTCAAGATGCCTTTTTCACGAACGGAAGCGGCAAGTTCATCCAGTTCATGGGCCAGAAACCGTTGCCGGGGTTGGTTTGGGTTGGGTTCAATAGCCGCGACGGGGCAGAGAAAAAACTGCTCTTCTTTTTCATCCAGATCGTGGCCGTCGGGAATCAGGGCCGATAACCCTTTTCCCAGGGCTTTTCGTTTTGTCATGGTGCCTTCTTTCTTTCAAGTATTTCACGCGCCAGAGACAGGTAACTCTGTGCGCCCCGCGATCGTATGTCATAAAGGATGATGGGTTTGCCATAACTGGGCGCTTCACTCAGGCGGACATTTCGAGGAATCACCGTTTTCAGCACCCGCTCATTGAAGAGCGCGCGGGCTTCCTGCTCGATTTGACGGGAGAGGTTATTGCGCCTGTCATACATGGTCAGCAAAATATCGACGCGCCTGAGTACGGGGTTGAGTCTTTTCTTGATAGCTTTCACGGTGGTCAGCAGTTTGGATAATCCTTCCAGGGCATAATACTCGCATTGAAGGGGCACGAGGACGGATGCCGATGTCGTGAGGGCATTGATGGTGAGGAAGCCGAGTGAGGGGGGGCAATCGAGAAATATATAATCATAGCGTTTTCGAAGTGCCGAAATGTGCTTTCTCAGGAGAAATTCCTTAGCGGTCATGGAAACCATCTCCACTTCGGCGCCGATGAGTTCGTGGGTAGCACCCAGAAGGTGAAGGTGGGGGAGTGCGGTCTCGGTGATGGCATCTTCCAGGGAAGAAGTTCCCATTAAAACACCATAGAGACCGTGGGACATTTCGCTGATATCCAGCCCCAATCCGGTGGTGGCATTCCCCTGAGGATCACAATCAATCAGAAGACATGATTTTTCAGCAGCGGCGATGGCGGCAGAAAGATTCACGGCGGTGGTTGTTTTTCCCACCCCCCCTTTTTGATTGGAAATGGCAATGACCTGGGTCATAATCTTAACCCTTAAAGCGTTAACCCCAGTTGAAATCCTTCACGAATGGCAGCCGGTAGGTTTCGCGGTTTTTTGGCGTCTCCGATCACATGGATTTCAGGCACCTGGTCCTCCAATTCTTTCACCAGGCTATTTTCCGCCTTTGACCCCACAGCGAGCACAACGGTATCCGCAGGGATAAACCCCGGCCCCTGTTCATCTTCCACCTGAAGGCCTTCCGGTGTTATCCCCACAGCTTCGGTTTGCGTTGTAATTTTCACGCCGAGGCGCTTCAATTCCCCCATAAGGGTCCATTTGGTGGTCAGCCCCACATCGGCGCCTGCTTTTTTGGTCATTTCAACCACCGTGACCTGCTTGCTTCCCCGGTCGAGCAACCCTGTCAATGTTTCGGGTGTTTCGGCGCGGTTTACCATGAGAAAGTGAAGCACTTCGGGAGACAGGGTTCCCTGGTTTGCCAGAAACAGGGCGGTTTCAAGGCCCACGGCATTTCCACCGAGAACCACTACATTTTTCCCTGTTTCCGCATTTTTTCCAAGCAGTTCCCAGGCCTGAATCACATTGTCGCCATCGATGCCCTTGATCTTCGGTGTGGCCGGTTGAGCACCGGGAGCCACCACCACCACATCCGGCGCCATCTCGCGGATGATGTCCGGCGTTGCCGTTTTTTCCATAATCGTCTCCACGCCCTTGTCCTGAAGGTTATGGATCAGGTCGATGGCCGCCGTCTCCAGCTCCTGGCGTCCGGGGATTGAATGGTTTAGAAGAATCTGGCCGCCCAGCTTATCGCTTTTCTCCATGAGAATCACATGGTGCCCCCGGTCTTTGGCGGTACAAGCCAGGGTCATACCGGCCGGACCCCCGCCCACAACGATTATTTTACGGGATTTTGGCGCGGGCTTTATCTGCAGTTCGGCCTCTCGTCCGGCCCGCGGGTTCACCGTGCAGGTGGCGGGACGTCCCTGGAAAATGGAGTCAAAACACCCCTGGTTGCACGCCACACAATGGTAGATGAGACGGGATTTCCCAGTGCGGGCTTTGTTGGGCAAATTGGGGTCTGCCAGAAGCCCTCTGGCCATGGTCACAAGGTCTGCGCCGCCGCTTCGAAGGACTTCTTCGGCTGCCTTGGGATCATTGATGCGGTTGCTGGAAATGACCGGCCCCGATACAGCGGAACGGACCCCTCTGGCCAGGTAAACGTAGGCTTTTCTGGGGACTCCCATGGTCAACTGGGGCACACGCGTTTCATGCCAGCCGCCCGTGACGTTAAAGAGATCGATGCCCGCCTTTTCGGCTTCCGCGGCGAATAGTTTTGCCTCACGATTGGTGTTGCTCCCTTTCATGAAATCATTGCCGGCGATACGCAGCAGGATCGGAAAATCGGGGCCTAAGGCCTTTCGAACTTCTGAAATGGTTTCGATACCGAACCGCATGCGGTTTTCAAAGGAGCCCCCGTATTCGTCTTCACGCAGGTTGGTAATGGGTGAAAGAAACTGGCTGATGAGGTATCCGGCACTTCCCAGGATTTCAACGGCATCAAATCCCGCTTCCCGTGCCCGAACGGCAGCTTCGGCAAATTTGTCCTGAACGCCGGGAATTTCCTCAAGCGCCAGCGCCCTGGGGGTTTCTCCCGTCAGTCTGGAACGGACGGCGGAAGCGGATATGGGTTTTCGGCCGCCGATCATGGCCGAATGGGTATACCGCCCGGCCTGATAGAGCTGAGCAGCGATTTTGGCGCCATGGTTTTTAACCCCATCGGTAAGTCGCTTCAACCCGGGGATAAAACGGTCGTCATGGAGGGCGATCATGCCCACCATGCCGCCGAATTCATCAATGGGGCATCCTCCCACAATGGCAAGGCCGACGCCCCCTCTGGCTCTTTCGGCGTAAAAATTAACGAGCGGGTCAGTGACCTCCCCCTTTGGGGTATACCCCAGATGCATGGCGGTCATGACAATCCGGTTTCTCAATTCCATGTTCTGGATGGTGATGGGGGAAAATAAATGGGGAAAATCCATGCTTGTTGGCTCCTTTCAATGAAAACCTGTCTGCAAGCTCATCACGGTTTGGGAACTTTGGCATACCTGGCCGAAAATATCAACCAAACCTTTTCATATGCTACTCTTCTTCCATATAGGCCCTTTTTTTTCGCAACACTTTAATGAAGGCATAAACCACCATCAACCCGCCCAGGGCAAAGAGGATTTCGTATAAGTAATAGCTCAGATGGGCAAACCACACAATGCTCTGTTTGAGGGATGCCCGCCAGTCTTCTTCAATTTTGTAAAGGGGGGTGCCAAGCGCCTGAAGAATGGCCTTTCGCAGGGTGGCGCCGTTTTTCATGAACCCGAGAATTTCAAGCAATCCCGGCTTTCCATGGGTGCTGATGATGTAGTCAATGAAACTTCTGCTCTCTTCATAGGCCAGACGCAAAGCATTCGCGTTTCCGGGAAACCCCTTATTCAGGGTTCCCAATGGGATGATGTGATCAGAAAAGGCGGCTTTCGGCAAAAGGGCATCCTTTGGGTCATGGAGAATATCCATTACGCCATTACTGGCCCACTGGGCAATGCCTTCGTCAAACCATCGTGGAACAGGAACATTATTCACGTGTTCGTGAAGGAGCAGGTGGCAGAGTTCATGTTTCAGGATATTTCGAAATTTCAAGGGGTTTCTGATTCTGGCGTAATCGATGACCACAAGATTTTTTCCGGGTATGGCAAAACCCACCACGAGGGGACTGTGGGTCATCTGGCGGAAACGCTGGGAATTTTCCATGAGAATGACCGTGGGGTTCAAACTGAAAGGCCAGTTGAAGGTTTCCTGAAGGTCTTTCTTGATTTGGGGTGTCATTTGAGCGGTCTCTTTGGCGGCCTGCTCGAGTGCGGGAGGAAAAAGAACATCCACACCATTGCCTTTTAGTGAGTTAAAGTCGGCTGCATGGGAACACGGTGCGGGAAAGGCAAAAAACCCCCAGACAAGCATGGCAATTCCCGGTAAGCATGGGGGGCCTTGAAAAGAAAATATATATGGCTTACTATGGTCCCGAATACGGCAGAATAGGAAAATGGCTATCATATGAAAAATGTCCTTACCGGCCTTGATCGTTTAACCGAAGGAGAGTGGACCCGCTTTAAGGGGGAGCGACTCGGCCTTCTTTCAAATCAGGCGTCGCTCAACCGGATGCTTGAAACCGCTCGGGATGTCCTTGCCAAACGGCTTCCCGGGCAGCTTCGGGCGCTTTTCGGGCCACAGCACGGCTATGGGGGCGAAGACCAGGACAATATGGTTGAAACCCCCCATACCCAGGATGGGGTCCTGGATATTCCCGTATTCAGCCTTTACGCCGAATCAAGGGATCCGGATCCTCGGATGTTTGAGCTTATCGACACATTGATCGTTGACCTTCAGGATGTGGGTACACGGGTCTATACCTTTTCTTCCACCATGCTTTGTTGCATGAGGGCGGCAGCACGGTTTGGGAAAAAAGTCGTTATTCTTGACCGACCCAATCCCCTGGGCGGGGAAATCCTGGAAGGAAACCGCCTTTCGCCTGAGCTTTTTTCTTTTGTGGGTCCCACGTCCCTGCCCATGCGGCACGGCCTCACCATGGGAGAAATGGCCCACCTGTTCAACCGGGTTTTTGCGCTGGGGTGCGATCTGGAAGTCATACCCATGGTCGGATGGCACAGGCACATGACCTGGCGTGATACTGGCCTCAGGTGGATGATGCCTTCTCCCAACATGCCGTCTCCTGAGACGGCATATGTCTATCCCGGGCAGGTTTTATGGGAAGGTACCCACGTTTCCGAAGGGAGAGGCACCTGCCGGCCTTTTGAAATTTTCGGTGCCCCTTACTTTGAACCGGCAGCCATCAGAAAACGCCTGGATCCCGAAGCCCTCAATGGATGCCGCCTTCAGGACTACCTGTTTCGCCCGACATTTCACAAGTGGTCCGGCAAGCTTTGCCGCGGCTTCATGATTCACATTCTGGATCTTGAAGCGTATCGTCCCTACTACACCGCTTTGGCGCTGTTGCAGGCTGTGATTTCACTCCATGGTAAACATTTTGAATGGAAAGAGCCGCCCTATGAGTATGAATACAAAAAAAAACCCATCGACATGATTTTAGGGAGTGTCCCCCTTCGACATGGTCTGGAATCCGGGCACGCGATGTATCGCTTAAAGAGAGACTGGTTGCCGGATCTCGAGACCTACCGAGAGTGGATCAAGCCGAGCCTGCTGTATTCGTGATAATCCAGAAGGCGTGCTCATTCCACCTGTCGTACAATCATGGTCAACGGGTCAATGGTGATCGTAAACAGCGGGTCAGTCTTTCTGACCCCCCCCGATCCATCGGTCAATGGCATCTTTGTCGAATCGCCATACTCTACCGATTCGAATGGCAGGGATCTTCCCCTCGGCTGCATATTTGCAGATGGTAATCTCATGCAGCTTTAAATATTTCGCAATTTCCTTGGTCGTCATGATTTTTGGCATAACATAAACTCCTTATATAGGTTCAATGGGTTTTTTGAAGGACAGGAAAGCCCAATTACCCATTTCTTCAGACTTTAATGCCGAAAAAGCTCAAAGTCAATAAAAATTATGTTAATAGCCAATGTTAAATGAACTTTTGCCAACCCTTTTTACTCTATTTGCATTTTGGCTTTTCAAACATATTTTTCCGTGCGTTTGGCGAGGGGAAATTCCCTTAAAAAAGTGCCATCGGACATATGTTGCAAGGCCAACTTACCCCTTGACGAAGCTCCGCCGCGTCATTATAAAGGGCCTGAAAAATAAGAATATTTTAAAAAATTACCCTTTACAGGAAAGCAAGTCGAAATGGCCCATAGAAACAAACGTAAACTCTGGCCCGATAAGAATACGTTAAAGGCGCAATCCAACGCCATTACAACTGTGGGAAAATGGTTTTTCTATTTTGTTCTGATTGGTCTCATTGCCGGTTTGGGATCCATCTTTTTTCATTTCCTCTGTCAAGTCGGGTCCCATTTTCTGTTGGACCAGATGGCCGGATACCGTCCTCCCGCTCCCCCGGGCGAAGGGCACCTTTTTGAGCCCACAAAAACCGTTTTCAACCGATGGATTCTTCTTTTTCTGCCGGTTTTCGGGGGGCTTATCAGCGGATGGCTTGTGTATACCTTTGCACCGGAAGCGGAAGGACACGGCACCGATGCCGCCATTGATTCCTACCACAACAAGGGCGGCTTTATTCGCGGGAGGATTCCCATCATCAAAACTTTTGCTTCCGCCATTACATTGACCTCGGGAGGATCGGGTGGCCGTGAGGGGCCCATTGCTCAGATCGGCGCCGGCTTTGGATCATTTCTCGCTACTAAACTGAAACTCTCAGACCGGGAACGCCGTATTATGCTGGCGGCCGGTATGGGGGCCGGTGTGGGAAGTATTTTCAGGGCACCGCTGGCAGGTGCATTGTTTGCCGCCGAGGTGCTTTACCGGGACCCCGAATTTGAATCCGAGGTGATTATTCCCGCCGGCATCTCATCGGTGGTGGCCTACTGTGTTTTCTGTCTGGTTTTTGGATGGGGGTCGCTCTTTGAAACACAACCTTTTGTATTCCGAAACCCCCTGGAACTCGGTCCCTACACGGTCCTGGCCTTGGTTCTGGCGGCAGGGGGATTCCTGTATGTCAAATCCTTTTATGGTGTTCAGGGGGCTTTCAAGAAGATCAACTTGCCAAATCATATCAAGCCGGCCATCGGGGGTTTGCTGACGGGGGCCGTCGGTTTTTTTCTGCCGGAAACCCTGTCGTTCGGTTACGGCTTTGCGCAAATGGCACTGGACAATGAACTTCCCACCCTGGTTCTTCTGGCGCTGGCCCTGGGAAAAATAATGACCACGTCTTTCTCCATCGGATCAGGCGGAAGTGGTGGCGTCTTCGGCCCTTCGGTGGTGATTGGCGGCGCACTGGGTGGCGCTGTGGGAAGAATTTTTCATGACATCATGCCCAACGTGGTTACACAGCCGGGGGCCTTTGTGGTGGTGGGCATGGCGGGCTTTTTTGCAGGGGTTTCCAATACCCCCATCTCTACCATCATATTTGTCAGTGAGATGACCAATTCCTATCACCTGCTCCTCCCGGGCCTTCTCGTGTGCTCACTGGCCTATCTGATTTCCCAGAAGTGGACCATTTATGACAAACAGGTCAAAAGCAAAATCGATTCCAATGCCCACCGGGGGGATTTCTTTGTGGACATCCTTGAAGCCATCCGTGTCAAGGAACTGACCGGAAAGTTCAGGAAAGTCCAATTGATCCCGCAGGATATGACCCTGCAGCGGTTTAGAAAAATTTTCAGTTCAAGCCACCAGCACTATTACCCCGTTGTGGACAAGGAAAACAGGTTAACGGGGATATTTTCCATAAACGATATCCGCGGCGTTATCTTCGATCAAGAAATCGGCGACCTGGTGCGGATGAAGGATGTGGCCAATCCCGATATCATCTATACGACCCCGTCAGAAGATTTAAACGCCGTTATGAAAAAATGCACGATCCGTAATCTGCAGCGGGTGCCGGTGGTACGGGATGAGGACCACGCGGTTCTTATCGGCATGCTCGATCGCCGGGACCTGATCGAGTATTACAACAACCGGGTGGAGGAAATGAAGGCGGGTACTGTTGATGGCCGGAGAAGCAACGCGCCTCCCGCTTCAGACAGCGAAATGAGCCGCTTCAGGGGGGTTCTCGTTGGCGATGCAATGACCCCCACTGTGGAACCGGTAAATGTCACTGTGGATATGGAAGGACTCAAAAAACTGATTTATGAAAGCCATTTCAGCAGTTTCCCAGTGGTGGATGACGAGGGGAGACTCAAGGGTATTCTGTCTATTTCCGACTGCAAAAAAGCCCTGAAAAAAGGCAAGCGTTCCATTACCGCGGGGCATATGGCAACTCGCGATGTGGTTACGGTCACCCGGGATGAAACCCTCCTGTCAGCCCTGGCCAAAATTACGTCCGGTGATTTTGCCGTGCTTCCAGTGGTGGACCACGAGGATCCTGAAAAACTCCAGGGGGTCATCAGCCGAAAAGATATGATGTCGGCATTTAATGACGTTATGGTAAAAAAAGAAAAGGGGGCAGGATGAAACTCGAAGCTGATTCTTTCTGCATCCTGTGAGCGCTTATTTCATAGTTTTCAGCTTATTTCTTGCAATTTTTGCTTCGTTGGATTTTGGGTATTTCTTAATGAGCTTTTTGAGCAGCAATTTAGCGCTGGTCTTGTCATTGAGCTCGTAAAATGCCAGCGCTTGCCTGAGAAGCGCGTTGGGGACTTTGTTTCCTCTCGGGTATTTCTTCATCACTTTCTGAAAAGCTAAAATGGCCTGTTCATACTGCTTTAAGGCCATGTATGACTCTCCGATCCAGAAAGCGGCATTGTCGGCCAATTTGGATTTTGGATACTTTCTGAGGAAGTTTTTGAAACCGACAATGGCCTCCTCGTACTTTTCTTTGCGATATAGACCCATATTGACGTCATAGAGCTTCTGATCCAAGGGGATTATTACCTCGGGTGTCGGTTGTGCGGGCGGTTTGGCGGGGATCCGGACCTGAGGGACCGCCTCGGGTGCTGCCGGGGTCTCTTTTTCAGTGGGCGGTATCATGGGTTCGAGGCCCAGATAGGAAGAAATCCGATCTACGCGCAACTCCAACCGGACCACTCGTTCCCGCAATTCGGAAACGCTATTCCCTTCCGTGGCGCCCCTTTTGGTCGACTGTTTGAGCAGATGGTTGTTTTCGTCCAAACGGCCATTTAGAAACCGCATTTCTTCTTTCAATTGGCCCATTTCCGCGCTGCTTGTGGCCATACGGCCACTATTTGAAACCAGTTCTTTATCGGTTTTTGCCTCAACGGCGTCGATTCTTTTGCTGAGAGACAGAAGCTTATCGTCCGTGGCGCATGCGGAGAAAATAAGGAGAGAAGAGAGAAAAAAGACCAGTCTGAAACCGATGGGCTTGACCAAAACATGAATTCCCATTTTTTGCTCCGATAGTTAATACTTGGAATAATGACGCCTTTTCCTTAGCAAAACCGGTGTTGCGTCAGGCAAGGGCGGCGCAACACCGGAAAATATTATGAAGTAATGTTTTGTCTGGCGACGTCAGTTCAGATGATTTCGCCGGACAATGGGGTTACTGAAACAGTTTGAATGAATCTCTTCTGTTCAGAGCCCATGCAACGGGATTGTTGGCAGGATCCGCCGGCCTCAGCTCACCGTAGCTGATGGTTTTCAAGCGGTTTGGAGAAATTCCCAGAGCAACGAGATATTTCTTTGCACTCATGGCCCGCCTTTCGCCCAGGGCCAGGTTGTATTCTTCAGTGCCCCTGTCGTCGCAGTTTCCGGCAATAAGGACTGAGTAAGATGGATTCGCACGCATAAAGCCGGCTTTTTCTCTCAAAACCTGCTGAGCGTCAGGTTTCAGATTCGATCTGTCATAGTCAAAGTAGATATTGAGGTTTTCAAAATCTGCAAGCAAAGCGGCCCGCCTGGCGGCGGCTTTTTCCGCTTCAACGCCCTCTACCACTACGACTTTCGATTCTTCTTTAACAACGGTACCCTCTTCGGTTGCACCGGGCGGATTTACACCGCCGGCGACACCCACCTGCTTTTTCGCACAAGACGTCATAAAGAAAAGCGAACAAACAAAGACAATGGCCATTAAGCCGACGACGAATCTATTTTCCATACACTCTTTACCTCCCCTGATTTGCAGTTTAAAACAGAAAAATCAAAAAACCCAACCGGTCTATCGGAGCGATCCATGAACCGCAATGACGCTGATTGTTAACCAAAAGCATTAGATAATCAAGAATAATCCAAGGGATACTTTAGCATTTCTGATAATATATTTCAAGCGGTTATTAATGATCAAAATACAAATTGATTTGACAGCCTTGCCCCATCGTTATAGTGTTGTACGGGTTTAATCGGGCCCAAATTTCGGAGGAAAAATGACGGAGAAGAACTTTGAAGCGGCAATAAAGCGATTGGAGGAGATCGTGCAAAGCCTTGAAGGGGGCGAAATGCCCCTGGGAAAATCTTTGGAAGTGTTTGAGGAAGGCATGCAATTGGCCGGTTATTGTTCCAACGAACTTGAAACAGCGGAAAAAAAGGTTTCGTTACTTGTTCAGGAAAGTGGTGGAAAATACAAAGAAACACCTTTCAGACCGGGCAGAGAAAATGATGGTGAAACCCGTGAACTTTAATTTAAAGGCTTACCTGCTGGAAAAGCGGACTCAGGTGGACAGCGCTCTTGATGAATATGTTCCCAAGGTGGATGGTCTTGCGGCAGACTTGATTGAGGCCATGAGATACAGCCTTTTTGCAGGCGGAAAGAGGCTGCGGCCGATCCTCTGCATGGCTGGTGCCGAAGCGGTGGGCGGAGAAGGTCAACATGTACTTCCCGTGGCCTGTGCGTTGGAATTGATCCATACCTATTCACTGATCCATGATGACCTGCCTTTGATGGATGATGATGATTTCAGGCGCGGAAAACCAACCAATCACAGAGTATTTGGGGATGTGATCGCCCTTCTGGCAGGGGACGGTCTCCTGACAGAAGCCTTCAGTCTCATGACCTCACCCTTTGCTACAGGAGAAATCGCACCCGACCGGCTGCTTGAGGCGATCCGGATGATTTCCGGTGCTGCCGGGTGTGGTGGAATGGTCGGCGGACAGGTGGTGGATATGCAGTGGGAGGGGAAAAAAGCAGATTTTGAAACGGTGAAATTTCTTCATGCCCATAAAACAGGCGCTTTGATTGAGGCTTCCGTGGTTTCCGGCGCCATTGTTACAGGTGCTCCGGAATCTCAAGTCCGATCTGTTTTATCCTATGGCAAAAAAATTGGTTTGGCATTTCAGATCTCCGATGACATTTTAGATGTTGAAGGGGACAGCGAAACCATGGGAAAAATGGCGGGGGCAGATGAAGAAAAGGGAAAAACCACCTACCCGTCGGTCCTGGGCTTGGGTGAATCCAAGAAAATCCAAAGCGCACTGGTTCAAGAAGCTGTCCAGGATCTGAAAGTGTTTGGTGAAAGAGCAGAGCCCCTTCGACAAATTGCTTATTATATCATTGAGAGAAAAAAATGACCGAAAGTGGACCTGAAAAATCGAATTTTTTAAGCAGGATTGATAGCCCCGCGGATATAAAAGATCTTTCCTTGGATCAACTACAGGACTTGGCTGAGGAAATCCGTTGGAAAATTATCGAGACAACGTCAAAAACAGGCGGGCATCTGGCGCCGAGTCTTGGAACGGTAGAGCTGGCCATTGCACTACACTATGTTTTTGACGCTCCTAAAGATAAAATTATCTGGGATGTGGGACACCAGGCCTATACCCATAAATTGCTCACCGGGCGGCGAAATCAATTCCATACCTTGAGAACTTACGGCGGCATCAGTGGGTTTCCAAAGCGGGCGGAAAGCCCTTACGACGCCTTTGACACCGGGCATAGCAGCACCTCTATTTCCGCGGGCCTGGGAATTTCCACGGCAAAATGCCTCAAAGGAGAGAAACGGAAAGTCATTTCCGTAATCGGCGATGGCTCCATGACCGGAGGAATGGCCTTTGAAGGGCTTAACCAGGCCGGCCATACGGGAAAAGACCTGATTGTTGTGCTCAACGACAATGCCATGTCCATCGCACCCAACGTGGGGGCATTCTCATCTTTTTTGGGTCGCAAGATGACCGGCAAGCGATTTGTAAATTTCAAAAAGGATCTCGAGAATTTCATAAAATCCCTGCCCGGGGTGGGGGAAAATATTCTTAATTTTGCCCGCAAGAGCGAGGATTCTTTTCTCGCCTTTTTCACACCGGGGATGATGTTCGAGGCCTTTAAGTTCAAATACATAGGCCCCATTCAAGGCCATCGTCTTGACCGCTTGATTGAGGCATTCGGCAATACGGCCAATCTGGAAGGACCCATTTTGATTCACGTGCTCACCGTAAAGGGAAAAGGGTATGAATTTGCCGAAAAAGACCCGGCCTATTTTCACGGGGTGGGATCCTTTGATGTTCAAACCGGTGCCCCTCCCATAAAGAAACCCACAAAATCCGTTCCCTCTTACACCAGTGTTTTCGGCAACACCATGATGGATCTGGCTTCCAAAAATGATCGGTTGTTTGCCATTACCGCGGCCATGCCCGAGGGGACCGGTTTGACAGCGTTTTCAAAAGAATTTCCAAAAAGGTTTCTGGATGTGGGAATCGCGGAACAGCATGCCGTGACATTTGCCGCAGGCCTTGCAACGGAAGGGTTCCATCCTGTGGTGGCCATTTACTCCACGTTTCTTCAGAGGGCTTTTGACCAGATCATCCATGATGTGTGCCTCCCTAATCTGCCGGTGGTTTTTGCGCTGGATCGGGGCGGCGTCGTGGGTGAAGACGGACCGACCCATCATGGGCAGTTTGATGTGAGCTATCTGCGAAGCCTGCCCAACATGACCATTATGGCGCCGAAAGACGAAAACGAGTTGCGGCATATGTTTTTTACGGCGCTTAAACATGATGGACCCGTGGCCATCCGGTATCCACGGGGCAGTGGTTTTGGCGTACCGCTGGATGATGAATACCAGCGGCTTCCCATGGGGGAAGTTGAAATTCTGAAGGAAGGAAAAGATCTTCAGGTGCTGGCATTCGGCAGTATGGCGTATCCATCCCTTGAAGCGGCCCGTGTCCTTGAAGCGGAAGGAATATCAGCCGGAGTCCTGAATTGCCGATTTGCAAAACCACTGGACAAAAAAATCGCTGCTATCGCGGCCCCTTCAGGCCGGCTTCTGGTGGTGGAGGAAAACGTGAAAATGGGTGGCCTCGGCAGTGGTGTCCTTGAGCTTTTTAATGAAATGGGGGTGCGGGACATCCTGATTAAGAGGATCGGAATTCCGGATCTTTTCGTTGAACAGGGTCCGGCAGGTCTCCTTCGGAAGAATCTGGGTCTTGATGCGGACGGTATTGTAAAGGAGGCAAGAGATTTCTGCCAAAAGACCTGAGAACCGTAGATGGAGATTGGACAAATTACTGGTTCAAAGGGGGTTGGTCGAGAGCCGTGAGAAGGCCAAGGCGATGATCATGGCGGGCCTTGTCTCTGTGGACGATACGAAAGCCGACAAAGCCGGTCACCTGTTTCCCGAATCCGCAGTCATTCGCCTCAAAGAGCCCTACCCGCCCTTTGTCAGCAGAGGCGGCATAAAACTTGAAGGGGCTATCAAACACTTTTCGCTGAACGTTCAATCCCTCGTTCTGTTGGATGTGGGGGCTTCCACAGGCGGTTTCACCGATTGCCTGCTGAAGCGGGGTGCCGGGAGAATCATCGCCATTGACGTGGGCTACGGTCAGTTTGCCTGGAAACTTCGTCAGGACCCCCGTGTGACGGTAATGGAAAAAACCAACATCCGCTACCTGTCGGCGGATCGCCTTGACGCCATGGCGCAAGGGGCGGTCATCGATGTTTCTTTCATTTCCCTTAAACTGGTGATTCCTGCCGTATCTCGTCTTTTAACGGATCACGCCTTCATCGTGGCCTTGATCAAACCCCAGTTTGAAGTGGGCAAAGGAAGGATCGGGAAGGGTGGCGTGGTGCGCGATCCCGTTCTTCACGAATCGGTTGTTGTGGACTTGACGACATTCTGCAAAAAGTCGGGTTGGTCTGTTCGGGGAACGGTTCCGTCGCCCATATTGGGACCTAAGGGGAACGTTGAGTTTTTTATCTATCTGGAGCGGTAGGGGCCGCCCGCCGGAGACGGAAAAGAATGAAAAGTATTGATCGACTCGTTCAAATCATTCAGGAAATTTCTTCCGGGGAATACTCGAATGATATCATGGGGCTGACATGTGACGATCAGCCGGAGACGGTGCGAACCATTGCGGAAGCCATGGGCCTGATGATGGTCAAAGTGGAGGCGAGGGAGTACCGACTCGAATTGATGGTTAAAGAGCTTGAAACATTAAACGAGAAGATCAAGCAGAGTACCATTCAGGCGGTGTCAACCATGGCCCATGCGCTGGGCGCGCGTGATGCCTACACGGAGGGCCATGCCGCACGGGTTGCGGATGTGGCCTGTAAAATAGCAAGGCAAATGGGGTTAGCGGAAGAAGAAATAGAGTTTATTCGATTGGGCGGAATTCTGCACGACATCGGAAAAATAGGATTTCCGGATCGTCTTTTCGAGGCCCATGGACAAAAAAATCCGTCAGACCTGGTCAAACAGATCACCCGGCACCCGAGTACTGGGGCAAAGATCTTGCAAGACCTCGACTTCCTGGGCCCGGCGCTTGAGTATGTTCATTGTCACCACGAACGTCCCGACGGAAAAGGGTACCCTCGCCATCTCAAGGCCGAACAAATCCCGCTGGGCGCCAGGATACTGGCTGTCGCCGATGCATTTGACGCCATGACAACCGACCGGCCCTATCAAAAAGGGAAGCGACCTGAAGTTGCATTGGATATCTTGAAAAAGGGCGCCGGGGAAAAGTGGGATGACCCGTGTGTTTCAGCCTTTGATGCGGTTTTAAAGGGTGAAACACCTGAATCAGAGACAACAGAACACCAGAATAATTAGTGTCCGCCCCGCTTTGAAGCTTTGATGGGGTTGATTTTTGCAGCGCCTTTTGTGGCTTCCGCTTTAAGGTGGGTCGCCATGGTGCAATTGCCCATACGCCATTTGGCGGTAGGATCCGGGAATACCATGCAGTATTCACCATCGGTATAATTTACCACTCTTTGACAGCCGACACACCCCTCGACAATCTTGTGACATGCGCCGCCATTAAATCCGCACCCTTTTTTGTTCATGAAAGAACATTCCTGACCTTCTTTTACTGTTATACAAACCATTTTAATCACATCCTCTCCAAAATATTTTTTTAAACTCGGACTTGTGCCTTATGGAACATCGATTGTCAAGCAAAATAGACATGAAATCTGGGATTTCAAGGAAAAAATTCTGATCGTCTTTTGGCTTATGCGAAGAAACCCTGATCCCCTGTTCCTGCGTATGATGCTGCGGGCTACGATCCTTCTTTCACCATGTTGAGTCCCAGCTCCTTCAGCTGATCCGGGTCTACAGGGGACGGTGCTTCCGTGAGGGGACATATCCCACTGGTGGTTTTGGGAAATGCGATGATTTCTCGAATGGAATTGACCCCGGCCATAATCGCCACAAGACGATCAAATCCCAGTGCCATGCCGCCGTGGGGAGGGGCGCCGTGTTTCAAAGCATCAATCAGAAATCCGAATTTAGAGCGTGCTTCTTCCGGTGAAATGCCCAATGCCTCAAAAACCGTCTCTTGAATTGACGCATTGTGAATCCTGATGCTGCCGCCACCGATTTCCGATCCGTTCAAAACAAGGTCATATGCCCTGGCCCTGACTTTCCCGGGGTGTTCCAGGAGTAATTCCAGGTCTTCCTCCACGGGGGCCGTAAACGGGTGATGGACCGCCATAAACCTGCCATCGGCGTCATCATATTCCAGCAGAGGGAAATCCGTCACCCAGACGAAGGCGTATTCCCCTTCTTTTATCAGCCCCTCTCGCCGGGCCATTTCCAGGCGGAGTGCACCCAGTGCGGCGTTGGCAATGGCCGGCTGATCCGCCACCATCAGGATCAGGTCTCCCGGAGATGCGTCAAGACGTCCATTGAGGGAAAGTTTCAACCCATCGTCAAAAAATTTCGCCACGGGTGATTGCCATTTATCCTCTGCGATCTTGATCCATACCAACCCTTTTGCTCCGTTAGCGGTGGCAACCAGGGATATTTCATCCAGCGCCTTTCTCGAGTAGCCAGCGGCGGCATTCTTCACGCAAATGGCCTTAACCACGCCGCCTGCGGCAACAACCCCTTTAAACACCTTGAAATCCGATTTGTCCGCCATATCGGTGATGTTTTTAAGTTCCATGGCAAACCGTAAATCCGGCCGGTCCGTACCAAAGCGATCCATGGCATCCTGATAGGTCAGGTGTGGGATAGGGGACGGAATTTTTGTGGCCATGATGCTGGTGAAAAGCGCCCCCATCATGTTTTCAAAAATATCCATGACAGCTTTTTCATCAACAAAGGCCATTTCCAGGTCCACCTGGGTAAACTCCGGTTGCCGGTCCGCCCTGAGATCCTCGTCCCTGAAACATCTGACCACCTGATAATACCGATCAAACCCCGCCATCATCAGAAGCTGTTTAAAGAGCTGAGGGGATTGGGGAAGGGCGTAAAACATGCCGCGGTTGGTTCGGCTGGGCACCAGATAATCCCTTGCACCTTCAGGGGTGCTCTTGGTGAGAAAGGGCGTTTCCACTTCGATGAAATCCCGTTCGTCCAAATAAGCTCTGATGAAGGAGGCGATGGCATGACGTTTTCTGAAATTCTCAAAAATCTGCGGCCGGCGAAGTTCCAGATAGCGGTATTTCAATCGAAGGTTTTCAGATGCATCCACAGCCCCATCCACCTGGAACGGGGGCGTTTCAGTCTGATTGAGGATTTTCACTTCCTTCGCTTTTATTTCAATTTCCCCGGTGGGGAGATCCCGGTTTTCCTGGCCTTCCAGCCTGGGAACCACCTGGCCTTTGACAGCCAGAACCCACTCATTTCGCAGAACATGGGCCCTTTCATGGGCTGCGGCATTGACCTGGGGGTCAAAAACCACCTGGGTAATTCCTTCCCTGTCCCTCAAATCGATGAAAATGAGGTTTCCAAGGTCGCGTCTTCTGTTCACCCATCCCATCAGGATGACGTCCTGGTCCACATGGCGCTGTCTGAGGGTTCCGCAGTTGTGGGTTCGTTTCCACTCTTTGAGCGAATCAATGGTTGTATTTTTGGTTTGTTCGTTTTTCATTTTTAAAGTATGTCCTCTAAAGTCGATACCAGATTGTTAAAATCCACCTCGGTCTGTTCCCCGGTGTTCATATCCCGCAAAATGGCCCTTTTTGCGGCTGCTTCGTCGTCTCCCACAATCAGGACGTTTTGGGCGTCCAACCGGTTGGCCTTTTTCATCTGCGATTTGAGGCCTTTTCCCCCGTAATCCAGCTCCACCCAGAGTCCCTGCTTCCGCAACGCCGTCATCCACTGGAAGGCTGGTAAACTGACGTTTTCGCCGAGGGCGGCGATAAAAAGATCCGGTTTCCGGGGTTCCACCGGTTTTGACGCCTCCAGGAGAGCGACCACCCTTTCAACACCGACAGCAAACCCGATGGCGGGATGGTCGGGACCGCCGAGGGTTTTGACCAGGCCATCGTACCGACCTCCCCCGGCAACGGCATTCTGGGCGCCCAGGTGCTCGGTCTGAATTTCAAATGTGGTTCGGTTGTAATAATCAAGCCCCCTGACCAACTGATCGTTGACTTCAAAGGGAATGGTTAAGGCATCGAGGTATGCCTTCAGGGATTCAAAATGCTCCTTGCAGTTTCCGCAGAGAAATGCGGGTATGGCGGGTGCGTTTTGAACAATGGCGCTGCAGGTTTCCACTTTGCAGTCAAACACCCGCAAAGGGTTTGACCGGGCCCTTTTTTGGCAATCGGTGCAAAGGGATGAGGTCCTTTCGGCCAGATAGCTTTTCAGCTTTTCTTTAAAATCCGGACGGCAATCAGGGCATCCCAGTGAATTGATATGCAGGGTGAGGTCCCGCAATCCCACCGTCTCAAAAAGATACACAGCCAGAATGATCATTTCGGCATCGCTTTTGGGGCCCGGATCGCCGAAAAGTTCAACATCGATCTGATGAAACTGCCGAAATCGGCCCTTTTGAGGCCGTTCATGCCGGAACATGGGCCCCATGGCATACAATTTTTGTATGGGATAATTCTGGTACAACCGGTGTTGAATATAGGCCCTGACCACTGACGCGGTGGCCTCTGGCCTCATGGTCAGTCCCCGTCCTTTGATATCTTCAAAGGAGTACATTTCCTTTGACACGATGTCGGTTTCCTGGCCGATGCCGCGGCTGAAAAGCGCCGTTTTTTCAAGGACAGGGGTTTTGATTTCCCGGTATCCAAATGCGGAAAACAGAGCCCGGGCTTTGGTTTCAATTTCCTGCCATCGGGCTGATTCTTCGGGAAGGATGTCCTTAAAGCCTTTTAATGTTGTAAATTCCAATGGATAATGTGCTCCCTTTTCGTAATTTGAACGCGCTGTTTTGACTATTCGATGGTGATTTTTCTGGCCACTTTCCTTTTTCCCGGCGTGTTCTTTTTCTCCAGGTTCTTTATTTTTGAATCCACCAGGGTTTTGACGGCTTTGAGGAGTTCAAGGTGTGATCGGTCAAGGTGTTTCCTGAATTCCGGGGCGTTTTTGGACAAATCTTCAAGGCCCTGAAAAAGCTTTCCAAAAGGGCATAATGGTTTGGCGCTACCCGCCTCGCTTTTCTTTTCGGCCATGACGAACTCCTTTTATGAATCAAAATGAATCAATAAATACGGCCCTTCAAGGGTGGCCTTGAGCGAGTCTAACGCCGCAACCTGCCGGGGAAGCATCACGCTCCGTTTGAAGCCGCCGATGCGAACAATCAGTTCATCAGCGATTTTGTGCAACGCCACATCCCTTTTTTCAATAAAGGGCAGTTTCATTTTCAGTTGGTACTTTCCATCGGTCTTGGTCAATTCGTAGGGTTTTCCCTTGAAAAACCGATCCAGGGGATTGCGTTCGCCGTATATCTGGTCCCCCAGCGCCTTGAGGCTTTCAAATCCCAGAATTTCCCCCTTGAATAAATTCACCGGAAAAAGGGGTACAGGCTGAAAATAGGCTTCGGCTTCTTGCACATATCGTTTCTGGCTTTCCTGCCAGTTTTGAAAATAGGGTTCGTTGACCACATCGGGCAACACACGATTCATGATGATGGCATCAATGCTCATTTTGTAGAGGCAAAAGTACATGAACGCCCGCTGGGTTTCTTTCAAAACGATTTTTTCAGGATTGGTGACCAGGCGCACGGTGGTTATTTCGGGATCGGTCAGAAGCGCATCAACGCCCTTGAGCTTTTCAAACAGTTGCTCAATGGCCTTGAAGTATTCTTCACCCGGCAGAGGCACATCATAGAAGCGTTTGGCCATGGGCCGGGCATATTTGACGATGGTTTTCTCAATTTTAAAAATTTTGTTGATGTACCATTCCAATGTCGTGGGAATACTGATAAAACGGAGTGATTCACCGGTGGGTGCACAGTCCAGCAGAACCACGTCAAAGCTGTCGTCTCTGGCGTAGCGGTTGATATGCAGGAGCAGGCTGATTTCTTCCATGCCCGGCAAAATGGCCAACTCCTCGGCGAGAATTTCATCGAGCCCGGTGGTGTTCAAAAGGGTGGAAAGATATTTGTGAATGTCGCCCCAGTTTTTTTCAATCTCTTCCTGGATATCCAGTTCCTGAATCCACAGGTTTTCCCCGACCTGGGCAGGTTGACCCTTGCTCTGGTTGATGAGGCTCTTTTCCATGTCAAAGATATCCGACAGGCTATGGGCCACATCCAGACTCATGATGACCGTTTTATTCCCGCGTTCGGCCGCTTTAATGCCTGTGGCCGCGGCGGCACTTGTTTTTCCGACACCACCCTTGCCGGCGAAAAATATGATTCTCATGCTGTATTCTTTCTGATAGGCGAGCGTTGCAAATTGAGACAGGATATCACAACCGTCAAACTTTATAAAGAAAAAGTGCGGGTCAATGGGAAGAGCGCATGGGAATGGAGACACGAAAGCTTGAGAGAAAAAATTTTGAGGGTTAAACCATGATAAATGTGAGTGGGGTGGCAGAAAAGGGATGGAAGCCGAAATTTGAATTAATGTAGAAAGTGTTAAAGAATTGTCGAAAGATGACGGTGAGCCATGGATGGCAACCTATCTGATTCTGAACACCCCTTTTCTTTCCCCATCGGTACAGTCCCATTTGCCCGAATCTAGAAAACCAGGGCAAACACCACAAAGACAAATCCAAACAGACACAGCAAATTAATTCCAAAATTCCATAGCTTGCTCATTGTCATCTCCCCCCGAACCTTTTGTTTTCGTTTCAAGGCATGATTAAGAGGAGCTCCCGGGTTGCTCCGTATCAAAACTGCAATGCATTTGACCGTAATAGAAAGCAAAAGGTATGCCGAACCTGAGACAGGGTTGTATCAATTTTAGATAACAGTTTGAATATGCAGATAAAAAATTCTTGATGGCTATGAAGAAACACAGATTAGCGATGCTTCAGGAAGCCTTTTACGGGTGAGTATGTTTTATGCTGAGACGGAGATCTCCGGGGTGAATCTCATAATGAGACGGTCTTTTGTCTCATTAGTCGAAGATGGCCCGCACAAATTCGGCAGCATTAAAAGCCCTGAGGTCGTCCATCTGCTCGCCGATGCCGATGAAACGGATGGGAATCTGAAGCTGGTTGGAGATTCCGATCACTATGCCCCCCTTTGCAGTGCCGTCCAGTTTGGTGAGGATAATGCCCGTCAGGCCTATTGCTTCCTGAAAGGCTTCGGCCTGTGAGATGGCGTTTTGACCCGTTGTGGCATCGAGGACGAGCCATACCTCATGGGGAGCGCCTGAAAGCTTTCGGCCGATGATCCTGTTTATTTTCTGGAGTTCCTCCATAAGGTTGATCTGGGTATGCAGCCTTCCGGCCGTGTCAACCAGGACCACATCGATATTTCTGGAAATGGCGGCGGTCATGGCGTCGAAAGCAACCGCCGATGGATCAGCACCGGTGCCCTGCTGGATGACCGTGGCGCCCACCCGTTCTCCCCAGATGGCCAGCTGTTCCGCAGCAGCGGCCCGGAAGGTGTCCGAAGCAACCAACATGACGGTTTTTCCCTCACGCCTGTAACGGTTCGCTATTTTACCGATGGTGGTGGTCTTCCCGACCCCGTTTACCCCCGCAACCATAATGACCAGGGGGTCTTCGGGTTTTGATGGTGCATTTTCCATCGGTTTTTGATCCAGCAAAGAGAGAATATGGTTTTTCAACATCTCTTTGAGCTTTTTCGGGTCTTTCAGCTCTTTTTTCGTCACCTTTTCCCGGACCGCATCCAGCAGGCCCTGGGTGGTAGCCACACCGATATCGGATGTAAAAAGAATTTCCTCAAGCTCATCCATTAAGCTTTCGGTAATTTCTTTTTTGCCCGCAAAAAGACTGTCAATCCGGCCGGTGAAAGACGACCTGGTTTTGGTAAGGCCGTGACGAAGTCTCTTAAAAACGCCGTCTCGGGTGTTTTCAGGCTTGTTTCTATTTTCTCCGTGGGCCGGTGTATCATTCTCCACGGGGTTGGCAAACTCAGGGCTTTGCGGTGTTTCCACCTGTTTGACGGTTGGCTTCTTCGGATGTTTTTTCTTTCTAAAAATGGCCATTTTGAGTTGTTCCTGGTTCAAAAAGTGGTTTTGGGAATAAGCTTTTGATTTTAGTTGGCGGCAAACTGGCCCTGCATACGCTGGATGTCAACGGCCACGAGTTTTGATACACCCTTGTTCTCCATGGTGATACCGAAAAGACAATCGGTGATGGCCATGGTTTTTCGGCTGTGGGTCACCATGATAATCTGGGAGTCCCTTTTTATTTTGTTTAACAGGTCATTGAATCGATCGATATTGGCTTCGTCAAGCGGTGCATCCACTTCATCCAAGAGACAAAAAGGGCTTGGCTTGATCATGTAAATGGCAAAAATAAGGGCCATTGCCACCAGGGCTTTTTCACCACCCGAAAGTAGGCCCATATGGCTCAGACGTTTTCCGGGGGGCTGTACCTCCACCAGGATACCGCTTTCAAGGGGTTTACGTTCGTCTGTCAGCCTGAGGCCAGCTGTGCCGCCGCTGAAGAGGATGGGGAAGATTTCTTTAAGTTTCTGATCCACCGCCAGAAAGGTTTTGTTGAATTTTTCGAGCGATGTCCGGTTTATTTTTTTTATGGCGGCGTTTAAGGATTCTATGGAATTCAACAGATCCTGACGCTGCCCCAGAATAAAATCCCGGCGTTCTTTGAGAGCTTCATATTCCCTGATGGCTGTCAGGTTCACCTCCCCCATATTATTCCGCACCGCTTTCTGATTTTCGATTTCTTCCTTTGCCGCTTGTTCATCGAAATCATCCTTCAGGAATTGTTCGTAGATTTCCCTCATGTTGACACCAAAATTTTCCCGGACCCTTTCCAAGAGGCTGTCGATTCTGAACCGGATCTCGGATTGGACCATCTTGCTGCTGTTGATCTCCTCGGTGAGGCGATCAATCTGACCCTTCAGCTCCGAAACCCGATGTTCCTCATCCCTGATGGCCTCCTTTCGGCTGCGGTAATCCAACTCCGAGCGACCCATGCGTTCCTCCGCCTGCCGTAATTCTTCATAAAGGCTTTTGAGGGACTCTTTAAGCCCTACTCCTTCCGCTTCACACGCCTGCCGGCGGTGTTGTCCGTGCTCAGTATCCTTTAAGATGGCCTCAAGTCTTTCCAGTGAGTCATCCAGGTAATTGTCGACCATATCCATTTCACGGGCTACGCCTCGCTGAGATTCCTTGCGGAGACGACAATCTTCCCTGAGCTTTGAAGCCTTTTCGCGGGTGTCTTCAAATTCTGCTTCAGCCTCTTTTAATTCCCGTTCCTTTTCGTGGAAATAAGCGGCTTCCCGGGCTTGTTTTTCCCGGCTTTCGTGAAGCGCCGACTGTAACTTGTTCAGTTTTTCCTGCTGGTTTCTCTGATCGATTTCATTGTGTTTGAGGTCATCTTGAATTTTTCGGGAAAGTTTTTCAGACTGATCCAATTCCTGGCCCAGGCGAAACAGTATTTTATCAACATCGCTGATGTCGTCCCGGCAGGACCATTTTTCGTCGGTCAACTGCAGAACCGCCCTTTGATTTTCTTCAATCTCAGCCAGAAGGTCTTCCAGTTGAAAACGAAGATCTTCAAAATTTCGTTTGTGGGTGGCGACCGCATTTTTCAGGTCGATGATTTCTCTTTTTCTGGCCAGAAGACCCCTTGAGGCATGGGAAAGCCGCCCGCCCGTGATAACACCACGCTGATCCACCACATCACCTTCAGGGGTGACAAAGCAGCGTGTACCGCCATGTTTCCCCAAAGCGGTCAGGGCCGTCGGCACATCATCGACCAATACGGTGTTATTCAAGATGTCGTTGATGAGCGGTTCAAATTCTTTCGATGTGGTAACAAAATTGCGCAAGGGCAGAAATTTTGAATCGGTTTTGTCCTCTTTGGTGGAATATATGAAGTCCTCCAGAGGGACAAAACTGCCGATTCCCCTGCTCTTCTCCTTGAGATAGCCAACTGCGGCTGCGGCGTCGTCTTTTGTCACGGTGATCACATATTGCAGTTTATCGGCCAGAGCCGCCTCGAGAGCCCTTTCATACCGGGGTTCCACTTCAATGACATCCGCCAGAATTCCCAGAACCCGACCCTGATTGCCCGGTGTAAAATCCTTGGCCCGCATGATGGTTCTCACGCCCGCTTTGTATCCTTCAAAATTTTCCATCAGTCCTTCCAGGCTTGCTATTCGGGACCGACAGCCGTTCAACTCTGATTCCGCTTTTTTTGCCTCCGCCTCAACCCGTTTTTTGATGCTCTCAAGCTCGCTCGTTTTGGTACCCGTTTCATTGATGTTGTTCTCGAGTTCCTGAAGCTTTTCCATGAGTGCTTCCCGGACCCGGGTTTTTCTTTCGGAAGTTTTCAGGATGCTTTCAGACCTTCCGGTGGTCTCTGCCAGTTCATTTTCCAATCTGGACCGGCGGTCGGAGACCTGTTCCAATGCCTTGTTGAGATATCCCGTTTCATGGTTAAGACCCACCGCATGGGTTTCGCCGGCGCTCATGCTGTGCCTTGCCTTTTCAAAGTTCTCCCGGATTTCGTTGAAAAGCCGTTTTCGTGTTTTCAGCCGTTCCGCTTCAAGTTGCGCTTCCTCCTCAAGATCGGCGCTTTCTCTCTGTAGTCTGAGCATTTCCCCTTTCAGGTGGTCCTTCTTTTTCTCCAGGGTCACAATGTTCGTTCGCACGTCCCCCTGCTCTGTTTCGAGGCGGGAAGCCAATTCGGAAAGGGTTTTGAGTTCTCCTTCCAGGGATTGTATGTCCGCTTCCTTTTTTTGAACCCGATCTCTGCAATCAAAGTGTACCTTGCGACAGGCGGAAAGCCCCTCTTCCTTTTCCTCGAGATCCAGGTTCATGTGGACGATTTTGGCTTCGTGCCGGGAAAGGGTTGCGGCGAGGCCGTTTTTCTCATCCACAAGAGTTTCAGTGGAGTGTATTTTACGGCCCACATCAGCCATTAGTTTTTCGTAAGTGTTCCCAAAAAACGCCAGTTCCAGATCCTGAATTTTGTCGCTGAGGGTTTTGTAACGGTTGGCCTTGGCCGCCTGTCTTTTGAGGGATCGGATCTGTTTTTCGATTTCGCTTAAAATATCGCCAACCCGTTGCAGATTGGTTTCGGTCAGCTCGATTTTCTTTTGTGATACTGCCACCTTTTTTCTATATTTTGTGATACCGGCAGCCTCTTCCAGCATGATGCGGGTTTCCTCGGGCCGCTGTTCAATAATGTTTCCGATCTGGCCCTGGCCGATAATGGAAGAGGTTTTGTTTCCCAGACCCGTATCCATGAAAATCTCCTGGATGTCCTTTAACCTGCATGGCACATTGTTGAGCAGGTATTCACTCTCGCCGGACCTGTAAAGACGTCTGGTAACAGACAATTCCGGGTTGTGGGCCAAGGCGGGTGGGAAGTCGCCGGTTCCATTTTCAAAAAGGAGCGATACTTCAGCCATTCCAAGCGGTTTGCTGCTACCGGCGCCGCTGAAAATAACATCTTCCATTTTGCGACCGCGGAGCTGTTTGGGGCTCTGTTCTCCCATACACCACCGGATGGCGTCGACCACATTGCTTTTACCACAGCCATTGGGACCCACAACGCCACTGATACCGGTCGGGAAGTTAATTTCCAACCTTTCCAGAAAGGACTTGAAGCCATGTATGGATACTTGCTTAATTTTCATCCCGTTCTCCGCTCCTGGGATTTTAGATTTTATCCGGATGGGTTTTCGTACCCTGTAATAATCAAAGATTCTCTAACATAATTTCCGGGTATTGTAAATAGAAAATACAATATGATGTGATATAAAAAACCTTAATGCCAAGATATAGTGCAGTATGTTTCCATTTTTGAATGATGTTGACATATTCTCAGCAAAATCCCTATTATCGGATAACAAAATATATGAGGTTAACCGATGATGGATCTTATGGAAGCGATGAAAGAAAGAAGAAGCACCCGTGCTTTTCTTGAAAAAACCGTGGCCCGGGAGACGCTGGAATATCTTCTTCATCTGGCCACACAGGCACCCTCGGCCATTAACCTCCAGCCATGGGAGCTGACCATTGTGTCCGGTGAAGAGAAAAAGCGATTGAGCCGGGTCCTGGTAAAGCGCATGAAGGAACGAAACATCACCTGTGGCCCGGGAGCGAAAAACCCCCTTTCCGAGGCCTTCATGGAGAGACAACGGGGACTCTTAAATACCATTCAGCCCCATCTGCCGGAAGACATCGTGTTTCAAAATTTCATCAATGAGGGGAGTTGCAATTTTTACGGCGCCCCCACGGCCGTGATCATCAGTATTGATCAGGTGTTTTCAAGTGCCAGGTTCACGGACATCGGCGTTCTGGTGGGTTATCTGGTTCTGGCCGCCCATGGTTTGGGGTTGAGCACCTGTCCCATCGGTTTGATCACGGCATTTGATGAGGATATCAAGGAGGAATTGAATATTTCGGACGAAAAGCAGGTGGTCATCGGCGTTGCCGTGGGATACGGTGATCCTGACGCTCCCATCAATCGTGGCAGATCGGAGAGGGTTCCTCTTCAGGATGTGGTGAAATGGCGGCCTTAGACCCAAAGTTTCCCCTATCCCGGAACGTCTGCGGCCGGGTGGGCGTGGTGTTTTCCTCCGGGTTTTTCGGTTTTTTTGCACACGCCGGATTTCTGGCCGCTTTTCGGGAAATGAGAATTGCCCCTTCGGCATTTGCCGGGGCCAGTTCCGGTGCCATTGTGGCGGCCATGGCCGCTATGGAAATGGGGAATGACGACATCCGTGACCTTTTGTTCAATGTTAACAAGGACGATTTCTGGGATCCCGATCCTTTACCCAAGTTTCTGAAAAGCGCCTTGCGACTGTTTCGGGGATATACCGGCTATCTCAGGGGAAATGGTTTTGTGCGGTTGCTGCAAAAGTTGCCGGCAAAACGATTTGAGGAATGTCGATACCCCTTGGCCATTTCGGCCGTGGATATAAGCCACAGGAAAGAAAAAATTTTTATTAAGGGTGATCTCGTCAATGCCATAAAGGCCTCAGGGTCGGTTCCCATGCTGTTTAAGCCCACGAAAATTAACGGTGCGTTTTATCTGGATGGCGGCATCAGCGGGAAGGCGCCGGTGGAAGCCCTGGCGGATCTTTGTGATCTGGACAGAATCCTGGTCCATTTCGTCGCGTCCGGGAATGTGAAAGAAACGGGAAACGGGTTCATGAAGAAACGATTCACCCCCTGGCGGATGCAGCACATCGCCATCAATACGGCCCGAATGGAAGATTATAAAAGGCAGAAAAGGATCGTGGCCATGCGTGGGGTGGAGGTCATTGAAATCAATGCCGGTGCACCATCCATGGGCCCCAACAGTCTAGAGAAAGGGCCGGCTGTTTATCAAGCCGCAAAAGCCTCGGCTTTGAGGGTTCTCAATGGGGTTCTTCTGGATCGGCCACGCGCTGTTTGACATGGATTCCGTATTTTCGCATACGGTTCCAGATCGTCATCCGGTGTACATTTAAAAGTTTTGCCGCCTGCGTCTTATTGCCCCGGCACTGCTGCAGGGCTCTCAAAAGCGCCGCCTTTTCTTCCCTTTCTCTGGGATCGAATGGTTCTTCCGTATCCGGTGGATTATCAGATGAACGGTTGAAATCTTTCGGCAAGTGGTCCATATGGATCACACCGGATTCGGCAATCACGAATGCGTATTCCAGTGCGCTCTTGAGTTCCCGGATATTTCCAGGCCACCGGTATTGCATGAAAAGGTCCATCACTTCCGGATCGATTCCCAGGATCTCTTTCCGGCTCCTTTGCCTCAAACGCTGCATAAAAGCATCCACCAGCAGGGGAATATCATCAACCCGGCTCCTCAAGGGCGGAAGGTGTACCGGTACCACATTGATACGAAAATAGAGATCCTTCCTGAATTTTCCATTCTGGATCAGTTCCGGAAGATTTCGGTTTGTCGCTGTGATGATGCGGACATCCACATTGATGGCCGTGTGATCGCCCACCCGTTCAATCTCTTTCATTTCCAGGACCCGAAGGAGCTTGGCCTGGAGGGATGGGGGAAGATCACCGATCTCGTCGAGAAAGATATCCCCGCCCTGAGCTGCCTCGAAACGCCCCTTCCGGTGGCGGTAGGCGCCGGTGAATGCCCCCTTCACATGACCGAACAGTTCACTTTCCAGAAGAGACGGGTTGAGTGCCGCGCAGTTGAACTGAACCAGAGGGCCTTCACTTCTTCTGCCCATCCGGTGGACCGCCTGGGCCACAAGTTCTTTTCCGGTGCCGCTCTCCCCGGTTATCAGTACCGGCGCATCGCTTTGCGCCACCTTCTCCACAAGCTGGAAAAGCCTTTTCATCACGGTGCTTTTTCCAACCATGCCGCAAAATCCGGTATCATCATTTACTTTTCGGGAAAGCGCCTCGATCTGCCGATCCTTCTTCTCCAACTCTGATGCGTCCTGATATATCTCCAAGGCGCCGATAAGGTGACCTTCCGAATCCTTCAGGACCGATGCATCCTTTTTAACCGAAGAATAGGTTCCGCTCTTTTTCATAAAAAGGCAGCGTTTTCCAGCCACCTTTTCGACTTCGAAGAGCCGGCACCAATGTTGTTTGGTTTCAGATCGGAAAATTTCGCAAACATCGCAGTTTAAAATGGTGCAGGGCGCCCCGACCAATTCCCCTGCGCCATAACCGGTCAGGTGTACCATGGCTCGGTTAACGAAAATTATGGTCCCCCGAGGATCCACCACCATCAAGCCATCGGGAATCTGATCAAAAATTTCTTTGAAATATTGACCAACGGTTGTTTTGTCCATGGGTTCCCCCCCCTGTTCACTCTTTGGCATGTATTTCCGTACGCCTGAATCTGCACATCAATGAACCTCATAAGCAAAATAACACTGAAAGAGGTAAACATTCAACCACGATACGTGTAAATGGGTCCAGTGATCAAGCCTTTTTATCATTTAAGCTTATCGGTTGATTAATCACTTTTATTATTATGGTCAACAAACCGCATTCGCCAAAAGAGAGTCTATATTGGCCAACCTGTTGTTTTAACTACAATTATATGATTTCTAATTTCCATGGCATAAGTATTGCTATTGACTTCGGTAACGTTTGATTTCGAAAAAGGCAAAGCTGCTGAAAGGCAGCGACGCAAAACCACGGATCTAAAGCCGAAGGGCCATGATCGCCGGGTTGCCGTCGCTAATTTCCACTTTCACCGCCTTTTGGAGTCCACGCAAAAGGCGGTTTTCTTTTCGGGAACCCGCCTGCCGGCATAACCATATTACATAGAAATAAGGAGATCCTCCATGAGAAGACCGATTTGCCGCCATCAATACCAGACTGGGTTCATCTTTTGCATGGTCATGTTTGTTTTCGTGGCTGTATGGGTCAGTTTCATCCCTCAGGCTTTTGCTGCAACCCCTTTCCAGGTAAAATGGGCTGAGTGGAAAGCCGGTGACGGGGCGCTTAAAATGAAAGGATACGGTGCTGGAAAGAAAAAACGTGTTCATGTGAAAGACGCCACCAGCGGAAAAAACATAGGAACTACCCGATCAGAAGATGATGGAAAATTTGAATTTGAGAAAGAACACCTGTCCTCTGTGCCCTCTGCGCTGCTAGTGGAGAGCGGCAGCCAGTCGGTAACGATCGGTTTTACCAAGGCAACTCGGAAGCGGGGCGGCAAGGCGGTCCTTATCCGGGAGGCTGAATGGAAAGCGTCAAAGAATAAACTGGTGATTAAAGGCCAGGGGCCCCCCAGAGCCACGGTGGTGATCTTTGCGGCACAAAGCGGATTGGAGCTGGGCAGCACCCGGATAAAATCCAACGGTACCTGGAAAAAAACACTCAAAAATCTCGCTTCGGTGCCTTGCCGGACCCGGATCGAACTGGATGGTGTCGTGGCTGAGATGGCGGTGAAGAATGCCCCTGAAGACTGTGGGGCTGTAACGCCGTCCGCGTCCCTAACGGGAATCAGCATCAGCGGTCCGTCCGAATTGGACGAAAACAGTCAGGCCGAGTATTCTGTCACTGCCTCATACAGTGACGGTTCAACTCAGGATGTTACATCCCTCGCAAATTGGGATTTGACAGAAACCTCCTATGCGGCCATGGACGGCAACCGCCTGAGCGCTCTCGAGGTGCCGAATGATCTTGAGATCACCCTCACCGCCACCTACACGGATGGAGAAGCCACCCGTTCGAAGGCAGTTCAAATCACCATTACCGATGTATCCCCGCTTGCCCCTGTTCTGACGGGAATCAGCATCAGCGGCCCGGCTGAGGTAGCCGAAAACACACAGGCCAATTACATGGCCACCGCCGCATACAGCGATGGTACCACTCGGGATGCCACAACCCTTTCCCAGTGGCAGGTGAACGATTCATCCTATGCTGAAATTTCCGGCAACGGGCTCACCACCTTTGAGGTACCGGCGAACCAGCAGGTACTTCTCACCGCCACCTATGAAGAGGACGAAATCACCCGTTCGGATACCATCCAGGTCACCATTCTGGATCAATCCATCCCCCTGGAAGGCTCCCACGCGAATCGATTCTCCGCTTATGAGGGAACGTCCACGTGTCTGGCCTGTCATACCACGGAGGCCATGGCGGTCCATGCGAGCGTTCACTACCAGTGGAAAGGAAACGCATCCGAGACCGTGGGCCTCAAATCTGGCGACGCCGGAAAACTGGGCGGTATTAACGATTTCTGTATCTATCCCGACATCAACTGGATTGGAAAACTGACCAATGTATCGGGTCAGCCCGTGGATGGCGGCTGCGCCAAATGCCATGTGGGGCTCGGCAATAAGCCCGAACCCACGGCCAGCCACAGCCAACTGGAGAACATTGATTGTTTGATCTGTCACTCCGAAGTCTATAAACGAACGGTGGCAAAAGTGGACGGCGCTTACCGGTTTGTGCCGGATACCGAAAAAATGGGGGTCACCACCCTGCAGGCGGCAGTGGACATTACGCTTCCTTCCAACGGACGCTGTCTCGATTGTCACACCAAGGCAGGGGGCGGAAACAATTTCAAACGGGGCGACCTGGAAGAGGCCCATCGGAACGCCACCCGCTCTTTTGACGTCCACCTGGCCTCGAAACAAAACGGCGGGGCCGGGCTTAGTTGTGTCGATTGCCACACCGCCGCCGATCACCGGATCGCCGGCCGGGGAACGGACTTGAGACCCTGGGATTCCCCCGATGAGATCTCTTGCGAAAAATGTCATGGAGACACCCCCCACGACGATAAAAAGCTTGATAAACACACAAATCGCGTGAATTGTACGGTTTGCCACATCCCGACATTTGCAAAAGTGGCCCCCACGGACATGGATCGGGACTGGAGCCGGCCCGGGGAGCTGAACGAAGCCAAGGGCCTTTATGAACCCTTTAACCGGAAGAAGAGTCATGTGATTCCGGAATATCACTTTTTTAACGGTACGTCTTATTTCTATCAGTTCGGTGATTCGGCCATTCCCGAGGAGAATGGTTTCATCACCATGAGCGCTCCCATGGGCAGCATCTCCGAAGCCGGCGCCAGGATCTACGCGTTCAAGCATCACCTGGGGAATCAGCCTATTGGCAAGATCGATAGCCGATTGCTGCCCCTGAAAATCGGTATGTTCTTTGAAACCGGTGTGATCGATCAGGCGGTTCAAAAGGGCGCGGAGGCGGTTGGCTGGAATTACCAGGGATACGAATTCGCCAGGACCGAACGTTTCATGGGATTGTTCCATGAGGTGGCGCCGTCCGGCGAGGCACTCTCATGCACCGATTGTCATTCCGGAGAGGGCAGAATGGATTTTAAAGCCCTCGGATATTCGCCGAAACAGACATACAACGGCAAGGCCCTTTGCGCCAGCTGTCATAAAGACGAATCGGATGAGTGGAAAGCGGACGAACGTTTCGAAAAAATACATAAAAAACATGTGGACGATAAGAAATACGACTGCAGCAAGTGTCACATTTTTTCAAAGGCCGAATAATCCCCGGGGCTCACTGCCCCGGTTTATCTCCTTAACATCCTCAGGGGGTATGCGGAGCATGTGGACCGCATGCCCTCTCGGGGTCCGGATCCGTGAATGAGGTTGAAAATATGGGGTCCTCTTTACCGGTCCTGATCAGATGTTATGGACCTATGGACCATGTCATATCCGGATTCAAAACAGCTTCCATGGAATAAATCCCCTGGGGAAATAGGATTTGCGCTTCATTGGTAATCATGTCGGCGTCCAGGACTTCTCCCGGTTTGTAATTACCGAAAGTTATCCAATATTTGGGAGAGTCCGGAGAAAACGAGGTCATCATGAAAGGTTCGGCCTGAGTTGCATAAATGGGGGAAGAATTCATCCCAATGCCAACCGATACAAGATCCTGGCCGATATTGGAATCCTGGCTTATGAATAATCGTCCCGGCTGGGGGCCGTACGTCTGATTGACGAATTCCCAAGAACTGCCGTTGCCCGTTAAGGTGATCTGGTTGGATGAAAACAAATCGGTGTTTGCGAATTGGGCCGTTTCGAATAAAATCCCGGGGAGCAGTTCCCCGGTATGAGCCCAGCAGAAGGAATAGTCTTTGGACCAAGTGAAGGTGATATTCGTGTTGGGAAATGCTTTTTTGACAAACCAAGCCACCGGCATAATTCCGTAAGAGCCGGTCTGGTAATTGGTTTGGTAAATGCATATGGGACCTGAGTATTCTGAGCGATTTTGGAATTCGATGGCATACTGTTCTCGGGACGGGTTGACCGTTCCGGCGAAAAAATATGAAAAGTCGGGTATGTTTGCCGATACGGCATTGTCCTCGACAATCCCCCCAATAATATCCCAGTTAATGCCGTCACTGGAATGAATTATGAAAACACCCTCGGTGCTTTGCTCCAAATCAAATGAAATGACGGCAGTGTTCGCATTATAGACGTCCGGATAAGAAAGGCTGATTTGGTATATATCGCTGACCGGCGTCAAGTGGGAAGGGATTGTGTCAAATTCCACCACGGTTCCCTGAATGGTGACATCCATATCGACGGAATTTGGGGGAAAAACCACCGAAACCCGGCCCACATTATAGGTTCCACCGTCGGCTCGGGTTATGATATTGCCTTGACTGATGGAGTCGCTCGAATCGCAGCCGGATAAGAGCAAGGCAGCCAGGAATGCCCTTGCGACCCACAGGGAGAATCGATTGGTTTGACGCCCAAACATAAATTGCACCTTATTGCCCATTTTTCCGCTCCTTTCAGGATGTTTGATAACGATATCGTTGTCTATTGAATATACGGTTCTTCACTCAATTTGAGCCTGTAGATGGAAACATGATCAAATCCCCGGGCTTGAAGATTATTGATGTGTCCCAGGACGACATCGATTTTTTCAAGGGGAAATACGCTTGCCTTGTCAAGACCCACAAAGAGATAAGCATCCTCTTTAACCCGTACATATTCATTGTTGTTTTTCATGATTAGGAGTTCCATGTTCTCCTATCCCTTACAGGCTGAATGGTGATCAGTTGGAACATCCACCCTTTTTACGTGCCGTGATACAAAGGATTTGATGGCATCCGGATACCGGGGGGCCAGACTCGCGCTGCTGTGGTTGGACCCTGTGGCCACAAATAGTTCCGCCCCTCCCCCGGGGAAAGCGTCCCGCAGGCGCCAGGCATGGTGAAGGGGAAAGTTCTGATCCTTTTCCCCGTGGATGATCAAAACCGGTACATTGATGGTTGAGGCAAGTCGTACAGGGCTTATGGCATCCATTTGAAACCGGTAGTAAACGTCCATCCATAAAACGATCATGGGCCCTAAAACCCAACCGAAAACAGGGTTAACGCCCCGGTAAAGGCTGCGTAGGCCTTCTTTCGAACGCGCATAGCACCCTTCAAGAAACAGAAGCCTGATACGATCCGGATGCCGGGAGGCGGCCAGAATGGCGCCGGCAGCCCCGGCGGAATGCCCATACAGGAGGACCGGTTCGTCCAGCCAGTTCAGGATTGCTTCAATATCTTCGGCAAAACGGAACGCAGTCATGGACCGGTTGGGGGTGGAATTTCCGTGGTCCCTGGCGCTGTGAAGCACCGTTTTAAACCCCAGCTCGGCGAAAACCCGGGCCCGACCCGTCATGCGGTCCCGGTTCCGGCTCCAGCCATGGGCCAGCAGAACCGTTCCTCTGGACGGCATATCAGGTTCCACAATCCAGGTTTCCAGCATTCCCCCATCCACTGCGGGAATTTGAATGTCCCTGACATGACCCCAGTCGGGTCTGTCTTGGACCGGCCTGCGGGGAATTTGATGGAGCAGATACGCCAGAAAGAGCGTCAAGAGCAGATAAACCAGAGCGGCAACAATGAGGAACCCCATGAAGAATCGGTTACTCCTTATTTTCGAATTTAACCGTTGTTGAGGGCATCTGATATTTTTTCGGCGGTTGCTTTAATCTCATCCATATCCCCCGGTATAATTTCCCATTTTGAAACGGGAAGATCCGGTCCTCCGGGGACTTTAGGGATCAGGTGAAGGTGATAGTGCATGACCACCTGATTGACGCCTCTTCCGTTGAGTTGAACGCAGGCTACGCCGGATGCCTTCAATGCCTTGTCGATCCCCGCCATCACTTTTTTTGAGGCCCTGTGCACGGCGGCGAGATCCTCGTTGGAGATTTCCGTCAGGTTTGCCGCATGGTTTTTGGGAATAATCAGGGTGTGTCCCGGAGATATGGGATTAATGTCCATAAAAGCGAGAACCTGGTCATCTTCGTACACCTTGAAACAGGGAATCTCTCCGTTAATGATTTTACAAAAGATGCAGTCTTCCATGATTGACCTCCTTGCTCTAATCCGCCAGTTCGTTTTTTTGTAGAATACCTTGAATCGCCAACCTTTCTTCTTCAGGAATGTCAGGTTTCTTTTTAATGTTCATGGACCGCATGACGTCATAGGACCCATCTTCAAAGAGCACCGGGACCTGGGTGACGTAATCGGGATGGTGACAGCAGCCCGGCGCAAAATAGCGTCCGGCTTTTCCGCCTTCTCGAAGGATTTTTCGGGCCCTGTCGTACATCTCCTGACCCATGACCATACCGACCTGCCCACCATAAGCGGCGACCATTTGCCCTGAATCAAAAAGTTTCCTATTTCCCGCCATTGGTTTTTCCTCCGGCCCAGTCTAAGGATTATCGGGCTCTGAAACAACCTGTCCAAGGGGTTGAAGGTTTGGGTCCCCTGATTGATCAATCAGCGATTCAAGGGTTTTCAGGGCATGGGGGATGTAAGCCTCAAAGCGGTTTTTTTTCATGACCTTTGACAGGAATGAAAAGGCCCCCAGGATCTGAAGGTTCCGTTGAATGGCCAGGTAGGGATAGTCCCTTTCAAAGGGACCGGCCCATGCGGGGTTATGGTCTTTGATCCGGGCCACATAAGCGTCATAGATTTGCTGTTTCTGAAGATCCGACAACAGGACGTAGGGGTCTATCAGAAGTGATGCAAGATCATAGGCCAGAGGCCCCAGCCGCCCGCCCTGCCAGTCGATGATGCCGATTTTTTCACCATCCACCATAATGTTTCTGGACTGAAAATCCCGATGCATGAAGAACTGTCCGTCCGCCCGGGACGCCATTTCGGCCAGATGGTCAAAAGCGGTCTCAATCCCGGGCCATGGTCCTTTATGCCCCAGAAATCCTTTCAGAAAAGAATCCCTGAAATAGTGGGCTTCATATTTCTGCATCACGGTTCGGTCATAACACTCGGTCTGAGCGCACCATGCGGGAAGAAAACCCTTTTGTCCCCGGAGTTGCAGGTTAAAAAGGTGCCCTAAAACCCTTTGATAAAGTGGAACAGGGTCTTTGCCCGACAGGACCACGTCCTGAAGGTTTACGGACCCCAGATCTTCCATGATAAACCACCCCTCGGCAAGGTCGTATTGATGAATAACGGGAAGGGGGAGCCCTTTTTGCTGAAGGTGATGGGCAATCATGACGTAGGCGTTGTTTTCACGTTCTCGGGCTGCGGTCTTCGGGGGATTGGCCATGGCAATGAACGATTTTTTTGACACCGGCGTGCTGATACGCCAGAAAACCCGGTGTGAACCGTCACCGGGCAAAGGATCGAAAGAGGGCTTTTTTTCCCCGGGGCAGGCCTTTTTCATAAAAGCCGTGATTTCTTGTTTGAATTTCTGATCCATAAGTGAATAAAATCCCGATGTTATCCGATGACCCCCACCCGGTCCTCCGCCACCTCGCCGGTCGTGGTAACGACACTGTCAATGACCCGGATGTTTTCTTTGACCGTAACATTCCCCCATAAAATGGAACGGGTAACCTCTGCGCCTTTCTCCAGGGAAATGCCGTTCCCCAGGACGGCCCAGTCTTTGAGTCGGGCATCTTCATGAACCCGACAGTTGCGGCCCATCAGAAACGGGGCGCCGTTCAATGTTTCCCGGTTGGCTTCAATATAGCTTTCAATGGTTCCCGCATCCCGCCAGTAATGGTTTTGCATCACATGGCCCCGCAGGGGGTGCCCTCCCCGAATGAGGGCACGATAACATTCCAGAATACAGAAAAAGCGACCCGAAGGAATATGGTCCAGGACCGGGAGGTTCATAATGTGAATGCCCGTAAAGGCTAACTGTCCTGCTTCCGGCAAAGGGTTGATCTCCAGAATGTCCTTTTGGTTGTTGAGTTTGATCTGATTGAAGGGCGCATAATCATGAAGCACCAGCGTCGCCAGATCGCCCCGTCTCTGATGGGTTTCCAAGGCCGGGCCCAGGTCGATGTCCGTCAGGATGTCCCCGTTGACCACAATGAAGGGTTCGCGGTCCCAGAACCACCGGGTTTTCCGGATGCCGCCCCCCGTGCCCAGGATCTCCGGTTCTTCACTGATATGAATCTTCACCCCGAAAGGCCGCCCGCCATCCAGATAATTTCGAATCTGGTTTCGGTGATGGTGGGCATTCACAACAATCTCATCCACCCCTTGGGCCTTCAGCCAGTTTATGGTGTGGTCGATGATCGGCCGGTTTCCCACTGGGACGAGGGGTTTGGGCCTGTTTGACGTGAGGGGGGCGAGCCGGGTGCCTAGACCGGCGGCCAGAATCATAGCTTTCATGGGCCTGTTTTTTCCGTTGCAATTGTTTGTTACTGATTATACATGATGAAGGATCATGTCAATGCTGTTTTCACCAAAAGAAAGGACCGTACATGCATTCCACCCTTGAGCTTTCAGAACTTCACGATCATATGGGCAGTCTTTTTATGGCCGGCATGCCCGGTCCCCGCCTGGATTCAGGGACCGTTTCACTCATTCGAGACAGAGGCCTGGGCGGGGTTATTCTGTTTAAGCGGAATATTGTTGATCCCCTTCAGGTGGCAGCGCTTTGCAACGATCTACAGGAAACGGCGCTGAAATACCATGGCGTCCCCCTTTTTCTGGCGGTGGATCAGGAAGGGGGGCGCGTGGCCCGGCTGGGGGAACCCTTCACCCGTTTTCCCGGTAACAGCGCCATCGGCGATGGTCCTCGGTCCCACGAGATGGCCGCCGTTTTTGGCCGGGTAACGGCAATGGAAATGCGCTTGGTGGGCCTGAACATGAATATGGCGCCGGTACTGGATGTGCCCACAGGGCCGGTGGATCAGCACCTTCAAGGCCGAATGTTCGGGGAGGACCCGGGTCGGGTGGGGAGTCTGGGACAAATTGTCATAAAAGCGCTTCAGGAAAACGGCGTCATGGCGGTGGGCAAACACTTTCCCGGTTTGGGAAAAGCGCGCCTGGATCCCCATGAGCATCTCCCCACCATTGAAGCGAATCAACAGGAAATTGAAACCATTAACCTGCCGCCCTTTCAGGATGCCATTGGGGAAGGGGTTTCCGCCATCATGACCTCCCATGCTTTGTACCCGGGCCTGGACGACCATTCCCCGGCGACCCTCTCTTATCCGATCATCACGGAATTGCTGAGGGACCGGCTGGGGCTTCAAGGACTGATCATAACCGATGACCTGGAAATGGGCGCCATCAAGAAAGATCCGGGTGTGGCCGAAGGCGCGGTAAAAGCCTTTGAGGCGGGAAACGATATTCTGTTGATCTGTGAAGACCAGGGGCTTGTGGGGGAGAGCATGGACAAGTTGAGAAACCGTCTGCTTGCAAATGAGGTGTTGCTTTCAAGGCTTCATGAATCGTTCAGTCGCATCATGGTCGCCAAGGAGAAATTCCTCAAGGGATGGGAGCCTGCTTCTCTGAAAAAAGTAAAGCGCTACTTCAAGGGGAAAATCTGATGTTATCCCATCAAAGTCAAAGAATATTCAGCCTTGTGAAAAACCTCACTTGACGGCCGATTTTTTTTATGATAATCAAAAGTTCTCCAAGAAATCTCTATATTATTTTGAATGTTTAGACGGCAGTTGGGACGGAGTTTATTTCCGAACCTGCAAGAACATCACAACCATATAAGGAGGATTAAAGGAATGGCTTACAATGCAGTAGAAATGGCGGACTGGCAGATTTCCGAAGCTGCCGAAAAAAACATGCCGACCCCTGATGAATGGCGGGATAAATTGGGCCTTAAGCCCGAAGAAATGCTTCCCATGGGAAGACTGGCCAAGTTGGATTTTCTGAAAATTATCGACCGCCTACAGGACAAACCCGATGGCAAGTACATCGAAGTTACGGCCATTACCCCCACGCCTCTGGGTGAAGGAAAAAGCACCACGTCCTGCGGTCTCATGGAAGGTTTGGGGATGCGCGGTGCTAACGTGGGCGGCGCACTCCGGCAACCCTCCGGCGGCCCCACCATGAACGTCAAGGGAACGGCTGCCGGCGGCGGCAACTCGCTCCTGATCCCCATGACCGAGTTTTCCCTGGGACTCACCGGCGACATCAACGACATCATGAACGCCCACAATCTGGCCATGGTGGCTTTGACGAGCCGCATGCAGCACGAGCGCAACTATAACGATGAGCAGCTGGCCCGTCTTACCGGCATGCGCCGAATGGACGTCGATCCCACCCGCGTGGAAATGGGCTGGATCATTGACTTTTGCGCCCAGTCGCTACGAAACATCATCATCGGCATGGGTGGCCGCTACGACGGCTTCACCATGCAGAGCAAGTTCGGCATCGCCGTGGGAAGCGAGTGTATGGCGATCCTGGCGGTTATCCGGGACCTGGCTGATCTCAAAGAACGCCTCAACAACATCACCTTGGCTTTCGACAAGAGCGGCAAACCGGTTACCACCGGCGACCTGGAAGTGGGCAACGCCATGACCGCTTTCATGCGCAACACCATCAACCCGACCCTCATGTGCACCGCCGAGTACAACCCCTGTATGGTGCACGCCGGCCCCTTTGCCAATATCGCCGTGGGTCAGTCCTCCATCATCGCGGACCGCGTGGGTCTGAAATTGTTTGACTACCACGTCACGGAATCCGGATTTGCGGCCGATATCGGCTTCGAGAAATTCTGGAACGTTAAATCCCGCTTCAGCGGTCTGAAACCCAATGTGTCAGTGCTTACCTCCACCATTCGTGCTCTTAAAATGCACGGCGGCGGTCCCAAGGTGGTCCCGGGCATCGCCATGGATCCCGTTTACACCCAGGAGAATCTGGAACTGGTGGAAAAGGGCTGCGAGAATATGGTCCACATGATCGGCGTCATCCGAAAGGCCGGTATCAACCCGGTGGTCTGCATCAACCGCTTCTACACTGACACCGACGCCGAGTGCGCCGTCGTCCGCAAGGCGGCCGAAGCAGCCGGCGCCCGTTGTGCCGAGTCCAAGCACTGGGAAAAGGGCGGCGAAGGCGCACTGGAATTCGCAGATGCCGTCATCGACGCCTGTAACGAGGAAAACGATTTCAAATTCCTCTACCCCCTGGAGATGAAGCTGCGCGACCGCGTGGAAACCATCGCCAAGGAAGTCTACGGCGCTGACGGCGTGAGCTGGACTCCCGAAGCGGAATCCAAGGCCAAGATGCTTGAAAACGATCCCAAGTACGACGACTTCGCCACCATGATGGTCAAGAGCCACCTGAGCCTCTCCCACGACCCGTCGGTCAAGGGCGTGCCCAAGGGCTGGACCCTGCCCATCCGGGACGTTTTGATCTACTCCGGTGCCAAGTTCCTCTGCCCCTGCGCCGGTGCCATCAGCCTGATGCCTGGAACCGGTTCCAACCCCGCCTTCAGGCGGATTGACGTGGATACGGACACCGGAAAGGTGAGCGGCCTGTTCTAAACAAGGACCGTTTTTATTAATAATTCAACAAAAAAGGGCGATCTTATGATCGCCCTTTTTTTGAGCTATTCTGTGCAAAGGCTTTCATCATTCCCGGAACCAGGATGCGTCAAAATAGCGATCGATTTCGTCATAGCTTGTCTGAAAATTCAGATCTTTTTTCATGGCCGAAACCGAGTTGCCGTAGTAGAGAGGCACCCAGAAGGCTTCCTCTGAAATGATTTTTTGGGCCTTCGCAAGCAGACGGTGGCGACGGTCAACATCGGCTGTTTGATCTGCCTGCCGGAGGATTCGGTCTATTTCCCAAGTGGAGCCGAGGCACCGTGGGGAATCCATCAAAAAATAGAGGTTCAAAATGGCGCTGGCATCAAAAATAGAATACCCCCCCGTGGGTAGAAAAACCAGACCTGTATTTCCTCCCACAATTTCTCCGTATAGATCTCTCCACCGCTTCTTTATCACAAGATTGGTTTTTATTCCCACCCGTTTGAGATATTCGGCAAGTTCTTCGGCCACGCTTTCATCCCGAATAAAATAGAGATCCATCTCGAAACCGTTAGGATATCCGGCCTCTTTAAGCAACTCTTTTGCCTTGGTCGGATCATAAGGGTAAGTCACACCCTTTGTGTAACCAAAATGAAGCGGCGTAACCACCGAATCGGCGGTCTTGGCGTAGTCTTTAAGGACCTTCTTCACAAGGGCCTGCTTGTCGATTGCGTGATTCAGGGCTTTTCGAACCCGTTTGTCTTTAAAAAAGGGTGTTTTGGTTCGATCGGTGGTGTCCATGATCAGGAAGAAGATGCGCATGGTTTCGGCTTTGGATATTTTGATGTCCGGGTTCGCCTCCAGGAAATTGATCTGATCCGGCGCTACGGAACCGCCTCGAATCAGATCCACACGGCCGCTCAATAAAGCCTCTATTCGGGCCAATTGTTCGGGAATCATCACTATCCTGAGATTGGGAATCATCGGCTTACCCTTGGGTCCTCCGAAATAGTGGGGGTTTGCCTCGAACACGATTTCCGATGGATTTGACCAGTCTTTAAAACGATAGGGTCCCGTGCCGACAGGATGCTTTCCGAAAGCCTCCAATCCCACCTCCCGGATGTACTTGGGAGGGTAGATGAGGAGGATATTTGCGATTACTTCAAGGGCGATTGAATAAGGAACATTGGTATTGATGCGAACCGTGTGTTCATCCAACACTTCAACCCCTTTTAGAAACCCATAGGGCAGGGAGGACATCAGTTCGACATCCTTCAGATAGTCAAAGGAGGCTTTAACCGCATCGGCGTTGAACGGTTCCCCGTTGTGGAATCGAATCCCTTTTCGAAGTCGAAATTGAATGCTGTGCTTTCCCACGGATCGGTAGGATTCGGCAAGGCAGGGAACCAGGGCTTTCTTCTGGGGGTCGCGGTAAACCAGGGTATCAGCCCAGTTATGTGCCAGAATAAAGGCTTTTCTCGTGGTGGGATTGGAAAACCCCAAAGTCTTAATGTGGGATTTATAGGCGATGAGCAGGGTATCCTTCCGGGCGCAGCATGCCAACGCCGCCTGGAGCACCAGCCAGAGGGCAAGGCCGACGATAAACAGGGGCTTAATTCTCATGGCTTTTCTCCATCATCAGATGTTGTGTTAAACGCTCTGCGGTCTCGGTGGCACAGGAGCATGGCGGCATGTTTTCCGGATAGCAGGGTCGGTATAACCCCGCCGCCCGGTACCACCCATTGGCCGGCCATAAAGAAATTGTCGAGGTCCGGGAGTGTTCGTTTTACACTTGTTGCAAATATTTTGTCAGTAATGGCAAAACCTTCAAAAGCACCCTGACGATTCCGGGTATAGCGCCACCAGGTATGGGGCGTGGCCACGTTTGTCATTTCAACCTGATCCTTGATTCCGGGCCACACATCATTCAGTCGTTCCGATACCTGCTTAGCCGTCATTTCTTTCTCGGCGTTGTAAGCCTCCTTATCCTCCCGGATATCTTTCCATGGCTTCCATTCGGATTCGATCATGACCTGCACGAGGGTTCGTCCCGCAGGTGCACAGTTCGGACAATAGTTGAAGATACGAATGACCCAGCAATCACCGGCAAGATAACCGGCCCCCATGTTTGATGTGGCTTTAAGCATCGTAATGGCGGGTTCGTCTGAAAAATCACGGGTCACCCCGTAATTGATCAGAACTACGGGCTTCCAAAGTGGCCATTCTTCGTGCAGCTTTTTAAGTTCCGCAGTTAAGTACTGACCGTCCAGCAAGTCATAAAGCGTCGAATGTCCATCAGCGGCCGATACAATGTGATCGGCCCGATATTCTTCGCCGTTTGACAGCCGAACGCCCACGGCGCTATCTTTTTCAACCAATATTTTTTCCACGGTTGATCCATAGGCAACCCCACCACCCAGATCCAAATAGCGCTTTTCCAGGGCCCGGGCGAACCCCCCGGAGCCGTCCTTCCGAACAGCCATGTTGCCGCCTGACAGCGCACCCAAAATTATCATGATAAAGACCACCGGCACCTCAGGCAAAAAGAGGTGCTTAAAGACATGAGCCAACCAGGGATCATGGAGCTCCCTGGTGGCCTCGTCGAGCGATTGCATATACCACCCGGAATAGTATCGGAGAGTCCCTTTCATCTTGATCATCATTTTAAATGTGTCCCACCACCAGCTCATATCCGGTGGCTTTTCCATGGATACGGTCATATTCGAATGCCTGAAGGCCTTAGCCCCCGTGATGACTTTGTTGATAAAGGGGGCATCCTCAGGGGAGATATCCTTCATGGATGCGGCGAGTTGATCCAGGTCCTGAGTGATATCCAGAGAGCGGTCATGGGAAGGGTCCAGAAAGCGACCGTATTTTGTCATCTCAAGGTATTGGTCCTCTTGATAGATGCCAAGCTCCCGATAGATATCATGGTCGGGTCGTCCAGGCCTGTAGCCCATGTAAAAGTGAATGCCGCCGTCAATGGTGTAACCATGCCGTTTCCATTCAGCCGCCACCCCGCCGGGATGCCGGGCATGTTCAAATATTTGGCATTGATAGTCGTTTATTTGGGCATAGATTCCGGTGGAAAGGCCCCCCAGCCCGGCACCGATGACAATAACGGAAGGTCTGGTCATGATTTCCTCCTTTTTTGGTTTTAGGGCCTCGGAAAAAAATAATTACACAGGATACCGTCGGGCGAAATTTTTGCACACGGTTCTATTGTTTTGCGGTGAAAAGGGACGAAAACCGGTTAGTGGTCCTCTGTGGTCAGCAAAAAAGAGCCGTCCGCTTCTTGCTTTACGGTCAGCCCGAACATGTGAATGGTCTCGGTCAGGGGCCGCCCGTAAAGAAGATCCAGTTCTCTGGGATCAATTCCCAGTTTTTCATGGGTGAGCCGCCGGATATCTTGGTCATATTGGAGGATTTTCAGAACCTCACGAATGATCGAATCGCCCTTTTGTTGGATCTGTTTGACGTAATGGGAAATGACCTGATAATCGCAGGTTTTTTCATGGGCGGAAATCAGGCGAAGCAGATTGGGATCCCTGATAATATCTTTTCTGGTGGCCTTCGGTTCGGCAAAGACCGCTTTAAATTCCTCGCTGTCCCAGCAGGCAAAGGCCCGGCACTGGCTGGGTCGATCCGCATAAATGGTGCAGGCTTTCTCGCCATCGTCATAGAGGATGCACCCTTTTCCGGTTTCCCGATCCTTCAGCTTTATGATCTCCTGATCGGTGAATTTCAGCGCATCATTGATATTATCCCGAACCAGCTCGCCCTTACGAATGGTATAGAGGTGGGTGCTATCCAACACATGATTGAAAAATAGGGGCAGATCGGATTTCTGCAGGGAGGGGCCGGCGGCAAGGCAGCATTCTCCGCAGCGGGTACAGTGGGTTTTCTTTACCTCAATTTGTGGTTCCATGTAACAAACAATCCTATTTGAGACCGGCCACGGCCTGGGCGACGTTGTAGCAGAAGTCTCCGATTTTCTCAAAAGACGTGAGCATGTCCACGAAAATGAGCCCCGGATCCACCGTGCAAAGGCCACTCTGAAGCCGCATGATGTAATTTCCTCTCATATCCTCCCGCATGCCGTCAATGTCATTTTCCAACTGTTGGGCGCGAACCATGATTTCCTGATCTTCCGCCTTGATGCCTTTTACGATAAGATCCAGAAAAGCTTCAACCTTCTTGGAGATCTGCTCATAATCGTGAATACCCCCTTCGGAAAGATGGAGATTATCTTCGAAGAGTTCTTCAAGGAGCTCGGCGATATTTTCCACGCCATCTCCGGCCCGTTCCAGGTTGTTGGCCATACGCATTAGAGATGCAATCTCTTTTGATTCTTCGGGACTGACCCGTTTCTGCATCACACTGATCAAAAACTGGATAATCTCCTTTTGAAGGGAGTCAATGATGTCTTCCCGCTGCCGCCACTTGGAAAGCTCTTCCAGCTTCCGGTTCTTCATGGAATGAATCACATCATTATACATGAGCTGAACCGCTTCCCCCATTCGAACGATTTCCGCCCGGGCCTGGACAATGGCAACCGATGGGGTATCGATATATTTGGAATGTATGTATTTGATACGGCGCAACTCATCTAAGGCTTGCGCCTCCTTCTTTTCCGGTACCAGCCAGCAGGTCACCTTAACCAGATAATGCAGGAACATCAGGAAAAATAAGGCACTGATCACATTAAAGAATGTGTGAGCATTGGCAATATATCTTCCGATGTTGGGATGTTCCCCGTGAACCAGAAGATCGGGAGGCCCGATATCCATCATATGGCCGGTTATCCAAATAACCCCTTCTAAGAACAACGGGAAAAAAGAAATAATGAGCAGCACGCCCAAAACATTGAAAATAGCATGGGCCCGGGCCGTTCGGCGGGCGTTAACGCTTGCTCCGATACTGGCCAGCTGGGCGGTTATGGTGGTCCCGATATTGTCTCCCAGAATCAGGGCCGCGCTCGCTTCGAAATTGAGGAGCCCCTGGCTGGCAAGGGCCATGGTGACGCCAATGGTGGCACTGGAACTCTGCAGAATCATGGTCATGATGGTGCCCACAAGAATACAGAGGGAAATGCTGAGCATGTCGTCGGCATTAAACCGGGTGAAAAGCGCAACAAATGAAGGATGGTCTTTTAATGGGGCAAAGCCGTCCTGCATGGTGGCCAGGCCAAAAAATATGAGGCCGAAAC
>Ga0233437_1000748_pt1 | contig 68958 bp, 61 predicted proteins | sample SI_122_August201_FD_182714 | JGI IMG/M metagenome (GOLD analysis project Ga0233437, IMG submission 182714) | Seawater microbial communities from Saanich Inlet, British Columbia, Canada - SI_122_August2016_200_MG | ecosystem: Environmental > Aquatic > Marine > Inlet | place: Canada: British...
TAATTCAATTGGGTTGCGGCGCCGAAATGTGACCAACGAAAAAATCCGTGAGATTCAGGATATTTACAGATATATCTATCAAAAGGGATTAAACACGGCACAAGCAGCTGAAATTATTGAAGCCGAAATGCCTGCGACCCAAGAAAGAGACGAAATTCTTCTTTTTGTTAAAGATTCAAAACGTGGAATTATTCGAGGTTATTACCCCGATTAATTTAACTAAAATATTAATGAATGGATGCCACCTTTATTTTAAGGGTGGCATTTTTATTTACCATGATTCCAGCCTTGCGCCTGAAGTGGAATTGCCGAACCGGAAGTTGTGACTAAATTCGAACCTTCCGATGGCTCAGTCATGTGACCAATAATTGTAAAATCGGGATCCAATTTTATTTTTTCGTAATCTTCCAAAGAAATGGTAAAAAGCAGTTCATAATCTTCTCCTCCATTTAAGGCAGCAACCAAAGGATTAATATTCAATTCCTCTGCCATTTTTTTGGTTTGAGAATCCATTGGAATTTTATCTTCATACAAATTGCATCCAACATTTGAATTTTTACATAAGTGCATAATTTCAGACGAAAGACCATCTGAAATATCAATCATCGAAGTTGGTTTTATACCTGTTTCCCTGAATGCCGAAACAATATCTACACGTGCTTCGGGTTTTAACTGGCGTTCTAAAATGTAATCGTATCCTTCAAGTTGCGGCTGTAAATTTTCGTTCCCTTTAAACACCTCGTTTTCGCGCTCCAGCAATTGCAATCCCATGTATGCGCCACCCAAATCACCGGTCACACAAAGTAAATCGGTAGGTTTGGCTCCGCTTCGGTAAACTATATTTTCATTTTTTATTTCACCTAAAACGCTTATACTAATGGTTAATCCGGTTAACGAACTGGTTGTGTCGCCCCCTACCAAATCAACGCCATATTTCTCGCATGCCAAATGAATTCCGGAGTATAATTCTTCCACCGCTTCGACCGAAAACTTGCTCGACAATGCAATGTTTACGGTAATTTGTTTTGGTACTGCATTCATTGCACAAACATCAGAAAGATTTACTATTACAGCCTTGTAACCCAAATGTTTTAACGGAACGTACATCAGGTTAAAATGAATTCCTTCCGTTAATAAATCGGTTGAAACTACAATTTGTTTATCCTTGTAATCCAAAATTGCTGCGTCGTCGCCAACTCCTTTAATTGTACTTTTATTTTTAAGATGAATGTTTTTTGTTAACCTGTCAATCAGGCCAAATTCGCCCAATTCCGAAATGCTGGTTTGTTGCTTTTCTTTACTCATTGTTAATTTAAGACAAAAAGGTATTATACGTAATTCTAAAGCGGCAAAATTACCCATACTTTTATATCTTTGCAATTAATTTTTAAACAGTCGAATTAAATTGTTGTTATTTAGGTAGAAGATTGCAGAAATGGAAGAGCAGGATCAGATATTAAATGATGTTACGCAGGGTGATTACAAATATGGCTTTGTCACTGATATTGAAACAGATATAATTGAAAAGGGACTAAATGAAAATGTAATTCGCACTATTTCGGAAAAGAAAAATGAACCTGATTTTATGTTAGATTTCAGGTTAAACGCTTTCCGGAAATGGCAAAAAATGAAGATGCCAAATTGGGCATATTTGAAAATCCCACCCATCGATTTTCAGGAAATTAGTTATTATGCTGCACCTACACAAAAGCCCAAATACGAAAGTATGGATGAAGTTGATCCGGAACTGATTGACACATTCAATAAACTTGGGATTCCGCTTGAGGAGCAAAAATTATTGGCAGGCGTTGCAGTCGATGTCGTAATGGACAGTGTTTCGGTTAAAACAACCTTTAAAGAAGCATTAGCAGAAAAAGGGATTATTTTCTGTTCTTTTAGCGATGCAGTTCAGGATCACCCCGATTTAATAAAAAAATATTTAGGACAAGCAGTGCCGGTTGCCGACAACTATTTTGCTGCTTTAAACTCTGCTGTTTTTAGCGACGGTTCGTTTTGTTACATACCAAAAGGAGTTCGCTGCCCCATGGAATTATCGACATATTTCAGAATTAACGCAGCAAACACCGGACAATTTGAGCGCACTTTAATTGTGGCCGACGACGATAGTTACGTAAGTTATCTCGAAGGTTGCACAGCACCTATGCGCGACGAAAACCAATTGCACGCTGCTGTGGTTGAAATTATAACACACGACCGGGCTGAAGTTAAATATTCAACTGTTCAAAACTGGTATCCGGGAAACAAAGAAGGTATTGGAGGAATTTACAATTTTGTTACTAAACGTGGAATTTGTCGGGGAGTTTCCTCTAAAATTAGCTGGACACAGGTGGAAACCGGTTCGGCAATTACCTGGAAATATCCAAGTTGCGTTTTAATTGGCGATAATTCGATTGGCGAATTTAACTCGGTTGCCGTAACCAATAATTACCAGCAAGCCGACACCGGTTCAAAAATGATCCACATCGGGAAAAACACAAAAAGCACTATCATTTCGAAAGGTATTTCGGCGGGTAAAAGCGACAACTCATACCGTGGTTTGGTAAAAGTAATGCCCAATGCAAAAAACTCACGGAATTTTTCGCAGTGTGATTCTTTATTACTAAACGACACTTGCGGGGCGCACACTTTTCCATACATCGAAGTAGGTAATAAATCGTCGATTGTTGAACACGAAGCAACGACTTCGAAAATTGGTGAAGACCAGATTTTTTACTGCAACCAACGTGGAATTGATACCGAAAAAGCAATTGGAATGATTGTGAACGGTTATGCAAAAGAAGTATTAAATAAACTCCCAATGGAATTTGCCGTTGAAGCACAAAAACTTCTGCAAATCAGTTTAGAAGGAAGTGTGGGATAATTAAGCTAAATTATTGATTATTAAAATATACGAGTAATAGTCTTTGTACTTAATACTCATAATCTCAGTACTAAAAAATGTTATCAATAAAAAATTTATATGTTTCTGTTGAAGGAAAAGAAATCCTGAAGGGAATCAATTTAGAAGTAAAACCGGGAGAAGTTCATGCAATTATGGGACCCAACGGTTCGGGAAAAAGTACGTTAGCAAACGTGTTGGCGGGCAAAGAAGAATATGAAATAACCTCGGGCGAAGTCACTTATTTTAATGAGGACTTGTTGGAAAAAGCTCCTGAAAAGCGTGCAAAAGAAGGCATTTTCCTGAGTTTCCAATACCCGGTTGAAATACCGGGAGTTCCAATGGTAAACTTCCTGAAAACGGCTGTTAACGAACACCGCAAAAATAAGGGAGAGAAGGAACTAAAAGCTGGTGAATTCCTAAAATTAATGCGCGAAAAAATGGATTTAGTTGAAATGCACACTCAACTAACCAACCGTTCGGTAAACGAAGGTTTTTCGGGCGGAGAAAAGAAAAAGAACGAAATTTTCCAAATGGCACTTCTCGAACCCAAATTGGCCATTTTAGATGAAACCGATTCAGGGCTCGATATCGACGCGCTGAAAACTGTGGCTCATGGTGTTAACGCATTAAAAACTTCTGAGAATGCAACTATTGTAGTCACTCATTATCAACGCTTGCTCGATTATATTGTACCTGATTTTGTACATGTACTTTATAACGGAAAAATTGTAAAATCGGCAGGAAAAGAACTTGCCTTCGAATTGGAAGAAAAAGGTTACGACTGGATTAAAAAAGAAAACGGGAACTAAATATATGAGTGTTTTAGTCGAAAAAGCGGATTTATCGCTCAAATACACAGGGCATTACAATAATGTAAAAGAACTTCTTTTTAAAAATTCTTCTGAAGTTTTAAATGCCCAACGCAACAAAGCCATTCAGGATTTTGTTTTGCAGGGAATTCCCACTCGTAAAAACGAAGCGTACAAATACACCAATCTTCAGCCCCAATTTTTCCCGGAATTTAAATTTATTCATCAAAAAGAAAATGTTGAAGCTGACCTAAACGTTATTTTCCGTTGCGATGTTCCTCAATTGAGTACTCACCTTAATTTGTTTTTTAATGGTTGGTATTACGATAAAAACCGGGAAACAGCAAATTTGCCGGAAGGAGTAATTTTTGAAAGTCTCGAAAAAATGGCCAAAAATAAGCCTGAAATTTTTCAGGAATATTATTCAAAATTAGCCAAAACAGGAGATGATCCGTTGGTTGCATTAAACACTGCCTACGCAAAAGACGGTTATTTTCTTTACGTCCCAAAAAATATTATTGTTGAAAAACCAATCCAGCTAATTAATTTATTACAAGCTCAAAATGACACTTTTGCTACTCAACGTAATTTAATAATTATTGAACCCGGTGCCAGTGTTCAGCTCATTATTTGCGATCATACTTTAAATTTGAATCAGTATTTAAGCAACTCGGTTACCGAAATTTTTGTGAGCGAAAATGCCAATCTCGATTATTACACTTTGCAAAACCAGCACAATAACGCCACAAGTTTAAACTCAGTTTTTATTCAACAGGAAAGAGATTCGAATGTAACCACACACACATCATCGTTACATGGAGGATTAATCCGAAATAATTTGAAAATTATCCTGAACGGTGAAAATGCGACTGCAAATATGTTTGGAATGTCATTTATCGACCGTAAACAACATGTCGATAATTTCACCCAAATTACTCATGCAAAACCTCACTGCCAAAGTAATCAGGTTTATAAAAATGTACTCGACCACGAATCGACCGGTGTGTTTTCAGGGCAGATTCATGTTATCCGCGATGCACAAAAAACGAACGCTTTTCAAAAAAATAACAACCTGTTGTTAACCGACAAAGCAACAATGCAAACCAAGCCGCAATTGATTATCGATGCTGACGATGTAAAATGCAGTCATGGGGCTACGGTTGGGCAAATCGACGAGGAAGCTTTATTTTATCTGCGTGCCCGTGGAATTGATGAAGACAAAGCGCGTTTAATGATGATGAACGCATTTGCACACGAAGTTGTCCAGGAAATTAAAGTGAAAGCTTTGCGCGACAGGATTGACGATTTGGTGGAAAAACGATTAAATGGTGAAGTTGCCCGTTGTCATGAATGTGCCTATAATTGTGAATGTTAAACAACAAAAATGGCTTACAACATAAATAAGATTCGTAGCTATTTTCCTGTTTTAAACCAACAGGTTTATAATAAACCGATGGTTTACCTCGACAGTGCAGCCTCGGCGCAAAAACCTGTTCAGGTGTTAATGAAAGAGGAAAAACTTCACAACGATTACTATGGCAACATTCACAGGGCAGCACATTTTATGGCCGATAAAGCGACTGCAGATTTTGAGGCTGTACGCGACAAAATTCAAAAGTTTATTAACGCCGAATCGCGAGAAGAAATTATTTTCACCAAAGGAACCACCGAAAGCATAAATCTGGTTGCACATTCATTTGGCGAAAAGTTTTTAACTGAAGGTGATGAAATTATTGTTTCAGAAATGGAACACCACTCTAACATAGTTCCATGGCAAATTGTTGCCGAACGAAAAGGGGCAAAAGTGATAAAGTTCCCTTTTAACGATTTAGGTGTTTTGCAGTTAAATTTACTTCCAAAATTAATCAATAAAAAGACAAAACTAATCGCGGTTGCGCACGTTTCAAACGTTTTAGGAACAATCAATCCAGTCTCAGAAATAATCGAAATTGCACATAAAAATAATGTGGCAGTTTGCATCGATGGTGCACAAGCCGTACAACACACAACGGTTGACGTTCAAAAACTGGATGCCGATTTTTATGCTTTCTCAGCACATAAAATGTACGGACCAAACGGAGTGGGCGTTTTATACGGCAAAAAAAAGTGGCTCGAAAAAATGCCGCCGTACCAGGGCGGTGGTGAAATGATTTCAGAAGTTTCATTCGAAAAAACAACCTTTAACGAAATCCCCTATAAATTTGAAGCGGGCACGCCTAATATTACCAGTGTTATTGCTTTTGGAGCTGCTGTTGATTTGTTAATAAAAGCTGGGATTTCGGAAATTGCAGCCTGGGAAAATGAACTACTTGAATACGCTACTCAAAAGCTAAAACTAATAAACGGACTTAAAATTTACGGCGAAGCTCCAAAAAAATCAAGTGTAATTTCTTTCAACATTGAAGGAATTCATTCGTACGATCTCGGAATGTTGCTCGACAAACTGGGAATTGCCGTGCGAACCGGACATCACTGCGCCGACACTGTAATGCAACATTTTGGAATTCAGGGAACCGTTAGAATTTCGTTTGGGATTTATACTACCAAAGAGGAAATCGATATTTTTTTAGAGGCACTTAATAAAGTGATTCTGATGTTTTAGGATCATTCTTTTAGTGAGATGCCCTATAATTTTGCCCAATTTTAAAAATCTGAAATTCGAACAATAAATATTTAAGTTTGGCTTAAAATGCTACTTAGAAATTATTTGTATCTTGAAAATTGCAGTTGTTTCAATTCTAAATATTATTGATTAACTTTTCAAAATGGAAAAATCAGCAATTATTACTGGGGCATCAAAACGAATTGGAAGGGCAATCGCTGAATATCTGGCAGAAGAAGAATGGAATGTTGTTGTTCATTTTAATGAATCAGAAAAACCAGCAGAAGAACTTGTCATTAAACTAAAAAGCAAATTTCCAAATCAAACTTTTGGTTCAATAAAATCAAATTTAAGTAATGAAAAGGAAGTTGAAATGCTAATCCCTAATTTAGTTTCGGAGTTTGGTAGTTTTCAATTGCTTGTAAATAATGCGTCAGTTTTTAAGCCTGGCTATTTGAAAGAAACATCGTCAAAACTATTTAACAATCAGTTAAATGTAAATTTAAAAGCCCCTTTTATTTTAATGCGCGATTTTGCAAATCGATGTGGGAAAGGCAACATTATTAATATTGTTGACACAAGGATAAGCAAAAACATTTCGGGTTTCGCAGCTTATTCACTTTCAAAAAAAGGGCTTTGGGAATTAAGCAAAATGGCGGCTTTAGAATTTGCCCCCAAAATTCGGGTAAATGCAATTGCACCGGGAGTGAGTCTTCAGCCCGAGGAAAGAGATGAAAATTATTTAGAAAAACTGGCTGAAGGTATTCCAATGAAAAAACCAGGTGGCATTTTGCCAATCATACAAAGTATTGGATATATTTTGGAAAACGATCATTTAACCGGACAATTACTTTTTGCAGATGGAGGTGAAAATTTAGGAAAAAACGATTAAAAACATCTTGCCTTCTTTTGAAATGAAGGTGCAATTAATATTTTTATTATGGCAAAAATCAGGATTAAAAATTTGTTGGTGCGTACTTTCATCGGGTTCAACCCCGAAGAGCTGATAAATAAACAAGATGTTATCATTAACATTGAAATTGATGCAGAGATTCCCGATCTGGCAATTAAATCAGACGAACCATTAGGCATTTTTGATTATAAAACCATTACAAAAAAAGTATTCGCGATGGTTCAGGAGGGCAAATTTAAGCTGCTCGAAGTTCTAACTAAAAATATTCTCGACCTGATTATGGAAGATGAAAAAGTAAAATGGGCGAAAGTAGAAGTTGACAAACCTCATGCTTTGCGATTTGCCGAATCGGTTTCATTGGAAATGGAGGCCAAAAAATGAACATTTGTATAATCGGGATTGGTTCAAACATTAACGCAAAAACCAATATCCCCAAAATGTTAAAAGTTTTGGGAAATCATGTGATGGTGTTGCAAGTTTCAACCTTATTATTAACCAAACCAATTGGTATTGAAAACCAGCCGGATTTTACAAATGGGGCAGTTAAAATCAGAACTGCTTTAAACAGAATTGAATTAAATCAGTTATTAAAAAATATTGAAGATCAATTGGGTCGCGACCGCACAATTCTTAAATCCGGCCCGCGGTGCATCGATCTCGACATTATTGTTTGGAACGGGAAAATTGTGGATAACGATTATTACTCACGTGATTTCCTCCAAAAATCTGTAGGCGAATTGTTCGAAATTAACCATAATATTTAACCGTTAACAAAGTAATATCGTCGAACTGGTCGGCTGTGTCAATATAATCATTAATTTCCTTCATCAGCTTTTCGTTTACTTCTCCCGATGTTTTATCTGGCCCGATTAATTCCAGGATTTCAATACTGGGTTTTAATGTGCGCCTAATGCCTTCAGGGTTTTTAGCATCTTCCAAACCATCAGAGTACAATATTACTGAATCTCCCGGATGGATGTTAAATTGGTATTGTTTGTATTGAAAATCTGCATCGACACACATTGGTAAACCAGTAATTTTGGGGAATACTTCTACTTTTTTACCACCACGCCAAATTAATGGACGCTCATGCCCGCCATCAACATATTTTACTTCACCGTTTTTCAGATCCAGGATACAAGCAAAAAAAGTTACAAACATCATCGATGTATTATCCTGCGACAATACTTTGTTAATTTTCATTATCTCTTTCACCATGTCGGGGTTACTATTACTAGAGAAATTAGTTTTGAAAATTGACTTGGTGATAGCCATAAATAATGCAGCAGAAATACCCTTGTCAGATACATCGCCAACCATAAAAAACAGGTGATCACTATCGATTAAAAAATAATCGTAGAGGTCGCCGCCCACCGATTTTGCAGGTTGTACAATTCCGTGTAATTCAAAATCAGTACGATGCGGAAATGCAGGATATTTTTTAGGTAACATCGATTGTTGGATGTCGTTGGCAATAGTAAGATCTTGTTGAATTGAAAATAGTTTGTCCCTGTCCTTCATAAACTTTTTAAATATTTCAATCTCATCAAGGGTTTTGGCGATTGTAATTTCCATATCTTCAAAATCTATGGGCTTAGTAATAAAATCAAATGCCCCACGGTTCATTGCAGTCCTGATATTTTCCATATCGCCATAGGCTGAAACCATAACAGTTTTAATTTCAGGATTTTTCCGTTCCTTTAACTTTGCCAAAAAAGTCAGGCCATCCATTTCAGGCATATTAATATCAGAAAGTATTAAGCAGACCTCCGGGTTTTTATCAAGTTGTTCTAAAGCCTGAAATCCGTTTTGCGCAAAAATAAACTTAAACTCCTTGCTTTTTATTTTACGCCTGAATTTCTGAGTGATTAGCATCTTCATATCCAGTTCATCATCAACACATAAAATTGACACAGTTTTATCCATAATTTTTTATTTTAAAACTTACTTTAGGGAAGTGGGTATATCTAAAGCAAATTCTGTAAATTCATTTTTAACAGAAGATATCCTTATTTTTCCATTATGAATTTTTGTTATTATCTCGTAACTTAAAGAGAGCCCCAAACCTGTTCCCTGCCCCTTCGGTTTTGTTGTAAAAAATGGTTTGAAAATTTTATCGATTACAGATTTTGGCATCCCTGTTCCATTATCGCGGATTATAATTTCCACAAAATCTTTATGTTTTTTTGTTTTCAGGCTTATTTCAGGCGAAAAAGAGTTTTTCATTGTACTCTTTTTTTCATTAAGTGCATAACAAGCATTATTTACAATATTAATAATGACCCTGCTAATTTCCTGCACACCAACATTCACCTTGTCAATTGCCGGATCGTAATCGGTTTTAAAAGTCATGTTAAATTCTTTGTTGGTACCCCTGACACCATGATACGCAAGTTTGGCAAATTCGTCAACCAACTTATTAATATCTGTTGGCTCAAAAACAGTTTCCTGTTTTTCGTGTACCTGATCTAACATTGTGAAAATAATCCGTTGTGCCCTTTCCCCATTTTCAAGTATTCTTTTCAGATTAGATTCAAGCATCGAACTCACATCTTCAATATCCGTTATTATGTCTTTATCTTTCGTTTCATTTATATCTTCCATAAGTTCTTTTAACTCAGCCAGCAGCTCCAGGCTTAACTTTGTAAAATTATTTACAAAATTCAATGGGTTTTTTATTTCGTGCAAAATCCCTGCAGTAAGCCTTCCCACAGAAGCTAACTTATCAGACTCAATAAATCTTTGTTGTAAATCTTTAAGCTCGCTTCCAGTAATATCCTGTTCTTTTTTTAAGGATTGATCTTTATTTGTATCCATATCTTTTTCTTGTATTCCCATGTGATTTATACTCCAGCATCCTTTGGTAGCCTGATAATAAATATTGTGAATTCCCCAACTTTCGAATCAACTTCAATTGTACCTTTATGCGATTTCACAATATCCATGTTCATGTATAATCCCAGGCCAGTTCCTTTTGAAGTTGGTTTTGTGGTAAAAAATGGTGAAAATATTTTTCTACGTTCCGATTCTGGTATCCCATTGCCATTATCCTTAATCCGGATTTCAACATCATTTTCAAAAAAATGTGACGAAACAAAAATCTCGGGTTGATAATTTATGCCTTTTTTGGCTTTTTCGTCAGTGGCAAAGCAAGCATTGTTTATTGTATTAACAATTACGGCACCTAATTCCGCTGGCAAAACCATAATTTTTTCCGTATTATTTTCAAATTCCCGGACAATATTTGCATTAAAAGATTTGTTTTCTGATTTATATTCCTGTAAGGCAATTTCGATATTATTCCCCAACAACGAATTTATATCGGTTTGCCTGAATACGGTTGATTTTTTTTGCAGAAGTTTTTCCATCCCTTTTATAATTCGGGAAGCTGAATTACCATGTTCATTGATTTTCTGAACATTAGACTGGACCATTCCAAGTAGTTCTGTTACATCATTGTACGTATCAAAATCCATTTCTTCCTTCGATGATTCAAAAGCCTCCTTAATTTCAGCCGCCAAATCATCTGTTAGCAACGAGAAATTATTAATGTAATTTAAAGGGTTTAATATCCGATCGACAATACCTTTTGTTAGCTGCCCGATCGATGCCAGCTTTTCTTGCCTGATAAGCTGTTCCTGTGTGTCTTTAAGATGTTCGAGCGTAGTTTGTAAATCCTCAAGGATGTTGGTTTTAATAAATGCCGATATAATATGTTCTTTTAGATTATTGAGCAGGCTAAAATCGTGAACGTCAAATACACGTTTTTTATGCATGTTTTCAAGGATAAGGAACCCTTCAGTCAAATCATTTATTTTCAATGTCATAATAAGCATAGCCTTTGAATTATCCATTTTCCGCAGGCTCTCGTTTTGCATTTCTAAGTTAAGTTTTTTGACATCAAAAATATCTTCATAAACTTCATCGGCATATTTGAGGTAATATTCATCGGCTTCGTTTAACGTTAACCGAACATTTTCTACTACGGAAACATCCCACCCATAACCGGCTTTAAAAATGAAGGCCTCAATAGATTTGTCGCGGACCAACATTGAGGCTTTTTCAACCCCACTAATCACCCTGGTTTTTTCGAGAATTGACTGGCACAAACTCGAAGAATTTATTTCTGAATTAATAGACTTAACAATCTGGTTGATTTTTTCCAACTCGTTATTTTTATCCGACAATTCAACAGACTGTTTTTCTATTTCCTCTTTCTGATTTACAACTTCGGCGGTACGTTCATTTATTAGATTCTCCAGGTTTTTTTTCTCTTTAATTAGTTTTTTTGATCGCTGGCGAATAACAATTGTAACAATAAATGCCAAAATTAAAGCATACAAAATTAAAGCAAAAATGGTTTGATAAAATGGTTTCCTAATCGAAAACTGATAGTTTGCCGGCTCAGTAAAACTTCTGTAAATATTTCTGGCTTGCACTATAAATTTATAGTTTCCCGGAGGTAAGTTAGTGTATTCTTTTTGTACTTCATCAATCCATTCAGACCAATTGTTATCGAACCCTTCCAGTTTATATCTGAAATTAACTTGCTCATTTATGCTAAACGAAGGACAGGAAAATTCAAACATCAAGGTATTGAAGCTATAATCGAGGTTGGGCCCTGAATAAATGGGTTGACGATCGTTCGACATTTTATTGTGAACTTTATATTCAGTTCCACCAAATAAAATTGAGTCACCTTTTATTTTAACACTTCTAATTAATGTTTTAGGTTTAACACTAAAATCTTTTTGTTTCGACTGGTCGAAACGAATAGTACCGTCGGGGCCGCTAAACCAAACAATTCCATCAGTTTCAGGATATATTGACGATATTGTTATGGATTGTACCGGACTCAACATTTTTTGTACAAGCGTATCCTCTTTAAAGTTTTTTCTTAATTTTATTTGTTTCTGATCGCCGGCATTATTCCAAATATTTCCATTTTGGCCATCCACAATTTTCGACAACCATTCCTTTGGCATTAAAGTATCGTTCCCGATAACACCTGCCTGCGAAAAACTGTCGGCTTCCGTAATGTATTGATAAATGCCATTTTGTGTCGTAACCAATAAATTTTTTTCAACACTATTTATATGATTTCCGAAACGCGATGGTAACCCTTTTTTTTCATCATCATAAAAATCAGGAATTACTTTTCCTTCCGAAGTAATCCTTATTAATCCCCGGGTAGCTGAAACAAGCCACAAATTACCTAAGTTATCCTCTTCAATTTCCGATATTTCATTACTAACCCCGTGAATTGGGCCACTGTAAAACCATTTTCCATTAACCTTTTGTATTTTGGATATTCCGTCCATTTGCCCAACATAAACTGTAGAACTATCAATCTTAGATCGAAACAAAATAATTGAAAAACCTGGAGCAATTAATTTTGTTTGACTATTTTTAACTAAGAAGACTCCTTTGCTTGTTGCCGCCATTATTGAACTACCATCAGGAATAATTGACCAGCAAGTAGAGTTTATTCCGGAAACGGGCCGGTAACTGTTTACACTGTTGTTAAATGTAAACAGGCCCTTATTTGTGGCAAAAAATAGATTGCCATAATTTCTGATTACTTGTCGTACACCTCCCTCAATTCCTTTTCTTTCATCGAAAAAGGAAAAACATGAAGGAACTTCAACCCTGGCAATCCCATTATCCAGTGCCATCCATAATATATTGTTATTATCTACAAATAGTTGCGAAATATTGTTGGTTTGAATTCCACTATTAACAATCTGTTTTAAGGAGCCATCGGGATGAGAAATAACAAGTCCGCCCCTTTCGGTACCTAAGGCAAGTGTCCCGTCGCTGAGTAAAATACCACACGACAAAATGTTATTTATTAGATAATTATCGAAATTTGTGTTAAACTTTGTTATGCCATTTTCCCCTAATAATAAAAAACCATTGCTGTTTGTTCCAATCAGGATTTCATTTACACCAAACGGAATCATCGCTTTTATCACGATTGCTTTCGACAGTTTATTGCTTGTGTTAACCTTATAAACTTGATTGTTTTCAATATAATTCAGTCCAATGTTCGATTCATAAAAGTATAATCTCTGGTTGACATAAAAAGCTGAATTTATTTGACCATCAAATTTTCTTGAAACAAAGGAATTGCCATCCCAGAATAAAACAGAAACATTGGTTACAAAGTAAACCCCTTTATTTGTGGGCTGCACATTAATGACTTTTTCGAAATACCGGTCATTATTTTCTAATGAATCTGTTAAACTTATAAATTGCATATTTCCAAACTGGTCGGCTTGTAAAAACCCAAGTTCTCCACGCCCACCAACATAGATAGTACCGTTTCCGTCTATTGCCAGGGAAGTAACCTGCGAAATCAATGATGTTTGTATGGTCCTCCAGTTTTGCCCGTCGTATTCAAGTACACCGCTAAAGTTGGCAAAATACATAAGTCCTCTTGTGTCCTGCACAATATCGAAATTCTGAACATGTGCTTTATATTCCTCAGGCAAATAATTTTTAATATGAGGGTTGCCTATTTCTTGTTGTTGGGCTAAAACACGCAATGGAAAAACCTGAAGCATCGACAATACCCCAACAGTTAATAACAACTTGATTTTGAATAAATTAATCCTCATAACAAATTAGGCCATCAGGCCGTATTACTTAATTTTTCTATAATTTCTATTGTAAACTCACTGTTTTCATTCATAATATCATAAATCAGATCGGGGGTAATTGCCAGTAATAAAGAAGTGCTTTCGCTTTTAAATATAGTTTCATCTTCGTCGCTATTTATAATACCCCAATAAATATCATTTGTACGCAGTTGCTTTTTTTCTGTATTATTGACAAATACATTTATTTTACCAGATAAAATAAAAAATATTGATTCCTGGTACAAACTCCCCAAATTAAAATTATCGGTACCAGTTATTGTAATTTCTTTTGAATTTTCAATAATTACTGAAATGTCGGGTAACGAAATATTAGCAAAAAACGGGTTGTTTTTTAAAAGGTTCACTTTATCGAAGAGTGAATATCCTGACAACCTATTCCCGGCAACAATTTCATTTGCATGAAACAGATCACCTTGCTGGCTACAGAGTTTTGGAAAGATAAACTCAAAGCGCCCCGACTTTTTCTTTTTAAGTAAGTTAATTGACAATTGCTTTAAAAATGGATCGGGATTTAAAATATTTGACAATAAAACCCTTTCGTTCTCATGGAAACCTTCCATTAAAATTAACGCACATGCCTTTGTCCAACGGTTTATTTTTGTGTAATCTTTATTGACAATATCATTAAGGCGTTCAAAAACTTTTAATTTCTGTTGCGGAAACAGGTTGCCGTAAAGTCGGATACTTTCCTCTAACGACGAAGCTTCAATAAATGGAAGCAACAATTTTTTGATTTCCTCAGAAACAGTTAAATCAAGTATTTCGGTTGCAAATACTTTCGATTCACTTGTTTCACTTTTTAAACTTTCGCGAATGTACAAAATGGTTTTTGAATCATACAACATTGACAATAGCAAAAAAACGTTCTCTTTTTTTCTATTCAACTCGAACTTCAATGCATCGGAAAGCCGCTGCAAGTCTGCCTCTTTTTGTATGTCGTTTTGGGCAGCCATCACCCAAACGATCATGGCAATTTCTTCTTCAATAGCTTTTTTTACCAACCCCGAGTCGCTTAATGTAGCGTGATATTCCCTTTTGCTCAATGCTTTCAAAACCGCATGGCGCACATCCCCTTCGGGATATTGTATTCGTGCCTTAAGTAATTGTAAAGCATGTTCTCCTTTTATTCTTGAATAAACAGCGATTATTTTAAGTTTAATTTGTTTTGGGGTTGTGTGTTTTTCAAAATGGTTATCCAGTTCTTCCAATATTGGGTTGCCAATAATTTTAATTGCCTTTATAGCCGTATTTGAATAAGTAATGTCAAATAGATTTTTAATAATATATGGCCATAATTGTGGTTTTGCAACACGGCCCGAACTAACCAAAGCTGCCTTTCTGATTTGTGGGTTTTTGTCTTGTAAAAGGCCTATTAAAAGTTTTAAGCTTTTGTATCTGTCGGAATAAGGCAATAATTGAGCAGCCTGCAACTTCTCTTTCGGGTTGTTTGAATCGCAAAAACGTGAAAGCGTTTCAATGTCAATTTTTCCTGAATCAGCGAACGCCTTTAATGTAGTAACAAATATCTCATTGTTTTTAATATTGGGGTTGGTTTCCAAATAATTTTTAATGATTGGGGCTGCTGAAAGTTGGTGTTTGTTTATTATTTGCCTGAGTATTTTTTCCTGTGTACTTATTGGCAGAAAAGTCAATATATGCTGCAAAAATAAATTAAACCGACTTGGTTCGGTATGATTTATAATATTCATTAAAAGATTAAAATTCGGCTCTTTTTCTTTTTGAATCACTTTATTTACAGTATGCAGGGTTGACTTATCATTTTTAGAAAAGCCCGGAGTCCCGTTTTTTGAAACAAGGATATTTTTTAAGGTAACCCTGTATTCTAAGAAAAGCTTTTTAGAGATCCAAAGCCAGGCAATTAGAATAACAATAAATATATAGTTATAATGAACCAGTGTCAGGGATGAAATGTTGGTGAATAAAATCAACATCAGTCCAACTATTATATTTCCAATTGATTTCGGAACACCTTCAACTTTGCTTTGAAACGCGAGCCTTTCGTTTGAAGGGATAGGCTGGTATAATATCTGAAATGAAGGATCGAGAAAAGCGGTACGCAAAACCCTTACAAATAATTTGCTTAATAATATAAACGAGAAAAACATTGCAGTTGCACCATACAATGTTCCATAAATCGATGCAGAAACAGTTGAGAATAGTAATAACAAGGGTAGGAGGATTAAGCTTAATAAAATACCATATTTACTTATCAATCTACCCGATACAATAGATTTTAGGAAAAATTCGGTAATTGACATAAAACCGAAAAAGATACCAAGAAAGCTACTAATTAAATCTTGACCAACAAATTGCGATTTTGTTTGGTCGAGAAAAATAAAATCTACATAATAAGCTGCAAATAAAGGAAATAACGCCAATATTATTATTAAAGCGAAGTACTTGTTTTTTAATATGTCGAACAATCCTTTCTTTTCTGGTTCTTGCCCGCCACTATTATTTTTAGAAACAACAGGTATGGCGAGAATATTTTTATATCGTTTTAAAATAATCAACAATAAGAAAATACTTAGAACAAAACCGATTAACACAAATAATAATAATTGTTTGGTTTCTAAAAACTTCAATATAAAAGGGACCGAAAAGAAACTTAATATTTTTGATAAAATTTCACCGGAACCAATCAAACCAAACAAGCGTTTACCCTGGCGTAGATCAAAAATCTTCGCAGCAATTCCCCAAAATCCCACTCCAATAAAAAACAAAAAAACATTAATCCATATAAACAGAAAAAATGCAAACCATTTATTCTCGGTTAATATATATCCGATAGCGAGTGTAGATAAACTAATAAGAAGGAATAATGCCCCAAATAATGAAAGCCGGGAAAAAAACAATTTCTTCTCAAACTTATGATAAAAGCGCCACAACAGATAATTAAAAACCCCACCGCCCATATAAGCAAATGGCAACATATCCATTTTAAAATTACCCAAAAACAATGAGGTTGCTGTAGTATATAAAAACGCATACGAAATACCAATAAAAAAAGAATACGAAAACAGGATAGAAACTGTTTTTAATTCTCCGTTTTTAATATTAAAAAGATCTAATATGAATGTGTTTTGCCTCATTCAAACATTTTTATATTCTCAACATATTAAAACCTAAAATTACACCCGGTAATTCCTCTGTGCTTTTCATAAGCCCATAATGATTAAAACCATATTTTTCAAACGTTTTAAACCTTGGCACAATTGGTTCGGCAATAATACTTTTTACTTTTTCCTTTTTAGCGGTATTAATCCGCACATTGTCTAAAAGTGTGGAAAGCCCCTTTTTCCTAAATTCGGGTAACACCGTCAATCGGTTCATCGAAGCAACCGGTGTTTCAATTAAACATTTTGCTTCTGGCGGAAAATATTCATTCCAGGGAATCGAATCGACAGTATAATGAATACTTAACCTTGCCGATGCAACCAATTTATTATCAAATACGAGAACCCAAATATGAGAATCTTTGTCATAGTCGTCTATCCAGTATCCTTTTAAAAAAAAACTATTGTTTATGCCTTTTTCATCTTTCCAAGCTAAATATCTTAATCTTCCAATTTCTTCTATTTGGGTTGGATATTTTACTTTGACTAAAGTATAATCGTTTTTTGTTTCATCATAAATAGGATATCGCATATTAATCTAATTATTATATTTGATACAATATTTTAAGCATAAATGTCCGGCCACTTTGTGGGATTTCGGATGCATACGGATAAATGGCTTCCCTTACCCCAGGATCAAAATATTCTTTATCAAGCAGGTTCATCGCACCAACCTGTACATTAAGGCCTTTAATTAAATCTCGGTAACCAATTGTTAGGTGAAACAGCATGTAACGATCAAAAACGGTAAGTGGGCTATTACTGCCCGAAGTACCTTCGCCAGTTAATCTGTTGCCTACATAATTAGAGCGGAGATTGATATTAAAGTTTTTCATGTAAATCGCATTTATCCCGAAATTGTACTGATGAGAGGCAATGTCACTAATCCTGAGATCTAAAACTTTATCAATGGGGTTTGTATAAGTGTAGTTAAACCAAAAAGAATAATTTTTTAAAACAAATTTTGCATTAGCCTGGCTACCATATATTTGTTGTTCTCCAATTGGTTGAAATTGTCCTGTAGTAGTCCCATCTTCCAGCGTAACTTCCACTGAACCAACAACATCGCTATAATAAGAGTTATACGCTATTACATCAAACGATAAATTTTCATTGGCTTTCCAATACAAGCTAATTTCTGCGTTTTTCACCTTTTCTGGTTCAAGTGTCGGATTCGGCAATTCTCTTGCACCTTTTACGGTTGCATATTTTTGCATGTATGAAGCATCTTTAAAAGCAGTTGCATAAATGGCCTTTAAAATTAACTGACCCGGGCTGTAAATTAATGCTATTCTTGGGTTGAATACTGTTCCGTATCCCCCATTTTGGCGGATCCGGTTATTATCTACCCTGCCACCCAAGACACAATTCAGGTTTTTTGCGATTGAGCCAGTTGCCTGGGCATAAATACCCAGATCAAAAGATCTAAAATGATCGGCTCCAAGTATGCCCCTGTCCGAGATTTTGCCATTTTCATCGGGGTCTGGTATCGAAGATTTCAAATAATCCCCCTGGATTAGGCTGCTCCTGAATTCAATACCGGCCATAATATCCACTTTGCTTAATGGAAACCATAAAAAGCGTAATTCGTTCTTTATTTGATTCGAGGCACGGTAATAATATGTGGTTTCCAAAACGGGTACTTTATCGGTAGCTAATTCATAAAAACTATACGAGCCATTAAAGTATCCACGGTAGGTTTCGAAATTAGTCGCGCCATTAATTGAATGAAGCCGATAAGAAGTTAGATTTGTCATTAACAGTTTGTTACTGAGTTGCTTTTCGAAATTAACATAGAAATTGCTGTTCCAGGAAATCCATCGGGTATGATTTTTTCTAAAAAGATATCTTTCGTTTGAATACCAGGGGGCAATTCCTTCGTCGGTTTTCCATGACTCAATTGCAAAGGTGAAATCTTTTAACTGTAACTTACCTTTTATATACCAATTGGTTGATGAAGCATCGACACCTACCGGGTTTTTCCCTGGCTCAGGATTAAGAGCGGAATTGTCAAAACTATTTGCTTTTATGGCACCTTCCCCGGTCAAATTAATATTTGTTGCTTCGTTATTTGAATTGTATGTAATATTATAAAGATTATTAACCGGCAACGTATCTAAACGAGTGCCACCGATATAGTTATTTGCCAAATAATTACCGTTTTCATCTAAACCTGACAAATTCATTTTTTGAAAATAATCAACATCGTTTAAATTGAATTTCCAGTTATCATACAATGAAAAATTTATTTCGTCTGATTTGAAATATTTACCTGTTATTGAAAATGACATGTTTTTATTTTTAGCTACAATAACTGCGTCCAGGTTTTTTGAGTTCATTGAACCGTAAGATAAATATGCATTTCCGCCAATGCCGCGATCCTTATTTAATATTTCATCATTTGTCTTTGTTACTATATTAACAACTCCTACAAATGCATTGGCGCCATACATTGTAGATGCAGGGCCATAAATCACTTCAATACGTTTAATGTTTGAAAGGGGATATTGACGGGAAATTTGCGCATTGTCCGATACCAGATCGTTTTGTTCAACACCATCGACAAGAAGTAATGTCCTGTCGGTCATTATGGAACGATAACCCCGCTGATATAGATTTGAATAATTTGCCCCTTGTCCTTTTGAAATATCGAATCCTGGCAGATCGTGAAATACTTGTTCCACATCAATATAACCCCTGTTTATTATTTCCTCTTCGGTAATAATAATTACTGTGGCTGGTGCTTTAAGTACGTTTTCAGCTTTTTTCGACACAGAAGTTACCAACAGCGCCGATGCAGTGGTTTTTATCGAATTAATAATTTGTATAAACCCTGGAGGATCAAAAAGATCTGGTTCGAAACTAGGGTTTATTTCAAGAAGTTTTGTCGATGCCTCAAACGAAGCATTTATTGAATCGATTGCCAGGTTTGCTATTGCTAACATTTTGTAGGCCTCAATTTCCTGAAGATAATTGAACCCATCGTCAATACAAAGCTCTAATGATTCAATAACTTTGTTAAAATTACCAATTTCGTAATTTTTTTTTGCGCTGTTTAGGGTAATATCGCCACAATCGTTTTGTGCTATCCCATTTCCGTACGCCATAACGATTAACAAACAAATGAAAAATTTTATTCCCCGTGTTATGTTAAGCCACATATTCAATTCTTTATTTACTATGTTACAAATCGGGACATGTTTTTGTATATTCTATATCATTCCCAACATATTTGTTCCACTCTTCAAGAAGAAAATTCCTTTTAATATTTTTACAAATTTTTCCTGCAAGAACATCTGGTTTTATAATCCATTGCCGTATTGTTTTATCATTGCCAGATGCAAAAATTTTATTCCCATCAACCGAAAAATTAATGTCCATTACCCATGAATCGCTGTCGTTAATAATAATCGGTTGATCTTCAAGTTCGTTATTATTCCAAATCCTGATAGTTTTATCGTAACTACAACTTGCTAATAAATTGCCATCGGGGCTAAAGCAAATTGAATTTATACCTGACAAATGACCAATTAATTCGTTTGGTTTTTTTGACAAATCGTTTATTGAATATAATTTAATTGTACCTGTTGAATAGCCAACAGCTAGTTTGTTATTTGTTTTATCTAACGAAAGGGCAAGAATTGGTTCTTTGTCAGTTTGAAATTCAACAGGCCCTTTAGTTAGATTTGTAAGATCATAAATCCTGATAATACCTTTTTCATCACCGCAAACTAATTTCTTGTTGTTTTCTCCCAAAGCAAGTGAAATCAATTTTGAATTGGTTTGGCTTGTAAAAAATGGAGTTTCAGGAGAATTGGTATTCCAGGTTTTCATTGTTCCATCGGAACTTATTGAGATAAATAATTTTCCGCTTTTATCGAAAATAATTTTATTCACAATTTTTGAATGACCATTAATTGTAACTGGTTCGGGGTTTTCTTTAGTCATATCCCAAAAAAAGATGTCGCCATTAGTACATCCCGAAACCAGGAACTCCCCATTATTACTTAACGAAATGCAACGAAAGCCGTTTTTAGTTTTATTGATATCCAGCTGGGTTGAAAAAAGATTTGAACTGTTTAAATCCCATTGTCGTATTGTTCCATCGTCACTACATGAAAAAAGATTTGATCCGTCGGTTGAAAGGGCAATGCCCCTTACCGCATCTTTGTGATCGCGGAAGATCGGTTTTAAATCTGCAATATTAGAAAGTGCATTGTAAATTGATGGGTCATTTTCGTAACCATTATTATTTTTATTGAATTGATATGCCTGTAATGCCAATAAAGCTGGCAGCTCAACATCACCAGTTTTGTTTATTTCTATCGATTGTATTGCCATTGTGCGGGCGATGGAAATTAACCGTAAGCGTTTACTGTTTTTTTCTGACTCAATTGCCCTTTGCTCCGATTCGCGGGCACTGGTTTCGGAAGTTCTTGCTTTTTGCTCTGAAATACGTGCTACTGTTTCGGCATCTTTGGCTTCTTTTTGAGCCTCAATTGCTTTTCCTTCTGAATCTTTTGCCCTTTTTTCATTCTCAATTGCAATATTCTGTTGCAAAATTGCAAATTGCCGTTGTTCTTCAGTTATTAGTTTTTGTTGTTCTGCAATAAATTGTTGTTGTTCTGCAATTCTTTTCTGGGCAACGGCTTCTTTTCTTTGTCGGGCAGCTTTTACACTTTCAACTTGTGCCAGTGTTTCTTTTTCGAGGGCATTTTTTTCACTTGCCTCGGCCTGAAATCTCAGGTTTAAAGAAATAATCAAAAATAAAATTGAAATAATTGAGGCAAATGCCAGAAAAACGGCTATTTTTTTTGTGCGGCCTAATTCTTTTTTTTGCTTTTTTTCTTTGTTCTTTATTTCAAAATCTGATTCAATTTTGCAGTATTCTAGAAACTCAACGGCACGTTCAAATGCTAAATCATAACGTTCAGCCCAATAATGGTTTGGTTTGTTTTTCTGTTTCCATTTTACGGCTATTTCGAGCTCAGGATTGGTCCAAAGACCAGCTCTGCCCTGTTGGTACAATTCGGCAGATTTTGATAACCGCATATAAATTTCGGCAGATTTTGTCTCTTCTTCGCGCCACTCTTTTAGACGCATCCAAACGCGTATTAAACTTTCGTGAGAAATATCTATAACTGTTTCGTTACTCAAATCTACATTATGTGGAGGTATTAGAAAAGTTCTTCCAGGTGCTCGAAATTCATTAATAACTTCAAATAAGTCGAATTTAGATGCACCCGTTATTTTTAAAAGATCTTGGATTGGAGTAGGCCTGAGAGTCCCTCTTTTGTCAATTCCCGGTTCGGTTAAGGCCTTAAATAACTGCTCGGTAATTCTTTTTTGTTCCTCTTTCCTAAAACCATCATAAATCTCCTCGGCATGAATTGAAAGAGCTGAAGAAATAGTCCCAATGGCATCGTAATGACGTATGTCTAATGGTTCTTCCCCTATCATATTTTCAATCCAATAATCCCAGGCACGCATAAGTGCATGCTGCATCACGGGAAGTTGATCGGGCTTATCAGACAATTCTATGGCCAAACGCGATACTAAGGTGTCAGAAATTTTACCGCCACTATGTTCTATTGGTTTTACAATAGCATCGTGCAATTCGCTGGCCGACATCCTTGGAACCACAAAATACCCCTTGTTTATGGCTTCTGTTAAACCTGTTATTTCAGCGCAATGATCAAGAAAATCGGACTGCATTGTTAAAACGATATACACCGGTATGCCAATATTTTTTAAATTGATGATGTCTAAAAAAAAATTTACAAATTCCTGTGATTCATCTTTTGAGCGGCTGTTGCTTCCCTTTCGGTAATGTCTGAATATTTCTTCAAATTGATCGATTACAATTAACCAAGATCCTGATGTAAGTTTTTGATATGCTTTTAAGAGTGGATTTTTATTGGAACGAATAATATTTCCTGCCTTCTCAAACGACATTGATTTTATTCCAGTTGCATTGGCTTTTTTGTTGTAAGTTTTGGCATACTCTAATGTTAGCGAAGTAATTGGACGATTTCCCGGGCTAAAAAACGAAATTGCCCAGTCCTCTTTTTTTTCAATTTTTCCGTTCAGGATGGCTGGAATTACTCCTGCCCTGATTAAGGAAGATTTACCACTTCCAGAATAACCAATTAATGCCAAAAAATGTGTTTCAGTCAAAACAGACAAAATTTCCCCTATCTGTTTTTCACGTCCAAAAAACAGATGTTGTTCATTCGTTTCAAAACTACGAATGCCCGGAAAAGGGTTCATTGGCATTTTGCTCTGGTTCATTTTCAGCTTAATTGGTTTTGACAATAAATATGTTCCTGTTTTTATTGTTCACAAATTCATATTTAAACTCATCTACACTTTGTCGGGCAATCATTACGCCCAGGCCACCAATGGGCCTTTCTTCCAGCGGGATATTTAAATCTTCTTCCGTTGGTAAGGAATGTTCGATCGGATTGAACGGCGTTGCTGTATCTTCAAGGGATACAATTAATTCCCCTTCTTTAAATTCAATAATTAGATCAAAAAAACCATCTGAAATCCCCGCTTCCTGATAACCATATTTAATTACATTTGTCGCTATTTCATCAATTGCTAATGTTAATTGATAGGTTTTCCTTTTACTTAATCCTATATCGTTGCCAGCCTGGGTCAACATTTCACGTATCGACTCAAGTACATCAAGGGAGGCAACATAGGAATATGTTATTTTTTTTGCTTCCACTTATTCCGGATATTTATCTACAATATGTACGCTATGAATAAACCCTGTCATTTGAAGAGTGTCGATAATTTGATCCTGCGGGCTCACCATATAAATTTGAACCTGAGAACCAAGTTTTTGTTTTGCAAATACAATCATTCGAAGACCGGCAGAGGCCATAAAACTAAGTTCGCTAACCCTTAATACCATTTCTACAGGCGACTGTACGGCTACTTTTTGAATTTCTTCCTGAAAAACAAAAGCGGACGATGAATCTAAAGATCCGACCAATGTAAGTGTAGCTACCTTATTATTTATTTCCGATGTTACCGTAAAGTTCATAATATTTTATTTTATTGATTTATAAATACTTTTATTTGTTTTTGGTTGAATATAAAATCCAACCGTTACTATTTTCCCACCAATATAACCACCGAGCGGGGTCCCAAAATACACGATGATTGGTTTTCTAGCACAGCTTCTTTATTTATTTGGTGAAAATCGTGTGGCGGTGGCATATCGGTATTTACTGAAACATGCCAATTTTTGTTTTCAGGTAATTGAGGTATTTCAAATGGCAGTGCCTCCCAGTGCATATTTATAGCTACATAAATTGTGTCGTCGGTGGTGTAGCCATTTTTTGCATGCCCCCCATCTAACATAATTGCTAATACTCTGCTCGACTTGGACCAGTCGGCATTCCATGCATGTACTCCATGAAAAGAGATGTCGGGATAACCTGTGTTTTTGTAATCGGAGTTTCGGAAATGGTCTCGATTCCGAAGGACCGGATGATTTCGCCGAAAGTTGATGATGTGTTTTGCAAAATAATAAATATCTGAATTTTTATCTATCAAATCCCAATTCATCCAATTTAAACCGTTATCGTGACAGTAAGTATTATTATTTCCATATTTTGTTCTTCCCATTTCATCGCCCATGAGTACCATCGGCACTCCCTGGCTAACCATTAATATACTTAGCGCATTTTTTATTTGACGATGCCTGAGGATGTTAATTCCCTCATCTTCAGTTTCGCCTTCGCAACCACAATTCCAACTGAAATTATCATTGTTCCCGTCATTATTATTCTCTCCATTTGCCTCGTTGTGTTTTTCGTTATATGCAAATAGATCATAAAGGGTAAATCCATCGTGACAGGTAATAAAATTAATACCAGCAGAAGTTCCCCGGGTGGAGTAGAGATCGGGGGATCCCTGTAAACGTTGCGATAGTTCACCAATTAATCCTTCTTCCCCTTTAAGGAACCGCCGAATGGCATCGCGATATTTGCCGTTCCATTCTGCCCATCGACCATAAGCAGGGAACGATCCCACCTGATACAAACCTCCTGCATCCCAGGCTTCTGCAATTAACTTACATTTAGCTAAAACCGGATCGTGTGCAAGCGATTCTAAAAGAGGCGGATTATTTAATGGGCTACCATCCTGTGCCCTTCCAAGTATTGCGGCAAGGTCGAACCGAAAACCATCGATATGATATTCTGAAGCCCAATAACGCAAACAATCCAACACCATATTCCTTACAACCGGATGATTGCAGTTAAGAGTATTGCCTGTACCAGAGAAGTTAAAATAATAACCTTCGGGTGTAAGCATGTAGTAAGTATTATTATCAATTCCTTTAAAAGAAATTGTAGGGCCGCGGTGATCACCTTCGGCAGTGTGATTGAAAACCACATCGAGCATTACCTCGATTCCATTTTTATGAAATTCCTTAATCAGGGTTTTGAGTTCATCAACCTGCATTCCATATTTTCCGGTAGCGGCATATCCCGATTTAGGTGCAAAAAAATTTAGTGTGCTATAGCCCCAATAATTAACGAGGAGTTCGCCAGTTTCGGGGTTTGTTTTACTGTGTTCGTATTCATCATATTCATAAATAGGCATAAGTTCAATACAATTAATACCTAGATCGAGTAAATAGGGTATTTTTTCCCTGGCACCTGCAAAGGTCCCCCTGTTTTTTACCCCCGATGACGGATGATTTGTAAACCCCCGAACATGGGCTTCATATACCACAAGATCTTCGATAGGTGTCTCCAGAGGTTTATCGGTTTCCCAATCAAAATCTTCAAATACTAATCTGGATCGATGCGAATAAATATTGTCCCAATCAGGAGGTGCCAACCATTTGTCTCGACCTCCTATAGCTTTTGCGTACGGATCGGATAAAATTTTTGACTTGTCGAAACGATGGCCGGATTCCGGATCAAAAGGACCATCCATACGATAGCCGTATTCCAGTAATTCAAAATCCAAATCAAAAACAATCATTGAATAGGTATTGCCAATCCTGAATTCTTCGGGAAAGGCAATTTCAGCATATGGTTCGTTAGCACCTTTTACAAACAAAACAAGAATGCACGAATATGCCGCACTTGAATAAATTGAAAAGTTTACACCATTAGGAACCATGGTTGCCCCAAAAGGTAAAACGTGCCCCCTTCTATATTTTATCCCTTGATGTTCATGTGTAGGATAATAATCGATCCTGGTATCAAAATCTAATTCTGCCATTTATAATTATTTTTAATGAATTATAACCTACTTTGATTAGGCCTATAACAAAGAGCTAATTAATAAGTGTTTAATGCATTTTCTACAGTATCAATAATCTCGAAAAAATTTATAAAGCCGGTCATTGACATTATATCGGTTATTTCTTCGGAGACCCCAACCAGAACGACTTTCCCATTTTTAACTTTTATCTGGCGATACAACATAAGCAAAACCCTTAAGCCGGCACTTGAAACAAAATCTACACTTGTTAGATCGATTATTACATTCTTGCTATTTACCGACGACTCAAGCACTTTCTGTTGTACTTCGGGAGCAGTTTTGCTGTCAATACTTCCTTTAAGTGTTATAATCAATATATTATTTTTCGTCTTGATTTTTATTTCCATGTTAATTGATTTATAATTGATGATGCATAATTCGAACTAATAATGAACTTAATCTAACCAGGCCTTTGGAGAAATTTTAACCCTCACTTTCACCTGCTTGTCGGTTTTAGGCAGATTTACAATTAATTCCCCGGCATTAAAATCGGTATAAGGTTTATCGTCAATAAAACATTCCTGAATGTAAACACTCCCTTTAGGTAAAATATCTGGTGAAACCCGTAGTTTATTATCCTCAAATGCGTTTGGATACGGTTTGAAGTAAAGGTTAAGAGGCTCTCTTTTTACCAGCAAATTAGTATAAACCGCCGCAAGAAAACAAAGTTCCATACTATGATATCCACTCATTGAGTGGCTTCCTTTAAGCCTTTCGTTCCCAAGCAAATAGGGCATTCCGTTTGCCAAAGTGTTAAAATAAACTGCCCCATCGTCGTTATCTAAGAAAAAAGCATTGTAGAACGCAGTAACTTCCCTGGCATATTTCTGATATTCATTATCTTTAAGCACTCCATGAAGAATTAAATAAGCTAGTATGGCTTGTTCTTGTTGCCACCAGGCTTTTCTATCGTGCCAGGCATATTGATGATGTTTCCCATCTGGTTTATACACACGATCTACAACATCGTACCAACCTCCACGTTGTCTGTCGCAACCAACTTCGGGCATTACTTCTGCAATTTTACGAGCAAAATCTAAATATTCATCTTTGGGAGTTAAAGACTGCATTCGCAAAAGATTCCAGGCTATTTTCAAATTATGTCCTGCAACTGCCCTATTTTGTTGCCAGCCCCAACTTTGATCTTTACTCCAATCTTCAAAGAATTTTTCCTGAACGAAAGGGCTGTTTAAATAATCGGGGAAAAACCTGGTAATGGTATCGAATGTATATTCCAGAAATTCTGCATGTTCTTTTTTGCCTGTTGCCAAATACAAATTAATCAAATATGCCGGTGCATGATCACCTACCGAATTCCAATTTTTTCTGGCTTTATTATGCCCCAATGATTCTGCCCTTGGATCAAGTGTGATTGGGTCGATATGAGAAAAATAACCTTCTCCATCTACGTCTTTATAATATTTCTCAAAAAGATCTAAAGTTCTGTCTATATCACTCATTATTTTCCGATCTCCTGTAATCCTCATTGTCTGGGTGGGGCCTGCAAGAGCATAAATCTGTTCATACATGGGTAGAGCGTCATAATCGTCACCAAATTCAGAAGTAAGCAATTTTGTTTCTTTCTCACCTTCTACTTTTACTCCATGATACCAATAGACAATATTTTCATCTTGATCGTAAAAGCGCATGTGATCGCGCAAGTATTGTGTCCCTTTTTCTGCAGCTTCTAAAAACTCTTCCTTGCCTGTTAATAAATATGCCGAAGCAAAGCCAAATACAAGTCGCGAAATGGTATCCGTTTCTTGAAGGTAGTCGCCTTTTTTCTCTCCACTTAACTGAAGTATCGTCCGGTATTTCCGATAATCGATTTCTTCGGTTGGGTGGTTAAATTGCCATTCCAGGTAACTATGCGCAATTGAATCAATTTGGTTAATCCACCAATCTGGTTCTTCGAACCGATAATTTCCGGGTCCCTCTCCCGGGAAAATAAGTTGTTGTGCTTCAAATATTGGTTTAGAATCACAATCGTTATTCTTTTCAGGGTTTTCCCCACATTTACTTTCACCCGGATAAAATGTCCCATAAGCAAATACCATCTGTCGTTGCAGGGCTAATAAATGATTCATTTTCCCTGTTGCATCCTGGTAGGGCTCACCCAAATTCCGCACAAAACGGGCGTATGAATTATCGGTAAGATGAATTTTAAATTTTTTTTCATCTGACGTTACAACAGTAAACCATCTTTCTTTCAGGTTGAAATTTGTTACGTAACCTGTTATTGTATCGGAAAATGTGAAGTTGATGTCCATGATTAATTGGGTTAAATGTTTTTTTATAATTCAATGATTAAAACTATCCTTTACTGAGAATCTCGATAATTTTTCGTGCAAAAAGGTGGGCATGATCACCGGAACGTCCGCTTACTAAATCAGCATCTACAACTACATCCTCATCGGTATAAACGGCTCCATAAGCTTTAGCATCACCTATCAAATTATTGTGACAGACCAATTTTCTCCCTTTTACCAAATTTGTAGCCGGTGCTACCAGCCATAGTCCATGACAAATAATTCCTTTGACTATTTTTTTGTGGGCAAAAGCCCTCATTAGAAACTGGGTAGCTGGTGGGATTTTCGTGACATCCTCGGTGTAACGAAGGCGATCGGCTACCATTCCCGATGGAACTATAATTGCAGAATAACTACTTAATTCGCCTTCACTCATATTTTCAAAGCTTTCCCAACAATCCATTGTTGCTTTGTATTCATGCCCAACAAATGTAATCTTATCCTGCCCCCATAACCGCGAGAGGAAATGGATTTCAGCCCCTTCTTCCGGGAAACGATATTTGTAATAAAAGATTTCATTCTCGTAAAAATCACTTTCAAAAAGTATCCCTATTTTTTTTCCGCTTAGTTTCATTTTTGTGTAGATTTTAGATTAAGAAAACTGTCCTAAAAGCTATTTACAGTATTAGATTAAAAAAAATTGGCATTTAGATTATTTTATCATTTTAGTTTTTCAAATTATTTAGAACTTCTGTTACGATATTCATTTTTTATTTTGATTTCATAAAATGCCATTCACGTTTTTCAAATTATTTATCATTTTAAACTTTACCCAATGCAAAAGGTGGATAAACTTCACTTTCAACAACGACATCTATTAAAACTGGCTTTTTTGATTTTATTGCTAATTGTAAAACTGGGGCAAAGTCCTCGATTTTTTCGACGCGATATCCTTTAGCCCCACATGCTTCTGCATATTTGATAAAACCATCAAATTGTGGTGGACCTAATGTAATTACAACTTCAGTACCCATTGATGCAATAAATTTATCGACGCTACCAACCTGAGATGCAATAATGTCGTTACATGAAAGAGCTACATGGGCAAATTTTAGGTTTTTCATATTTTACTCCTCATCCCATTGACTTATTACTGTTGGTAAACCAACTTCATCAACAGTATCAAACAAGTATTCGTAAAGATTCGTTATGCCAACCGATGCATAGTCGTTATCATCTTCCCACGAATTTAATACTTTGTATCCCATTTTTTCCATTCTATTTTTTGAATCTCTGCTGTCATCTGATTTAAAAATTGAAAGAGATAAAATACCTTTTTCTTTCTGAATTAATTTTGAAGCAATTTGTAATGGAGGCGGGGCAGATTCGGGCATTGGGATATACGGTTGAACCAGGTGCAAGTGGTTATCAAGCGAAACACACCCTCGGTTATAGGCATTTTCCTGGGTTTCTTTATCGGTTTCTTTAAACTTTATACAAAGGATACCTGAGAAAAATTCCAGAGCTTCATCCATATCGTTGATCATCAGGATTACTCTATCCAGCTCTGTAATTTTGAGTCCATTTTTGTTTTTTACAATCTCTTTTTTATTTCCCTTACAGTGATTATATTGAACGAAGCCGATAACTATATTAAAGCTGGTTCTAATTATAAGTTCTTCAAAATTACCTAATCCTATTGTACTGTAATCATTGCTTTTTTTATATTGAAAAAGAATTTTATGTCCGCTTTCTTCAAGTACTTTTTTTGTTTGCTCAATATCATCAACAAAAAAAGTGATTGCACATAAAAAAGCCGCTTTCTTTTCCAGAAGCTCCATTTGTTTAAATACCGGAACCGCATTTTTGGGTATTGGAAAGATGGGTGAAATCAAATGAACTTGAGTTTCATGACATATGTAACTGAATACCCCGTCCCTTTTTGATATTTCAGGATCAAGTTCAAGAAAATCCATTCCTAATTTCCCGCTAAAAAAATCTAAGGCTTTGTCCATATCTTTGACCATGATTACAACGCGGTCAAGTCCTAATACTTTCATAATTTTTTTCTCTTCCAATTAATTTTAAACTTATAAACCTATTTGCAGTCAGTGTATATTGCCTATTAGTCAGCAATATAGAACGATTTTAAATTTATGCGTGGAAATTTAAGTAGCAGTTAATCCTCCGTCAATTACAATTGTACTGCCATTCATAAATGAAGCCCCGTCAGAGCAAAGAAAAATAACCATTTCTGCAACTTCCTCCGGCTCACCACCTCTTCCCATTGGTTGGCGGGCAAGTATCCGTGCAGGGTCTATATTCGTTTTATCAATAACATCCATCATTGGGGTATTTATTTCACCCGGACAAATAACATTTGCCCTTATTCCCCTTTTTGCATTTTCCATAGCACAGGATTTAGTAATTCCAATTACTCCGTGCTTTGTTGCATCGTAGGGCGAAACTCCAAAGGGCGTTGAAATCAAACCATGTGTAGATGAGTTATTTACAATTATTCCACTCCCCTGTTTTACCATCTGTCTTATTTCGTATTTCATGCTTAACCAAACGCCTGTGAGGTTGGTCTTTACAGAATCATTCCAGTCTTCAAGACTGAGTTTGTCAATTGTACCAAGCGGATTTAATATCCCCGCGTTATTAAAACCAAAATCAAGCGAACCAAAAGTTTCAACTGTTTTTGATACAGCAGCTTCAATCTGTTCAGGTTTTTGCACATCTGTTTTAATAAAAATAGCTTCGCCACCAAGTTTTTTTATTTCTTCGACAACCTCATTTCCTAAGCTCTCACGCCGCGCAGCCAGAGCCACCTTGGCTCCTTCGCGAGCAAAAGCCAAAGCAGTGGTTTTTCCAATACCAGAGTTCCCTCCTGTAATAAATGCAACTTTTCCTTTAATACCTTTCATTTTTTTATCCTGTTTTAAGTTCAAATGTTATAAATTACTACCATTTCATAAAGCTGTTTGTAATTATCTAAGAATATAATTAAAGGTTATTACCGTATTTTTATTGGGGGGGGACAAAAAGACCAAATGGTGGTTTTGTATCAGGATCAACCACAACATCAATAATGGATGGTTTATTATCCTTAAGCGCCGACTCAAAGGCAGGACCAAAATCTTCAATTTTTTCAACTCTAAAACCATTTGCACCACAAGCCTTAGCATAAGCTACAAAATCCGGGTTCAGGAAATGGTTATAAACTTCTCTACCATTAAAATTTTTAAGGTGCATCATTTTAATAATATTATATTCGCCATTATTAAAAATAATCCAGATGATCGGGATTTTGTTTTCCACAGCGGTCATTAATTCAAATCCGGCCATTTGGTAATCACCATCTCCGCAACCAACTATTACCCGTCGGTCGGGGGTTGCCAACTGTGTGCCGATTGCCGCATTTACATTTGCTGCCATCGGACCAAAAATACCCGGATTTTGATAATTTTGATATTTAGACATACGTACATAAGCTGCCAACCAAAGCATGTGGGAGCCCGCATCGCCCAGAAGAATACTATTTCCAGGTAAATATTTTGCGATTTCCATTGCTAATGTTCCGGGATGAATGATTCCGGGTTTGAGGTCTAGTGGCATTTCTGTATGTTTTTGACTGTTAATGGTTATTTTTTCTCTGCTTATTCCCTGCAGCGAAAGTTCTTTTAAAAGATTGATTAATGCAAGTTTTATATCAGACAGGAGAAAATAATCGGCATGATAAACACGATCCCTTGCCTGTTTATCTATATTGATTTGCATTAATGTTTTGGTATTATATACACCATCCACCCATCTCCAGGTTTGCCATTTCGAAAATGAATTACCAAGTGCCAATACAACGTCAGCATCAACTAATGCCTTTTTTGCTCCGGGATCGCCTGCTGCTCCCGTCATTCCAAGATAAAGCGGATGTGATTCAGGGAAGATTCCTTTTGCGTCCATAGTTGTCATAAACGGAATTTGGAACGTTTCCAACAGTTGAATCAATTCCGTTTGAGCATTGCTCCGAATGCATCCATAACCAACTAATGCAATTATTTTTTTATCTTGTATTAAGAAACCAGACAGGGCTTCGGCAAATTGCCTTATCTCTTTTGGTAATGCCTCAACTGGTTTAATTTCTAATTTTATATCACGATAATTTGATACTTCATCATGACTAATATCAAACGGAAGATGAATGTGAACCGGTCCCGGCCTTCCTTCATAGGCTGTATTAACAGCTTCTTCAAGAACATCACAAGCCTGGTCAGCATGTTCGATCATGTATGTTTTTTTTGTTATTGCTGCAAAAAGGGTTTGTGAATCAGGAGTCCTGTTCAATCCTGTAGTTTCTCCTAATCCTCCTTTTCCAATGCCATAAGAAGGTTCAAAACCGGTTATAGCAAGAACTGGCAAGGAATCGGACAAAGCAACCGACAAACCTGAGACTAGGTTAAATGCACCCGGTCCGGGGGTTGCAAAACATACACCTAACTTATCGGAAAAATAAGCATAGCCGCATGCCATAAAAGAAGCAGCCTGTTCATGCCTGGTTATGATTGTCCTGATTTTTTTTGACGCGTGTAGTGCAAACAAAATATCAGCATCACCTGAGCCTGATCCACCAAAAGCCACATCAACATTAATATTTTCAAGGTTTTTAATTATAGCTTCAGCAATATTCATAATTTTATTTCTTTGAAATTCATTAAACTCTAGAAAGTGAAAATGGAGGGTAGACCTCCGATTCAACAACAACATCAATAATAACAGGTTTATTTAATGTCAGTGCCTCATTGAATGCGCCACTAAAATCTTCTATTTTTTCCACTCTAAAACCCTTTGTACCACATGCTTTTGCATAAGTTGTATAATCGGGGTTATTAAACTGCATGTGTGCATGGTCATTGTACATATTGAGCAGAAACTTTTTTATCACATTAAATTCGCCATTATTAAAGATTATCCATACAACAGGTATATTGTATTGGATTGCTGTCATTAACTCAAAACCCGCCATAAGATAGCAACCATCGCCTACAGCGGCAATAACCGTTTTATCGGGATTGGCACATTTTACACCGATAGAACCATTAGTATGGCTTGCCATTGGGCCAAAACTTCCCGGATTCTGATACCTCTGATTTTTGTTCAAATCCAGGTAACAATTAAGCCATAGCATGTGCGAGCCTGCATCTCCCATTACAATGGAGTTTTTAGGGAGGTTATCCGAAATAGCTTTAACCAATTCTGCCGGATGGATTTTATCACTCTTTTTTTCTAAGGGCAAATCATACCATTTTTCTTTTATTAGGTTTTTCCGACTTATTTTCAGCTCACTGCTTTCAAGATATTTAATCAAAAAATTTAAAGCAGGTTTTATGTCACTAACAATTTTATAATCAGCTTTATAAACTTTATCAATCTCGTTTTCGTCAATATTAATATGAATTAATACTTTCTCACTGAAAAGATCAGGCTTAAATCCAAATGTGGCATTTTGGGCAAATGAATTCCCTAAAGCAATAATTACGGATGAATCTTCAAAATAATTATTTGCTCCGGGTGACCCGGAAGTTCCATAAACACCAAGCGCGAGAGGATGATTTTCGGGCAAGTAGCCTTTTGCGTCCATTGTTGAAGCAAATGGAAGCTGGTAGTTTTCTATTAATTTTATTAACTCTGGTTTACTATTGCTTCTGATGCATCCATAGCCTACCAACACCATAATTTGTTTATTATCTGCCAATAAACCAGCAATTTTTTTCGATGCTGTATTAATAATTTCCTGATTCGGTAACACACTTTTTACATTCAGTTTAATTTCCCCGTAATTTTCAACTTCTGCAATTGTAATATTTTTTGGAACGTGGATATGAACCGGACCCGGCCTTCCTTCAAAAGCTAAATTAATTGCCTCCTCAACAATATCACATGTTTGGTTTGCTTCTTCAATAATGAAAGATTTTTTTGTTGTGGCAGAGAACATCAGGTGTGAATCAGGAGTTCTGCTTAAACCTGATGACTCATTCAAAGCTCCTTTGCCCCTGTTAGGTTTTGAAGTGTAACCGGTTATTCCTAAGATTGGTAAAGAATCGGAATATGCTACTGCCATACCTGAAAAAAGATTAAATGCACCAGGGCCACCAGTTGCGAAACATACACCCAACTTATTTGAAAACATTGCATAACCACAAGCCATAAATGAGGCTGCCTGTTCATTTTTAGCAATGATTGTTTTAATTTTCTCAGAATCTCTCAGCCCCATTAGCATTGATGCATTAACCTGCCCGGATCCACCGAAAACATGATCTACACCTATTTTTTCTAGTACTTTTACTATTGTTTGATTTACATCCATTTTTTAATTTATCGTTTATTTTCAACCAGATTTTTAAAAGCATCAAACGCTTCTTGGGTTCTAAGAAGCTAATACTCTCTTTTTTTTGCCTTATTTTGAGATGTAAACTCTTTGATTGCAATGCTATCAGGAAAACCACGAATCGAAATTTTACTCATAGTAATCTTAGTATGTCGGAATTTTGTGAGTTATTTTCCCTGGTTGAATTTTCCTTTGGCAAACTTTGGGGGATTTTTGGAAAATAGTATTCCGTTGGCTGCCGCATTATCAAGTGTATACCCATCAAAGAACAAATAAATTCTATCTTTAGGTACATTTGTTACTTCTGAAAAAGCCGAAATAAATGTTTCAGCCAATATATCTTTCTGCTCCTCAGTTAATTCCAGACTTTGAATAGTAATCGCAGGCATATAAAATAGTTTTTAAATAAAAAAAGCAGTCTTTAGTCTGCTCTTTTTATTTTGTTATGTTTATAAATTCATCTCGCTTAAAACCTCAACAATTTTTTCTCCATAAGCAATTGAAGATTCAACAGAAGTACCTGTTATAAATGGCCAGTCGAAATGAACTTCAGGGTCGTCCCTGTTTGCATTTATTCTTGCAATACATGCACCATTGGGCCCCACGGCATCGCGAACCAGATCTTCAACAGGCCAAAGAAACCCGGGAGTGTGGACATCTGTACCGTTATTATCTTCTGTCGCCCCATATAAATCGTAGGTAAAATCCCATTGAGGGCCATAAAAATCCCAGGCGCGTGGATGTGCCGTAATTTTTTTACCATAAATTATACTCTTGTAATCATTTTTCGGGTCGCGGCAAAAAACCAGTGCTGAAACGGCATAACATAAACTGCCAATAAGTTTGTCGCTTCTATAAGCATCTAATAATAATTTGTGAACATGCCAATTATTGCACATGTCAATCATTGCACCTAAACCGCCTGTTAACACAACTGAATCATAGTCTGCCATGTTTGCTTCACTGAATTTAATAGGACTAGCCCATTCCTGACCATCAGTCAATTCTTTAATGCGTTTGCAAACTTCGGGCGGATTAACATTAAAATTGATAATGGGATCAACAAAATCAGGATCAACACTTACAGCCAATGGTAGCGGCTTTTTCCCTAATGGAGTAGCTAGTGTTAATTCGTGATTTGCCTTTGAGATAATGTCCCACGGAGCCTGTAATTCTTCACCCCATGAGCCATAATTTGTTGCTAAAATTAAAACTTTTGCCATGTTAAAATCTCCTTTTAATTAATTTATAATTTATTATTCTTTCCAGGGGAAATCTTCTTTACGGGGAGTAAATACGTCAATTGCCTCAGTTTCGCCAATTGCAATAAACGAATGTTGAACATTTGCCGGAACAATATATGCATCACCTGCTTTAAGTATTTTCTTTTGGCCAGCTATAACCATATCAAATCCACCTTTAATAACTAATCCGAATTGTTCCTGCGAATGGCTGTGCATTTTAACCTCGCCTCCATCCTGAATATTCCAATGAAGTACATTGAGATTATCTCCATCGGCAAAATCTTGTCTGACGATTCCTTCGCCCATGTCGATTTTTTTAACTTTTTCGTGAAAGATAAACATGATATTGTTAGGTATTTTTGAATTTTTTTATACAAGTTAAAACATTAGTAATTAATAAACAAAAAAATTAATTGTAGTTTTTACGTAATTTTTTAAAAACGAAACTTAATGATATTGCGGTTAGCGTGTCGAACAATTTGTTTTTTGAAAAATTACGAACAATTGTTATTTTGCTGACTTACTGTATATTACAAAAATATAACATGATAAATGCCTTGGGTATATCAACATATGTACAGAAACAATAATTATGTTGTGAACATAAGATTGCTTCCTTGCGTGCATGATGTTCAAATAGATTTAAGAAAAATAATTTTGAATAAGTTATTTAGCATAAAAACAATTAATTATGATTGTGGCTAATACCGATTTGAAAACAAAATGTCCCAAACCTTCACTTTGCTCAGTCTGCTTTTTTGTTTTATTCTCGGCATTATCCATAGTAAACTTCAAAATTTGTTATGCGGCATTTTGAAGAACAATTGGTATAATTATGTGCAACAAGAAAATGTAATAGTATTGACAAAGAAAAAATAATAGATACTATTTTGGATCACCGAATAAAAACCGCAAAAATTATTTTTGAAAGGGAAATTGGATAATAATAAAATCAAATATTTATTTCTTCGTACAAGTGTCCCAGATAAACACACTGGGGAAACCTGGGAAATAAGTACTTTGTAGATAAATTGCTACTCAAACAACTATTTTCAATGATCGATAATTACTAACAAATCATGAATTTGAAATTATCTCTCCAGCAAACCTTCGAGTAATCCACTGCGCCCTTCTTTTCTAACATTGCCTCCACGGGGAGAAAGTTCGGCAATTAATTTCCGGATTGGCATACTTTGCAACCAAACTTTTCCTGTACCTCGAAGTGTTGCCAGAAAAATTCCTTCGCCACCAAAAACCATCGAACGCAAACCGCCGGCTTGTTCAATACTGTATTCTACAGAAGGTTCGAAACCAACAATACAACCGGTGTCAACACGTAAAGTTTCACCGTTCAGTTGTCTTTCAATTACAGTCCCACCGGCATGGATAAAGGCATTTCCGTCTCCCTGAAGTTGTTGAAGAATAAATCCTTCGCCGCCGAAAAAACCAGCTCCCAATTTTCGGTTAAATGATATCGATATTTTGGTTCCCATTGCAGCACATAAAAAAGCATCTTTTTGAACGATAATCCGTCCACCCAATTGCGACAAGTTCAGCGGAATAATTGTTCCGGGATAGGGTGCTGAAAAAGCCACATGTTTTTTACCCCAGCCCTGGTTTGTGAAATGCGTTAAAAACAACGATTCGCCTGTAATTAATCTAGATCCTGCAGATAGCATTTTGTCGAAAAAGCCTGCTTTCGGGTTTGAACCATCTCCCATTCGGGCAGTAAATTCAATTCCATCTTCCATGTACAACATCGCACCGGCTTCGGCAATTACTGTTTCGCCGGGGTCCAGTTCTACTTCCACCAATTGCACATCGTGCCCTATAATTTTATAATCTATTTCATGTGATTGCATAACTATTTAATTTTAAATTTTAAAAGATAATAAAGATAATCATTTTGATATTTCGTAATAAGAATATTTACTGAAGATTTTTTCCGACCTTTGCAAAAATTAGTATTAGAAAATGAAAGATAATTACAATAAAAAATCAAAGGAAAACAGGCCTGGATTTGATAAAAAAGGGAAAACAACAGGAAAATCAAGATTAAAAACTTCGGGTAAAAAAAGATATGAAGACAAAGATTCATCCTTTTCAGCAAAAAATAAAACCGACGATAAAGTTTCACGTTATCCTTCAAAAACAAGGACCGACGATAAAAATCCCCGGCAATCTTTTAAAAAACGAAGCGACGATAAAACTTCACGTTATTCGACAAGTGATTCGAAGACAGGAGTTTATGGAGCTAAACCAAAACCAAAGAAAGACGACACAAAAAAACTCACTTATTCAGAAGATATTCGACTGAACCGTTTTATTGCAAATGCCGGGGTGTGCTCGCGGCGGGAAGCCGACACATATATTTCAACGGGATTAATTTCTATTAACGGTGAAGTTGTTACCGAATTAGGTGTAAAAGTTAAACCCGGCGATGAAGTCCGGTTCGATGGTCGCCGATTGAATGCAGAGAAAAAGGTGTACCTGCTTTTAAATAAACCTAAAAATTTTGTGACAACCACCGAAGATCCTCATGCCGATAAAATTGTAATGGATTTGGTAAAAGACGCTTGTCTCGAACGCATTTATCCAGTTGGGCGCTTAGATAGAAATACTACCGGGTTGTTGCTGTTTACAAACGATGGTGACCTTTCGAAAAAGTTGACCCATCCGAGCAACAAAATGAAAAAAGTATATCAGGTTTCTCTCGACACACCTTTGAGCAATAAAGACTTGCAGCAAATTGCCGAGGGAATTGAATTGGAAGACGGACATATTGTTGCCGATGCGGTGAGTTATGTAAAAAAGGGAGACAATACTGAAGTGGGGATTGAAATCCATTCGGGAAGAAACCGGATTGTGCGCCGTATTTTTGAACATTTTGGTTATCGCGTAAAAAAGCTCGACCGTGTTCTTTTTGCCGGGCTTACCAAAAAAAATCTTCCAAGAGGGAAATGGCGTTTCCTTTCTGAAAAGGAAATCCAATTCTTGAAGATGAAATAAATTATTGAAATAAACTTCCGAACGAGACTATTTGAACCAGATAATATTAGCAATATGAGTAAGACAGATGGAGCCGATTTTTTAAAATGGTTTGGACCATTACTTGATGCACTTCGGGATTTGGGAGATTCAGGAAAACCAAGAGAGGTTTCAGATAGGATTGCAGAAAATCTCAAATTGACAGACTCGGTACTTGATGAAGTTCTGAAATCAGGACAAAATAGATTTTATAATCAAGTGGCTTGGGCAAGACAATATTTGGTTTGGGAGGGATTTCTTGATTCTTCCAAACATGGAACATGGAAACTAACCGACAAAGGAAAAGAAACTACATTGACGGATAAGGAAGCAAGAAAATTGTTTCTTAAATGGGTTGGAATTCATCAAAAAACTAGAAAGAAAAAATCAGATAATGAAATACTTAAGGAACAAGATGAGAAACCTCCTGAAGAATTAGAAAAAGAATCATCACTTGATCTATTAAAAGTTCTACAAAGTTTATCACCATCAGGATTTGAGAGGATTAGCAGAGAATTATTAAGAGAACATGGGTTTGAAAATGTATTTATTACTGGTGGTTCACATGATGGAGGTATTGATGGGTATGGAACATTAGAAATTAATCCATTTGTTAGTTTTAAGGTTTTATTCCAATGTAAAAGATATAAAGGCTCTGTGTCAAGAGCTCAAGTTGGCGATTTTAGAAATGCAATGATTGGAAGAGCTGAAAAAGGAATTATAATTACTACTGGAACATTTACTAATGAAGCGACAAAGGAGGCTAATAGAGATGGGGCACCTCAAATTGAGCTTGTTGATGGGACAAAACTTGTAGAAATGTTTGAAAAAGTAGAACTTGGTGTAATCCCTAAGACTATGTACGAAGTAAATTTGAATTATTTCAAATCATTTATGGAATAGATATTTCAGTTGGGAGAAGTGCATCACTTTATTTAGTAATGTAATTTTTTCAATATCTGCATACTAATATCTCAGTTTTGGAAAAGGAATTTTTACAAATAATTCAGAAAAATCAAGGTATCGTTCACAAGGTGTGCAGTATTTACTGCGACATTGAAGAAGATCGCAAAGATCTTTTTCAGGAAATTGTGGCACAGCTTTGGAAATCATATCCCTCTTTCCGAAAAGAATCGAAATTTTCGACATGGATGTACCGGGTAGCTTTAAATACAGCCATTACTTCTTTTAAAAAAAATAAACGGAGGCCGGATCAAAAACGGCTTTCGTACGAAAATTTCCAAATAGCTGAAGAAAAATATGACACGGAAACCGAAGAGAATATAAAATTGTTAAACCGTGCAATTGCACAACTTACTGGAATCGAAAAATCGATCATGCTCCTTTTTCTTGAAAATAAAAAGTATGAAGAAATTGCAGATATTACAGGAATTACCCAGAATTATGTACGTGTAAAAATGAACCGGATTAAAAAGAAACTGAAAAAACTCATGGTAACCCAGGATTAACGAATATGGAATTAAAAGATCTAAAAAATACTTGGGATAAATTGGCTTCGAACAAAGAATTAGATGAAGGCCAGATTCGTGAACTGTTAGATAAACGGACAAGGAATTTATTGGATCGTATCGATCGAAATATAAAAATTGGTTTTGTTGTGCTGTTTGTCCTCATTTTAATTTTTGCCCTCGACGATTTTTTGTTTTCACCTCTTTTAATAAAAGGAGTTAGCGAAAACCTGACTATTCCCAACTGGCTTTTATTTCTTGGAGGCTTTAGCAATGCCCTGATTTTTACTACTTTTATTTACTTCGTTATTAAATATTATCGTGTTAAAAAAAGTTGCGATATTACCTGTAACCTGCAAGAAACACTCATGAGAATTATCGACATCCTTAAAATTTATCAACGGATGTTTTATCTTGCATTGTTTACCCTTTTATTTGCAATGGGCTCGGGATTTGTTTCCGGCATGTACAAAGGTTTTTTAGACGGAGTAAAACAACAGGGCATACCATTTTCCGAAATTCAAACAGATCAGCTGGTTTTAGCAATATTAATTGGATTGGTAATTTTAATAATTTCAGTCGGCGCGATTTTTATTTTTTTACGCTGGGGATTTCGCAGGCTTTACGGAAATTATATTCAAAAATTAAAACTTACTTTAAATGAATTAAAGGAAATTAACGATTAATTTTTCAGGAACTAAACCCAGGTTCTCTTTCTACTTCTTATCTTTATCACTCAAACTTATTCAAAAAAACATGACCTTAATAAAATCAATTTCAGGAATTCGTGGAACAATTGGTGGGAAACCCGGAGAAGGATTAAGTCCGCTCGACGTGGTTAAATTTACAGCTTCGTATGCCACCTGGGCAAAACAAAGTGCCGGCAAAGAAAAACTTAAAATAGTTGTTGGGCGCGATGCTCGTATCTCCGGCGAAATGGTTAGTTCCATTGTTGTTTCAACTTTAATTGGAATGGGGTGCGATGTGGTTAATATTGGTTTAGCAACTACACCAACCACCGAAATTGCGGTTACATCAGAAAGTGCTGACGGCGGAATTATTTTAACTGCCAGCCACAACCCAAAACAATGGAATGCATTAAAACTGCTCAATTCAAAAGGCGAATTTTTAAATGCCGTAGAAGGAAATACGATTCTCGAAATAGCTGAATCGGAAGATTTCAATTTTTCTGAAGTCGAGAATTTGGGACAAGTTTCAGAAAAAGATTACACCGACATTCATGTTCAACATGTTTTTGGATTGGATTTGGTTGATGTGGAAGCAATTAAAACTGCCAATTTTACTGTGGCAATCGATGCCGTAAACTCCGTGGGGGGAATTGCAATGCCGGCACTTTTTAAAGCACTGGGAATTAAAAATATAGTCGAAATAAATTGTGAAGCAACTGGACATTTTGCACACACGCCCGAACCACTTCCTGAAAACCTGGTTGAAACAGCGGAGATAATTCGAACCAGCAAAGTTGATGTGGGTTTTGTAGTAGATCCAGACGTGGATCGCCTGGCAATTATTAACGAGGACGGAACTATGTTCAACGAAGAATATACTTTGGTTGCGATTGCCGATTATATTTTAAGTAAAACCCCGGGGAACACAGTTTCTAATTTATCGTCGAGCAGGGCACTGCGTGTTATCACCGAAAAGTATGGGCAAACATACACAGCTGCAGCAGTTGGCGAAGTGAACGTGGTAGCTAAAATAAAAGAAACAAATGCTGTAATTGGCGGCGAAGGAAATGGCGGTGTTATTTATCCTGCAAGTCACTCTGGTCGCGATGCGTTGGTTGGTGCAGCATTGTTTTTAACCCATTTGGCAAAGTCAGGAATGAAATGTTCTGAATTACGAAAAACGTATCCTGATTATTTCATTTCAAAAAATAAAATTGAGTTAACACCTGAAATCGACGTTGACGAGATTCTTGTTAAAATGAAGAAAAAATACGCCAACGAAAAGGTAACAGATATCGACGGGCTAAAAATTGATTTTGAAAATTCGTGGGTGCATCTCCGTAAATCAAACACCGAACTTATAATTCGAATATATGCCGAGGCCGATTCTTTGGAAAGAGCAGATAATTTGGCTCAAACCATGATTGAGCAAATTAAATCCATTATTTAATAGAGTTGATATATCTTTAATTTCAAATGAAACATTTCAAAATAGGTAATAAATGGTGCGTTTTATCTTTTTGATGGTTTTTCTCTTTTTTACACATTTCGCATATTCTCAAAAAATGGCGTTGGGTTACGAATATTTAAAACACCTGGCACGAAATTATGTTGTTTATCAAACTATTTCTGAAATTAATATTGATGGCAACCCCAACGAAACTTCCTGGCAGTTAGCAGAATGGTCAGATTATTTTCAGGATATTGAAGGAGAGACGAAACCAAAACCTTTGTATCAAACCCGATTCAAAATGCTTTGGGACAATCAATATTTGTACATTCTTGCCGAATTGGAAGAGCCACATATTTGGGCGTATTATTCCAAACACGACCAAATAGTTTATTATGAAAACGATTTTGAAATTTTTATTGACCCCGATTGGGATACGCATAATTATTTTGAATTTGAATTAAATGCTCAAAATACTTTGTTCGATTTAATCATGCCAAAACCTTACCGCAATAGTGGTCGAGCCAAAATTGATTGGAATATTAAAGATTTTAAAAGTGAAATTTCTGTTGATGGAACTTTAAACAACCCTGAAGATATTGATAAAAGTTGGACAGTGGAAGTTGCTATTCCTTTTATGTCGTTAACTGAAAATAGAGAATATGTAATGCCGGGAAATGGGAGTTGCTGGAAAATAAATTTTTCAAGAGTACAATGGCAAACGGAAGTAATTGACGGCAAATATCAGAGAATTAAAGATATTAAAACGAATAAATTTTTAAGTGAAAATAATTGGGTTTGGAGTGCACAGGGTGTTATAAATATGCATTTCCCCGAGCGCTGGGGTTTGGTCCAGTTTTCTTCATATTTGGTTGGCAACAATGTAACTGATTTTCAAATACCAAAACAAGAGGAATTTGGGAAATACCTTTGGAGTGTTTATTATAAGCAGCAAAAGCACAAACGTGAAACGGGTAAATATGCGAATTTTCTTTCTGAATTAGGTTTGTCTCCTTCATCAAAAACTGAAAACGGCGATTCGATTTTTTATGAAATGAAAGCAGAAAATAAAAGATTTGCAGTAATCATGAAAGTTGAAAATGAATTAAAATTATCTTTAAACCAAGACGGATTATTTCAAATTTTGAACAAATAACTACGAATATGGATAAACGGGAATTTCTAAAATCATCGGTGTTGGCAGGCATGGGATTAACAGTTTTGGGTGCCGCTAATGCGAGCGAAATAAAAGCTAGCAAAAAAGTAAAAGGTGCAAAGCATTGGGTTTGGGAAAATCCTAATAAAAGTGAGGAGGATGCAGCATTAAAAGAAAAATATGAAAGCTTTTATGATGCAGGAATCAGGGGGATGTTTTTTGAGCATGACAGTGAGCGCCATTTTCGAATTGCAAAAAAAGCTGGATTGGAAACGCACCGTTGGATGTGGACGATGAATAGAGGTGAAAAAGAACTTCTTGAAAATCATCCTGAATATTATGCCGTTAGCAGAAATGGAGATTCGTGCGCCGACAAACCTCCTTATGTGGGATATTATCGCTGGCTTTGTCCCTCAAAACCAGAGGTGAAAGAGTACCTTAAAAACCAAGTAAAATTTATTGTAGAAAAAGATTACGTGGATGGAATTCATTTAGATTATATTCGTTACTGCGATGTAATATTGCCTGTTGATCTTTGGGAAAAATATGGAATTGAACAAAGCAAAGAATTGCCGGAATACGATTTTTGTTATTGTGAAACCTGTCGGAATAAGTACAAAGAAAAAACAGGGGTTGACCCACTGGATTTGGAGTTTCCCGATCAGAGTCCTTCATGGAGAACATTCCGATACAATCAGATAAATAATATGGTAAATCACCTTGCTGAAATAGCTCATAAAAATAAAAAACCCATAACTGCAGCAGTTTTTCCAACTCCTGAAATTGCACGCAGAATTGTTCGTCAGGACTGGACAAACTGGAATTTGGACGGAGTTTGTCCAATGATTTACCATGGTTTTTACAAAGAACAAGTAAGTTGGATTGGCGATGCGGTAAAAGAAGGAATTCATTTTTTAAATGGAAAATTTCCTCTTTATGCCGGACTGTTTTTGCCGAATTTTAAAACTCACGATGAATTGGAACAAGGTATAAAAACTGCGATGGCAAATGGCGCTTCGGGCGTTTCATTGTTTGGCAAGGTTGATGAAAATGTATTGAGTACTTTAAAAAAGGTTCGTTGATTTTATTCTATTTTTCCACTTCAAATCTATTTTAGAAGATATTGTAATTTCAAAGTTTTAATTACTTTTGCGCCCTGAAAAACAAATGTTTAACTTTTAGCAGGTTCCATCACCCTGCTATAAAAAATTAAAAAAATGCAAAACGAAATTCTATGGCTGGCCATGTTGCTGGCAAATTTTCTACTTATTATTTTTGCGTATAAATTGTTTGGAAAATGGGGATTGATTATGTGGATTCCCATTTCTGTAATTGTAGCCAACATCCAGGTAATTCAAACGGTTGAACTGTTTGGGTTAGCAGCAACTTTAGGAAACATTGTTTATGCATCGTCGTTTTTAGTAACTGATATTCTTTCTGAAAACTACGGTAAAAAAGAGGCACAAAAAGCAGTTTGGATTGGATTTTTTAGCCTAATTTCAATGACCCTTTTAATGAACCTCGCACTTGCTTTTCAACCTTTAGCAGGCGATGATTTTGCATCGACAGCACACGATGCAACCAGTACAATATTTGGTTTAATGCCAAGAATTGCAATCGCCAGTTTAGCTGCGTATTTACTTTCGCAACGTCACGATGTTTGGGCGTACCATTTTTGGAGAAAACGGTTTTCAAAGGAAAACCAAATTTGGCTCCGTAACAATTTAAGTACAATGGTTTCGCAGCTAATCGACAGTTCGGTATTTGTATTAATTGCCTTTTATGGAGTATTCGAAACCCCGGTTTTGGTTGAAATATTCATTACAACCTACATTTTAAAATTTGTGGTAGCTGCTTCCGACACTCCTTTTATTTACTGGGGAAAGCGCATTTTTAAAACAAATAAATTTTGGGTGAAATAAAACCCAATAACCAATATTTTTAAAAATTAAAATAAAAACAACCGTTCCCTTTTTTACTTGAAAAACTTAGGAACGGTTCTTTCTGTGACTGAAAACTGAAACTGCCTACTTTTTAAGGTTCTCCTCAAACAATTTAAAGATTCTTTTGTACTCATCAGTCCAACTACTTGGTTCTCTAAAACCGTGCGCTTCAACCGGGTAAACTGCAAGTTCCCAGTTTTCTTTTCCCAATTCAATAAAACGCTGTGTAATTCTCACAATATCCTGAAACTGTACATTGTCGTCAACCATACCGTGGCACATTAAAAGTGCCCCTTCCAAACCTTCAGCAAAATATATAGGAGAACTTTGCACATATGCGATACTATCTTCAACCGGAGTATTTAAAATGTTTGCTGTGTAACCGTGGTTGTAATGTGCCCAGTCGGTAACCGAGCGAAGTGCTCCGCCAGCAGCAAAAACATCCGGGTGGTTGAACATTGCCATTAAAGTAATAAAACCTCCGTATGAACCTCCGTACAATCCAATTTTGTCGGGTGATATATTGTATTTTTCAACCAATAATTTGGCTCCATCAACATTGTCTGAAAGGTCTTTCCCGCCCATGTGACGGTAAATTCCGGTGCGCCAGTCGCGACCGTAACCTGCACTTCCGCGATAGTCGATGTCTAAAACTGTGTAGCCATTATCAACCAAAAAGTTGTGAAACTGATATTCGCGAAAATAGCTGCTCCACCATTTGTGAGCATTTTGAAGGTACCCGGCACCGTGAACAAAAATTACTGCCGGACCATTTTTATCTGGATTTTCAGGTTGAAATAAACGGGCATTAACTTCAGCTCCATCTTCAGCAGTAAAAGTTATATATTCTGGAGTGCGCCATTCGTAACTATTAAATTGTTGGGTAGTTGAATTGGTAATTTGAGTTACTTTTTCCTCCGCTTTATTTTCCTGTAAATACAATTCCCAGGGTTTGTTTGCAGTTGAATGGCGAATTGCCAAATGCTTTTCATCTGGAGAAATTGTAATTTCATTACCACCTTCGGTTGAAGTAATCTGTGATAACTCGCCACCCCAAACCGGCATTTTGTAAAAGTGTTTTATACCAGGATGAACTTTATTGGCAGTAAAAAAGAAGTGCTTTTTATCGTTCGAAATAAATGCTTCGGAAACCTCAAATTCACTAGCGGTTAAAGTAGTTTTCTTTTTGGTTTCGATATTAACAGCGTACAAATGTGAGTACCCCGATTCTTCGGAATGAAACCACACGGATTTTCCGTCGGGCATCCAACCTATGTTTCCGGTTGAAAATCCCCATCCACCAATTCCAGGACCACCGATCCACGCTTCGTCGCGCTGGCGATCTAGTAAATTCAATTCTCCGGATAAAGGGTTCAGCAATAAAATCCAGCGGTCTTTATTATCGCGCGATAAGGCTACAATTAATGCCAAGTCTTCTGTTTCGTTCCAAACCGGACCAAGCAAACTAATTGCCCTGTTTTTTATTTTAGAACTATCTTTTAAAATTCTTTCAGGATAATCTTTTAAATAGTCAGGTTGGTCTTTTAGTCCTGGAATATCATCTGTTTTTATGCTTACAATTTTGTTACTGTCAACGTTAAAAACGCCCATTGAAACCATTGTTTGAGTGCTACCTACTTTTGTTCGTGCATTCTTTTCTTCTGTATAACCCGATTGGGTAACATGGTGTGTAACCGATGTTGATTTTGTTCCTTGAGGACTTAAGTAGGTTGAATAAATTACAAATTTGCCTGTCGGACTGAGAGATGTTCCTCCCAGCCTTTTTTTGCCTAAGTATATTTTTTCTGGTTGCTTAGTTTCTTCCAATTCCCGACGATTTTCTTGAGCTTTGCTCATCTCTTCACGTTCATTCAAAACGACAAAAAGATCTTTCTGCTGCTCTTCCAGCCACTTTGCCTGTCCGGTATTTTTCTTATCCGTGCGTTTTTCTCCGCTTACAAAATTGGTAATTTGTTGCATCAACCCCGTCTCCGGATTTATTAGAAACAGGTTGTTGTCTTTTGAGAACGAAATTTGAGAATCATTCAAAACAAATTCAGGAGAAGATGCTCTTCCCAACCAATTTGTCAATTGTTTTTCAATACCTTTTTTAATGTTCAAAAGAAAAATATTGCCATTTCTGGTGTAAACTTTCAGCGTTTTGTCTATGTTGTAATTCCCATATTTCCCGGGTAATTTGATTTTCACATCAGTTGGTACTTTCTTAATTTCCTTTGTTTTAATAGAATAAGAATAAAGGGATGAAAGTGTATCCATTTCAGGATTCCAATCGAAATAAATATTTTCTCCGTTTTCCGACCAAAAGATCCCGGTTGGTGCAGTACCAATCCATTTGTCGGGATTTTGCATAATTTGCTCAATGGTGAGTTTACTTTTATTGTTTTTTTGAATTTGCGCAAAGCTTGATAAAAAGCTGAACACAAACAGAATAGTTATTAATTTTTTCATTAGTTTTTCTTTTTGAGTTTTAAATTAAAATGAAATATAATCGGGGTGTGGTCCAATTCGTTTGTCTTGATCAAGCCGGTCGATTTTTACAACGTCCTCATCGCTTAAATGAAAATCGAAAATATCAGCGTTGGAAATTATCCTTTCCGCTTTTACCGATTTTGGAATTGTAACCACCCTTTTTTGAATGTCCCAGCGAATTACAATTTGCACCGGTGTTTTGTTGTATTTAACAGCAAGCGACTGTAAAACAGGAATATCATTTACCCGTCCTTTCATAATCGGGCTCCAGGCTTCCAATTGAATATTTTTATTTTGGCAATATTTCAAAAGTTCGGGCTGAATGAGTTCCGGATGAAATTCAACCTGATTCACTGCAGGGATAATTTTACATTCAGGTAAAAAATCTTCGAGGTGATGAACCAGAAAATTGCTAACTCCTATTGCCCTGATTTTTCTTTTTTCGTACAATTCTTCGAGTGCTTTCCATGTTTCCACCGAACGTTTCCCTTTTGGCCAGTGGATAAGATATAAATCGAGATAACTGGTTTGCAGTTTTTTCAGGCTTTCCTCAAATGCAGTCAAAGTAGTTTGGTAACCCTGGTCACTGTTCCAAACTTTTGAAGTAAGGAAAATTTCTTCGCGGGGAATTCCACTCTCATTTATTGCAGTACCAACACCGCTTTCATTTTGATAAATGGCGGCTGTATCAATACTGCGATATCCATTTTTCAATGCGGTTTTTACTGCATTTTCTACTTCGGTTCCGTCTTTTGATTGAAAAACTCCCAATCCTAGCCAGGGCATTTCAACCCCGTTATTTAGTTTTACTTTCGATGAAATATTCATTTTAATGACTTTTCTGAAAAAACGCCTAAAATAATGATTTTTTTTAGGATGTGTAAGTTTAGCTGCAATGCAGTAGAATGGTTGAAAAATAATTCTTTAGTTTTGTCAAAAATTTTGAAAACAAGTAAAATGAAAGTTTTTAAGTTTGGCGGTGCTTCGGTAAAAAGTGCAGAAGCTGTCAGGAATGTTTTACAAATTCTGAAAGGATACAACGAAAATATTGTGGTTGTAATTTCAGCCATGGGTAAAACAACCAATTTGTTAGAAACTCTTGCAAAAGCGTATTTTGAAAAGAGTGACAATAAATGGAGTGTTTTTCAAAAATTCAGAAATTATCACACTGATATTTCAGATCTTCTTTTTGATAAAAATACTCCAGAATCAATTTCAATACTGTTAACAGAACTTGAAAATAAACTCAGAATACCACCTTCTTTCGATTTCAATTTTGAATACGACCAGATAGTAAGTTATGGAGAACTTGTTTCTACCCGCTTAGTTAGTGAGTATTTGAATTTTGCAGGATTTACAAACTCCTGGATTGATATTCGCACATGTTTACGAACCAACAATAAATTTCGAGATGCAACTGTAGATTGGGATTTGACGGAAAAACTTGTTCAGCAAGTTCTTAATTTTGAAGAGGAAAAATTATACGTTACTCAAGGATTTATTGGAGCAACTAAACCTAATTTGACCACAACACTTGGTCGCGAAGGTTCCGATTTTACAGCGGCTATTTTAGGAAATGTGTTAAACGCTGAGGATGTTTCCATTTGGAAAGATGTCCCTGGAGTATTAAACGCCGATCCTAAAAAGATGGAAGGTGCTGTAAAAATCGACGAACTTTCGTATCGCGAAGCCATCGAAATGTCGTATTCCGGCGCACAGGTAATCCATCCCAAAACAATGAAACCTCTTCATAACAAAGGAATACCATTGTTAGTGAAGTCGTTTGTTTCTCCATTAGAAAAGGGAACTGTAATTCATGAAGTAGATCATAAATTACAACTGCAACCCGTTTTTATTGTAAAGGAGAATCAGGTTTTGATTACTATTTCTCCCATAGATTTTTCGTTTATCAGCATTGAAGATATAAATAAGGTTGCGTATCTTTTACAAGAGAATCGGATTAAAGTTAATTTGATTCAGCAGTCGGCCATTGACTTTAACCTTGTGGTAGATTTTCCTGAAGTGGATTTGAATCCAATACTCAAAAAGCTTTCGGAGAATTATATTGCACGTTACAACACCGATTTAAAGCTTATAACCATTAGACATTTTAATAAAGAGGCGCTTCATAAAATGAAAAAAGATAAAAAAATATACCTCGAACAAAACAGTAGGCTTACAGCACGTTTAGTTGTGAAATAAAAATAATTTGAATTTAATTTTAATATTTCCTGTAGAATTACAAATTGTTGTAATTTTAGCGCACCATAATCGACATATAAAACAAAATCTTGTCAAAATATGAAGCAGAAAAAAATTTTACCTTACGCAATTGGATTATTGATAGTTGCGATTATACTTTTAGTAGTTGGCAAAAAAGCCGGATGGTTCGGAAATGATTTCAGTATTAGTGTTGCCACTGAAACAGTTGAAAGCAAAACAATTACAGAGTTGATAACTGCCAATGGGAAAATACAACCCGAAACAGAAGTAAAAATCAGCCCCGATGTTTCCGGCGAAATTATTGAATTATATGTCGAAGAAGGCGATCAGGTTATACAAGGCGATCCACTTTGCATTATTAAACCCGACATGTACATTTCGGCATTAAACCGAGCCGAGGCTGCATTAAATTCTTCTAAAGCGAGACAAGCGCAGGCCGAAGCCCAGCAGATTGAAAGGGAACTCGCTTTCAAACGCTCTAAACAACTTTTCGAAGGAGGTGCAATTGCAGTTTCTGAATTTGAAACTGCCGAAGCGGCTTATAAAGTTGCCGAAGCTGAAGTCAGGGCAGCACAGTTTTCGGTTAAAAGTGCTGAAGCATCAGTTTCCGAAGCCAAAGAACAATTGACAAAAACCAGAATTTTTGCACCTATTTCAGGGACAATTTCGGCATTAAACGTAGAAAAAGGTGAAAGGGTTGTGGGAACCAGTATGATGGTTGGAACCGAAATGATGGTCGTCGCCAACCTGGATAAAATGGAAGTTCAGGTAGAAGTAAATGAAAATGATATTGTTAAAGTAGCAAAATACGACACCACTCTCGTTGAAGTGGATGCGTATCTTCAGCGAAAATTTATTGGGATTGTCACGGAAATTGCCAACTCGGCAAGTGTAAGTGGTGCTTCCACCGACCAGGTTACCAATTTCGATGTAAAAGTTTTTCTGTTGAGTGAATCTTATGTCGATCTCGTTGATTCAACTTCGGGAAATATTTACCCGTTTAGACCGGGAATGTCGGCAACCGTAGATATTCAGACCGAGACTCGCGAAAACGTTATTTCAGTGCCAATTTCAGCGGTTACAACCCGTGTAAAAATTGAAGGTGGCGGGACAAAAGAAGTTGAAGATAAAGTTGAAGATGAAAACGCTACCGAAGACGATAGTGAGGAAGAAGTAGTGGGCCGTGAAGAAAAACAGGAAGTTGTATTTGTATTAAAAGATGACAGGGTTAGAAAAGTGGAAGTAAAAACCGGAATCCAGGATAACAACAGTATTGAAATATTGGAAGGTTTAACGGAAGGCGATGAAGTTGTAATTGCGCCCTACAATGCCATTAACAAATCGTTGAAAGACAGTATGCAAGTGAAAAAAGTTACTGAAGAGGAACTTTTTAATGTGAAGAAATAATAGAATCAACTTTCTTATTTCATAAAAAATGCCTTCTGTGAAAAACAGGGGGCATTTTTTTGATATCTAACAGGTTAAGCTTCTAAAGTAGTTCCGAGATTTGCATAACAGTCCAAGACTTTGCAGTAATTAAAAATGAGTGTTTTAAGAGGCAAATAAACTACTTGTAAAGTATTGTAAATATTTAATACAACTTATTAAATTCTTCCATCAACAAATTTTTAATTTTATCCATTGGGATTTTTTCTCCTAATTCTTGTTGAATAGAAGTAACACCGAATGTCGCAAATCCGCAAGGGTTAATGTAATTGAAATAGCGCATGTCGGTATTTATGTTTAGGGCGAAACCGTGCATAGTTACAAACCGGCTGATACGTACACCGATTGCGCAGATTTTACGTGCGCGTACTTTGTGTCCGGCATCTAACCAGATTCCGGTTGCACCTTCTTTTCTTCCGCCTTTTAATCCAAATTTGGCAATTGTTTTAATTATTGCATCTTCCATTTTTTCGATGTAGCCACGTACTCCGAGTTTGTAATATTCGAGGTCGATTATTGGATAACCAACCAATTGCCCAGGCCCGTGGTAAGTAATATCGCCGCCACGATTTATTTTATAGAATGTGGCTTCAATTTTTTTCAGAAATTCGCCATGAGCCAGTAAATTATTTGCATCTCCACTTTTCCCAAGTGTATAAACATGAGGATGTTCAACCAATAAAAAATAATTTTTTGATGAAGGTTTTCCAGTGGATTTTTTATCAGCTACAACTTCTGCCAACAGTTCTTCCTGATAATCCCAGCACTCTTTATAATCTTTTATACCGAGGTTGATGTAATTGAAATCTGCCATTTCTTTAAACTTTCAACATTAACTCGAAATTTTTATGCATTTACGTGGTCTTCCGCTCTGTACGAACTTCTCACCAACGGCGAACTTTCAACAAACGAAAACCCTTTTTCCAATCCTATCTTTTTATATTCAGCAAACTTTTCAGGTTGAATATATTCTACAACCGGCATGTGATTTAACGAGGGCGCCAGATATTGTCCGATAGTCATTACTTTACAACCTGCTTCTAAAAGGTCGTCCATGGTTTGCAAAATTTCGCTGTGTGTTTCGCCTAAACCGAGCATAATTCCCGATTTTGCGACAGTGTAATTATTTGCAATGTATTTTATTACCTCTAAACTACGCCTGTATTTCGAGGCAAAACGAATAAACGGGGTGAGCCTTTCGGTGGTTTCCAGGTTGTGCGAAATTACTTCCGGTTTTGCATCAATTACTTGTTGTATCAATTTTTCATTTCCCCTGAAATCAGGAATCAAAACTTCAATTTTTGTTTCGGGATTTATCCGCTTAATTTCAGTAATTGTTTTTGCCCAAATTCCGGTTCCCTGATCTTCTAAATCATCCCGGTCAACCGATGTTATTACACAATGTTTCAGGCCCATTAATTTTACTGATTCCGCTAATTTTTCTGGTTCTTTTAAATCGGGTGCGAGTGGTTTACCGCTTTTTACAGCACAAAATTTACAGCGGCGGGTACAAATATCACCCAAAATCATAAAAGTTGCTGTTCCGCGGTTCCAGCATTCCCCAATATTTGGACAATTACCACTTGTGCATATTGTGTGCAAGCCGTGTTTGTCAACCAGGTTTTTTACTTTCGAATAGCTTTCCCCCTTTGGCATTTTCATTTTCATCCACTTCGGCAATCGTTGCCTGTCTTTCGTCACTTGTGCCATACAATCAATAAAATTTTGCGTAAAAGTAAGTTTTTAATTTGAGAATTGTTTGAAACAAAATATGCGTAATTGAATAATGGAAATGAGATTAATAGTAATAAATATTCCGGTTTCTAATAATCTGAATATTAAAAATATGGAATATAGAATTTAAAAAATCGTAGCCACTGCGTCATTATTAAATCCACATAATAAAAACTTACATTAAGAACTATTCTTAGTCTGAGAGTGTTATTTTTGTAAAATCTTTAAAATTTAAAAAGGAATGAGCATTGCAAATATTGGCACACAGGAAGATGATTCTTCAGCGAGTTCCCGGTCAGCTGACGGATTGCCGTTAAAAACAAACAATTAAAAATACATGAAAGCTTTTCTTTTTACCGCAATATTAATTTTGGGTTTGAATGTTGTTTTTGCTCAACAAAAAAAACAAAGCGAAATTCAAACCAATTCAAGATTGTCAATCGAGTATTACAATGCAAAAGATTACGAAAAGGCAATTCCACTATTGTTAGAAGTTTATAAAGTTTCAAGGAATAGTTACTATTTTAAACTGTACCTCACAAGTTTAATCGAATTAAAAAGATTTGAAGAGGCCGAGGAACAAGTGGAACAAGAAATTAAAAAACAACCTGTCGCAAAACCTGAATTTTTTGTGCATTGGGGTTATGTTTTAAAAGCTCAGGAACAAACGGACGGGGCGCAGGAAAAATATCAGGAAGCCCTTTCAAAAATAGTGAATAATAAAGGAAGTTATTTGCTAACGGCAAATGCTTTTTTACAGTGGGGCGAGTACGAATTTGTTAAAAAAACGTATTTACAAGGTAGGCAGGTTTTACCGAATAAACCTTTTCACTACGAATTGGCCAGGGCTTTTTTATATTTAAGGGATTACGGTAAAATGATGGAGGAGTACCTTGATTTGGTGCGGATTGACGAAAAACAACTCCCACGTGTGCAAAGCAGCCTTTCATCGGCAATGCACCTTGATATCGACAATGGTTTACGTAATAATTTCAGGGGGCAGGTTTTAAAACGAATCCAGGGCGAGCCCAATGTAATTGGTTACAGCCGCTTGTTAATTTGGTTTTTTTTACAAGATAAAAATTTTCAGGGTGCACTTCGGCAGTCTATTGCACTCGACAAAAGAACCGGTGAAGAAGATGTACAAATTGCCCAGTTGGGGCAAATGGCACTTAACAATAAAAATTTTAACCATTCGCAAAAAGCCTACGAATATTTGTTGGGAAAGGGTGGAGGAAGCCCATTTTACACTCACGCATTTGCTCAAAATATTCATGTCTCATATATTCGCCTAACATCTGAATTTTCAGAAAATAGTTTGGAAGCAAAAAATTTGGTGAAGCAGTTTGATTCAGGCCTTGAGTTTTTGGGTTACAATCCGGCAACTTTGCATTTAATTCAGGAATACGCACATTTGCTGGCTTTTTATTTAAATGAATCTGAAAAATCGATTGAAGTATTAAAAAGAGGGTTGAAAATTCCACTATTAAAACCTGAACAAACGGGTTTGTTAAAAACCGAAATGGCCGATGTTTATGTTTATGCAAACGAACCCTGGGAAGCAACTTTAATTTATTCGCAGGTAATCGAAGCTAACAAAAAAAACAGCCTTGGTGACGAAGTGAAATTGAAAAAAGCAAAACTCGGATTTTATCTTGGTAATTTTAGCTGGGCCAAAGCACAACTGGATGTATTAAAGGCCAGTACTTCGAAACTTACTGCAAACGACGCTATGGAACTTTCAATGCTTATCGGAAACAATTTGAATTTAGATACCACGGCTATTCCTTTGACCATGTTTGCCAAAGCGGATTTGCGGTTCTTTCAAAATAAAAGTGAAGATGCAATGACTATTTTAAACGGTTTAGAAGAAATATATCCATATCATTCCCTGGTTGACGATATTTTGTTTCGTAAATCGAAAATTGAAATAGATCAGCAAAATTATTCCAAAGCTGTTGAATATTTGGAGCGGATTATTAACGATTTTAGCTACGAACTTTTAGCCGACGATGCGTTGTTTTTATTAGCCGAATTGAATAATTATAATTTGGGCGAAAAAGAAAAAGCAAAAGAGTTGTACAAACAAATGATGGTCAACAACCCTGGCAGTGTTTATGTCGATGAGTCGAGGAAACAGTATCGCGAATTACTTAATCAGTTTCCAGATAAAGAGAAAGAAACAGAAAATCAGATTTTCCCGGAATTAAACCCCGATGAACTCTAATCAAAAAGCATATTTTTATGCCGGGTTGGCCGTATTTTTTTGGTCAACTGTTGCAACTGCTTTTAAAATAGCATTACGCGAATTCGATTTTATCCAGCTCATTTTTTATGCTTCTGGTGTTACTGTGGTTTTGCTGTTTTTTGTTTTGCTTTTTCAGCAGAAATTAAATTTGTTGTTTCGTCAAACTCCTAAGCAATGGTTAAATTCTATTTTTATCGGGGCTTTCAATCCACTGTTGTATTACCTTGTTTTATTCAAGGCGTATTCACTTTTACCCGCCCAGGTAGCTCAGCCTTTAAATATGATTTGGCCAATTACCCTGGCACTTCTTTCGGTACCTTTGCTAAAACAAAAAATTGGTTGGGTAAGTGTGTTTGCCCTTTTTGTCAGTTTTATTGGGGTATTTTTTATTTCATCGCAAGGCGGGATTAGTGGTTTTAAAAACACAAATACAATCGGTGTTATTTTGGCGGTCGGAAGTTCGGTGCTTTGGTCGTTGTACTGGATTTTTAATGTACGCGATAACCGTGACCAAATCATAAAACTTTTCCTGAATTTTGCCTTTGGTTTTGTTTATCTCGCAGTTGCAGTTTTTGTGTTTTCCGATTTTCAGTTACATTTCGGAGAAAGTTTGTATGCTGTTATTTACGTCGGGATTTTCGAAGTGGGGATAACTTACATTTTTTGGCTGAAAGCAATGAACTTCAGTACTAACAATGCAAAAATCGGTAATCTGGTATTTTTCGCACCCTTCCTTTCATTAGTTTTTATCCGTTTTATTCTGAAAGAAACAATATTTATAACCACTTTTATTGGCTTGTTTTTTATAATCGCAGGGGTTTTGCTCCAGCAATTGGAAAAGGAAAAATTATAAAACCCAGGACATAAATTTTCAATGTGGATAAATGTCAACTTTCAATTTTTTAATTGCCTGAAATTGGATTGGGATATTTGTCGATTAGTTTAATTGTGGCTTATTTGAATTTTGTTTTTGCGATTTGTTACTTTTGCGCGTTATTATTTCCATTAAATTCGTATTTCAATAATTGACATGAATTCAAAACCATACAGAATTTTGGGGATCGATCCGGGAACAACCGTGACGGGTTACGGGCTGATTGAAATACGCGATAAAAAACCTGTAATTCTGAACATGGGAAATATTACGCCTGGGAAATATTCCGATCATTATCAACGTTTGAAACATTTGCACGAAAGAGCATTGCACTTAGTAAAAGAATACCAGCCTGATGTAATGGCAATTGAAGCGCCATTTTATGGAAAAAATGTACAGTCGATGTTAAAACTTGGACGGGGGCAGGGAGTATTAATGGCAGCTGCATTATTTCATTCGGTCGAGATACACGAATATGCGCCACTTTTGGTAAAACAGGCAGTTACCGGAATGGGGCGGGCATCGAAAGAACAGGTCGCTTACTTCCTTCAAAAAGTATATCATTTAACCGATTTAGATAAAGGGCTCGATGCTTCCGATGCCGTGGCAGTTGCCATTTGTCATTTCCTTCAGTTAAACAAACCTGTTAAATCGAAAGAATATAAAAATTGGGCCGATTTTGTAAAAAAGAATCCCGGTAAAGTAAAGTAGAATTTAAAATTAATTGAATAATAAGTTCGTTGAAAATAAGAGGTATTTATTTCTTAAACAGAATTTTATACTATCTTTGCGCCACATTTTTGAAAATTAAAATAGAATTATGCCAGTAAAACTGAGATTAGCGCGGCACGGCCGCAAACGTTATGCCTACTATCACATTGTGGTAGCAGACAGCAGGGCGCCACGAGATGGCAGGTACATTGAAAGGATTGGTTCTTACAATCCCAACTCTAATCCTGCAATAATAGATCTCGATTTTGATAAAGCTTACGACTGGCTTATTAAAGGCGCACAACCTACCGACACCGTTAAGGCAATTTTGTCGTACAAAGGTGTACTCTACAAAAAACACCTTATGGGTGGTGTTAAAAAAGGAGCATTTGACGAAGCTGAAGCCGAAAAGCGTTTAGACAATTGGATGGCTGAAAAAGATGCTAAAGTTCAGGCTAAAATTGATCGTTTGGCCGGTGAAGCCAATGCAGAGGTTGAAAAACAGTTGCAAGTTGAGGCTAAGGTTAATGAAGAAAGAGCAGCAGCAATTTCTGCGAAGAATGCAAAATTAGCAGATGAAGTTGAAGCTGCCAACAGACCTGAAGAGGTTGCCGATCCTTCAGCGGAAGCTGAAAGTCCGGAAGTAGTTGCTGAAACTAAAGCCCCGGAAGAAAATAAAGAAGCTCCGAAAGAAAAGGGTGCTGAATCTTAAGAAAAAGAAAACACTATCGAATAGAAAACCATTTGTCAGCAGGCAGATGGTTTTTTTTTGATTCAGCCCCAAGGAATTGACTATCTTTGTAACTATGGAAACAATACCTAAATCGGATTGCGAAAATATAGGTTTTTTTAGGAAAAAGCACGGAGTGCATGGTGAGTTGGTTTTAGAATTTGAAGCTCAATTTGAACAATCGGTCGAAGCTTCCGATCGGTTTTTTATTGAACTTGAAGGGCTGTTGGTTCCGTTCTTTATAACAGAAAATGGGTTTAGGTTTAAATCGGCAAAATCGGCAATTGTTTGGTTCGAAGGTGTGGATAGCGAAAGTTATGCCCGTCGGCTGGTTGGAAACCCGGCCTATCTTTTTCAAAACGAAATAGTTGACATTTCGGAAGAAACCACTGAATCTTATTTGTTGGATTTTACTGTAATTGACAGAGAAATCGGGGAAATTGGCACAATTTCAAATGTCGATGATTTTTCGGGGAATGTTGTTCTTACTGTTAATTTCAAGGGCGAAGAAATTATGATTCCTTTTAACGAAGATTTTCTTGTTTCGATTGAAGTTGATCAAAAAACCATTACTTTAAAATTACCAGAAGGTTTAATAGAAATTTAGAAACTATTAAAAATTCGTTATCCTTTTTCTACATTTCGTATGAATTTCGATTATTTTTTTTCCGGATGACGTTTAGCCACTGGCATAAATATGTTTGATTTTTTTATTCGTGTGCAACTTTATTTAAGTTTGTACGTCATTACAAAGTGTCAATTTTAAAAACGCAATAAATAGTAGTAATATGAAGACTAAAAGTTTATTTTTCGCAATTTTCATTCTAAGTATTTTTCTTGTAAATCCTGTTTCTGCTGAAGATGAAGAACGCGAAATGCCTTCATTCTCAGAAATCGCACTGCGAATTCCCGGCAAATTGTATATAGAACAAGGTAATAATCAAAGTGTGGAGATTGTTGCAAAATCTTCTACTTTGAAAGATATAATTACTGAAGTAAAAGATCGAAAATTGATAATAAAGTTTCCAAATAAAAGAGTTTTTTGGAAAAATTTTGAACCGGGCAAAATCGAAATTTTTATAACAGTACCAGAAATTGATGGTTTGTCTGTTTCTGGTTCGGGCGATATTATTGCTGAAAATGAAATTAAAACCCGGATACTTGATTTGGGGGTAAGTGGCAGTGGAGATATTGTACTCGAGAAATTGGATGCTGAAAGAGTAAAAGCAGCAATTTCAGGTTCGGGCGATATTATAATTAAAGATGGTGGAATAGCTGATGACTTTTCGGTTTCGGTTTCAGGTTCGGGCGATGTTAAAGCCGGTGGTTTTGAAGTCCGTGACGTTGTTGTTCGTATTTCCGGTTCAGGAAATAGCACGGTGAATTCAAATGGTTCAGTAAAAGCTCGTGTCGCTGGTTCAGGAAGTGTGTATTACAAGGGGAATCCAAGTATCGATTCTTCAGTTGCAGGATCAGGTAGAGTAAAAAAATTGTAGAGGCAGAAATTTATATAATAGCTGTTGCTTGTCTTGCAGCGGCTTTTTTATTTCCTGAGAATGTCGATTCTTCCTCCTGGCCAGAGTTTTATAATACTCGAAGGTTTTGAAACTGAAATATCATCTTGGCGGTATTCTACAATATAATCTACCAGTTCCTTTATTTCTTGCTGAATATCATCAAAAAAAACAGGCGATTTTTCACCGCTAATATTTGCCGATGTTGAAACGATTGGTCTTCTGAAACGTTGCAAAAGTTTGCTTGTAAAATCTTCTTTAGTAAAACGAATTCCAATACTTCCATCTTCCGCAATTAAATTCAGTGGTAGATTTTTTGCGTTTGGATAAATTACAGTTAAAGGTGTTGTTGTTATTTCAACCAAATCCCAGGCAACCTCCGGAACGTCATCAACGTAACGTTCGAGCAAGGCAGGATTTTCCATTAAAACCAACATACTTTTCGAGTCTTCGCGTTTTTTAATTTTATAAATTCGTTGAACAGCTTCCTGGTTTGTTGCATCGCAACCAATTCCCCAAATTGTATCAGTAGGATAAAGAATAATCCCTCCACTTTTTAATACTTCAACTGCCTTTTTTAAATCGTCGTGCATTGTTTTATGATAGAATTTCGGAGTACAAAGAAATCAATTTTTTAGAATAATTTTTCGGATGAAACAATTGTGCGCGTTCTTTTCCTTTTTGAATTAATTCCCCTCTTTTCAGTTCATCTACTAAATGTATTCTTATCAACTCACCAATTTCATAAATATTTCCGGGATCGCACAAAACAGCAGCACCTCCGGCGGTTTCAGGCAAGCACGAAACATTCGATGTAAGTACCGGGCAACCGTTTGCCATCGATTCAATTACCGGCAATCCAAATCCTTCGAAAACCGAAATATATACCGACAAATTTGCAAGTTGATATAATCCTGCCAAATCGTTTTCCGGAATATCGCTTAAAAACACGATTTGCTTTTCCATTTTATTTTCCGAAATAAACCGGGTTAATTCATTTTTATATGAAGTCGGTTTCCCAATAAAAATAACCGGAATTTTAATTTTAGCTGAATGAATTGCTTTTAAAATATTAAGTTGATTTTTCCGCTGTTCAATAGTACCAACACTTACAATGAAATTTTCGGGAAGATAGTATTTCGACCTTAATTCTTCGGCAATTTGTTTTTCAAAAAAAACAGGTGAAACAGATTGATAAACAACTTCAATTTTTTCAGGATTAATTTTTATAAAATTTACAATATCGTCTTTGGTTTGTTTACTAATTGCAATTATTTTATTTGCTGAATTACAAGCATATTTCACTTTCTGCTTATATATTTTTCGGTCGATTGTATTGTAAAATTTTGGAAACCGCATGAAAATCAAATCATGGATAGTTACAACTGATGGCACCTTTATTTTATGAATTCCATCGGGAAGTTCGTTGCTTAAACCATGGAAAACATTAAGTTTTTGTTTTTCTATTTGCTGACTAAGTGAAAACGTTCTCCAAAATGTCCTTCTTAATTTTGAAGCTGAACTTTTTGGGGAAAGAATATCGAACTGACTTTGATTCAGAAATAATTCTTCTTTTATTTTGGGTGTAAATAAAATATACCTGAAATCGGGGTAATATTTTTTTAAGGTATTTAAAGTATTCCGGCTGTAGTTTCCTAATCCGGACGCATTTAAAAAAGCCCTTTTTGCATCAAATCCAATTTTCATGGTTATTAAATCACAGGTCTTAAATTACTGAATGGTCAAGTTTTAGATTTAGTGCCTTATTGTTATTGTGAAAGCAAATTTTCAATTTTATCTATAAAAATCTTCATATTCTCCAATTTTGTTTTTACTTCATCTTTTTCAAAATGTACGAAAAGACCGTAATCTCCATCCGTACGATCTTCAAATGCGTTATGAACAATTTTGCCAATATTACGGTTGATTGTACCTGTTTTCACAAATTCTTTGTTAAACCATCCAATTAATTGATTATGTTTTGAAGTTTTAAAACCATTTTCTAATGCGAGAGCCAACAACATATAAAACATCCCGTAATAAATCCTGTTTATTGCCAAAACCAGTAATCCTTTCTCTAATAGAAATTCAACTTCTTTTATAGTTTCATGCGCTTGGGCAATTCGATATTTAATGAGTTCCTGTAAATTATTCTGCATGAATACCAAAGTTTAGTGCATCAGAAATCAAGGGATGTTTTCCCCAAAAGTTATTCTCAATTTCAGCTTGAGATATAATTTTCGAGTCAATTAACACTTCAAAATCTACTGAAATATCATAACAAATATCCCTGACAATACTTTTTTCTTTCCAGGTAAAAACATCTTTAGTAACAATTAAAATATCGAAATCAGAATTTTTGTCTTCTTTGTTTTGCGTTTGCGAACCGAATAAAACGATGTCTTTCACTTTTCCGTTGAAAGTTACATCTAATAGGTTTTTTAACTTTTGCAGTATTTCTTTTTTGTTAAGCATAAAACAAAAATACGAAAAAGGCCGGGTTTTAGTACCCGGCCTTTTAATATTTTATCTGTCTATTTTTAAACCGAAAAATCATTTAATCCTTCAAAATCAAGCGTTGCGAAGTAATCTTTAATAGTTTCTGCCCGCCTTATTTGAGTTACTTCACCATTTTCTCGTAATAAAAGCTCTGCCGATTTTAATTTGCCATTGTAATTAAAACCCATGGAATGACCGTGTGCACCCGCATCGTGAATAACCAAAATGTCGTTTGGTTCTAACTCCGGCAACATTCTTCCAATTGCAAATTTATCGTTGTTTTCGCACAGCGAACCGGTTACATCGTATTTTTCTGAAAGGGGTTCATTTTCTTTTCCAGGAACAGAAATATGATGATACGCCCCGTACAATGCCGGACGCATTAGATTTACCATGCACGCATCCAGCCCGGCAAAACTTTTATAAGTATTTTTTATGTGTCGCACTTTTGTAACCAAATATCCGTAAGGTCCGGTAATTGCACGGCCCAATTCAAAAAATAATTTTAGTGGTGCAATTCCATTTGCTTCAATTTTCTCTTCGTAAAGTTTTTTGATGCCTGCACTTACGTATTCCAAATCAACTGCTTTATCTTCTGGTTTGTAGGGTATTCCTATCCCACCACCCAGATTAGCAAATTCAATTTTTATTCCGGTTTTTTCATAAACTTCAACAATTAAATTGAAAAGAATTTCTGCCGTTTCGATAAAATAATCGGAATCCAATTCGTTGGATGCAACCATTGTATGAATTCCAAAATGTTTAACTCCTTTTGCTTTTAGAATTTGGTAACCCTCAATTATTTGTTCGTGGGTAAAACCATATTTTGCATCTTCGGGGTGGCCAATAATCAGGTTGCCCTCTTTTAAATCGCCCGGGTTGTATCGCATACAAATTGTGTCGGGCAATCCAACATTTTTATCCACAAAATCAATGTGCGCAATGTCGTCTAAATTAATTATTGCACCCAAATCTTTTGCCAGTTGAAATTCGTTTGCCGGTGTGTCGTTCGATGTTAGCATAATTTCGTCACCACTCATTCCAACCCTTTTTGCCAGTTCAAGCTCGGCAACCGAACTGCAATCAATTCCAAATCCTTCCTCTCTCAAAACTTTCATTAAATACGGATTTGGTGCGGCTTTTATGGCGTAGTATTCTTTGAATCCTTTGTTCCACGAAAAAGCATTTTTAAAATAACGGGCGTTTTCACGAATGGCTTTTTCGTCGTAAATATGAAACGGTGTTGGGTGGTTTTCTATTATTTTCTCAATTTGTTCTTTTGAAAAAGGAAGATTTTTACTTGCCATAATTATAGGATTTTAAGAATTGTAAAAGTACGATTAATCCATAAATTCATAGAATTAATCTAAATAAAGAAACTTTTGAAACGTGAAAATTAACTTTTAAATGAAAAATTTACAGGTCTGAAATTAATTCATTACTCAAAATACCGTTTGCAATCTCGCGAACTTCGCCGGTCATCATTAAATTCCAGGAGTCGTCAATTTCAATTTTAAGCTCGCCGCCCGGCATTTTAATGGTTAAATTTCGTTCTGTTAAATCCATTTTTGAAACTACTGAAGCTACTGCACACGACGAACTTCCGGAAGCAAGTGTCCAACCTGCACCACGTTCCCAAATTAAAATTTCGACTACGGTTGGAGAGATAATTTTTGCAAACTGTACGTTTATCCGGTTTGGAAACATTGAGTGATTTTCAATTTGAGAACCAAATATTTTTATCTCCTTTTCATCCAATTCTTCTTTCAGAATTACACAATGCGGATTGCCAACTGACACACAATTAATTTGATAATCCCTGTATTCAAGATGAAGTGTTTCATTTATACACTCATCTTTTTTAAAAGAAACAGGAATTTTTGACGATTCAAAAACAGCTTTTCCCATATCTACTTTTATGGTAAAAGCTTTTTCATATTTCTCCTCAATAATTTCAGCACGAACAATTCCACCTGGAGTTTCGATGGTGAATGTTTTCTCAATAGTATATTTGTAATCGTATAAATATTTTGCAAAAATACGCAAACCGTTTCCACTTTTTTCAGCTTCCGATCCATCTGGATTTAAAATGCGCAAACCAAAATCTGCTTTCGAACTTGGCGCATTTAAAAGAATACCGTCAGAGCCAATTCCGTAATGAACATCACAGATTTTTATAATTGCATTTTCCGTAAGTTCGAAATCAATTTTATCCTGGTTTAATACAATATAATCGTTTCCCAATCCGTGCGATTTAACGAAGAAGTTTTGCATAGTTTCTAATATTAACTCACAAATGTATTAAACTGAAGTGAATTTTAAACGAACAAAATGGAGGAATACTATACTGAAAAATTAATTATTAAATTTGTACCAGCAATGTACACGCAAAAACAAATATTAACTTTTATTTCGAAGAACAAACCAATGCTTCAGAAAGAGTTCCATATTTCCAAAATTGGAATGTTTGGTTCGTATGCAAGAAAAGAGCAAACAGGCAATTCTGATATTGATTTAATTGTTGAGTTTGAAGAAAACACCAATAATTTATTTGATATAAAAATTGGTTTAAAAAATTTCTTTCGTGAGAAATTAAATATTGAAGTTGATATTTGTAGAGAGAAATACATTAAAGCAAGATATAAGAATCGAATTCTAAATGAAGCAATTTATGTTGATTAAAGATTTAGATTGTTTAGAAAATATTCTTGAATCTATTGAAAAAATTGAATTGTATTCAGCACAATTAAAAAGCGCAGATAATCTTTTAAAAGACTCAAAATCTTTCGATGCAATTCTGATGAATTTTATAATTGTTGGTGAAATGGTTGCAAAGCTTTCTGAGGAATTCAAAAGCGAATATACTGAAATTGAATGGTGGAAAATTAAGGGATTTCGAAACATTGTAGCACATAATTATTTTGGTATTGATGCTGAAGAAGTATGGCAAATCATTCAAAACAAACTCCCACAGCTTAAATCTTTTATTCAAAAATCATTAAAAAAAACAGAATATGGCAATCATTAACGAGAATTATCTGAAACTTCAGGCAGGTTATCTTTTCCCGGAAATTGGGCGAAGGGTTAGTGAATTTATTGCAGCAAATCCCGATAAAAAAGTAATTAAAATGGGGATTGGTGATGTTACCCAGCCGTTGGTTCCGAGCGTTATTAAGGCGTTTCACGAGGGAGTAGATGAAATGGCAAAAGGTGAAACTTTTAAAGGTTATGGTCCAGAGCAGGGTTATGAATTTTTGAGAGAAGCCATTGCAAAAAATTCGTATCAGGATAACGGAATTGATATTTCTGCCGACGAAATATTTGTGTCAGATGGATCAAAATGTGATACAGGAAACATTCAGGATATTTTTGGCGACAACAATAAAATTGCCATTTGCGACCCAAGTTACCCGGTTTATGTCGATACAACTGTTATGTCGGGCAAAACTGGTTTTTGCCAATCGAACGGATATTACAATGGAATTATTTACATGCCATGCACGCAAAAAAATGGTTTTATTCCTAATTTTCCTAAAGAGATACCCGATCTTATTTTTTTATGTTATCCAAACAATCCGACAGGAACGGTTGCATCGAAGGAAGAGTTAAAAAAGTGGGTTGATTATGCTACCAAAAACAAAAGTATTATTTTATACGATGCTGCTTACGAAGCATTTATTACAGAGGAAGGTATTCCACATTCGATTTTTGAAATTGAAGGTGCCAAAAAAGTTGCCATTGAATTCCGTAGTTTTTCAAAAACCGCAGGATTTACTGGAACACGCTGTGCAACTACTGTAATTCCTAATGAACTTGTTGCGTACGATAGTGAGGGTAAAGCTCATTCGGTAAAAGCATTGTGGAACCGGCGTCAATCAACAAAATTCAATGGAGTTTCTTATCCGGTTCAAAAAGCTGCTGCTTCTATTTATTCAGAAGAAGGGAAAAAGGAAGTTGCTGAAGTAATTTCTTATTATCTGGAAAATGCAAGGATAATGAAGGAAAGTCTTTTGGCAATTGGATACGAAGTTTTTGGGGGTGAAAATGCACCGTATATTTGGGTGAAAACCAGGAACGAAATGAGTTCCTGGGATTTCTTTGATAAAGTGCTGAATGAAGCCAATGTTGTTGGAACTCCGGGTTCAGGTTTTGGTCCAGCCGGTGAAGGCTATTTCCGATTTTCGGCTTTTGCCGACAGGGAGAATGTTTTGGAAGCAATGGAACGGATTAAGAATTTATCTTAAAATAGACATCAAAATAAAAAATCCGGTTTGAAATTAATCCGGATTTTTTATTTAATCAAAATTATCTAACTGATTCATTGTTTGCGACTATCTGCCGTACTTTGCTCCCGGGATATACTTTTAAGGCTTCTTCCAAAATTTTCAGGCAAACTGCCAAATCTTCTTTCTTCAATACATAAGCAATTCTAACTTCATCTAACCCCTTGCCAGGTTCGGTATAAAATCCAGAAGCCGGTGCCATAAAAAGGGTTTGGTTTTCTAATTCAAAATCGGAAAGTAACCACGAGCAGAATTTATCAGCATTGTCAACCGGCAAACGTGCAACAGTATAAAATGCCCCCATCGGAATAGGGGAGTAAACACCATCGATCCGGTTTAATCCATCAATTAAAAATTTTCGGCGATTAACGTATTCATTGTAATTGTTCAGCATGTAATCCGGGTTTGCATCCAAAGACGCTTCCGCGGCAATTTGCCCTATTAAAGGTGCACTTAAACGGGCCTGGCAAAATTTCATTACGTTACGTTTCACCTCTTTGTTTTTGGTGATTAATGCGCCAATCCGCAATCCGCATTCACTATAACGTTTTGAAACTGAATCAATTAAAACTACATTTTGCTCTATTCCTTCTAAATGAAAAGCTGAAATATATGGAGCGCCTGTGTAACAAAATTCACGATACACTTCATCGGAAAACAGATATAAATCGTATTTTTTTATCAGATTACGAATTTTATCCATCTCCTCGCGGGTGTATAAATATCCTGTGGGATTGTTGGGATTACAAATCATAATCCCCTTGGTTTTTGGGGTAATAAGTTTTTCAAATTCTTCTACCGGAGGTAAAGCAAAACCCTCTTCAATTTTTGAAGTGACAGGTTTAATTATCGCGCCGGCAACAATGGCAAAAGCTTCGTAGTTGGCATAAGCCGGCTCCGGGACAATAATCTCATCACCAGGATCAAGGCAACTCATAAAAGAAAAAGTTACTGCTTCGCTTCCACCTGTGGTAATTATTATATCATCAGCATCAACGTCAATTTTGAATTTGTGGTAATATTTCGCCAGTTTTTCACGAAACGAACGGATTCCCTCACTCGGTGTATATTCCAGAATCATTCGGTCAATATTCTTAATCGCATTAAGCGCTTCCGGGGGGGTTGGTAAATCGGGCTGCCCGATATTTAAATGATACACCTTTATTCCCTTTTCTTTTGCTTTGTCGGCTAAAGGGCCCAACTTCCTGATGGGTGAATCGGGCATTAATTTTCCTCTGTCTGAAACTGTTGGCATGTTATAAAATATATTTATAAAAAAAGCAAAGATACAAGTATCAAATTGAAATTAATGTTATAAAAATTTTTTCATTTTGAAATCTTATTAAAAAATTAACTTCCAAATCTTTAACAAGTAGCCCTTTTTGATGTTCATTATTCCCAAATCTGATAAATAATTAATTTTTATCATGTTTTTGTAATTCCTTCCTGCCTATTTTTGGACGTCAAAATAAATTTAATTTTTACTGAAATGATTATAGGTGTACCAAAAGAAATTAAGAATAACGAAAACCGTATTGCTTTAACTCCTGCGGGTGCTGCTGAATTAGTAAAACGTGGACATGAAGTTTATGTTCAGGCTGGTGGTGGCCTTGGAAGTGGATTTATGGATGAAGATTATATTGCTGCGGGAGCAATTATGCTTCCAACAATTGAAGATGTGTATGGAATTGCTGAAATGATTATTAAGGTGAAAGAACCCATCGAATCGGAATATAAGCTGATAAAGAAGGGACAGATTTTATATACCTATTTTCATTTTGCTTCGGGAGAGGCGTTAACCATGGCAATGATTGAAAACAAATCAATTTGCCTGGCTTATGAAACGGTTGAATTAGACGACCGTTCCCTTCCATTATTAATTCCAATGAGCGAAGTTGCCGGGCGGATGTCGGTGCAGGAAGGTGCAAAATACTTAGAAAAAACATACGGCGGTTATGGTGTTTTACTGGGCGGCGTTCCGGGAGTTCCTCCTGCAAAAGTATTGATTATTGGAGGAGGAATTGTTGGGACAGAAGCAGCTAAAATGGCTGCCGGTTTGGGTGCCGATGTTACAATTATGGATGTTTCGTTGAAACGTTTGCGATACTTAGACGATATTATGCCGGCGAACGTAAAAACCATGATGAGCAACGATTACAATATTCGTGAAATGGTTCAGTCACACGATCTGGTAATAGGTGCTGTTTTAATTCCGGGAGCAAAAGCCCCACATTTGGTAACCCGCGACATGTTAAAAACAATGAGGGTAGGAACG
>Ga0233437_1000751_pt1 | contig 68786 bp, 59 predicted proteins | sample SI_122_August201_FD_182714 | JGI IMG/M metagenome (GOLD analysis project Ga0233437, IMG submission 182714) | Seawater microbial communities from Saanich Inlet, British Columbia, Canada - SI_122_August2016_200_MG | ecosystem: Environmental > Aquatic > Marine > Inlet | place: Canada: British...
CGTCACTGGCGGTTGATAACCTTTTCGGTGATAAGCATATGGATCCAGTAATTCTCTAGCCGGAAATGGCAATCTATCAAGAGCCTTAGCCTCGACCTGATCTCCAACTATCAAACCCTTCAAACTTTTTTTTATCGTTGGTAAAATCTTTAAATCAAACTCCAAAGTGCCCACCGTATCCCAGCCATCAGCTAAAGCCTTCTCTCCGATTATGCTAGCGTGCACTCCACCCAAGATCATTATCACCCCTTGCTTTAACTCTCTTTCAATCTTCCGACACCAACCCAAGGCCTTCAATGCCTCCGGATATTGAGCCGTGGTAGCTGTCAAACCAACATGGGTAATTCTCTTATCTTTAATCACTCTCTTCAACAACGCCTTGGTTACTCGTGTTACCGCCCCATCAATAATCATCACCTCGACCTCTTTATCTTGCTGTAAAATCCCAGCCAAACTCAATAAATTCAACGGCTCGTTGGCAGCCACTTCCCTTAGGTAATACGGCTTGGGGTTTATTAGTAAAACTCTTTTAGTTATTTTTGTCATTTTCATGTTATTCTAAACCCATGAAGCATAGTATTGCCACCGTTATCTCTTTTTGTAGCAACGACTATCAATGCCTTAGACCCAACATCTTAAGTGTTAAAAAATTCTCCAACCAAATCATCGTCCCTTACTGCGACCACTTTTACAACGGTGAACCAGAAGACTTTAAGATTATTGCTAAGGCCATCAAAGAAAATCCCGAGGCTCAGTTTATAAAATTTACTTACGATCCCAAGGCCACTCGAAATATCTGGCGGGGCTGGACTTATCTCTTCCGCCTCTTTGGTCACCATAAAGTCTACGGCCCCCTCTACTGGTGCTGTTACAACAATCAAGTTGGTTTCCAAGCAGTCAAGAAAAATATCGACTATGTCCTATTTCTAGACACCGACGAGATCATCGACTCCACTCGTTTCTTACCATGGCTTGATACCAAGCAATATCAAAACTACAACGTCTTAAGACTGGGTAACTTTTGGTACTGGCGAAAACCAATTTATCAATCAACTTCTTACGAAGCTATCTCGATCTTAGCCAAAAGGACCGTCCTGGTGAGTACCAACTTCATAACTCACGCCGAACGCCATGGTATGTATCAATCTATTCCTCAACCTAAAAAAGATATGGTCATGGGACTAAATAATAAACCCATGATCCACCACTACGGCTGGGCCAAACCAAAAGCTAATCTTCTTAAAAAAGTCCGCACCTGGGGACACAGTAAAGATAGAAACTGGGTCAAGTTAATCGAAAAAGAGTTTAAAAAAGATTTCGACGGCACCGACTTTCTTGGCCACAACCAGTACAAAACCGTCAAACCTTTCTTAAATATACCCGCATCATCTCGTGATTAAATCCAATCACTGACAATAGCTTTAACGGTAGCCACATTCCTAAACCAATCAATCCCTTGCCATGACCAGCCTCAAAACTTGCCCTCACAACCTGAAATGGCAACTGATGCCAAGTTCTTCCCTGCCCCACTACCTTAAGCTGGGCTTGTTCAAACCACTGACCTAGCTGAGGCTGAGTAATAAAATGCTGGTGAGTTTTGTCTTTGTATGCCAGGTAGTCTTTCTTAAGCCATCTCTCGGTCAAGTTATCTACCAACGGCACCTCGATCACTAAGACTCCATCATCTTTCAACCACTCTCGTACTCGCTTTAATACTGCCACCGGCTTATCTAGATGTTCTAATACATGAATCAAACTAATCACCTCATATTTTTCGAGGTTCGTAACCTCGAATTTTTCAATCACTTGACCTTGCTTCTTATCTACTCCCACAGCCTCGACTCCTTGCTCTCGTAAAGCTTGAACCAACTCCCCATCTCCACTACCCAAATCAAGCCAACTAAACTCCCCTTTAACCATCTTTCTCACCTCTTTTATTCTCACTTGATTAAACCAATATTTCATTCCCTCATTGAAAGCTTCTTTAACCGCCCTTAAGCTAACCGACCATCGCCCACCAACCAGATAAATCCCCAACATCACTGCCAACCTAGCCCCCAACTCCGCCCCTCTAAAATTCTTGAATATCGTTATTAATCGATTCCGACGATAGTAAAACAAGACTTCACCCGAAGCCACATTCTGCTTAAAACTTAAGCTACCCTTATGCTCGATCACCGAGTTCATCACCCCCATGGCCCTTGCCCCTCGTAGCCTTGGCGAAGCGGGGAGTCTCTTAGCTCGAAGCTGTAAATCAACATCCTCATAAAAGAACTTAAAACTCTCATCAAATCCCCCCAATCTCTCAAACCAAGCTTTATTCACCATCAAACAAGTCCCATTAGCATAATCTCCATCAACCATGCCTTCATATTTATCCAACTTCCCTCGCCCCACCGCTACTCCAAATCCCGGCCAAACATACTTGCCCACCACACAATCAATTTTATCTGTCTTATACATCTTTATCTTTGGTTGAAGCATTAACTTGTCATTGCCCCTAGCCTGTTTCCATAGCTCCTTTAACCAGTCCTTCTCAACCACCGTGTCCGAGTTTAAAAAGATCACCCACTCACCCTTTGCTTCCCTAGCCCCCAAGTTCGATCCCCCAGCAAAAAACAAGTTTTCTTTGCTCTGCACTATTTTTACCTGCAAGGACTCTCCTCGCAGGTTATTCTCCCCATACTCCTTTTTTAATAACTTCAAACTTCCATCACTAGAGCCATTCTCCACCACCACTACCTCAAAACTCACTCCCACACTCTTCAACACCGAGTCTAAACACTCTTGGATATATGACTCACCGTTAAAATTAACTACCACCACCGATATCTTCATACTGTGTCCATCCTTTGGCGGACTCTCCTTGCTTTAATTGCTATTCCTGCTCCCACCGTCTGTCTCTTCATCTTCTGCTTAGGTGAATAATCATGTTTTAATCCCAACTTGTTCAACCACAAACACCTGTGCCACCGCTTAATCGTCTCCTGATCTAAATAGTAATAGCTATCTAGCAACTCTAACCCCACTTCCCTCAATAGCTCAGTCCACTGACTCACAGAGTACAAGTGATAATGTTGGTATTTTTTATTAAACAACCAGCCATAAATCTTTCCCCAAGCAAGATATGAAACTAGCTGATCGCTAGGCATAGTGGCTATCAACAAACCACCTTTTTTAAGCACTCTTGAAACTTCCTTTAACGTTTCTGTTAGATGGCAAATATGTTCCAAAACGCTATTACTAAAAACCAGCTCCACCTGATTATCCTTTAGTGGTATCTTGCCTGCCTCTCCTAAAATGACCTTCTTATAAACTCCACTCCTCTTCGCTTTTCTCACCATCTCTTGATCATTATCCAACCCCCATTCAAGTTTAAAACCCATTGCCTCCCTAGCCACCTCTCCCTCTCCACAACCCAAATCTAAAACTTTCTTACCCTTAAAATCCCTTCCCCACTCTTGCTTTATAAGGCCAACTTCTTCACTTCTCCAAATACTGGTAGCTTGATCAAACTTCATTAAAATGGTTTTCCTGAAATATATGCTTTTGCCTTACCAAGATACCACTTGTAGTCTCTCTCAACCAACACCTTCTCCATCCAAGCATCATCACTAGGTAAGTTTTCTTGTACCCACTTCCTCTTCCTTGCTACCATCCCGGGATGGAATATTAGCCAAGTGAGTGCATTCTCAATCGCTCTGTTTTGACTCCATCTTCCCTTCAACAAGAACAAAGCCTGTAAACCAAGCCAGCTTAATCCCACTCTAGTAATCATCCGCCGTCTATATTCACCCTCCCCATTCTTCAACACAGTCATCAACTGGTTTCGACAGGCTAAATATACTTGGGTCTCAGCCGGCACTCTAGGTATTGGCTTAAGTTTAGTTCCATAAGCATGATTTACCTTGCCCATCCACAAAAACCTAACTTCATAACCGGCTTTCCAAACCCGCCACATTAAGTCCGGCTCTTCCCAATAATAAACATAATCCTCGTCAAAGCCCCTCACTTTCTCAAAGACTGACCGCCTGATCATCAAGCCAGCTCCTTTCCCTGAAAAGATTAACTCCTCTTTATCAAACTGGCCTTTATCTTCAGCCTCCCTCGCTCTCTCAACTAAAAAGCCATCACTTGTTATCATCTCCCCCGCACTATCATATTTTCCCACATCAAGGTTCGTAACCTTCATGTGGGATTTAATTCGCAGTAGTTTTAGCTGTCCTGCTCCCACTTTAAGGTGAGTGTCAAGATACTTGACCACCTCCTCAAGCCAATTAGTATCGACCAAGGTATCATTATCCAAAAAGACCAAGTACTTTCCCTTAGCCACTCTCCCTCCCAAATTTCTAGCCTTACAAGGATTACCCTCCTGCAACTGCAATAATCTTAAAGATTTATCCCTCGAAGCCTTGGCGAAGTGGGACAGCCACTTCCTTGCATTATCCGCCTCATCTAAACTCAATCCATTATTAACCACTATCACTTCCACCATAAGGTTCGTAACCTTCATGTGGCTTAATACCGACTCAATTGTTTCTTTAAATAACAAATCAAACTTATGGTTAGCAATAATCACCGAGACCTTCATCTTAAATGCCTCTTTCTAAACTTCAGATAGTTTCTCACTCGCTCCAAAATCTTTCGCCGGTCAACGTACACTCCAGCCTTAGACACTTCATGGTTGAGTCTCACTCCCCGACTCCACACTAACCTGTAGCCAAGCTCCTTCACTCTCATTGCCAAGTCCAACTCACACCACTCGGCCGTCCCCTTATAGCCTTTATCAAAACCTTTAACTCTCTTGACCAACTCTCGCCTCAAACTCATGTTACAAGCCTCTAGATAATCCACTTCCCATGAACCCTTTAACTCTAAACAGCTCTTGAAATTAGATCCAGGCGACCACCAACCATTACTGTAAATCCGCCCGACGTCAAACGGCTTATCTTGAAGCACCCACTTTTCCCACCGTCTTGCCCAAAAGTTATCTCGCCCATACCACCAAAATACCAATCTATTCTTTAGTAACCCTTCCGGTACTATCGTTGGCCCACTGACTCCACCCACATCCTTGTTTTCCTCAAATATCTTAACTAAGTTTTTAGCCCAGTCCTTACTTAAAACCACATCATCATCAATCCAAGCCACTATCTCTCCCTTAGCTCTTCGCCAACCCAAATCCCTAGCCTTCACTAAAGGCCTCTCTTTAACCACTATCTTTTCCCAATCCTTAAACGTCTGGCCATCAAGACTTCTCAAGGTTTTAGCCAAAGCCTCAGGCCTTCCTCCAGAGCAGATAATCACTGATAACTTTGCCATAGCGCTATTGTATACTATCCATAGATGACCCCAAATCTGATCAACGTTAAAATAAGAAACAAGTCTCTGGCTTTAATTGTCAAAGCCAAACTTAAGCCTCAAAAAAATCAGTTCTTAACTGATGCTCAAAACCCACTCCAACTCGGTGTCTTAGACTACCCGAAAAACGCTACCGTCAAACCCCATCTTCATCGCCAGATCACCAAGACCACTCACAAAAATCAGGAGTTTATCTACCTGGTTGAAGGCCAAGTTAAAGTCGAGTTTTTCTATAAGCGAAAGCTTATCCAAACCGAAACCCTAGACCCCGGTGACTGCCTCCTCCAACTCTCCGGAGGTCACGGTTTTACCTTTCTTAAACCCTCCAAACTAATCACTGTCAAACAAGGCCCCTATCACGACCGAGCTCGTGAAAAAACTATTATTGACACTCGATAACATTTATTGAATACTTATCTTAATGCTCAAACGTCTGCTCATAATCGGACTATTCTTCCTAATTGCTTGCCCCGCGAAGCCTTGGCGAAGTGGTGCGTCTCCCGCTTTAGCTTCTGGTTTTCAACTTCAATATATTGGTGGCCTTAACACCCAAGGTGTTGCCTACTCTGAATGGTGGTACTCAACTGAAAATCCTGCTCTATCTGGTATCACTACCGCCGGTGACTCGGTCACCGTCACTATTGACGGAGCAGCCAACGCCGCTACTGTCGATGCCTCCGGTAACTGGAGCTACAGTCCTTCAACTCTTACTGCTGGTGATCACACAGTCGCTATTGTCGGTGGTGCTGGCTCTTCCTCCTTTACCCTTCACGTTGGCTCTACCATTCCAGCTAATGTCACTGCCCCGACCGCTTCTGATATGCCTATCGCTGGCGTCATCGATAACACTCTCGCCCTCTGGTTAATCGGTGGTTTGCTCTTAATCCTCGGTGTCTTTGTTATCCCTAACCAACTACCTAAACACGCTTAAATAATCATCGGCAATCCTATCCCAACTAAACTGCTCTAACCATTTCTCTGGCCTCTGCTTCTTTGCAAGGTTCGTAACCTTGAGTAATGCCTTCTTGAGGCTATCGACATAGTCTTGACCCCAAACGTCTTTAACATAAATACCATGTTCGCCTAAGATCTCATGCCTCAACCGATCATCAGTGGCTACCACCGGTAAACCGGAAGCTAAGGCCTCAAGATTAACAATGCCAAACTCCTCGCTACTCTCACTCACCATCGTAAACACATCCGCCATTCGGTAAACCTCATTAAGCTCTTCATAACTAACTTTCAATCTCAAAAACCTCTCTCCTAATAACTTCTTCCCAAGAGCTCCATCCCCCTCACTACCTCCTACCAATAACAAGCTAGCCTTCTTTAGCTTAGCTACCGCTTTTATAGTCGCCTCCACTCGCTTGTACTTATCCGGCCCGGCCACACACAAAACAATCGGTCGCTTCAACTTTACTTCTTTCTTCCTTCCCTCCGGCTTAAATCTCGTTAGATCCACTCCGTGCGGAATAGTCTCTATCTTCACTCGCTTGTTGTATCGCCTTGCCCAGTCAGCATTTCGCTTGGTCGAAGCCACAAACACATCCGGCTGTATGTAAAGGTTCCAGCGATCACACCAACCCAAGCCTGCCAGTCCCGGTATCACCAACTTAATTTTTTTGCTCCAACAATATAGCCGGCACAGTAAACTCTGCCAGCCACCATTGACCGGCATCAAGACCTTCACCTCTCCCCAACTACTCACTTCTCTAAGCGCTTTCAGAGTAAACCAGAAAATCTTAAAATGAAAATAATCTATCATTAAAATCCGCCACCAACTACCCTGACTCATCTTTTTATAATCAACTTTCATCCCCAAGCTTTGGGCACTAATCACCTTCACCTGATGCTTCTTCTGCCACCGGCTGGTAACTTCTCTAACTATCGTCTCCACCCCCCGATCAATCTGCCCACTGGTAAAACTTAACACCACTATCCTCATATTCGTTTTCCACCATAAGGTTCGTAACCTTCAGGTAGAGCCTTTTTGATGACTGCGAAGCCGTAGGCAAAAACCATTGAAAAACTGACCACCGGATGCCAAAACCAAGCCAAATCTGGCTTAAAAACATATCCCCATAAAGCCTCTAGTAACGGTCCAACTATGGTTATTGAGTAAAAACAATACCCTAGAATCTTTAACCAATCACGATAATCTTTGACCCAAACAAAACGCCGAAACTTTAACTGGTCTAAATACAGTCTAGTCATATATCGATACCGCTTTTTTAAGCTAGTTTTTAAGCTCTCCCCCGTATCATGCACTATAGCATTCTTGACTACACCAAACCAAATCTCACCCTTGCTAATCAAGTCCCAAAACACATCAATGTGCGAAAAATGTTCCTCATCTAACTTTGCTTTATTCAGTTTCTCTCGCCACACCAAGACTCCATTGTCACCCAAAGTCGGCATGTTTTTAGTATCAAACCTAACCTGCCACCACTCACCTTTATCTTCAGCTTCACCTGCTAACCACCAGTGCTTACTCCCCCACCTTTGCCGATCAGCTCTACCCAAAAACTTAGCCACCGGATCGTTAGCTCCCATCAAAGCATAGTATCGGTTTAAACTAGTGTCCGACTTTCTGACCGTATACCGCCACGGATAAACCGCGACCAGCTTCGGCTCACTCTCCAAAACTTGAACCATCTTTGACAGCCAATCCTTACTCGGTATTACGTTATCCGAAGCCATTAACAAAATTAAATCACCTTTAGATTCTTTTAAGGCAATCGCTTTGGCCTTCTCCGGATTGCCAGTTTTCTCACTAATTATTCGACACTTAAACTGCTTTAATACCGCTATCGTCCCGTCACTCGAACCCCCATCAGCTACCACTATCTCCACCTCACCTTGATAATCCTGCTCTCGAATACTTCTTAAACAAGCTTCAATCGTCCTTATACTATTGTATACCGGCATGACCACGCTAACAGTTCTCATAAGGCTATTGTATACTAACTTTAATGATCTTGAAATCAACCTTAATCGTCTTTTTTGCTAATGCTTTGGCTCACTTAATCAACTACGCCTACCACTTCATTGCCGGCCATTTTCTCACTCCCGACCAGTTTGGTTTACTCGAAAGCTTCGTTTCTTTAAACTACTTTCTGGCTGTCATTATCTCAAGCTTCTCCCTTGCTATCATCCATCAACTCAACCAAACCCCCAAGACTCAAAGACCAAACCTAATTCACTCCCTCCAGTCCTTCAGTCTCAAGCTCACCTTCATTATTTGGCTCTTAGCCCTTCTCTCTTTCCCACTCTTAAAGCGCCTACTTCACTTTAACAATCCCTACCTGCTTCTAATCTTCTCAATCCAAATTCTCTTTAGCTTCTTGCCCACTCTCTACCTATCTTTAATCCAAGCCAAGCTTAAGTTTAAGCAACTTAGTATCATCAACCTACTCGCCCCTTTAACTAAAACTGTCATTGCTTTAATCTTGTTTCTCTTAAGCTTTCAAGTTTTTGGCGCTCTTATCGCTATGAGTCTAGCCGGTCTAGTTCCGGCTGTCTTAAGCTTTTGGTTTGTCAAAATATACTATACCTTAAAATCCAAATCTAAAGCCTCCCCCCTACCCATCTCCTTTTATAAATTCGGCCTATTAGCTTTCATCACCAGCCTAAGCCTAACCTCGCTATACAACTCAGACGTTCTTCTGGTCCGCTTCTTTATCTCCCATCAATCCGGTCTTTACGCTGCTGCCTCAATCCTGACCAAGATTATCTTTTTCGTCTCCAGTGCCGTCCTGACCGTCACTTTCCCTATCTTTACCTCCCAAACTAAAGACATAAAAAAACTCAAAACCAGTTTCCAAAATAGTCTGCTTTTAATCACCAGCATTGCTCTTCTTGGCACTTCATTCTACCAACTATACCCCCAGCTAATCATCAAGCTTTTTTCCAATCCTGCCTACTCCAATGCCGTCAACTTCCTCCCCGGCTTGTCTCTCTTTATCTTTTTCTTTACCATCTTAAATCTCCTTTCCCAACTGCTACTAACCATTAGCCAAACCAAAGCGACCATGGTCACCGCCTTCACCGCCGTCACTCAACTAACCCTAATCTTTTTCTTTCATCAAAGCATATCTCAAGTTATCTTAAGCTCTTTAACCGCCACTCTTGCTGGCTTAACTCTTGCCTCGGCTGTTATCATTAAGACACTTTATGTCAAAGCCTAAGCTAGTCTCAATAATCATCCCTGCCTTCAAGCAAGAAAAAACTATCTTAAAAGATCTAAAACGAATCGAAAAATCTCTCCAATCTTTACGTCTAAACTACGAAATTATCGTGGTCATCGACGGCGCTATCGATCAGTCGTATCACCAAACAAAAAAACTCCAAAACCCTCATTTAAGAGTCTATCTCTTAAAGAAAAATCTTGGTAAAGGTTACGCTGTCCGTTTTGGTATGACCAAAGCCAAAGGCGACTACCTCGCCTTCCTAGACGCCGGCATGGAAATCGACCCAAATGCCATCTCGATGCTCTTGGAACACCTCGAGTGGTACGACGCTGATATCATCGTTGGCTCCAAACGCCACTTGGCTTCTAAAGTCATCTATCCTCTGGATCGAAAAATACTCTCGTGGGGCTACTACATACTGGTTCGCCTTCTCTTTCAAGTCAAGGTCAAAGACACTCAGTCCGGTGTTAAGGTCTTTAAACGAAAAGTCCTAAAGACCATCCTCCCTAAACTGGTAGTCAAAAAATATGCCTTTGATATCGAGATGCTGGCTGTCGCCCACCGTTTGGGCTTTAAAAAAATCTACGAAGCTCCGGTTAAACATAAATATCAGTTTGGCTCCTTAACTGACGCCGCTACCCTCAAGACTATCTATCACATGCTCTACGACACTCTGGCTGTCTTCTACCGCCTGAAAATATTAAAGTATTATGACTAACATAGGTTCGGAACTCCCCGTGTAAGTTCCGAACCTTCTCACTTATGACTATTTCAGTAATTATTCCCTGTAGAACCAAAAAAGATCTCTGCCCCGAACTGCTTCCAGCCTTAAAATCCCAATCCCTTAAACCCAAAGAGATCTTAATTATCACCAACAAACTCTGCCCCAAATCTCCCGCTGAAAAAAGAGACTACGGCGCTAAAAAAGCCAAAGGCAACCTCTTAGCCTTTATCGACTCAGATGCCTACCCAACCAAAGACTGGCTGAAAAACGCCTCCAAACACCTAAAGTCTCCAAATGTAGCCGCCGTCTGCGGACCCGGTCTAACTCCCCCAAACAACTCTCCCGATCAACAAATCTCCGGCTTAGTCTGGTCCTCTCCAATCAGCGCCGGACCCTATACTTATCGAAATCTCCCCAAACCTCAACGCTTCGTCGACGACTACCCTAGCTTCAACTTAATTGTCAAAAAAAAGGCTTTTAATGCTGTCGGTGGTTTTGATACCCAATACTGGCCCGGTGAAGACACCAAACTCTGCCTAGATCTCACCCACCAACTCAAACAAAAAATCCTCTACCATCCCTCAATCCAAGTCTTTCACCATCGCCGACCAATCTTTTTGCCTCACCTAGCTCAAATCTCCCGCTACGGCTTTCAACGTGGCCGATTTGTCAGACTCTTTCCCCAAACTTCCCTGCGTCTAAGCTATTTTCTCTTCCCCTTATGGTTAATTACCCTCCCAATCACCTGGCCTCTCTACTTAACCATTATCATCACTGCCGGTCTCTATCATCGATCTTTACGCCTCACCCAAGCCATCTTCTTAACCCACTTCACCTATGCTCTTTTTTTCATCAAAGGCCTGTTATTTTCCAACAAGAAATAGTAAAATATGCTAACTTACAAAGTTTAAGTATTTTTCCAAAAACACTTCGCATATATCGTAGTTATGTAAAATTGATTTTCTAGCAAAATCTAAAATATGGAACAATATATAGTCTTAGCCTTTATTAGCACTTTCTTTTTTGGCTTAAATGCCATCATTTTAAAAAGCGCCAAAAATCTTGATCCCGTAGCTTTAGGTCTAATCTCCACTGCAACTGCTGCAATCTTTATTTTTATCTACTGGTTCTTTTTCTTCTCGAAAAAACAATTTAGTCCTGCTGGCATCAAATTTGGTGTTTTATCAGGTGCGGCTTATGCCATTGGTTTAATCTTGTTTATCATGGCAGTCAAAGCCGGTAAAGTTAGTATTGTAGCCGGCATCAACGCCTTAAGCACTGCCGTTGCAGTTATCTTAGCCATCATTGTTTTTTCAGAAAAACTCACAGCCATAAAAATAGGCGGAATTATCCTTGGAATTATTGCAGCAGTTTTACTTGCTATATAGAGATAGAAAATCAACTCCTCCTTCTCTCAGGAGCTTCCGCTCTTGATGTCAGTCGGCCACATTGCATTCTCGCAAAATATTTTACTCTTCATTTTGCTTCGGGTTACATAACATGCGTATATCTGGCTCGCTTCAGTTGCATTCGCTCGCCCATATTGTTCCGCTCCACTATGGTTTACGATATAATCTACCATAGTGTTCGCTCCACAACATCAGATATACGCGAACGTTATAAAATAAAAAAAGAGCGGGGGGGCAGGAAACGAGACTTTGAAATGTTTATCTTTTACAATTTGCTCAATAAGTATATCCCCACGAGCTAATGATTAACATTCGAACCCATTTCCATGTCTTAATCATCAAGGAAAAGGTTCACTGATTGTATCGTCGATATTCAGTCTAGATCAATTAACATATAGAATATTTCCCAGATTTAATAATAGAAGGCAAATATTTATATATGTTATATTTAAAATAATGAATGAACAATCTGAACAACCAATTCAAACAGTTAAAGATGTAGACAAAATACTTCCCGTTACAATTCCTCTCTTTGAAGAAAATCGTATCCTTCGACCTAATCAACCAGTTGAACAAGATATTAATAAGGCAGTAGAAAAAAAAGTACTCCAATCCATCGAAAATGCTCCAGTAGTTAACTCTGAAAATGAAGAAAATTATAATCCAAGAAAGGAAATTAATCACACTATAATATTAAGATACCCTGAAGATTCTCATTTAGTCCCTTTAGTCCAAAAATCTTTGTTTGATAACTTTATGAGAATGGAGAAAGAATTAAAAGAACAAAATAGGGAAGTTAATGAAATAACCTTAATGACACTGGATCCTACTTTTCCAGCAGTAAAAATACAGGATGATAATGGTAATACCATTACAGGAGAAACTAATTTAGAGCACGAAGTTGCACACGCCAGGGTCGCAGTTGAAGAAGGACAATCACATGTTTATATTTGTCTACCAATAATTTGGAGAGAAGATGAAAATGGTAGGAAAATATTAAAATTCCGTCACGGAGTTGCCAGGATACAAAAAGATCTTCCAGTGAAATCAACAATTAAAGTTGCTGTCGCCCCAAAATATCCTTCCCATGAAGATATTATGTTGGCAAAAAGCTTATTAAAAAAACTAGATGATATATCATCTCCTCTCTGGGAAATAGTGCAGAACACTGAGATGGGGTTACCAAGGGTTGATAGAAAAGGCTTAACGTCAGATAAAATGAAATTTGCCTTCTTAGAGGCTTGGAAAAAAAGAACATTAAATCTTAAATAAGACACAAACTTTAGTTTCACAACCATTAGAATAGTATTCTAATTATAATAAATTGATTGGTGAAACAAACTAATCAAGTAATTAAGTCTATTCTAATCGAACTTAATTTATTTTCATCTCAAAAATTCACCCCCAGCCCCTCTTTCTTCGCTGAAAATTTATGATTAACGGAAAATAAAAAGAGAAAGTAGGGTTGAAAATTAATCTCGATTTCAAAATTATGCCCTGATTGCCGTTGCACATTCTTCACACATACCAGTTGCTGGAGCAACATAGACAGGTATTGACATCTCTCCAAATGTTACTGATTCAGGTAAAATCTCACTTGATATATAAGAAGTAAGCTGAATTGAAACATCTTTTACCCACATTCCTATTCCCTTTATTCGTTTCTTATCCTCACTTTCTCCAGGAGGAGCCCATTTCAGAATGCTAAGTACTAGTTTAGCAGCATGATCCTTATTGTTAACTTTGGAGCCAGAACAAAATACAGTAGAAATTGATGGTGGATGTGGCCAATCTTCAAAATAGGAATGTTCATGTCCTACTCCATATAAAGACCACTCTTCTTCAGTAAAACCATCAGGAATACTTCTTTGAGATATGTCAGGAATAGAAGATTGTGCAATTTCTTCACTAGTTACTCGTGCCCAAACGTCAACAGGAATTTTAGCTGGTTGGTTTTTATAGTGAATGTTTAATTGTTCAATCATACTATCTTATAGCATAAATTATATCACAATTTATTGCGATTAAAACAAGACAAATAAAAAGCTTGCTAAACTAAGTAATAGTACACGCTTCGTCACTACGCTCCTTACCACCTTGCATTCTCGGACAGATTATTCAAGCCATCTTCTTGACTCACTTTACCTACGCTCTATACTTTATTAAAGGCTTACTCAAACCAAAACATGAAAAGAAATAAACTAATTATCTTACCCATCATCATCTTTATCATCGAGAGAGTCAGCAATAATGCTATCTCCAAATCTTTTAGTAAAATTAGCTGTGGTGATAACTACTTAAATAAAATTGATGGCCGTCTCTCAGACTCATCTTGTGGTTTTAATGCCGATATTCAACTGGTCGCCATTCTTTTTCTAATCTTAATCGTTGGCATCATCCTCTCTCTATTTCGCCGCCGAAAATCCTCTCACTCCTAACACCCCTATCGTCTCTCAATTTTCTCTAAATACTCCTCCAAACGCTTCAACTGCTCTGTCGACTGCCATAAACCAGGCTTAAGCTCTAAGGCCATATTAAAGTACTTTTTGGCCTTATCAAACTGCCCTACCTGTAAATAAGTATTGCCAAGATTATGCATCGCCTCAGCATAATTGGGATTTATCTCGATTGCTTTTAAGAAATGCTTCTCAGCCTGAGCCGGATCTCCCATTCGACCATAATAATCCCCCAGATTATTATTATTCTGCGGACTATTTGGCGAAGTTCTCTTAGCCGACAGCCATAACTTATCAGCCGTCTGCCAATTGGAATTTCGCACCATCGTCCGTATCATCAACAAACTCACCAATATCCCAAAACCAATCATCACTCCTTCTTTCATCCCCTCTTTTCTCCTCAGCCAATCAACTCCCATGGCCATCAAGACATAAATGCCAATCACACCAAGATAGGCATATCTCTCGGCCACGATCCAAGACACTCCCAAGGGAGTCAAGGTCGGCGACAAAGCCACTATCAACCACCCCAACCAAAAACTAACTCTCCCCCAAGTCTTGCTCCCCTTGAAATGCTTAAACAACCCCCACAAACCCAGAAGCAACAACACCCCCACTAAAATCGCCCTAACTAAAAAAGCCGACTTGGAAAATACCATCTCCGAGTGATACAAACTTAACTTATCTGGCCACAAAACCAAACCCAAATACTCACTAATGGCTACCGGTATCTGAACCAAAGGACTCAAACCTCTCCCTCCACCCGTACTTGAGTAAGCAGTCTGCAAGTACTCCAATCGATTACCTACCTGCATCAGGTTACTAACAATCCAAGTACCACCAAACACCACAAACGGAGCTAAATCCCACCATTGTTTTCTTTTTCTAGCAAATACCAGCCGATACATTATCAAAATGGCTGGTAAGACCATCGCTTTCTCGCTATACTGCAAGGCCATCAGGTATACCAAGCTAGACCAAATCAACCACTTGTTATTCTTTCTCCCCTCTATATATAGTATCAAGGCCAATAACAACCAAAAACTATACTTGACATAACCGCCTCCCGAAATCCAAGTCACCGACTCGATCATCATCGGATGAACAGCCGTTAAGACCCCTGCCATCAAGCCTACTCTCCGATTAACTAACTTCCCTACTAATCTAAACACCAAAATACTCACTCCAATATGTGCCAAAAGATTACTCAATCTAAACGCCCAAGGACTCAAACCAAACAAATTACTGACAATAAAATATTCTAACCTCCCCAAGATAATAAACGGATTCTCAATCACCCAACTAAACTTAAATATCTCTGGATTATTAACAATGCCATAAACATCATCAGCCACAAAACCAGCCCCTATGGCATTAAGATAAGACACCATCACCAGTAAAGCTATCAACCCTACCTGCCATTTATTTTTCTCAAGCCATCTCATATTTTTATTCTACCTTATTTTAACCACCAGTTCTTACCGTCACTAACTACTTTTACTGCTCCATCTTGATCTGTCCTCATCACTCTCACACTCAAGATCTTTAATCTTTCCAACACTTCCTGCCTTGGATGCCCAAAGTTGTTTTTCCCCACACTAATCACTGCTAACTTGGGCCTCACTATCTTAATAAACTTTTCACCAGTACTGGTTTTCGAACCATGATGACCCACCTTTAAAACTTCAACTTCTTTTAACTTTTCGGTTAATCTCAAAACATCTTCAATCCGCTCTTCGGCATCACCGGTCAAAAGAAAATCAAACTTATCATAGCTACCCAGCAAGACCGTCGATACTTCATTAACATCACTCGCTTCCATCAAATCCATTATTGGCCACAAAACCTTTAACTCTACCTCACCCAGTCGCAACTTATCACCATCAAAAACTTCACCCCGCTCTACTTGCCTCTCGCTAATGACTCTTTTTAGCTCCTCGGTCTCCGGAGTTCTATTCTCTACCTGACTCATCATCAATTTTTCCACTTGATATCGCTTAACCACCTCGATTATCCCTGTCATATGATCAGCTTGAGGATGAGTCACCACCACTAACTCTATCTTTCTATCCCAAAAAGCCATATTCTCCCCCAAGCATGACAAAACCGAATTATCAGGACCACCATCGACCAATAATTGATACTTACCCCAAGAAACTAGAGTCGCATCTCCCTGTCCAACATCACAAAAAACCAACTCCAACCTCTGTCTCGGCCACTGCCACCACAAAATCACTAACATTACTATCAAGATCACTAGCCCTCTATTTATCCATTTCCACATATCTTGATTTAAAGTTCCGAACTTTAAATATTATAAATATTAACACTAGATAATAACCTATTCCCCACAGCCAACTCAACTCTCCCACTTGATAACTAATCCAAGACTGCTCAGCAAACCAGTCAATCACCAGCACCATCATCTTCAAGGGTACGTAAGTTAGCCAACCAGCTAACCTCCCCAACGGCCACCAAACCAAACCAACCACAGCCGTCACCGCTCCCAAAGCCATAATAATCGGCACCAACCACAGTATCAAACCATTAACTAATATACCAAACAAGCTCATATTTCCAAATGAAATAACTATAATCGGCCAAACCGCCAACTGAGCCGAACTTGTCTCGGCAATATCATCTCCAATCCCTTTTATAAAACCAGTAGCTCTTTTAATCACCGGACTAATAAACATCAAACCTAAAGTGGCTGCTATGCTTAACTGAAAACCAACATCAAAAACTAACAACGGTTGCCACGTCAACATCCCTAACACCGCCACCAGCAACAACCTAAATCCCTCACTCTGTCTACCCAAAGCTTGGGCTAGATAAGCTAGTGAACCCATAATGGCGGCTCTAACAATAGCCGGCTCAGCTCCAGCCATAATGGTATAGACAATCACTGCCAATATCCCTCCGCCAATTGCCCATCTTCGATTTACCCAACCTGCGAGTGCAAAAATAACCGTCCCGATCACCACCGTCACGTTGTAGCCGGAGGCCACCACGATATGCAAGGTGCTAGTTTTCTGTAACTTAAGCCAAAAGTCTTTAGTCAGACTTCTTTTGACCCCTAAAACAATCCCTGCCAACAAACTAGCTTCCGGTTCCGGGATACTTCTGTTATAAACTAGCTCAATCTGTCCTCTTATGTCATAAATCCAGTCCTTCCATCCCAGTCCCATAATTTTAGTCTTATCGGGCTTAACCTCTTTGACGTCTGGATACATCAAGCTAAATCGGCTGTACCACTTGTTTATCATTCTCCTCTGTAAACTGCCAGAAACTTGGACCTTTTGGCCATATTCGTATTGAGGGTACTGCTTAGTCTTAACCACTAACCGACCTATCCTAAAGCTTTGAATGCTACCCTGTAGTAAAGGTTCTGATGATATTCTGCCGGACACCTTAATCACTCTTCCCTCAAACTCCCGAAGCTTTGCCTCTGCCTGAAAATTTGTCCCCAGTCTAAAGCTAAATACTACTAACCATATCATTAGGACTATTACCTTCTTCATAAATTATGAGTCATCAGTGCACGCTAACCTCATCTTTGATCTCCTCATAAACATTGCTCCTTATCACTTTCTTAGTTAGAAGCTCCTCGATCGAGCCATAAGGCCGACCATCGATAATCTTCTTGGCCGTCGCTTCCCCCACTCCCCATAGAGTATCAAGCTCACTGACACTAGCCGAATTAACATTTATTAGGCCTGACAAGGCCGGGCCTTGTCCTAAGGAAATAGCTTCATTCTCTTGAGGAATGTACAACTTTTGACCATCGATTAGTTTCATAGCCAGATTTAAGTTCTTACTCACCCAGCCCCTATCCGCCTCAAGAGACAAGCCACCCGCCTTGACTAAAGCATCATTAATCCGAGCATTAGGCTCAAGCTGATAGACTCCCGGCTTGATCACTGCTCCAGCTATATCCACTATAACCTCTTTATCCTGAGCTTCGTCGAAGGAATCTACCGCCACAATCTCTTCACCCTGAGCATTGTCGAAGGGTATCCCTCCACCCACCACCATCGTCATCACCACTCCACCGACTATCAATAGTACTCCCACCAAAGCAGCGGTCACCAAATAAGGCTTCTTCCCATCTTCCCCATCGCCCATACTTCATTCTATTATCCCTTCTCCCTCACCGTCAACTACTCTTTTCCCACGCATGAAACTCTTCACCTGGTAAATATCTCAACTCTCGTATCCTAAAATACACTCCCGTTATCTCACCACCAAATTAACTAACTTACCCTTCACAAATATCTCTTTAACTACCTTTTTCCCATCCAAAAACCGCTTGACTGTTTCAATTTCATATGCCATTTTAAGCATCTTTTCTTTATCCTCACTCTCACTTCTTAAAACTTCCAATCTTCCTCGCAACTTGCCATTAACTTGAACAATTACCACCACTTTTTTGGCTTCAACCAAGTCTTTATCATACTCTGGCCAAGGTTGATTGTGGACCGACTCCTTACCTCCAAACTTCTCCCACCACTCTTCACTCACGTAAGGAGCTAGAGGAGCTATCAACTTCACTAATCGTTGACCATCAATCTTGGACAACTTTTCTTTTGGCTCTTTCCAGACATTAACCAGCTCCATCAAGGCTGCAATAGCCGTATTGTAGCCAAACGTCCCAAAGTCCTCTCCCACTTTCTTAACCGTCTGCTCAAGTTTTATCTTTAGTTTATCTGTCGTCTTGTCTCCCATTTTCTCTTCAAACAATCGCCAGACTCTATCCAAAAACTTCTTCATCCCAATCATACCGGTATCCCTGAAATCTCCACCTTGCTCATAAGGACCAACAAACATCAGATACATTCTCAAAGCATCAGTGCCATACTTATCCATATACTCATCCGGATTGACCGTGTTCCCTTGGCTTTTACTCATTTTTTTACCGTCTTTAATAATCAAGCCATGTCCAAATAAGAATGGAAAAGGCTCATCGAAGTCTAGGTACTTCCAGTCCTTTAGAGTCATAGTTACAAACCTCGAATACATTAAATGTAGGACCGCATGCTCGGCTCCACCGATATAGGCATCAACTGGTTGCCACTTGCCGGTAATCTCTTTATCAAACGGCTCCTTCATTCCATCCCGGGATGGAATATTTTGTCCAATCATTGGGTAACGTAAATAATACCAAGCGCTATCAAAAAAATTATCAGAAACATCCGTCTCTCGCTTGGCCTTACCTCCACACTTGGGGCACTTAACCTTAAGCCAACTCTCCGGTGCTTTCTCTAAAGGTGACTTACCATCTCCAGTCGGCTCATAATCCTTAACCTCCGGCAACTCGACCGGCAAGTTCTCAAGTTTCTCAGGCAACCAACCACATTTTGAGCAGTCCATCATCGGTATCGGCGGTCCCCAGTAGCGTTGCCTTGAAATACACCAATCCCGAAGCCTATAACTCACCACCCGCTTCCCTTGATCTTTTTCCTCCATATAGTCCATCATTTTTTCGGTGGCTTTATGAATATCCATCCCATCCAAAAAGCCAGAGTTAATCATCACGCCCTCATCTTCTTGAACTTGTTCGATCTTAGTTATCTCACCCTTAATTCCATCTTGAGCTACCACTACCCTAATTACCTCTAAACCAAACTCTTGGGCAAACTCAAAATCCCTCTTATCATGCCCCGGTACTCCGACCACTGCTCCAGTTCCGACATGTCCCAAGACAAAATCAGTAATATAGATTGGCATCTCTTTTTTAGTCAACTCGTTTATCGCTACCAAACCCGTTTCCGCTCCAGTCTTTTTTCTCCCCTCAGCAATTCTATCAATCTCCTTCTTCTTTAAAGCTGATTTAACATATTTCTCCACCGCCACTTTATCCTTAACTTTGATCTTTCCCGATATCATTTTCTTAACCAACTGATGTTCCGGCCCCAAGACCACGAAAGTGGCTCCAAAATTAGTATCCGGACGAGTCGTAAAACAGGTTACTGTCAGGTCGGATGATGAGAGTTCCGAACCTCGTTTGCGTTCGGAACTTAAGACTTTATAAGTTATATTTATCCCCTCTTTTCTCCCTATCCAGTTTCTTTGAGCTGTCTTAATCTTCTCCGGCCAGTCTATCTTCTCAAGATTATCCAGTAACCGCTGGGCATACTCAGTTATCTTAAAAAACCACTGATAAGTCTCTTTTTTAGTCGTCTCGGTCCTACATCGCTCACACAATCCAGCTTCTACCTGCTCATCCGAAAGCACTGTCTTGCATGAAGGACACCAGTTCACCAACGACTTCTTTCTATAAGCCAAGCCATTCTCAAACATCTTCACAAAGATCCACTGCGTCCATTTGTAATACTCCGGATCAAAGGTCTCCAGTCTATTGTCCCAACTAAACCGATTACCAATTCGGCTTAACTGCTCATAAAACCGTTTCTTGGAAATCTCGGCCTGTTCCTTTGGGTGTTTGCCTATCTTAATCGCATAATTCTCAGAGTGTATCCCAAAACCATCTAGCCCAATCGGCTCAAAAACATCATATCCCTGCATCGCCTTGTACCTACCGTAAATATCCGCCCCAGTAAAGGCATACATATTACCAACATGTAGTCCCTCAGCCGACGGATACGGAAACATCATTAAGTTATAAAAAGGCTTCTTGTCCTTTTTAAGATCCACCCTATACGTCCCCTTTTCCCGCCAGTGCTTTCGCCACTTATCTTCAATAACCTTATGATCAAAACTCGACATATAAAGGGAGTATATCAAAAAAACTACTCTATCCCAATCACTCCGGTTACCAAACCCGCTTTTGAGCACCTAGTAATTACTTCTTTGACTCCATTAAGTCCTTCGTTACTAACTGGAAAATACCTCTCATCACTTTCATGTCCACCAATCATATGTCCAGGTATCGCAACCACAACATCACTAGCTTCTTTACCCCTAACCATAAAAACTCTACCTCCACCACCCCTAATTGAACTAAAAGTCTCCTCTTCAGCCAAACACATCGCTCCAAATAACTTACCCACCACCGGGCTAAAAATCACTCCTTGACCAGACTTTCTTCTTGCACCATCGCAATGCTTAGTCTTGACAGTATGAAGCCATACATTTCTTTCTCTATGATTCAACGACTCCGACTCATGAACAGTTAAAATACCAAAATATTGATTATTCTTACCTCTCAAACCATAAATAGATCCCAATTCTTTGTTAAATCTTGATAAATCATTTTCTCTTCTAGGAAGCCAACTAACCAAGTCAGTGGTGTCCATCCCCGTCACTAGGGTTGGTGATACTAAACTAACATTCAACTCTTCACCTCCAAGCACAATTCCCACCTCATGACTTCCTGGTGCCAAAAGAATCTCTTCCTTGATCCTCATCTCGTTGTAATTCATCACTCCCCCCACCCAATTAGTCATCACGTCAGGATAAGCTTCCCTTTGTCTATATAAATCCATATATACCCTCTCATTTAGGGCTTCTGGTGCTGGTGACATATTTTTCTCCTTAAAAAAAACTGCTCAAAGCAGTTTAATTAGTTAACCAGAATTATATATTATATAATAATCCAGTCAACAATCATTACTCCCTAGCCCTCTCAAACTTTGCCTTAACTGCTTCCGCTTCACTACAAAACCATCTGTCTCTCAAATCAAGTCTCATCACCACCTGATCGTAATGCCTAAACTCCGGCAAGTGATACCACCTGTGATCGTCTTTGTCCAAGTTTCCCTTGATGACACAACCAGTCTCCCCACCACACTGACTCCACTTCCCTTTTTCTTCCTCATGTCCAATTCTCGCCGCCTCCACTAGTCTATCCAGATACTTAGTGTTATTATTATCAACTTGAAACTCACCAACTCCTCGAGCCAATAAATACTCATTGACCATCATCTCTTTGCCATTTCTTGTCACCCAAACATAGGCCAACTCCCTACCATACGGTCCAATCTTATCGTAGTCATACTCTATCCTCACCTTTTTCCCTAACACCATCTGCCTATTTATCTCGGTCGACTCATCTCTAAAACACTCACCCACTTCTGGCGTGTCAACATTGATATATCGAATCTCTCGACCATCTGCCAAGACCACATTGTCTCCATCCACAATCCTCACTACCTCCACACCCTTGGGACTCCACCACCAGCCCACTAAACCTATTACTAACAAACCAGTTACCATCACTAGTCGTTTCATAAAATCATCATATCATAACTCTGTCACAAGCGTGACAAGGACCGTCCCTGTCAAATAATTTGCGTATCATTTTTTTTGCCTTTTACGTATCATAATGATACGATTGACAGTATGACCCTGCCCATTGTTCACTCCATTCTACTAATCTTCAGCGTTCTCTTTAGCTTCTTCTGGACCAACAACCCTGGAATGTCCAACTTTAGCCTCCAGCTAGCAGGCCTGTTAACCTTCATCTTCTTTTTTCACGACCTGGTTAGCCGTAAAACTAGCCCCAATAACCCTATCCGAATATACCGAAGTGTGTCTAACTCTATCATTTTAACCTTACTCACTCTACTACTTATCCTCTCGACTAACGGTCTTAACTCACCTCTGTTCTTCTTGCTTGATTTCCTAGTCTTTGGCTTAAGCCTCTTCTTCTACCCAAGTCTTGGTTTTTCCTTTAGCTTAGCACTCATAATAACTTTTCTGCTAAATAATGACCTATCATCTACTCATGCCCTTACCAACCTTGTTTCCCTCATATTAATCGCTCCTTTTGCTCGCTTTTTTAGCACTCAATACTTGCGTCTGCTTGAAGAAAAAAAGCATATCAAAATACTGAAATATCAGGCCGATCGGCTTGAACAAAAGCTGGAACAAGAGGAAACCTCTACACTTCTATGGCTATCTATAGAATTTCGTCACAAACTAGATCACGCTATTGATCTTGTCTCCCAAATTTCCTCTAACCTCTCCCATATTCCCTATCACCAGCAAGAACTCCTCAAGAATCTATACTCAGACCTTAAGGAGCTCTTTAAGTCCGGCCAATCTCTACAAAAACAAATCGACGAGCTCACCGAAGATGAAGACTAAAGGTTCAGAACTTTCAGTGTCGGCTAGGTTACGAACTTCGTGTCAGTTCGTAACCTTCTTAGTCGGAACCTTGTTAGCTTTTACCACCCCCGTCCTCGCCATCCCCAACATGGAGTCCGACTCTTATAAACTCCAGTTTACCAACCTCAACATGACCTCTGGCTCAAAAGAATCAACCAACTTCAAGGTCCTAGACACTCTAGGTCAAACCGGCCCTGGCCAATACACCTCCTCAGGCTACTACGTCAAGGCTGGCTTTCCCTACATCAAAACCATTATCGACTTCTCTTTTACCATCTCTGACCTCTCGATCGACTTTGGTTCCTTAACTCCCAGCACTTTTGCCACTCAAACCAACACTCTCACTATCTCAGCCGGCGGAGCTGGTGGTTATAGCGTCACCGCTATTGAAGACCATCCATTAAAGCTTCAAGCCACCGCCACTACCATCCCCGACACTACCTGTGACTCAGCTTGCGACGAAACTACTGCGGCTGTTTGGACCGACACCGCTAACTTTGGTTTTGGTTTCAACCTCACCGGCAATGATATTTCAAGCGACTTTACCGACTCTACCTACTTTCGCCAGTTTGCCGATTTGAGCCTAGCTGAATCTCCCCAAACTATTATGACAAACTCCGATGTTGGTTCAGGCCGTACCGCTACTGTCACCTATAAACTAAACATCTCCGCCAGCCAAGCTGCCGGGGACTACTCAAACCAAATTACCTATGTCGCCATCCCTACCTACTAAAGCACTCAGGTTCGGAACTCCCCGTGCAAGTTCCGAACCTTATCGTTTTAACTGGCGTGCTTTATTTAGTACGATCGTAGTTGTAATAACATATCTGTCACAAACATCCCCAGTCTCGGCCCAAACTACCTCTATTGCTATCTGGCCACCTCTACTTGAAGCCACTATTCAACCTGGTAAATCAGTCACACAGGTCTACCGCTTAAAGAACCTAGGCGACGATACTATCATAACCGCCTATCTCAAACCCTTCTCTCCCTCCGGCGAACTTGGCCATGTTCAGCTTCAGCTGCAAGGACAGTCCTTGACAGGAGACCCGGCCAACGGCCGAGTCGGGACGGCAAAGCCGGAAGGACTGTCCTTATTGAATAGCGCTCTTTCGTTTTTCTCCCTCCTCAACGCCGACCTTAAGACCTTACCGGCTACCTTTCCCCTTAAAGCCGGCCAGACCCAAGAACTGGTCTTAAAGATCAAAATCCCCGAAGACTCCAAACTAACCGACCACTACTTCACCTTCCTCTTTGACTCCAACACCACCGGTCTAGTTGGTGATTCAGGCACCACCACTCAAGCCACTATTGGCTCCAATATCTTGCTAACTATCTCGGACGACGGTCAACCCAAACTCTCCGCCAAAATCGAAGAATTTGCCGCCGGGCAAATCAAGGTCCGACCCTTTCTGGGAGCCTCGCTTTTGCGGGGCATTTACCCGAAGCGTAGCGAGGGAGGGTCTGACCTTAACGGAGATTTAAGGTTCGTAACCTTAAATTTATTAGACTCCTTCTCCCCCATCTCCTTCCTCATCCGCGTCAAAAACACCGGCACCACTCGCTTAAAAACTATCGGCCAAATTGAACTCAAAAATACTTTCAACAACCCCGTCGCCACTCTGCCTCTTCGGGAAGACAATATTCTCTCTAACTCCATTAGAAAACTTCAGACTACTACCGACTGGAAACCCTTCTTCCCTTTAGGTCGTTTCACCGCTACCGCCTCTATTACTCCTCAGGACTCAACTAACACCATCACCCAAACTATTTACTTCTTCGTTCTCCCCTACAAAGCCATCCTTGTTGTTGTTCTTATCTTCCTTGGTTTTAAAGCCTTGACAAAGTCAAGAGAACAACAGTAATATTATACTTATGAAACATCTAGTGGCTAAAATTTCTATTGCTTCAATTTTAGCTTTATCCTTTCAAGGATTTTTGTTTATCTCCCCACCCGAACTTGATTCAGCCAACCTTACTTCCGTCGCCGACACTCTCCAGTCCTCTCGCCTCTCTTGGGGCGCTCGAGTCGAAGCCGATGGTACTACTGCCGGCGAATCCCGAGTCCAGATCCAATCTGCCCCAGCTGTCCCCTTAAACTCTACCTCTACCGCCAACCTTCACGCCGGTGACTCGATCCTAATCAATGCCAATGCTTACACTGTCGTCGGCATTGTTGATGGAGACGAGTTTACCGTCTCACCCATAGTCGCTGCTGGTGATGCTGATGATGGTGATCCCATCTACCTTGAACAAAAACCCCGCCATGTCATTACCTTTACCTCTGCTTCAGCCGTAGCCAATGGTTACATTAGAGTCTTAATTCCTGCCGACTCATCCGGTCCAAACGACAGCAATATTGACGATGACGGTTTTGATTTTGGCGGCGGTTCAGTCGATGTCGTCGCTACCGACACCGGTAACTATGATTTTGAAACAGGAACCGCTACTGCCTCCGGAGGAGCTGGTTGTACTTCACCAGCCAACTATCACTGCTTTGAAGCCCCATATAACGGTAATGGTGGTGTCGGCACAGCTATCACTTTTACCATTGGCAACACCAATGGCACCAATACTCCAATCGCTCCGGGAGAAACATCTTCACACACCGAAGCCACCGCCGACAGTCTCTCATTTATAGTCAGAAACTACGATGCCTCAGACGTTGTCATTGACGCTACCACTGGCAAAATTGCCTTGATCGAAGCCGTTCGCGTCACCGCTACTGTCGATCCAACTATCTCCTTTGCTATCGCCGGAGTTGGCGTAGGTACTACTGCTTGTGGCGCAGCAGTTGATGTCACCTCGACTGCCTTAGCTGTCCCTTTTGGCACCCTAGCTCTTAACACCTTTAAAGATCTAGCTCAAAAACTAACAGCCTCTACCAATGCTGACGGTGGCTATGCTGTTACCGCCTCCGAAGATGATGAACTTGGTAAAGACGGCGGTACTTCTCCAGTCATTGCCGACACAGATTGTGATGGTGAAGACTGTACTATCTCTTCCGACACTGAATGGAACACAGCTACCGACAATGGCTTTGGTTACTCTCTTGATAATGGAGTCGGTACCGGAGCCACTGCTCCAGTCATCACTTTCGAGTATGACGACGGCGCCCTAAACTTTGCCGCTAGACCTTTTGCTAACATTGCAGGTAGCGACTCACCAGTCTCGATCTTCTCTTCAACTGATGTAGCTGACGGCCATAATATCTATGCCTGTTATCGCATCTCTGTCGGGGCCACTCAAGAAGCTGGCGATTACTCAAATCAACTAACCTACACCGCTACTGCTACTTTCTAATATGAAAAAACTGCCCCTACCAATGAAGGTTACGAACTTCATCTCAGTTCGTAACCTTATCAAATTAGGAACTGCCTATGCAGTCTTCTCATTACTACTAGCCCCAAACGTCCATGCCCAAGAAATTACCACTACTGCTTCCCCACCCAGATTAGAACTTGAAACTCTACCAGACAACACTCTCCAAGAAACCCTTAAGCTGACCAACTCATCCGACACTCTCCAAACCTACTCTATCACTGCTACTGATTTTATCGTCAACGATTCCAAGGGTACTCCCGTACCGGTAACCGAATCCGTATCAGGTCGCTGGTCTTTAGCCTCTTGGCTCACTACCACCCCCGAAAATATCTCGGTCGAACCCAATCAATCTGTCTTGGTCACTCTCCAAGTAAAAGTTCCAGAAGATGCTCTCCCTGGCGGCCACTACGCTATGGTTACTTATCAACCAACCACTGCCAATCTTGAAAACCAAACCGGCTCGGCTGTCGCTTCTCGTGTCGGCACCTTAGTCTACTTAAAAGTCCAAGGTGACATCACCGAAGCCGCTTACTTAAAACAACTTTCTACTAAAAATAAATGGTTCGAGTACGGGCCAATTGACATCACCGCTGAGATCGAAAACCAAGGCGACATTCACCTTAAACCAGCCGGTAAAATCGAAATTACTGATCTCTTAAATCGACCAATCCTCATAGAAGACCTAGATGAATCTAACATCTTTCCTTTCGCCTCACGGCTTCACCAGTTTCAACTACCCAACAAATACTATCTAGGTCGCTTTAAAGTCAAGCTTGAGGCTTCAGCCGGCACTTCTGCTCTACCAATCAACGGAGCCATCTACTTTTGGGTCATTCCTTACAAAGAAATCTCAGTTGTCCTTGCTGCCATCATCTTAGTGGTCGTTCTCCTCGCTCTCAAACGTCGAAAAAAACAATCACAACCATTACCTGAAACTGGTCAACCATCTATTGAGCCAGAAACACCGGAAACCACCCCGCCAGCTACTTTATCTTAACCACTCTCTTAGGTTATACTAAATTTATGCTGCCCACCCTGCCAATGAAGGTTACGAACTTCATCTCAGTTCGTAACCTTATCAAATTAGGAATAACCTTCGCAGTCTTCTTCCTATTATTGACACCAACTCTCCATGCCATTGACGTCGATACTAGCTCAACTCCTGTCACCGCCACTGTCCCTGGCGCCACTCCCACCCCTACGCCCAGTCCTTCGCCTTCACCTTCCACCGAAACCCCCACTCCACCTATCTTAATCTCTCCTGCTAACAATGCCATTATCAACTCCTCCTCTCCCACCTTCATCTTTGAGTCATCCACCGATACTGGCGGTATTCATAAATATGAGTTCTGGTTAGACGGCTCGTTTGACCACGAGTTTGTTTCGGCTAACAGCAGTACTCAATCCACCACGGCCAACTCAGCTCTCCCAGAAGGTCTTCACACCTGGAAAGTTAAAGCTGTTAATAACTCAGGTTTGGGCACCGACTCGGCTACTTTTAGCTTCACTGTCGATACCACCCCACCCATTATCCTAATTACTGACATTGCCGAAAACCAGGTCAGTCTTTCTTCTCAAGATCCATCAACCATTCCGGCCAACTACTCAGTCTCTACCGGAGACATCACTCCCACTATCTCCGGCTCTTCAGAAGCCAACGCCGTCTTAACCTTTAGCCTTTCGGGCAGCATTGCCTCTTACACTCTCACCGCTACCGCCGGCTCTGACGCCAGCTTCTCTTTAACCCCCAGCTTCCAACTAGCCTCGGATACCTACACTGTCTCTGTCTCCAGTTCTGATCAGGCCTCAAACTCAACTAGTCTACCTTCCTTCACCTTGATTATCACTCCTCAAGCCGCTAAAACCCCAGCTATCACCATTCCCTTGCCTTCACCCTTCAAGGACTTAACCATTCCCGGTCTACCGATAATTCCTCAACCTCCCTTACCCGTTCTACCTAAATCTCTTACCGCCTACCCTTTAACTCCCGACTCTCCCTCTGTTCTTAATTTTCTACCCTGGCTAATCATTCTTTTGTTCATAATCCATCTTATTATAAATAAACATATCATACTCTATCTAAACCTAGTCATCCTACTATACCTATTCTTATCAACCTTTCACTGGCTACCAATCTTAGTGGTCATGCCTCTGTTAGCCGTCTGTATTTACCTTCACAAATCAAACTCTTGACAACCATTATTAAACCATTATAATTATAATATATGACTACCGTTACTAAAACCATTATCCAAGTTCCTGTCGCCAAATCCTTGAGAGATCAAGCTACTTTAGCTGTTGAGGAGCTTGGTTTTTCTTCCATCCAAGAGTCCATTAGACTCTTTCTAACTCAACTGGCTGATCGATCTCTTTCTTTCTCTTTTAAGCCAAAGTCAGTCAAGCTCTCCCTCAAGGCCATTAAGAGATATGATAAAATGCTTGACGACATCGATTCCGGTAAAGAACCTGTTTATAAAGCTAAAAACGTTAATGATTTACTAGATCAACTCTATGGTCGTAAGGATCTTGTTCAGTCGTAAATTTCATAAGAATTTCGAAAAACGCATCCTTCGTGATCAAAAGTTATCTAATCGATTTGATAAAAGAATCAAACAATTCTCAAATAACTCTAACCATCCCCTCTTAAGAGATCACCCACTTACCGGCTCTAAAAAACACCTTCGATCTTTCTCTATTACCGGTGATATCCGAGTTTTATACCAACCACTCAACAATAATGCTGTAATATTGATAGATATTGGCTCTCACAACCAAGTTTATTGATATATCTAAATATATCACAACCTATCAATATCGATTTCCTAGATTCCTGCGGTTTTCGCCAAAATTACAAGTCTATCAAACAAGTCTTTAGCCCTATCTGCCGGCCAATCTTCCAGTAATAGCTTCTTGGGTAGACCTGGATCAGTCAAGATTAGCTTGAAGTAGCCATCGAAGACCGTCTTAAATCCTCCTTTGGACTGTTGTAGCAAGACTGGATTAGATCTAGCTATCTTTAGCAACCGATCCGCTTTAGTGATAAACTCAAGGTATCCTGTAGCAGTTTGATCCAGTTCCCATAACTGCCTAGCTAACCCCAAGTCATCACCGACTATAAGCTTCCGAGACTCGATTACTTGGGCCTTCCCAGACCACCTTTTATCCATAAATAGCGCCTTAGTTTCCTCAGAAACCCTCAAGGGAGTAATAAACACCCCTCTTCCCGCTCTTTTGTACCCCAGTTCATTAAGCTTTCGACTGACTACTCGGTTGTCACTCCCTAGGTCAGACACCATCACTACTCGCCAAATCCTATCCCAAACCTGCTTCTGACCTCTGTAAAGTGGTATTTTCTTTAGCATTTTCTCTCTCCCTCCACCGGTCAATCTAAATCTCGCCTTATTTCCTCTCACAATCTTGTCTAAGGCTCCTTCTCGACTCAACCTGACTACTGCGTCTCTAATCGATCCCTTCTCATATTCTGACAGTCTAAAGTACAAAAACCGATAGCCTTTATAGCCATACCCTTCCGCTTTATTTATAAAATCTACCTCTGTTGCCAGAGCAAAAAGTAACTTGGTTTTAAGTATCTTCATACAGTTATCCACAAAGATTAAACTATGTCTATATTTCTATGCATTGTTAATAATCCTCTTTATACCATTAAACACTGCATTAATTTTAATGTCAAGTCCTAAGACTTAAACACCTAATTCTCACTTCTCTCCACTAAATTCTAGCCATCTGACTATATTAGTAGTTTTATATTATAGTTTGATATACATATATTTAACCTATGAAAACATCATGAAAACATATTCATCTTTCCCAGCTCCTCCAACAACCTATTTTCTGTCTGTTAAGCCACTAATAAATTGGTCTATTCTTCTCTACTCTCAATTAACAGTATTATAGATTTAGATTGAAATAATTAAATCTCTAATAATCCAGTGTAATTTTATCTAATTACTCTAGGAACATTTTGAAAGGAAACTTATGTCACTAGCCATCAATTTACCCATCCCTCTTTCACACTCCGGAGTGGAACTTGTTTACTCTCCGGAGTGGACCAAGATTTTCCGCACCAAAGCTTTCACTATCGCCACCGAGCTATTTGCTTTATTAACAATTTTCATTGCTGTCGGCATCTGGGTCTTTATTTTGCCGTCAGCTTACTAGGTCATTAACAACGGCTGTCCGGCTGTTAATGGTCTTAAACTCGCAATCGGTGATTGGGAGACATCTACAAATGAATAACCTGCTCAGTCAATATCAGAGATACCTTATGGGTAGCTCTAGTCGTTCCGAGGTGGTTCCGAACCTCCAGCGGTCTGCAGCCTCAACGAAAGACGGTTCGGAACCTTTCGTAGTCGCTAGTTCGGAACCTAAAGCCGTTCGTAACCTTTCTAAGTCCACCATCAAAAACTACCTCTCCGATACCCGCCACTTTCTTTCGTGGCTTAAAAGTTCCATCCAGGAGCCAGAAATCAAACCAGAACACATTACTCCTGCCGTCGTCAAAGCCTATGGTGTCGAAGGGTTCGGAACTCCCCGTGAAAGTTCCGAACCTTCCGAAATCGCCAGCGGAGCTAGTTCGAAACTTAAAGCCGCCGCTAGGTTCCGAACTCCCCGTGAAAGTTCCGAACCTTCCGTTGTCGAACCTTCGTTGGCCACCACTAACCGCCGTCTCTCCTCTCTCCGCCGTTTCGGTCAATTTCTTGAAGCCTCAGGTTTACTCGACGACGATCCTACCGCTAACCTCTTAAATCCCAACCCTACTTACAAGTTCACCACTATGGGTCGAGTCTTGACTCAATATAAAAACTATCTAAAAGCCGAAGATTTATCCAACTCCACCATCAAAAACTACCTTTCTGATCTCAAATATTACCTAGTTTGGGCCGAAAAAAACAATCAATTATTAGATGGCAACCAAGCAAACGTCACTCGTAATTAATTTATACCTGTCATCTTTCACTCATGAAAACATCACTAAAAACCAACTCTAAAACTCAATTAAAACACCCTTCCACCCACTCCTTTTCATCCTATAGCAGAATTACTTCGTTGTCTAGCAGGTTCCGAACTTTAGGCATCAGCCAACCCCGCGACCGCGGGGCCAGTTCGGAACCACATTATCTCGTTAGCCAACCCACCTCAAGAAACTCCTTCTCCCCCATCTGTCCCACTCAAGGCAAAGTATCACAGGTTCGGACCTTTCCGTGCGAGTTCCGAACCTTATCGACTAGTTTTTCACCTTCCCCAAAGTCTTGTTCGTCCCTCATTATCAATCCAAACCCTCAATTTACCCACTATAGCACTCAAGTGTTTAGTTTGCTAGCTAACTGACAATGAATCTAGGCTCAATCTTAACCAAAAATGCTCAAAAACAGTATCAAAACTACCTAAAAGAGGCCGGTTTACCCCAATCTACTATCAAACGAAAACTCTCTTCCCTGCACCGTTTTCGGGAATTCGCCCAAAAACACTACCTCAAGGAGAGTTTACCTGGAATAGATCAATCTCGGTCAAATCCTATCAGTATCGATAGGTTCCGAACTTCAGACTCTCGTTGGTTCCGAACTCCCCGTGCAAGTTCGGAACCTTGGTCGTTAGCCTCCCTCACCCCCTACCTCACTATCGCCATTATCGCCCTCTTCTCCACCGCCTTGGGTATCTTCGGCTATAATCAGATCTTTAAACAGGCCACCATCTCCTCAGCCTACCCTTCTACTCCTCAGACTCCCAACCGCTACCTCTCCTTTCAAGCCCGCCTCACCGATACTTCAGATACTCCTATCACTACCCCAACCGACGTCCGTTTTACCCTATACAACGACCTTACCGCTTCTGGAGCTGCCCTCTTATGGCAAGAGCTTAAATATATCGATCCCGATCAAGACGGCATCTTCTCCACCTTATTAGGAGACTCTACCTCAATAGCCGACTCAGTCTTCTCCGAAAACACCAGTCTTTATCTTGGTGTCACCGTCGAAACCGATCCCGAAGCCACTCCCAGGCAAGCCATTGCCTCAGTGGGCTATGCCTTAAACTCCGAAACCCTCCAAGGCGTCCCTCTAGGTACTGGTGCCACGGCCCCTTTCGTTCCCTACTTTGACTCGACCGGTAAACTCTCGATCGCCGCCGCTTCCCCAGAAATATATTCCTCCTCAGGCACCTTTGCTATTACCGGCCAAGCTATTACCCTGTCCTCAGACACCGGCACTAACGGGGACATCGTCATCGCTCCTGATGGCACTGGAAACTTGGACATCAATCTCTCTTCAACCACTCAAAACGGTGTCGCTATTACCGACGCCGCTCTCACTTCTGGACACCTACTATACGGCTATGTTGGCAATGATTCTGCCACTGGCGATTTATTACGTTTAACTTCTGGATCATCAGAAACCTTGCGTTTTTCCGTAGAGCAGGACGGAGAAACGTATATTTCCGGAAACCTCGGGGTCGGGACTACTGACCCTAGCTCGACCCTCGAGGTAGCCGGTACCATTACTACCACCGGCTTCAAGTTAACAACTTCCCCTTCAGCCGGTTACTTCTTAACCTCAGACGGTGACGGTGACGGTACTTGGGCTGATGTCTCCGCCTCTGCCGGCCCTTGGACTCTAAACGGTACTGATCTCTATCCTGACGACACCTCCTACAATGTCGGTATCGGCACTACCGACCCCGGCAACTACAAACTCTATGTTTCCGGTAACACCTACCTATCCGGCACCCTCACCACTCCCGGTCTTGGTACTGGCACAGACAACAGCGTCTTGGTGCTTAATAGCTCAAACGCAGTCGTCACTGATGAAATAGATCCTGACGTCTGGACTCCGGGTACCCTATTAGATGGTAATGGCACTGCTAATTATCTTCCTTACTACTCTGACGCTGACACCCTTGCAATTTCAAATGTCTACTATGACGGCACTAACACTGGTGTTGGCACTACTGCTCCTAAAGGCCTCTTCCACATTGATGGCTCTAGCGGATCTCCTTCCACAGCTAACTCTTTGTTAACCTTAAGAGATAGCACCAGTAATATTGGCTTTCAAATTGGATCCACTGGAGGTTATGGATGGATAAGAGCTGCTGATGTTTTAGTGTCTCAAGACAATATTGACTTAGTCCTTCAACCAGCTGGTACTAATGCTAATGTCGGTATCGGCATTACCTATCCATCAGCCAAGTTAGATGTTGTCGGAGATGTTGAATTTGACGGTTCAGCTATCTTTAATAACTCTGGTGTTGATAAAGACTTCCGAGTAGCTACTAACAATAACACTAACATGTTTTTTATTGATGGCGGTGTTGATAAAATTGGTATTGGCACCAATGCCCCAACCTATGGCAATCTAGATATAAGAGTAACTGCTAATGATGCTAATACTGGAGTCACTATGTATTCTGGTGCAGGTTCTACTGCCAGAAGCTGGATTACTAGCAATGATAGTTGGGTAATGACTCGAGGCTCCACCGCTACTAATGGTATCACTATTGCCAGTGATGGCAATTTAGGTATCGGTATCACCAGCCCTGATTACAAAATTGATGTTCAAGGTACTGCCGGCTTCTCTTCCACCATCTACGCTCCTTCAATTGGAGCTGATACAGATAACTCCGTCGTAGTTCTTAACTCCTCTGGTTTACTAAAAACCGACGAAATTGATCCAGATGTCTGGACTCCGGGTACTTTAATCGATGGCTCCGGTACCGCTAACTACATGACTAAATGGACAGACTCGGATACTATCGCTAACTCTGTTGCTTATGACGACGGAACAAATATTGGTATCGGCACCACCGACCCAGATACCACCCTGGATATTATTGGTCAACTCAGTACTAGCAATAATGCTTTTGTTGGCGGCTCAAATGGTCTAGGACTCTTTTTCAATGACTCGGGCACATACACATATGGGATCTACCGAAACACTCCAGGAGATCTAGCTTTTAGGTCTAACACTAATAGTGAAAAGATGGTTATTGAAGCTACTTCTGGCAATTTAGGAGTTGGGACAACAAGACCAAAAGCTTTAGTGTCGGTCGGTACCGGCACTCCAGGAGATATTGACGGCACTAATGACCTTTACGTCCTAGACGACATCGAGTTTGACGGTCAAATCTTTGGCGATGGTTCTCAATTGACTGGGATAGCTTCAGCTGGTGGTTGGACAGACGATGGTGCTCTAGTAAGACTAACTACTGTTACCGATAACGTTGGTATTGGTACTACCGATAACCTAGCTGTTCTCCATGTTCAAGGAGATGGTACTACTACTGGCTTCTCTTTCCTAACCCAAGACTCCTCAGGTACAGATAGGTTTGCTATCTTGGACAACGGTAATGTAGGGGTTGGGACGACAGCACCGAGTGAAAAACTAGATATTCAAGGTCACGTAAACATTAATGGTTATGCTATGGTACGAGACACTACATGGGGAATTCAACTACTTGACAATGTCCCTTTAACTCTTGGAAATGGAGCTGATTTCTCACTAGGCACTGACGGTACCAAATCCTACTGGTCGGTAGGCACTAGCCTAGCTTCGTCAACAGGATTAACTTTAGATTCAACAAGCAACCTCGGTATCGGCACCACCGCTCCAACCTACAAGCTAGACATAGTCGGTTCCTTGAAAGCCTCCGGTAACGTCACCTTCTTGGACTTGGGTACTACCGCCGATAACACTGTCTTAGTCATAGACGCCAACAACAACCTTAATACCGACGAGATAGATAGTAGGGTTTGGGGCTCTACTTTAGTTGACTACTCCTCCACCACCGCTAACTACATCCCTAAAATGAGTGACGCGGATACTATTACCAATAGTCTCATGTACGATGACGGAACCAATGTCGGTATCGCTACCACTGACCCCGGTTACAAACTAGAAGTTGTTGGTACTGCCGGTTTTAGTTCCACTATCTACGCTCCCAGCCTTGGAGCCGGGACTGACGATAGTGTGGTTGTCTTAAATGGCTCCGGTAACCTAGTCACAGATGAGGTTGATTCAAGGGTTTGGGGCTCTACTCTAGTCGACTACTCTTCTACCACCGCTAGTTACATCCCTAAACTTAGTGACGCTGATACTCTTACTAACTCAGTCATCTATGAAACTACTAACAACATCGGCATTGGGACTACTGACCCATTAGCAAAACTACAAGTGGTTGGTTCTGGTGGAGATGCCAGTATAACTACTGGAACTCAAAATGCAACTCAAAAATTCAAAGTACTCACTTCTTCTTTAGATATTGGTCGCTATAACACTTCACCATGGCCACACTGGATTCAAGCTAGAAGCGACACAAGCAGTGTATCCGTTCCTCTATCAATCCAGCCAGTTGGAGGTTATGTGGGAATTGGTACTACAGCGCCAGAATCTTTGTTGCATCTTTCTCAAGCTACTGCAAACGACCTATTCACTATTGAAAGGCCAGGTTTAGGAGTATTTAGCGTGAATATAAGCACATCAGGGTACCCTACTAACTTATCATCAACCAATGGATTTAATTTTCAAACGACAGGTACTAAACTTTCAATACTAAGCTCGGGCAACGTCGGCATCGGCACCACTGACCCTAAATCCCTCCTCTCCGTCGGTACCGGAACTCCCGGTTCTGCTGATGGCACTAACGACCTCTACGTCCTAGACGACATCGAGTTTGACGGTCAAATCTTTGGTGACGGTTCTCAATTGACTGGGATTGCTTCTGCCGGTGGTTGGACAGATGATGGTACGGATGTCTACTTGACTACTACTAGTGATAATGTAGGAATTGGCACTACCGATCCGAATGGTTACAAACTAAATGTCCTCGGTTCTCTTAAAGCCTCCGGTAACGTCACCTTCTTAGGTCTTGGCACTACCGCTGATAACACCGTTCTGGTTATTGACGGGAATGGTAACCTAAACACCGACGAAATAGATAGCAGAGTTTGGGGTTCTACCTTGATAGACTATTCAAGCACTACAGCAAGTTACATTCCCAAGTTAAGTGACGCCGATACTCTTGTTAACTCGGTTATGTACGAAGCTTCTAGTAATATTGGTATTGGAACGACGACGCCAAGTGAGAAGCTAGATGTTATTGGGAACATCGCACTTTCTTATGGTTCATATATAAAAGTTAGTGATGCTTGGGATGATAATAGAACAAACATCCTAAGAACAGGTTATGACAGTGGATTAAATACTGATTTCTTAAAATTTTATGTTCCAGGGAATAACGCTGAATCCGTTGGAGAGAAAATGACCATTTTAAGAAGCGGTAACCTCGGCATCGGCACTACCGCTCCCCTCTCCCTCCTCTCCGTCGGTACCGGTACTCCCGGTTCAGTCGATGGTACTAATGACCTCTACGTCCTAGACGATATCGAGTTTGACGGTCAAATCTTTGGAGATGGTTCTCAACTAACTGGGATTGCTAGCGCCGGTGGTTGGACAGATGGAGGCACGGATGTCTACTTGACTACTACCTCGGATAATGTGGGGATTGGGACAACTGCGCCAAGCGCAAAGTTAGATGTGGCAGGGAATATCAATATTGATTTTTCAACGGGGAATACTCCTTCAATTGAGAATCAAGGATTGTTTATCGGAAGTCCAGGCACAGCTAGTAACAAGGCAATTTTTGCAACAAAGAGCGGAGGCGGCGAATTTGTAATAACAAATGCGGGCTCCGTCGGCATCGGTACCACAGCGCCAGGGGCAAAATTCCATGTTTATTCCGCTGCTTCAGGACAAACTTCAGCATATAGTTTGGCAGATGATTTAATAATTGAAAATAATGCAGCGGCGGGATTATCCATATTAACTCCAAATACAGCTAATGGCTATCTTGTTTTTGGTGATCCAGAATCAAATATTCAAGGATATATAACATATCAACATTCGGATAATGCATTAAGGTTTGGAACAAATGGTAGCGAAAAAGTAAGAATTACAACTAGTGGCAACGTCGGCATCGGCACCACCGCTCCAACAGCCAAACTCCACGTAGTCGGCTCCTCAGACACCGAACAGTTGATAGTCAAGGGTAATGCCACACAGACGGATAATCTGGTGGAGTTCCAGAACTCAGCGGGTACAGGGTTAGTAGTAGTAGATGGCACAGGCAACGTCGGCATCGGTACGACGGGGCCTGGAAGTAAATTGCATGTTTATACTGACAACTCTACTACCAATAAGCCTGGTATTCATATTGAACAAGATGGTACAGGGGATGCTACTCTTAGTTTTGAACGAACTGGGGCAGTATCTTATGGTATTGGCATTGATGCAACAAACAATTATTTTCAAATTAGTAGAAATACTGATTTGGCTACAAATCCCTACATTACTATAGACACAAACGGCAACCTCGGCATCGGCACTACGGCGCCTGGATATAAATTAAATGTATTAGGAATTGATTCAGATGATGCAAATAATGTTTTAGCAGGTTCACAGTTAGCAGTTCAAGGAACAAGCGCGGCACATGGAATATATTTTAGAGCAAAAGGTAGTGGTTCCGCTGGAATAAGTGGATTAACATATGCAAATCAGATATATGGTGTGGGGGGAAATGCTGGTTTAGAAGTATATTCAAGTATTAATTTAATCTTGGGTTCTGGAAACGCAGAAAGAATGCGAATCACAACAACGGGCAACGTCGGCATCGGCACTACCGCCCCCGCTTCCCTCCTCTCCGTCGGTACTGGTACTCCCGGTTCAGTCGATGGTACAAATGACCTCTACGTCTTGGACGATATCGAGTTTGACGGTCAAATCTTTGGTGATGGTTCTCAATTGACTGGGGTTTCAGCCTCTCCCGTCGGTTCCGCCCTCACCTCCGCCTACATCTGGGTTGGTAATGGTTCTAATGTCGCTGCGGCTGTCAATCCTGGTGGTGATGTTGAGATAGACAATGCTGGTGCTACCACCATTCAAGCTAACTCTGTCGCTCTTGCCACCGACACTACCGGTAACTTTGTCAACTCAATCACCGGAGGTTCTGGTATTAGCTCTACCGGAGCTACTTCAGGAGAAAATATTAGTCATACTCTTTCCCTTGGAGCTCTAAGCGGAAATTGGGATGCCGGTGGCTACGAAATTAGATCAAACACCCTTGAATCAGATGTCACAACCGGTACTGCTCCACTTACCATTGCTTCAACTACAGTTGTCACTAACCTTAATGCCGATCTTCTTGACGGAATCTCTATGGGTGGCTTCTTAAGATCAAATACTTCCGATGCTTTTACTTCCGGTACTCTAACTATTAACGACGATCTCAATTTAGCCTTTGGCTCCGGTAATGACTGGTTAGCTCAATATGATGAAGGTGTCGACAATCAACTCCTATTCATTACCGCCAACACAGCAGCTGTCGCAATTACTGACCCAATGGTAGAGTTCTTGGTTGGAGCTTCTCCAACTGCTAATCAACAGGTCTTTGGAGTATCCAAAGGTACACAAGCTTCAAACACTGCCCTATTTACTCTGGATGAAGATGGGGATGGGTACTTTGCTGGTAATGTGGGTATTGGAGATGCTAGTCCAAGAGCAACCCTTGAAATAGGGGGTAGCACCTCTTCATTTGGTCATAATATTTGGACTTACGGAACAGGAATGTATCACTTTACTTTCGGAGGTAGTAATGATCAAAATTGGAAAAGAGTAGCCAGAATTCAAACAGGAGCATCTCAATATCAAAATCTCTCAATTAAAGGCAAAATTGTTGACTTCAATGCCAATGAGGGAAGCTCGGCTTCTCAAATCGAGATTCCATTTTCTGCCTCATTTAGAGGTTACTCAACAGACAATGCTGCAATTAATACCGGTTTGTCATTTTATCAGTATGCCAGAATAATACGCTTAGGTGTAAGAGATTTCGAATTGCAAATTAGACAACCTCGTGATTGGACCATAATAGAAGCTGAATGGTATGTAACAGAAAACTATAGCAACGCATCAACCGTAACTGTTTATAATGCTGATGCCACCGGAACAACACCGGCAAGCGATATTTATAATCCAGGATTAGCAACAAAGCATAGATTCGGAGAAATATTTGCCGGGGGTAACGTCGGCATCGGCACCACTAATCCCACCCAGAAACTTGATGTTGTCGGAGCTTTGAACATGAACGGCAATCTTGTTGATCAAGTAACCTACTTAGATATCAGCGCCGGCCACGATTACGGTGTTAGATTCTGGAATAGTGATACATACAAAATATCCATGGGATCCGATCAAGATAACCATGGTTGGGTCACTGACTACTCTATCCACCAAACCATGGGCACTACCGATGACCGCGGTTTTACCTGGGGATACTCAGACACCGCTGTCATGGCTTCTTTGGAAGCAGAAACTGGTAACTTTGCTATTGGTGGCTTAATCTCTATTGCTGACTCAACTCCTGACAACAACACTTACAACACCATCGGTACCGGAGACAAAGACGAAGCCGCTGTGGCTGATGGTAATGATCTTTACATCACTGATGATCTAGAAATTGATGGCACATACTACGGCGATGGCTCTCAACTCACTGGTATAGTCGGTGGTCTATGGACAGACGCCGGCGCCTACGTCTACGCCAATAACGCTACTAATACCGTCGTCAAAGACGATGGTAACATAGGTATCGGCACTACCAACCCCACCCAAAAACTAGACGTCAACGGTAATGTCAAAGCCGCCATTTACTACGACTCAGCCTCTACCACCTACTTCTTAGACCCTGCTGCTACCGGGAACGGCCTCTATCTTGGCGGTGACATTGTCTCGGATAACTCCTCCTTCTCTATCTCTAGTACTTCCAACCAAAACATCACCTTAAACGCCGGCTCGGGTACAGTCGTCATCGGTGCAACTGGTACTGGTAAGCTAGACTCGGGAACTATCGATCCCCCATATACCATCAACGGTGACAAGTACGCTACCTACATGGCTTCAATGGTCGGTATCAAAGAAGAAGCTACTGGAACTATCTACACTACCGAAGAGGTAGTCGGTATGGGCTACAAACACACTATAGACTTTAAGTCTCAACCTAAAGGCTCTGATCTCTGGTTGTTCTCTAAGACCACTGATCTAAAGAAACACATAGAAGACTTAGTAGTCCTCCTCTCTCCAGCCGGTAGGACTAGAGCTTGGTATACCCTAGATACTCGTAACTATGTCTTGAACATCTTTACTAGTGAGTCTAGTCTAGTCTCCTATCGCTTGACCGCTCCAAGGTTTGACTCAGACCTTTGGAAAAACACTAGAGCTGAGACTGAGTCCACCGGCTTTGTCATTGACGATCCTAACGACTGGCAAGAGAACCTAGATGGGACTATTATCGGAGCCAGTACAGCTGTTAGCGAAGTCTTTAATACTGTTAAGGCTAACTTAACTGATACTACCGACCTAGTTACCGACTCTATCACCCTGCAAGGACAGACCTTGCAGGCGTATATTACTCAAGTGGTTGAGGAAGTGTTGGCGGATCTTCAAGGAACCGAGCCTGGAAATATACTCTCTCCAATTGCTCAGTTTGATCAACTAACTGTTACCGGTGACAGTACCATTTCCGGTCAACTAGTCGCTACCGAAATCACCACCGACTCTTTAACCGCTCAAGAAATTAACTCCCCAGCTATCGACTCTATTAGAACTAAATTAGCTAACTTAACCGATCAATACCACACTCAAACCGCTACTGCTTCAGCTGAAACAGTCGGCACCGACCCTGCGCTTTTAGCCATGCTTCAGGATCTAGTCTCAGCCACCGACTCAGCTCACATCGCTGTCGACACCCTTGATGCCAAGTTTGGTTTCTTTGAAAACTATCTGGCTGTCTTGGGTAAAACCGTCACCACCGACCTTGATGTCACTAATACCCTGACTACCAACTCTATCGCCTCTCTGGACAACCAACTCTTTATCCAACCTTCAGGTGTTGGGGCCATCAACTTCCTAGCCGGCTTGGTCACTATGGACTCAACTGGCATGGTCACTATCAATGGCGATCTGGATGTTAATGGTAATCTAACCGCTCAAAAAGCTCGCTTTGACACTTTAGTTTTAGGCTCGAAAACCGCTACCCCCTCCTCTCAATTTGCCCAACTTTTGGAGCTTAGAAATGATCAAGGTAGCCTAGTAGCCAGTATCAATGACTCTGGCTCGGCTAAGTTTAATGATGTTACTGCTCAAGGATTTACTATCGCTTCCGATGCCTCGGCCTCAGCTCAAATCGCCACCGCCTCGGCTTCGATATCCACCAACGCCACTGCTGGCAAGGCTATCCTGCCCGAAGGCCTGACCGAGTTTACTATCAATACTCCTAACCTAACCAATGACACCTTGGTCTATGTCACCCCGATCGGAGACTCCTTAAACCAAGTTCTTTATGTTAAGTCCAAGAAAGCTGGAGAATGGTTCAAGGTGGCTATCAACCAGGCTCTGCCTCATGACTTAGAATTTAACTGGTGGATTATTAAGCTCCAGTAACTATTTATAGTGAGTTTATCGAACTAACTCTCTACATTTTCCCAATGCTTTAGCTTCTCTACGCTCTCGTCAATCCGAAGCCAAACTCCAATCACATCTATCCGGCACAAAGGCTCCCCTAACTTCTTTTTCTTTAAGTACATAGTCGCTACTCGTTTTATCTGTCCTAGTTTTCTTGAATCCACCATCTCCCACGGCTCGCCAAACTCATCCCCAGTCTTGGTTTTTACCTCCACAAACACTATCACAGGTTCCGAACTTAAGTAATGTTCGGAATCTTGTCGCGTGCAAATAACATCAATCTCCCCAAACCTAGTCCGGTAGTTCACTTCTACTATCTTGTAGTCTTTACTTTCAAGATACTCCACCGCCACCCTCTCCCCAATCTTCCCTTTTTGAATATTAGCTTGTTTCATATTTCCCCTATAGTTCACATGCTGGTTCGTAACCAGCAGTTACTCCTCTCGGATTCGGTACTGCAAGGCTTCAGCTGTGTGTTCGTACTCAATCCCCTTGTCTCCCTTAAGATCAGCAATCGTTTGCGACACCTTGATAATCCGAAAATAACTTCTGGCTGACAACTGCCACTGGTTGGCCGCCTGTTGCAGTAACCGCTCAGCTTGCTTTGACATCTGGCAATACTGCTTGATCTGCTTGTTTCTCATCTCACTATTTGAATAAATCTTCTCACCCAAAAACCGCTTTGCCTGTAATTCCCTGGCTTTAACCACCCTCCGCCTAATCTGTTTTGAGCTTTCTCTCACTCCTGCCCCGCGAAGCTTCAGCGCAGTGGGGTCTACAAACGGCACCAGCACATGAATATCAATTCTATCCAAGATCGGTCCAGATAATCTTTTTTGATAGTTTAGTATCTGTCCTTGTAAACACTTACATGGCTTTTTAGGATGATTTAAAAAGCCGCAAGGACAGGGATTGGCCGCTCCAATTAGCATAAACTTTGCCGGAAACCTAACCGTACCGGCTACTCGAACCACGCTGACTATTCCATCTTCCAAAGGTTGCCTCAAGGCTTCCAATGTCCCTCGCGAATACTCAGCCAACTCGTCCAGAAACAAGACCCCTCGATGAGCCAACGAAATCTCCCCCGGCATCGGTTTAGTCCCTCCACCAATCAAGCCCATTCTCGAGGTAGTATGATGTGGCGCTCGAAACGGCCTTCGCCTAACCAAACCTCCACCCGGCTCAATATTACCAGTCACCGAGTAAATCTTGGTCACTTCCAAGGCTTCGTCTTCAACCAGTTCCGGCAAGATGCCCGGCAAGGCTCGAGCTAGCATCGTCTTTCCCGATCCTGGTGGGCCCACCATAAAAACATTATGTCCTCCTGCTGCTGCAATCTCCAAGGCTCTTTTGGCTTGCTCCTGCCCAACCACTTCCGAAAAATCAAAATCCACTTCGGCTTCCTCGATTACCTTGACTTTATCCAGTAGCTTTAATGGTTTGATTAACCTGTCCTGTTTAAAATGCCTAACTACTTGAACTAAATCATGAAGCGGATAGGTCTTAATCCCTTCAACAATCGAAGCCTCGTTAGCCGAAAGTCTGGGTACAAAAATCTGCTTGACTCCTTTTTCCTTGGCCAACATGGCTAGTAAAAACACTCCTTTGGTATGTCTCAACTTGCCATCCAAGCCCACCTCACCAAAAAAATAGCTCTTCTTTTGTGGAAGTAGCACCTCCCCGATTGAAGCTAAAATACCCACCGCTATCGGCAGGTCATAGCACGAACCTTCTTTGGGAATATCCGCTGGAGCCAGATTAACCACAATTTTCTTTTGAGGAAAATCAATGCCTGTATTGACTAGTGCTGTTCTAACTCTCTCCTTGGCTTCCTCGACCGCTTTGGTAGGCAAACCGACAATATGAAAACCCGGAAAACCTTTGTTAGCCACATTCACTTCCACTTCTACTTCAATCGCTTTCAGTCCCTGATTTGCCACCGACCAAACTTTGGTTAGCATCTAGTTGTAATGCAAATTAATATCTACTATCTCAGCTTGACCATTTTTGATAATGAAAATAGCTCGATACTTTCGATCCACTCTAAACGAATAAATCTTTAAGTGTTTTGGTTCTAATCGCTCAGTTCGAAGTGACGGATAGCTTGGGTTTTTGGAAAATAAACTAACTTGCTTGGTAAATCTCTTAACAAGATTTCTTTTTTTTAAGTACTTAACTAAATCAGGTCTTAACGGCTTTACTTCCATAGGCAGATGATTTTTTTAACCCTTTCATTATACTATTTACAAACTCTGTTTTATATTTCCCCGTAGCCATTAAATCCTTTTTTACTTGAGTTAAAGGCTTTGCTTTATACTCCTCCAAACTGACTTCCTTAAAGAAATAGCCTCTGATTAGATTGCGAATAAACTCGCTTCTGGTGGCAAAACCCTGAGAGTCAACCGCATCATCAACTCGTCTAGCTACTTGATCTGGTAGTGAAATAGTCACTGTCGTCATGCTTAAATTATAACAATTCTTCTTATTTCTTGTCAACTCAAACTATACTTCCCCAATCTTTCCACCACTACCCCTTTAAGCTGTAACTCCGATAACTTTGTCGCCAAATCACTCACTTTTATCTTTAACTTTCTCCCCAACTCATTCATATCCAAAGCTTCTCTCTTAAGTTCTTGTATTATCTGCCCTTCCAACCCGCTTACCCTTAAAGTCTTTGAGTTCCGAACTCCCCGTGCAAGTTCGGAACTTTCATTCATTCTTAGTTCCCTTAAGACATCCTCACTACTAGTCACCAAACTAGCTCCCTCTTTAATCAAACCATTGGTCGCTTGAGCTTGGATACTACTGACTGGTCCAGGTACCGCTAACACTTTCTTCCCTTGTTTTAAGGTTAACTTGGCTGTTATCAAGGTTCCTGAGTTCTCTCCACCTTCAATCACCAAAGTAGCTTGAGACAGCCCAGCCACAATCCTATTCCGATGAGGAAAAGTCCAAAGCATCGCCTTATCATCTTTCTCATACTCGCTAATCACTAAACCACCACTTTCCAAAACTTCTGAATATAGTTTGTCATTACTAACAGGAGTTAACTGATCTAATCCTGATCCCAACACAGCTATCGTCTTGCCTCCATAATCCAAACAAGTTTGGTGAGCCTTAGTATCCACTCCGTACATAAAGCCTGAGACTATCGTCACTCCAGCCTGCACCACTCCCGGCAATATCTTCTCCACTGAGCCTTCACCATAGCTAGTCATCCTTCTTGACCCCACCACCGCCAAACAATTTGCAAACAAACTTTTTGTCCATTCACCTCGATAATACAACTTCTGTACTTTTGGCTTAACTTCTCTCAACCTCTCCGGAAATATCTTATCACTAGCTCCAATCTCCTTAATCTCCCACTCTTTCCAATACTTCAAATTAGCCATATTTCCACTATACCACACTCCACATGCTGGTTCGTAACCAGTATGTGCTATACTAATAATATGCCAAGTAATTACTATAATCGAAACTTTAAGGCTCAATACTATTACCACATCTTTAATCGTGGCGCCTATAAACGCAAAATCTTTCTTGATAAGGCAGATTATAAAAACTTCTTAGGTATACTCGCCTACTATCTTAAGTATCCCCAAGCTAAAAAAATGTCATATCTAAAAACCGTTAAACGCCCTAATCTGCTGGTTCGTAACCAGCATGTAAGTTCAGTGAGATTGGTGGCATATTGCCTGATGCCAAATCACTTCCACTTCATCTTAAAGCAAATGCCATCAGCTACCAATAAAACCAATATCTCCAACTTAATGAGGCGAGTCATGATCACCTACTCCATGAACTTTCAGTACAAATATAAGCATACCGGTGCTCTGTTTCAGGGTAGATATAAAAATGTTGTTGTTGACTCGAAAGAACAATTACTTCACTTATCTAAATACATTCATCAGCACCAAACTACCTACTCTTCCCTACCCATGTATCTTAAAAAGATTGAACCCATAGATTGGATATATCCAGAATATATCCTAGGACTAACCGACAACTATCGAAACTTTATTAACTCCACCAATAAATCTAACTCAAAGAAAATTAAAAAACTTACACTTGAATAATTTCCACCATAAGGTTCGTAACCTTATGTTTGGAGCCTTTATATGCTAATCGGTGGTGTAACTAAGGGTAACGGTGACTATTACTTTTTCGCTACCAGGTTCAATCTGTGGACTTAGCTCTTGCTCATCTCCCCCAACCGCTTTTTCAGCCATCATCAACATTGGTCTAGGTTGATAATTTCCTTGCACTTGCTCACTAACATTAACCACTTTTCCTAGGTTCACTCCAGCTAACTGAGCCAATTCCTTAGCCTTAGATTTGGCTTTGCTAACAGCCTTTTTCCGTGCTTCTGATAACGCTTTATCCTCAGCTTCCTGACTCAAACCAAAATTAAGTTGACCGACTTGATCTAAGCTTAACTCCCCTGCTTTACTAATAGCTTCATTAACTTTATCAAAGTCCTTAAACTTCACTTCAATCCTACTACTAACTCGGTAACCGACCACCTTCGATCTCCTCTCACTATAATCATAGTCCGGATAAACATTGTAGCTACTAGTCTGAATCTCTTCTTTCTTAACTCCCAACTTATCCAAACTATCTTGCAAAGCCTTCATCTTCATATCCACTCTTTCCTGCGCCACCTCCACTGTTAAAGCTGTCTCCTCAACTCCAAAATTAATTTTAGCCTCATCCGGTACTACCATTACCTCTCCCTCTCCAGACACATCAAAAGTCGATTTCTTCTCTGTTGAGGTTTGAGTCACATTAATCGGCACACCGCCACCTATCTTGGCAAAAAACATTCCCACTAAAAAAGTCGTAATCACTGTCACGATTATCATTGCCACTGGGCTATCCATGAACTGTTTGTTTAGTTTCATCCTTCCAATATATCAACCTTGACAACCTTCTTCAATAGTCTCCATAATAGTCCTAATGCCCAGTAGCAATAAACGCCTCTATCTTCTCTTTGGTTTCTTTGTTGTTGTCTTGTCTATCACTGGCTACTTGGGTTTCCAATACTTCTCTCAAGGTCCTGTTGATTTATCAGCCGTCACTAGTAAGTTTAAGGCTGCTACCGATACCAAACCAGCTCCATCTTCAGAATCTAGCTCCAAGCCTGTTAAGAATATCGGTTCCGGGGAACAAACCTTCCAGTTCTCCCATGGCCCTAAGGTTACCGGTCCTAAACCTCAACAAGTTTCTCTAAACCCTATTGATCCCCAGCAAGGCCAACCCATCACCATTACCCTCGTACTTAAAAACGACTCCCCGATTACTAAAGCTGATACAGTTATCCATACCGACAACGATACTCAAAACCAAGCCATGAAACTAATCGAAGGTGACAAGACTAACGGTACCTGGCAACTGGAAACAAAGATCAAAGACACCTATCTACACACCTACAAAATCTACTTTGATCTCCAAAGTACTACCGGTAACTACAATAGTGGCCTAACCTTACGACAATGAAAAAACTTTTACACATACTACTATCTTTAAGTCTCTTGTTCCCTTACCCCTTGCTCTCCCCTCAACCAGTCAAAGCTACTGCTCAAGCTACTGGTGGAACATATACTGAAGACGGTTGTTACGGTATTCACAAATTCACTAGTAGTGGTACCTTTACTCCTAGTCAATCTATGAATGTCGAAGTTCTAGCCGTTGGTGGTGGTGGTGGCGGTGGTGAAACAATGGGTGGTGGTGGTGGTGGTGGAGGCATTGTTTACAACGCTTCCGTGGCCGTTACTGCTCAAGGTTATCCTGTCACGGTCGGTTACGGTGGATCTGGAGGTTGGGGTGCTGGCTATCCACCCGGTAATCCCGGCGGTCCTTCAGGCTTCTCAACAGTTTCTGCTCTCGGTGGGGCAGCTGGTGGCGGTCATAATGCCAGCTCTGGAACAACCGGAGGTAGTGGAGGTGGTACCGGAGCTGCCGGTGGACTTGGAGGCCCTCATACAGATGGTCAAGGTTACGATGGTGGCAATAATGCCCTCCCCAATAATGGTGGCGGAGGCGGTGGAGCCGGAGCTGTTGGTGGTAATGCTGTCAATGGAGTTGCTAGCGGTACTGGTGGTGTAGGTCTTCAATACTCCACATCCGGAACGGCTACCTACTACGCCGGAGGTGGTGGAGGTGGAGCTAGAGTTGGATTTGGTAATTATGGCTTAGGAGGCAATGGAGGTGGAGGTAGAGGAGGAAAAGGTGCACAAGCCGGTGTAGCCGGTACTGCTAACACTGGCGGTGGAGGTGGAGGTGGAGGTTACTCCCCCGAACAACCCGGTGGTGCTGGTGGTACTGGAATTCTTATCATTAGATATGTTCTTGATGGCTGTTACGCCACTGGAGGTACTAAAACCGAGTCTGGCAGTTACATTATCCATACCTTTACCAGTAGTGGTACCTTTACTCCTGTTTCTACTCTCGATGTTGAATACTTAGTCATTGCCGGTGGAGGTGCTGGTGGTCAAAACTCCAGCACTGTTGGCGGAGGTGGAGGAGGAGCCGGCGGATTTCGTACCGGTAGCCTAGAAGTAGCCGCTGGAGACTATCCAATCACTGTCGGTGCCGGCGGAGCAGCTGCCAGCGGATCCGGTGGAAATTCTGTATTTAGTTCAATAACCTCTACAGGTGGAGGCGGCGGTAGGACATGGGGTATTGGATATAACGGTGGTTCTGGTGGTGGCTCTTCAGGTGATGGTGGTGGCGCTGCCTTTACCGGTGGCACAGCCTCCCCTGCTGGTCAAGGAAATAATGGTGGTGGTAGTGATAATTCTCGTCGCGGTGGAGGTGGAGGAGGAGCTAGTGTAGCTGGAACAACTGGTACCACAACTGGTAATGGCGGTAATGGTTCAGCTTCGTCCATTTCTGGTTCTTCAGTCACTTACGCCGGTGGCGGCGGAGGTGGAGGTAGTCAAGGTCATGGAGTTAGCGCCGGAGCTGGTGGTTCAGGAGGTGGGGGCGCTGGAGGTTATGGTGGAGTCGGTACTGCCGGTACTACTAATAGAGGTGGTGGAGGTGGTGGCGGTGGCTATTACGCCAGCGTCTACTATAACGGCGGTAGTGGCGGTTCTGGCATTGTCATAATTAGGTATCAATTACCTATCCCAACCGCTCCAACTATCGGCTCAGCTACCGTCCTTTCAGACACCTCAATCCAATGGAACTTCACCGATAACGCTGACGATGAAACCGGTTTTAAGGTTTATGATACTTCTGATGTCTTAAAAGCTACCTGTGCTTCCGCTAATCTATCTTCATGTACCGAGACCGGTTTATCAGGAGGTACCGAATATACCCGTAAAGTTGTTGCTTATAACGATTATGGTAATAGCGACTACTCCTCCACTAACGCCGCCACTACTAATGCTTCTTCCTGCCAACCAGGAATTAATGATACTACTCACCTTATCACCGGTAACTGCTCATTTTCAGATAGTCGAGGCACTGATGTTGACGGTAAAACTGTTTATGGTATGGATCCGGGCTCAAGCAACACTAATTCAAGCACCCTAACAGTTCAGTCCGGTACCTTGACCGTCACTTCTGCTGAAAACATTGTCGTTGGCTCATTTGAGGTCACTAATGGTTCTATCGCTATTGCTACCGGCGGTAAAATTACCACCGGAGGTATTATCTTTTACCCAGATGCTGACGCCGACGGCTACCCTTCGTCTACTACTCCTCAAATTGGTTTTACCCCTCCCACTAATTACCGTCGACGAAATTTATTAACCAGTACAGCTACTTCCGATTGTAACGATGCTGACGCTAACAAAACTACTGTCTGTCAATATTGTACCGGAGGCACTGAAACTACAGATGGTGGTGACCGAATCCACACCTTTACTAGTAGTGGTACCTTAACTTGCGCTGCTCCAGTCACGACTCAATATCTCATCATTGGTGGAGGTGGCGGTGGAGGCGGTTCCTATCCTAGTTGGGGTGGTGGTGGTGGAGGTGGCGGTGGCGGTGATGCCTCTGGCTCTACCGATCTCTCTGCGACCGACTATCCAGTTACCATTGGTGCAGGTGGTGCAGGAGGTGGTGCTTCTTATGGTGGTTCATGCGCATCTTCATTCACTTATAAAGGTGGTAATGGAGGTAATAGTATTTTTAACAGTATTTACGGTTACGGTGGTGGTGGTGGTGGCCGATATGGAGTTTGTGGACTGACAACCAATCCAGGCAGTGGTGGATCGGGTGGTGGTGGTGGTGGTTGGGGTATATCTGGTGGAGCCAGTGGTAGTCAAGGCGGTAGTGGCGGATCAGCCACTCTAGCTCCTTCAGGTGCTGGTGGTGGTGGAGCTGTTAATAGTGGCTCTAACGGCGTTGGTAGCGGTGGAACTGGAGCCGGAGGTAATGGTGTAGCTTCTAGTATTTCGGGTACATCCACTTACTATGGTGGTGGTGGTGCTGGTGGTGATAGCGCAACTGGTGGAGCTGGCGGTGGCGGTAGAAGTGGTGTCGCTGGCACTAATGGCCTTGGTGGTGGTGGTGGTGGGACTTATTCATCAACTGGTAAAAACGGCGGTTCAGGTATCGTTATCGTCCGCTACACTGAGTAAATATCAACCTTGACAACCTTCTTCAATAGTCTCCATAATAGTCCTAATGCCCAGTAGCAATAAACGCCTCTATCTTCTCTTTGGTTTCTTTATCGTTGTCTTGTCTATCACTGGCTACTTGGGTTATCAATACTTCTCTCAAGGTCCTGTTGATTTATCAGCCGTCACTAGTAAGTTTAAAGCTGCTACCGATACCAAACCAGCTCCATCTTCAGAATCTAGCTCCAAGCCTGTTAAGAATATCGGTTCAGGTGAACAAACCTTCCAGTTCTCCCATGGCCCTAAGGTTACCGGTCCTAAACCTCAACAAGTTTCTCTAAACCCTATCGATCCAGAAAAAGGTCAATCTACCACCATTACCCTCGTACTTAAAAACGACTCCCCGATTACTAAAGCTGATACAGTTATCCATACCGACAACGATACTCAAAACCAAGCCATGAAACTAATCGAAGGTGACAAGACTAACGGTACCTGGCAAGTAGAAGTTAGTCTTAAAGGTTCCTACCAATATACCTACAAAGTCTACTTTGATCTCCAAAGCACTACCGGTAACTACAATAGTGGCTTAACCTTACGCCTATGAAAAAACTCTTTCGTCTCCTACTATCTCTAAGTCTCTTACTTCCCTATCCTTTGCTCTATCCCAAACCCGTCCAAGCTGTCCAAGCTACCGGAGGTACCTATTCAGAAGTTGACGGTTACGGTATTCATAAATTCACATCAAGTGGTACCTTTACCTCAAACACTTCAATGAACGTCGAAGCCCTTGTCGTTGGTGGTGGTGGTGGTGGTGGTGAAACAATGGGTGGTGGTGGTGGAGGTGGAGGCCTTCTTTACGACAGCTCTTTTGCTGTTACTGCTCAAGAATACCCTATCACTGTAGGTTACGGCGGAGCTGGAGGCTGGGGTGGAGGCTATCCACCCGGTAATCCAGGCGGTCCTTCAATCTTCTCAACCATATCCACTCTGGGAGGAGCTGCTGGTGGCGGTCACAATGCTGGCTCTGGTACTACTGGAGGTAGTGGAGGAGGTAATGGAGCTGCTGGTGGTGCTGGCGGTCCTCATACAGCTGGACAAGGTAACGATGGTGGAGCTAATGCCCATCCAAACAATGGTGGCGGTGGAGGAGGAGCTGGAGCTGTCGGTGGTAACGCTGTTAACGGTGTTAGGGGTGGTAATGGCGGTATCGGTCTTCAGTACTCTACATCCGGAGCAGCTACCTACTACGCCGGAGGCGGTGGCGGTGGAGCTAGGGTTGGTTTTGGTAATTATGGTTTAGGAGGCACTGGCGGCGGAGGTAGAGGAGGTAAAGGTGCTCAAAACGGTGTAGCCGGTACAGTTAATACCGGAGGTGGAGGTGGAGGCGGTGGTTACTCCCCTGAGAAAGCTGGTGGTGCCGGAGGTTCTGGAATTGTTATCATCCGCTATCTTATTATTACTCCCCCTACCGCTCCAACCATTGGCTCGGCTACTGTTGTTTCAGATACCTCAATTCAATGGAACTTCACCGACAATGCTTCCGATGAAACCGGTTTTAAAGTTTATGACGATTCAAATGTTCTTAAAGCCACTTGTGCCTCAGCCAATTTATCTTCATGCACTGAGACTGGTTTAACTGGCAATACCGAATATACCCGTAAAGTAGTTGCTTACAATGCAGGTGGTAGTAGCAGTTACTCATCCACTGACACTGCTACTACTAATGCAACATCCTGTCAGCCAGGTGTTAATGATACTACTCACCTTATCACTGGTGACTGCTCGTTCTCAGACAGCCGAGGTACCGATAACGAAGGTAAGACCGTTTATGGCATGGACCCGGGCTCTAGTAACACTAACTCAAGTGCTCTAACAGTTCAGTCCGGCACCTTGACAGTCACCTCAGCCGAGCACGTTGTCACCGGATCAATCAACATGACCGGCGGTTCAATCGCTATTGCTACCGGCGGTAAAATCACTCCCGGAGGTATTATCTTTTACTCGGATGTTGACAATGACGGCTATCCTACTACCACTACACCCCAAATTGGCTTTGCTCCCCCGACTAACTACCGCCGTCGAAATCTCTTAACCAGCACAGCTACCCCCGACTGTAATGATAGTTTATATTCAGCAAATAACTCCTGTATTTACGCCACTGGTGGTACCTATACCGAATCAGGTGGTTATGGTATTCATACATTCACATCAAGTGGTACCTTTACACCAAGCCAATCTTTAGATGTTGAATATCTTGTCGTTGCTAGTGGCGGTGGCGGTGGAACGAACTCTAGCACTGTTGGTGGTGGAGGAGGAGGAGGGGGGGGAGTTCGTACTGGAACTCTCAATGATATATCTACACCCCAAACAGTTACAGTTGGTTACAACACTGGACCGGGTCAGTGGGGTGAGGCATCTGTCTTTGGCTCAATTACATCCACGCGTGGTGCACTTGGAAGAACTTGGGGTAACGGCTATAATGGCGGTTCTGGAAGTGGCTCTTCAGGCGATGGCGAAGGACCTGCTTTTACTGGTGGTACAGGTACTGCTGGGCAAGGATATAACGGTGGTGGCAGTGATCATTCACGTCGCGCCGGTGGTGGTGGCGGAGCTGGTCAAGCTGGTACAACTGGCACTACAACTGGTAACGGTGGCAACGGAATAACCTCTTCAATTTCCGGGTCTTCTGTCACTTATGGTGGTGGTGGTGGTGGTGGTGGTAGTCAAGGTCATAGTGTTTCTGCGGGAGCTGGTGGATCAGGAGGTGGCGGCGCTGGAGGTTATGGTAGTGCAGGTGCTAATGGAACTAATGGCTTAGGGGGCGGTGCCGGTGGTGGCGGTTATTATGGTGGTGTCTACTACGGCGGTGGTCGTGGCGGTTCCGGAGTGGTTATCGTCCGTTATTCTCTATAACTAAACCTCTTGACCATTAACCTTGACTAACCCTATACTTAAATCAAATGAATGAACGTAATGGTTTATCCCGAGTCACATCGAGGGGCTTTACCCTCATCGAACTACTAATCGTAGTCGCTATCCTCATAGCCTTAATTCTTATGGGTTGGTTTGCTTGGAGAACTCAACTTAACAAAGCCCGGGACGCTCAACGAAAAACCAGCCTAGAGCGTCTCTCGGTCGCCTTTGAAGATTACTACAACGACAATCAGTGCTATCCCTCCTCAGGTATTATCAATAATTGTGGCGGACCAGAACTAGAACCCTACCTCTACAACATCCCTTGCGACCCTGTTTATAACACTCCATATTGTTACGTTCATGATCCAGATGATCTCGATTGTGGTCAATCATTTAAAGTCTTAGCTCCTCTAGCCAACTCCAGCGATCCTATTATCGCTAAACTCTTTTGCCATGGAGATGAGTCTTGTGGCTACGACCCGGTTTGTGAAACCGAAACTGGCACTGACGCTAGCTTCAACTTTGGCGTCGGCTCTGGTAATGTCCCCATCTTAAATCCAGAAGTCTCCCCACCAGCCCAACCAGATGGGGGGGGTGGCTCTTCGCCCTTGCCATCTGGGGGTGGCGGTGTTGCTCCCGGCTATGATGGCAGTCTAGCCTGTGATCCTTCCGGAGTCTGCAATATTTACGATGACCCTGAATCAGCTGGTTGCCCTATCACTTTCTATGACGGAGACGTCTGCCAAGCCTACTGCAATGATTCATCAACTAACTGGTGCGAAAGGTAATATGAAAAGAGGCTTTACCCTAGTCGAACTTCTAGTCACTATTACTATCGTCAGTATCCTAGCCTCCATTGGTCTGAATACCTACTCTTCAGCTCAAAAAAAATCCCGTGACGCCAAACGTAAAGCCCATCTAAAACAACTTACAGATGCCTTTGAGTCCTACTACAACGATCATGAAGAATACCCCAACGACTCATCCGGTAATATCATGGGCTGTGGCACTGATGCTGAAGAAGAATGCACTTATGGCGCTTCTGTTTTTTCCAACACCAGTTCCGAACCTGACACTATCTACATGATCCAGATGCCGGCTGATCCATCAGTTGGCATGACTTACTACTATGAAGCCTTTTCGGTTGTTGGCAAACAAGCCAAGTATCAAATCTATGCCAGACTCGAGAACGCCAATGATATCGATGTCCCTAAAGATGAAGACGATAACCCCCAAAACTACGGTATCTCTTGCGGTGCCTCAAACTGCAACTACGGTCTTTCAAGCCCCAACATGACCCCAGAAACAGATAGAACTCTTGCCACTGAATAATATATAATTAAATTATGAATAAACGCGGATTTACTTTAATCGAACTACTAGTCGTTATCTCAATCTTGGGTGTCCTAGCCGCAATGATCGTCAATAACCTTAACGACTCCAGAGCTAGAGCTAGAGATGCTCGTAAAAAACAAAACCTAAACCAAATGAAAACGGCTTTAAGACTCTACTATAACGACTTTCAAGTCTACCCAGCTGCTTTCTCAAGTTGGCCTCTCTTAAACTACATCAAAGGTTGTGGCGCTGATGGAGATGAAAACTGTCCTTGTTCAGGTAGCAACAACGACTTTGCCTCCGGGTCAGACTGTGAAACCATTTACATGGTCTCCTTTCCCGATGGCTTTGGCAATAACACTATTGCCTACTATAGTGACAATAGTGAAACTTTCTGTCTTAAAACCAGTCTAGAAAATGCCTCAGATCCTGATATCCAAACCTCGATCGATCAATGCTCCAGCCCCTGTGCTGATGTTGGTGGCGGTGTTTTAGCCTCCCCCACCTACGCCGTCTGCGCTGACTAAATAGTTAAAATATAAACACTTCAAAGTTCCAAATCTTAATTTTTTAACTTTTCCACTTGAGTAATCTACCTCTTGACACTAGTATTTATTTAAAGTACTCTGAATATACTATGAAAGATACTTGGCTCAAATACTCAAAACTAGTGGCTTTAACTGCCTTATCAGCCGGCTTTGTCTTAAGCCCAATATTTTTTGTTCCCCTCACCACCGACTTCTTTTCTTTCCAAAAACATATCTTTATCTTGCTGGTTACCGCCATTGCCTTAATAGCCTGGTCTATCTACAACATTGTCAACAAGTCTGTTCGTATTACTATCTCCCCCCTACTCATCCCTTTAATCCTTTTTATTGGGGTTGTCATTGCCTCTCTTATCTCCAATCAACCCCACTCTCCCAGCGCTTGGCTTGAGCGAGGTACTCTATATATTGTCTTGGCCATCTACTATCTTTTGACCACCTCAATCCTTAAAGCCCCTCAAACTATTAAAAAAATCGTTAACCTGTTTCTGATTGTCACTACCGTCGTCGCTTTTTGGGGTATTCTCTCAGTCTTAGGTACTTTTGAGTCACTTGGATTACCCGCTTACCTGACTCTTAAGACCTTTTCTCCCACCGGTTCGCTTCTTAGCCTAGTCGGTTTCTTGATTACTACTCTACCAATCAGTCTTATCTTGGCTTTTAAAATCAAAGCCGGCTCAAAAAAGCTTCAATACTTCTTAGCCGCTGGCTTATCAGTCTCGGCAATTATCCTAATCGGTTTTCAACTCTTGCCCAACCAACAGTTTGCCGTCACTTTACTACCCAAACTAGCTGGATGGTCAATTGCTATTGATACTCTAAAAACCAAGATCTTCTTTGGCGCTGGACCGGGTAACTTTATCAATCAATTTACTCAATTTAAACCGATTAGCATGAACCTGGGCAATCTCTGGGCTATTAACTTTGCCACCTCAGCTAACGAGTACTTGCAACTACTAACCACCTTAGGAATTGGTGGCCTAGTCAGCTTCGGGCTCATCATGGCCGGCTTCTTTAAGCTCACCAAACATGAACCAGGCACCAGAACCACCGCCCTGCAACTAGCCTTAAAAACCAGCGTCTTTGTCCTCTTGGTTTTAGGTCTGTTTATCCCCTTTACTACCCTACTCTGGATAACCTTGATCGGCTACTTAAGCTTAAGTGTCGGTTTATCTAAAGTTAAGTCCAACAGTAGTAAAGTTAAGGATGTTATCCTAACTATTAGTGCTATTACCCTAGTTGACTCAACCGATGCCGATACTCCTCAATCAACTCAAACCTTCCCAGGCATCTTACCTTGGATAGTCGCTGTGCCAATTCTAATTGGTATCGGTCTGGTTGGTTTTAATATTAGTAAAGTCTATGCTTCTGAAGTAGTCTTTAGGCAATCCCTTGAAGCTGCCAACCAAAATCTTGGCGGTGAGACCTACAACAAGCAGATCAAAACCTTGAACATTCAAGGTGGTATCGACCGATATCGAGTGGCTTACTCCAATACTAACTTTGCTCTGGCAAACAGCTTATCTCAACAAGGAGACTTGACCGATCAAGATCAGCAAACCATCACTCAGTTGATTCAACAGTCTGTTAGAGAAGCTCGAATTGCTACTCAAATTAACCCCTTAAAAGCTTCTAACTGGGAAAATCTAGCCAATATTTATCGCCAGCTGGTGAATTTTGCCGAAGGTTCAGATGAGTTTGCCGTTGCTTCCTATACTCGAGCTATTCAACTTGATCCGGCTAATCCTAGACTACGCTTAGATCTAGGTGGTTTACTCTTCTCTCTTGAGAGGTTTGAGGAAGCCGAAGATAGATTTCTCGAAGCAGTTCAGCTAAAGCCTGACTATGCTAACGCTCACTACAACTTAGCTCAAAGCTACAAGAGTCAAGAAAAATATCTTCAAGCCTATCAAGCCTTGCAACAGGTCGCTGCCATCATCGAGCCTGGTAGTGAGGATGCCTCCAAGCTACAAGAGGAGATGACCGAGCTACAAGCTATGTTGCCAAAACCAGCCGCTCAGACTGAAACAGATGAGGAAGTAGAGACCAGTCAACTGGTTACCCCTTCACCTTTGCCAGTTGCTCCAGCTGATCTAGAGCTCATTGAGGTCGAAGAACCTGTTGCTCAAGAAGCCACCGACTCAGCTATAACAAACTAGGTGGACCTGAGGAGGGTCGAACTCCTTACCTCTACAATGCGAATGTAGCGCTCTACCAGTTGAGCTACAGGCCCTATCTCGCCAATTTTATCATCTCGTACTCTAGTTTTTCCAAGTTCTCTTTAGTAGCCGCACTAACAGTAATTATCTTCAGGTTACGAACTTCAAATACGTTCGTAACCTTTTTTATCTCTTTTTCACCTAATACATCAATCTTGTTTAAAACCACTATCTCCGGTTTTTCACTTAATTTCTTTGAGTGTTTTTTCAACTCTTCCCTGATATCCATATAGTCCCTCAATAAATCCGAGTCTTTCTCTAGAAGCTTTGCCCCATCCAGAACATGCACCAGTACTTGACACCTCTCTACGTGTCTTAAAAACTTTATCCCCAGGCCTTTGCCAGAGCTTGCTCCTCTAATCAAACCCGGTATGTCAGCCAAAACCAGACCCTTACCTTTCTCCACTACCATCACTCCTAAGTGTGGCTCAAGTGTTGTAAATGGATAAGAGGCTACTTTAGGTCGAGCCTTAGTTAAGACCGACAACAAAGTTGACTTACCCGCATTTGGCATTCCAATCAAACCAACATCAGCTAGTAACTTAAGCTCCAAATCAAGCTCGACCGTCTCCCCTTTAACTCCCGGTTCAGCTATTTCAGGTGTAGTTCTGTCAGGTGCTCTAAAATAGAAGTTGCCCCTACCACCTTTACCGCCTTGAGCTACTACCACTTTTTCCCCTGGTTTTATCAGGTTAAAACTGCCTCGAGGTCCATTAACTTGCGTCCCTGAAGGCACTCTCAATTCCAAGTCCTGCCCATCTTTTCCATGCTTTTTAGCCTTACCACCAGCTTGACCTCTTTCGGCCTCAAACTTCTTCTCAAACTGAAACGGCACCAAGGTATTCAAATCCTTATCAACCATTAAATAGACCGAACCACCGTGACCACCATCACCGCCATCCGGACCCCCTTTTGGAGCGTGCTTCTCTCGTCTAAACGACACCTTACCATTACCCCCGTCCCCGGCTCTTACTGCTATCTTGGCATAATCAATCATACTAAAACTTCCTTTACTTTAAGAACTGAAGCGGGTTGAGAATAGATCCACCTTGCCTAATCTCAAAATGCAAATGAATTCCAGAAGATCTACCAGTGCTTCCCATTCTGCCAATTACATCTCCTCGATTGACCGTCTGCCCGACTCCGACATTAATACTCGACAGATGAGCATATAAAGTTTGGAAACCATTACCGTGGTCAATCATCACTCGATTACCATAACCAAAACCATCCGGCCAACCAGCCACCACCACTCTACCTGAATCGGCCGCTAATATTGATGGAGAAGCCCTATTAGCAATATCGATTGCCTTATGGTACCAAACCCAGCGTTGAGTAATTCTCCCGGCTGCCGGCCAAACGAACGATCCTAGGGCCGAGACTACTCCAGCATCCGGAGTCGTTCTAGCAATATATCTCTTTGGATCCCACAGTTGTTCAGCTGGTTTAACTCCATCCGGCACCACCAAGTTCTGCCCCACCGCCAAAGCAAAAGTCTCATCATCGGCATATGAATTAAACGGCCAGTTTAGTATTTGTTGGGCATCTACATCATATTTTTTAGCAATTGAGTAAATGGTCTCCCCTCGTTTAACTTTGTGCATCATCCCGGTCACCGGCGGTACTTCAACTTTTTGACTTGGCTTAATGGCATCAATACTCGCTAGATCATTTTGCCAACGAATGGTATCAATCGAGACATCAAACTTTTTGGCAATCGAGCTAACTGTGTCACCTGGTTGAACGATATATGTCACTACTCCGTCTCGAGGCTTAACCGAGACTGCCGTAGTCGTCTCCATATAGTCTTGTCTCAATCCAAGAATAGTCCCGCCGGTTGAAGCTTCCTCTTCACTACTGACTGCTTTAGAAATCACCGGAGCCAATAGTAAACCCACCAAAAACAAACCAGTCATGCCGGTATGCAAGAATGGTCGGGTATATCTACCTCTCTTCACCACCAAACCTTCAACTACTACTCCCTTACCCGCCTCAAATCCTTCAAAAAACTGTTTCACTCTGACCGTAAAATATGATACCAAAAACTTTAGAAAATCTCTAATATCCCACCACCAAACTACTAAAGAATTACTTCTCAACCGTTTGAAAACCGATATCCTCTGCCCCTCAGCTACTTGAGGCTTTTGTTCCATATGTCAGCATCTTACTTTATCTGCCCAACTTAGTCAAAAACTCCTTATTCGACTTAGTTTTTCGCAATCTCTCAAGCATCACTTCGGTGGTCTCATTGCTATCCAAGACATCGATCATTCGACGCATAGTCACCACTTTTTCATACTCTTCTTTAGTAAATAGCAACTGCTCTTGTCTAGTCCCAGACCGTTGAATATCAATCGAGGGATAGACTCTTCTGTCAGCTAGTTTTCGAGACAAATGAAGCTCCATATTGCCGGTACCCTTAAACTCTTCATAGATCAGCTCATCCATGCGAGAGCCAGTATCAACCAGAGCTGTCCCGATCACGGTCAGTGAGCCTGTCACAGTCTTGCCATCTAGCTTGAAGGGTTCAAAGTTACGAGCTGCTCCGAAAAATCTTTTTGGCGGATACAAAGCGACCGGATCAAAACCTCCGGATAAAGTTCTCCCGGAAGTTGGAATTGCCAAGTTGTAGGCTCGAGCCAGTCTGGTAATCGAGTCCAAAAGAACCACTACGTCCTTACCTTGTTCAACCATCCGCTTGGCTCTTTCAAGGGCTAGTTCAGCTACTTTTGTCTGTTTGTCGGCTGGTTCGTCAAAGTTTGAAGCTGCTACTTCACCCTTAACGTGTTTTCTAATATCGGTCACCTCTTCAGGCCTCTCGCCTACCAAGACCGCCATCAAACTAACCTTGGGATAGTTCTCAGCTATGGCTGTAGCAATATCTTTGAGAATCGAAGTCTTGCCGGCCTTAGGCGGTGATACCACCAAGCCTCTTTGTCCTTTACCAATCGGGGCCACTAGATCAATTACTCTGGTCGATAGCTTCTTTGGATCAGTTTCCAGTTTAAGTTTTTCATTTGGAAAAATCGGCGTTAACCGATCAAACCAAGGTCTTAGTTTTCCCTCCTCAAACTTTTTCCCATTAACTTTTTCCACTTTAAGTAAACCCCAATATCTCTCGTTTTCTTTTGGTTTTCTAGCCAAACCAACCACCGTGTCACCCGGACGCAAATTAAACCTCTTAATCTGTGAACTGGAGATGTAAATGTCTTTGTTGGTTGGGTAATAGTCGTGTCTCAAAACACCATGGTTATCTTGATTAACATCCAACATTCCGGTCATCTCTTCGGTCGGCATATTGGCATCTGGAATAACTCGATTGTCAACCATGCCATTAAAATTACCTTGATTAACTGGCCTGGCCACCACTCTTCTCTGCACCATTCCACCGCGCGGCTGCATCGGTCTTACCTGTCTACCACTTGGTCGTGCTGGCTTTCGATAAGCCGGACGATTAGTCATCATCGGCTCGCTTCTCGTTGCCTGAGGATTTAAACCACCACCAATAAAATCATCTACTGAAGGGTCAACTGTTTTTGTTACTGTCATAAGGACATCCTTTCTTTATCTAATCATGAAAAATACGTACTTCTTCCGGGGAATAATTTAGTTTAACCGCCTCGTCTTATTCTGTCAAGGCTAAAGCTTCCACTATCAGTCGCTTTTCAATTCCCCCTGGTGGCGTGCAAGTTACCAAAAACAATCTTTCTCCATTTTTAATTCTCTTGAATACTCCTGTATCCGAGCCGTCGGTAATCCAGGATCTATAAACCTGATACTCAAATTTTTCTCCCTCAAACCAGATTATGACTTTATCTCCTCTAGCTAGCTCATCCAGTCGATAAAAAACCGCTCCATAATCTTGGGCCATTTCAGGTACATCAATCGAATGGGCAAACATTGTTACTCCACCATCCATACCGGGCAGATAAGTACCTTTGGCATGAGCCACTCCATTTTTCAAAGCTTGTGTATACACTTCTTGATTGTCGGTCGCCACATTAGCTACCACTGAAGTATTAACAGCGATCTTCGGTATCTGTAGAGAGTAACCAGGGTCACCCATCTCTATCTGAGCTAGCTCTTTAAAACCCACTTTTTTTTCATCACCCTTTGCACCCTCAGCCTTCACTAAAGATTTATCTAACACAAAGGGTAGCAAAATTACCGTCAAGGCCACAATAATAAATCCTGATACCACTCCCTTGCCTAACACTTTAAACATATGCCTGTCTCTGGAATAATTGATGGCGCTGGTGTGGGGATAAAATTAGTCGATTCGACATTTCCAAAATCAAAATAGTAAGTCTTTGGCTCTGTTAAACTCATACTCTTACTCATTCCGGTTGTGCTACTCCAACCGTCTTTAGTCAGTTCTTTTATCTCTATTCTTGTTCCGACAGACACTTCTTTGGTTTCCGATCTTCCAGTTTCTCCACTGGTCTCGATTCGAAACCAACTACCTTCATTTTCTTTCCAGTCAAACTGAAACTTTTCTCCTGTTGGGGCTTCATCGCTATCCCATACACCATTCTTGTTCCCGTCTCGAAATTTTCTGACCACCCATTGAGCCTTCTGGCTTGTTGGAGATGGTGACGGAGATATAGAGGGAGTTGGGCTGGGATTTGTCCCTTCTACTCCGTAAACCATAAAGAAGTCATTAAAATCCTTATCACCACTCCACTCAGGTGAATCTGCCCAGCATTGAGTTGATACAAGAGGTTGACCTCCACTTTGCGCCAAACTAACCAAATCACTGATATCTATCTTGGCATAACTCCCTGGACTAACTCCATCAGTTGGCGGTAAAGGAGCTCCACTACCACAAATATTACCCGCCGGAGCAATCCAACCTAAGGCTTTTTGCCCAGCATTATCATAAAGATCTGCACTGACTGTCTGACCAGCTGTGACGGTAATGTTAGTAACTGTTTTTTTTAAACCACCAGCTGGATAAATTGTTTGAGTTTTCCCACCACCCGATAGAATCACTTTCGAGCCTCTACCTAAAGCTCGAGTAAACATAACTACCTTGCCAGCTTGAGGAAAGGTAATTGATGTTGGATTTCCATTATACGAGCCATCCCAGGCTTGAACACCAGAAAGGTTCTTGATTAACATCGTGATTGCCACCGCCACTGAAAATAAACAAACAAATTTTATAATACTTGAAACCTTCATCTTGCTCCTTTTCTCAATTTCATGCTCTTAACTCAAGAGGAAAGTGATAGGCCTGCCCAACTTATCACTCTCCACCTCAGTCGTCAAAAATAGCTATCTTGACAAAATCTTAATTCAATGTAAATTGTTTATAAAGGACATTACTATTCGAGTACCCCACTGCGATAGTAATGTTCTTTTTTATTCTGTTAACAGTCTAAATTTAGCAAAAAACCACTCAATTGTCAACCCTATAACTTTTTCCTCTCCGTTTATTCCATTGCCCCATAACTATATTTATCATTAACACTCCTCAAGAAAAACAAGCTCAATCCCCTAACTAAAATATTATGTGGATAACTTTCTCACCGCTTCTAAAACTGTTCTTACCTGCTCCGGCCCAATTACTTGGCTATAACCCATCTTCTTGGCTTCTTTAACTCTCTTTTCAAGATGACTAACTCTTCTTACCTCTCCTAAGAGCCCTACCTCACCTATCACCACCGCCTTTGAGTTAACCGCTTTATTCTTAAAACTCGAGGCCATGGCCAAACAAACCGCTAGATCAACCGCCGGCTCGTTAAGTTTTAAGCCTCCGGCTACATTGACATAAACATCCATCTCTCCTAGAGGTATTCGACATTTTTTCGACAACACCGCTGTCAATAACTGCAATCGCTTCTGATCCACCCCTGTGCCTACTCGCCTTGGAATGGCTAGTTGAGAAGGATTAACCAAAGCTTGGATCTCAACCAATACCGGTCTCGTCCCCTCCATAGTAGCCACGATCACGCTTCCTGGCACATCTTTTTGTCTTTCTTCCAAAAATACATCCGATGGATTGGCAATCTCAATTAAACCTTTATCACTCATCAAAAAGACTCCAACTTCATCCACGCTCCCAAATCGATTCTTTTGGGCTCTAAGGATCCTAAAAGTATGCTTTTTGTCCCCTTCAAGGTACAAAACTGTATCTACTAAGTGTTCCAGCACTTTAGGTCCGGCTATCGATCCTTGCTTGGTAACATGACCAACCAAAAATACCGGTATATTAAGCTCTTTAGCCATCTTGAGTAACCTATGTGAACACTCTCTCACTTGCCCAACACTTCCTGCCATACCAGTCAAATCACTGGTATTCATTGTCTGAACCGAGTCCACAATCACCAAACCAGGTTTATTTGCCATTGCTTCTACGCTAGCCACTACCTCGTCCACATCAGTTTCTGAAAGGAAACTCAAAGAGTTTCCTTTAGGTTCCGCAACTCCCCGTGCAAGTTCGGAACCTTCTCGTTTCGTTGCCAGTCTCTCTATCCTAATCTTAATCTGCTCCGGACTTTCCTCCCCGCAGACATAAAGCGTAGCTTTATCAAGGTCCGTTCTTGAAGCTTTAGCTTTAAGGCCGGACCTTTTTGATATAGCCATCGCTAGTTGCGTCAGCAATGTACTTTTCCCTATCCCCGGCTCTCCAGCCAACAAAACCACACTGCCTGGCACCATTCCACTACCCAAAACTCGATCAAGCTCTCCTATGCCTGTCTTAACTCTATCTACATCTTGGCTTTTAACTTGAGAAAGCTTAATCGGCCCTGCCCCGCGAAGTCTTGACGAAGTGGGGTCTCTTCTCTTCTTAACCCCAACTACCGTTTCTACTAAACTATTCCACTCTTTACACTCTTCGCACTGCCCAGCCCACTTTAAACTCTCAAACCCACATTTTTGACAAATAAAACGCGTAACTTGCTTAGCCATGAAGTCAGTATATCACGCACTCCGAGTATTCTTTATCAACTCATTTACCAACTGTATATTTTCAAGCATTTGTTGAGATTCCATTCTCCCCGCGTTCCACACTCTGACCGATTCAAAATGAGAAACACCGTCTGCTATGCCATCAGCTATATCTACCTGTAAACCAACAAACGTCAAGGCATCTTCCCTTGAAACACTTCCACTCTCAACTACTCTTGATAGCCAATCAGCACTAACTATAAAGGCATCTCCATAACCATCACTCTCAAGTGCTTGAAGTTCTTCCTCTGTAATTCCTCCACCAACTGTAATAACTATTCTTCGAGCGCCATGATGATGTTCTTCTTCTGATCTTCCAATGTGAGCTTCAACATTACTATTACCAACCTCTACAGGTTCATCCGCATGAGGAATATGTCCCAAGTAGTCAATTTCTAAATCAGTGCACATTTTTTTTGTCACCGCAGCAATCTGATCAGCGGGGACTTCCTGAGCCGCCGCTGCACCACAACCAACATGGCTGGTTGCCAATAATGGCATTCCCATACCAACTGCTATTTCATTTAAAGCAGAAAAAGCAAAAGGTCTGACTTTTTCTACAACTTCTCTTTTTTCATCAGGGTAAACTTTTTGATTTCCCTCTCCCAACTTAGTAATACCTGTTCCTGCCATTCCAAAAGCAACCACATTTTCCCCATAATCTATATCTTCGTCGATACAAGCTACCAAGCTTACCATTTTTGGATATTCACGCCTCTCCGGTGAAGGTACCTCATTGTTTTCAGCTACCATATTTCCTCCTTTAGTCACTACTAACTGATTCTTGGTATTCTCGTAACTCTTTTTCAACTTTTTCCCAGTTGCCTTTTTCTTCCCTAATCGCTTTAAATACCAATTTGTAATCAATTAATATAGTATCATCTCTGACTATCATTTTAGTATTATCCATACTTTTCTCCTTTTTATTTATTTATACCCCACTGGCTTTTTAATCAAGGCCAAAGATAGACTCATTCGCCTATGCTCCAGATCAACCTGTTCCACAAAACACTCGATCTTCTGGCCTGCCTTAAATTCTTTGTCGGTCGGGATCTTTGAAATATGTATTAAACCATCTACTCCGGGAGCCAAGTTCACAAAAGCTCCAAAAGCGGCCAACTTGGTTATCTCACCCTTTACCTTGCTCCCCTCAGGATACTCTTTAGCCATCTTTGTCCAGGGATCATCCAGCAACTGCTTGACTGATAGATTAAGCCTCGAACTTTTTTCATCCACTCCAATTACCTTCACTTTTATCTTGTCCCCTGTCTTAAAATACTCTCCTGGATTATCAACCTTTTCCCAGGAAATTTCCGAAATATGTACCAAACCCTCTAAGAACAAACCTTCATCTTTCTTGCTCTTTGCAGATTTAGGCTTAACATTGGCTCGAATAAATACCCCAAAAGGCATTATTCCAGACACCATTCCTTCAAGCTCATCACCCACCTTAACTTGCTTTAAAGCCTCAGATTGTTGCGCTAAAGATTCTTGTTCACTCACTGCTTTCTCTGAAAAAATCAATCTATTCTTCTCTCGATCTACTTCAATCACCTTAACCGAAAAATCTCTATTCTGAAGATCATTCAATCTCCCTAGATATTCTCGGCCAAATTGACTGCTGGGCACAAAGCCTCTCACCCCTTGGATCTTAACAATTATCCCACCTTTGTTTACCTCTAAACCTCGAACGTCAATTGACTTACCGGTTTTCAATAACTCATCAAAAATCTCCCAACGCTTGTTCATGGCTGTTTGACGTAAAGATAACAATATCTGTCCTCTGTCATTTTCCGGTGAGCCCACAAAGGCTTCAACCGTATCACCAATCTTAAGATCCTGCATCATTTCCCTAGCAATCTCATACTCCTTATCTATCACTACCCCCTCTGTCTTAGCACCAATATCAATCAATATCATCTTCTTGGTTACATCTGTTATCAATCCTTCAACTTTTTGACCCTTCTTAAGACCCTTCAATTCATATCCAGTTACCTTCAACAACTCCTCCATCGTCTGAGGCTTGCCCCGCGTAGCTTTAGCCAAGTGGGGTTTTTTGTTGGATACTTTCTTAGCTACTTTAACCACTACCTTCTTACCCTTTGTTTTACTGGGTTTCTTCAATTCTTTATCCCGAGTTTTATCGAGGGATTTTTTTGCCTTTGCAACCATTTCATAATTCTCCTTTCGTTTAAGAATAGACAGATTGTATCATAAAACCAAAAAAAAATCCGGCCTTGAGGTATTTTCACTTAAGCTTGCGCCGAAGCTATCGTACCCGCTACTGCCTTTTACGACTCTGTTCGGTATGGGAAGAGGTAGTGCAACAGTGCTCCAAAGACCGGAAAATGTATTCTAACACTTTATCCCGCTAATGCAAAGCATTTTGCGGGATTAACTCCTTGAATGTGAAGAGAAAAATTTGACGATCCTATAGCCAAGTTAAGGTCTATTTTCAATCAACCGATTAGTACGGCTAGGCTTAAAGCATTACTGCTCTTACACCGACCGCCTATCACCTGGTAGTCTCCCAGGGGTTTGATGGGGATTCCTAATCTTGGGATGGGCTTCCCGCTTAGATGCTTTCAGCGGTTATCCCGAACCAGTGTAGCTACTCTGCGATGCAACTGATGTTACAACAGACACACTAGGGACTGACTCATCGAGGTCCTCTCGTACTGTCGACAAATTCCCTCAAGAATCCAACGTTGACTGCGGATAGAGACCGAACTGTCTTGCGACGTTCTGAACCCAGCTCACGTAGGGTTTTAATGGGCGAACAGACCAACCCTTGGAAGCTTCTTCACCTCCAGGATACCCTGAGCCGACATCGCTCTTACCTAAATATTTCTATTTAGCCTGACTATACCATCATCCTAAAGTCAAATTAGGACGCTAACGTCTGATAAGTGTTATAAATTTTTAGATTCTTCTAAAAAACAACCTATCTCAGTCCAACAAAGTGTTGGACATCAGTCGATACGGGGTTATATCGGAAACTTATATTGCATTTCAGGAATTACATACGGTTGAATAATCTTTTTCAACTTTTTTGTATCAATAACCGAAAATCTTAATCTCAGATAAATTTTATCTTTATCAAGATTTGGTTTAATTCCAAATTGCTTTTGCAATACTAATTTTAAGTAATTTTGATCACTTAAACTAAATTGTTGAGTATTTAAATAACAGCTATTTCTTGATTTTGAACCGTCATCCATAAACCATACTGCTAAAGAAAAAGAATTTAATTGTAAATCTCTAGGAATTACTTTTTTCTTATCCTTATAATATCGCCTATAAAATCGAGTTAATTGAGGCAGACTTCTGGTAAAAAACCGATAGCCCACTCTCCCACCATTACCTTTATAAGATTTTGGTGGAGTCAAAACATAATCTTTCAGTAGTTGATATTTAAAATCAACATACTTTTTTTGATTAATGCTATGCGTTATCTGAAGATGTGCATTTGATTTACACCTCATGTATCCATCTCCAAGTAAACACCCTTCAATTAATGACTTTTGTTTTTCCGATAAACTTCCCACGGAATTGCCGTTTTGCATCTGGTTCATTATAGCAAGGACGGTTTCTCCGTTATGAGTTAGTTTTTTGACACTTTTATTGTGTGTCACAGCATCTCGACATTACTGTCGAGAGTCCCCGATGTTGAGGTAGCGAACCGCACCGTCGCTATGGACGCTTGGGTGCGACTACTCTGTTATCCCCGGGGTAGCTTTTATCCGATAGGCCCGATGCATTCCACAATGCATTCGAGGATCACTAAGGCCAGCTTTCGCTTCTGCTTCACTTGTAAGTGTCACAGTCAAGCACCCTTATGCCTTTGCACGTCCAGTACGATTTCTATCCGTACTAAGGGTACCATTGCGCGTTTGCGGTACTTTTTAGCAAACCACCTCCCCAGCGAAACTACCTCCCAATCACTGTCCCAGATATCGTTTCCAGATATCTTTAGTTAGAGTTACTTCATGTAACGAGCAGTATTCCACTAACGGTCCGACTTACGTCGGACCTCCTGCCTATCCTCGACGATTACAAAAAATAAATCAATGATAAGTTGTAGTAAAGCTCCACGGGGTCTTTTTGTCCTGCAGTCAACAGGCCGCATCTTCACAGCCATTTCAATTTCGCCGGATCAATGGTCAAGACAGTTATCAAGTCGTTACACCTTT
>Ga0233437_1000754_pt1 | contig 68561 bp, 55 predicted proteins | sample SI_122_August201_FD_182714 | JGI IMG/M metagenome (GOLD analysis project Ga0233437, IMG submission 182714) | Seawater microbial communities from Saanich Inlet, British Columbia, Canada - SI_122_August2016_200_MG | ecosystem: Environmental > Aquatic > Marine > Inlet | place: Canada: British...
CTTCTCGTTTCTCTTTTCGCCGATATCGATAGCGGCAAAAAAGCGACCCCGGTTGTTGCAATCAGAATTTGTAAAATTTGCGGGCAGGCTCCGCTAGAGTCATTTGCGTGCAAAATTCAGGTAGTAAAAAAATGATCGGTTGCCGGCATCCTATCCGACGGTACCTCCCTTTTTCAGCTCTGAAATCTGTTCCTGTGAATAACCGAGCTTTTCCAGGATAGATTCTGTATGTTCTCCCAGCTCCGGAGCCTTGCTCTCAATACATGCAGGGGTTTCAGACAGTTTGATGGGATTGTTGAGCACTTTCATTTTTCCGTAAACCGGATGATCCCATTCAACGAAAAAATCGTTGGCAATGGCCTGTTCATCTTTTGTAACTTCCAACGGTGTCCGGACCGGAGACCATATCAGTTTGTTTTTACTAAGTATTTCAATCAACTCCTCATAAGTTTTTGTTAAGAAAATATCTTCGATAATTTTTACAAGTGATTCGGCATTATCATTACGTTCATCGAATGTGGCATATTTTGGATCATTTTCAAGCTCCGGACGTTCGATGGCTTTGCAGAAAGTCGGCCAGTAATGTTGTGCATTTGTCATGCCGAGCATGATCCAGCGGTTGTCTTTTGTGGGGTAAATATTTCGGATCGGATTGGACATGGTTTTTCGCTGTGGGCGCATGGCATCCTTTCCGGTGATGAGACAGCCGGTGATATCGAAACCGAGTACCCATGTGGCGGTGTTGTAGAGGGATATTTCCACCTTTTGCGCAATCCCGGTCCGTTCGCGGATAAAAAGCGCGCTCATCATGCCGGCAAGTAGGCTCAATGAGGTGATGCTGTCCCCGTAGGCTGAGCGTGAAATGTTGGGTGCGGTACCAAAATCATGCATCAGATCCATCACCCCGCTTCGCGCCCAGAATGCCACTGAATCATAGCCGCCGGAGTTTTTTTCCGGGCCCTGGGAACCGTATCCGGTCAGGTTTGCATAGATGATTTTCGGGTTCTTTTTGGAAATCGTCTCATAGGACAGATTGAACTTTTCCATTTCGTAAGGCCGGAGATTGTTGAGAAAGACATCCGATTCTGCGCATAAATTATGCAGGATGGTCTGGCCTTCGGAAGATTTCAGATTGATGCAGATGCTTTTTTTGTTTCGATCCAGATGCTCCCAAAGGTAGTTTATTTCGCTGTGTTGCGTCCAGGCACTCAAACGGTTGCTCATAACCCGCGCCATGTCTCCCCGGCCGAGCGGTTCCACATGAATGACCTCAGCCCCCCAGCTTCCCATGAGCATGCCTGCAAGCGGCATGGCGGCTGCACCGCCGACCTCAACAATTTTAATCCCTTCCAAACCTTTCTGCATACATACCTCCCCTATCCAATTACAGTAACTTAGAAATGTTGTGTCATAGAACTGAAAATATATCCCGATGCAGGTCTTCGGCCTATCCCCTGCCGGCAGCTTCCACTGCGGCAGCCTTTTCAGTATCGCGTTTTTCGATGGCCTCTGCCCGTGCCAGTAAATAATGGACATGTTTCATATTGGCAACATCATACATCTTGCCGTCTACGGACACCGATCCTTCCCCTCTGGCATAGGCCTCGTCTAAGGCGGACTTAACCTTTCTTGCAAGGGCCACTTCCGATTCGGGTGGTGAAAAACCCTGGTTGGCCGGTTTTACCCAACCCGGGTGAATGGCACTGGTTCCCATGAATCCCATCCAGAATGCATGGCGGCATGCTTTCAGCATGGCCTCCGGGTCCATGGAGAGTCTTGTAAAGTCCACATTGCTTTGTGCGCCGATGCCGTGGGGTTGAACTTTGGCTGCACAGGCAGCATACAGGACTCTGTTTTCTGCGTAAAAATATTGGTCGAAATTCAATTCTTTAAATCTCGTAAATCCCAGATCAACGGATAAATCGGCCTGCCCGCTGGTGATCGAAACAATACGGGGGCTTGCGCCGGCAACATGATCAATATTGATAATGCCCTTTGCGGTTTCAAAAATCAGGTCAAATTGAATACTGCCATTAGACAGCCCCCGTTCTTTCTCAAGCCGGGTAACGAGGTTGTCAAGCCTCACGACCTCTTCTGCCGTCTCACATTTTGGAATCATTAAGCTGTTTAGACCGGGCATTACAACCGCGTCAAGGTCTGCTTCTTCGTAATCGCGATTGATCCGGACCTGGACTTCAGCGCCTCCCTTCTGTACCACCGGGAGGACATCATTGACCATTTTCCGAGCGGATGCTTTGTCAGAGGGTGCAACGGAGTCTTCAAGATCGAGGATGATGCAGTCCGCACCCCGGGTCCAGGCCTTTGCAATAAATTTTTCTCGATTAACGGGAACATAGAGCTTGGAACGGCGAACGATCATACGCATTGTTTTGGTGTTTTCCGGCATGTTTTGCTCCTATACCTTGTCTCTTGACGTTTTCTGTTGTTATGGCCGGCGGAAAATATGATGGCGATGGGTAACGTTTGGTCGGGTCCGAAATAGAAATCATTCTCTTTCGTGTACCCAGACGCTCCCCTTTTTCCTCCTGGCTGTTTTGAGCCGTACGATGTATTTATACAAATCGCCCCGATAGGATGTCTGAACCAGTTCAACCGGTTTTCGCCTTTTCGTGTACATAATCCTTTCCACAAAAAGAATGGGAGATCCGGGGGGGACATCCAACATCTTTGCAAGGTCCTGATCTGCAAAAGAGGCTTCGATGGTTTGAAACGCTTCGGTGAAAAGGATGCCAAGATCCTGCTCCATGATTTGAAGCAGAGGTTTTTTCATTAAGTCTTTTTTTGTGAATTTTTCTCCGATTTCAAGGGGCAGATAGTTCACGGTATGGGCAAATGATTTATTGTCTATAAAGCGCACCCGTTTAATCTGGATGATCTCTTTTTCCTTGGGGGGCAGTTCTAATTTTTCCCGGATCGGTTTTGATAGCGTTTTACGCTTGATTTCAACACTCTTCGTTCTGGAGCGCGTGATCTGGTAGAACAGATCGTCCATAAAACCGCTGAACTCCAGGCTGTAGCTGTCGAGCAGCTTTGCATTGTCCGTCACATAGGTGCCGTCGCCCCTTCTGCTGATCAGAAAACCCTCCTGGATGAGTTGTGAAAGCGCCTGGCGAACCGTCAATCGGCTCACGTGAAAGGATGATGCCAGTTCATTTTCTGATGGAATTTTTTCACCCATTCCGATTTCATTATTGATGATCCATTTTTTGATAACCTGCTTAATCTGGTAGTACCGGGGCAGTAGGTCGGTGACCATGGCATTTATCCTTCATGTTGTAATCCGCCGGCGGCGGACAAAGGTTTAATCCCCCACAGACGGACAGGTTCCACGCTTCCCGGTGCGTGGTGGTCATTTTTGATTGATACCCACGCCTGTTAGAGCGGAAAGCCCGTCACCGGTGCTGCGGGGTGGTTCCTCTGGCGGACGATGTTGACAGCAGAAAAGTTGTAAATATATATATACTTATATACCTATCAGCTTGTCAAGTATGGATCGCCTGTGTTAGGGGGATTTATTGGACATCAAAATGATATCCATTTTCAATACGGGAGGTAAGATGAAACGACTTGCAATCATAGACGATTATGAGGAACTGGCCTTAAAGATGGGGAATTGGGAAAGCCTTTCCCCCGAGATTCAGACCGATGTGTTCAACGATCATATCGTGGGCGAGGAGGCACTCGTAGAACGGCTCCTTTCCTATGACATCCTGATGATCATGCGGGAGCGCACCCCTTTTCCCCGCAGCATCATTGAAAAATTGCCCAACCTGAAATTGCTGGTCACCAGCGGGCCCCGTAACAATTCAGTGGATCTTGCAGCCTGTTCGGATCGGGGGATCGTTGTCAGCGGCACCGGGTCAAGAAAAAGTCCGCCCACTGAACAGACCTGGGCGTTGATCCTGGCGTTGCTCAAGAAAATTATACAAGCCGACCAAAGGACCCGCAGCGGAAAATGGGGCGGTGACGCAACTGTTGAGCTTGCCGACAAAACCCTTGGTGTTCTGGGCCTGGGGCGGCTTGGAGGGGCTGTTTCCCGGGTGGCACAGGCCTTTGGGATGAAGGTTATTGCGTGGAGTCAAAATCTTACCGCCCAGCGTGCCGAAGAACTGGGTGTCTTAAAGGTGGATAAGGACGAATTGTTTAAAACTGCCGATATTGTCACCGTTCACCTGGTGCTGAGCGATAGAACCCGCGGAATCGTGAGCGCAAAGGAGATCGGATTGATGAAACCGACCGCCTATATTATCAATACGGCACGCGGACCCATCATCGAGGAAGCAGCGCTTATCGATGCGCTTAAAAACCGGCGGATTGCCGGTGCCGGAATCGATGTGTTCGATGTCGAACCGCTTCCGCCGGATCATCCGATGCTGAAACTGGACAATACAGTTCTTTCCCCGCATCTGGGATACGTTTCAGAGGAGAATTTCAAGACCTATTTCACCCAGGCGGTGGAAGACATCGCTGCATGGTCGGACGGCCAAGCGATACGGGTTCTGGAATCTCCCAAATAATAAGGAGAGGAAATGATTAAAGAGAATCGTCGCATTTTGAAAGAGAACTTAACCCGCGGCCCCATCGTGATGGCGCCGGGGGCCTATGATGCCATCACGGCCCGACTGGTTCAAAAGGCCGGGTTTCCGGCAGCCTATATGACCGGATCGGGGGTATCCATGAGTCTTTTGGGAATTCCGGATTTAGGCATTGTTTCGTATGCGGAGGTACTGGATCGTGTCGAGCAGATTGCCGGATCCGTCGATTTGCCTCTGATTGTCGACGGGGATACCGGCTACGGCGGGGTGCTTGCCGTTAACCGGACGGTAAAAGGATTTGAATCCCGGGGGGCAAGTGCGGTTCAAATCGAAGATCAGCTGGATCCGAAGCGGTGCGGGCACGAATTCGGCCGCAGGCTTGTTTCCGCCCAGGAGATGGTCGATAAGATCAAAGCGGCATTGGATGCCAGAGACGATCCGAACTTTTTGATTATTGCACGCACAGACGCCCGTACGGTGGAGGGGATCGACAGCGCCATCGATCGCGGGCATCAATATCAGGAAGCCGGAGCGGATGTGATCTTTGTCGAATCTCCCGAAAGCCCAGAGGAATTACAGCGGGTCGCATCGAGTTTTTCAGTACCGACGCTGGTCAATATGGTGGAGGGGGGGCGCACGCCGTTGTTTCCGGCCCAAGCATTGGAAAAATTGGGTTTTCGTCTGGCCATCTATCCCAACTCCCTGACCCGCCTTTTTGCTCATTTCGGGGAACTGATGCTCAAAGAACTGAAGGCAAGCGGATCCACAGACGCATTCCAGGACCGGATGCTCAACCATGACCAATTGTGGGAGCTTTTCGATGTGAGAAAATGGGAGCAACTGGAAAAACGGTACACCACATCGCTGCCGTCGCAGTAGAATGCCCCCGCCAGAGATCAGTAGTCTTTAGGGGGTGTCACGGTTATATGAAAAGATGGATCTCGGCCCGGAAAGAACCGGAATAGGGGAGGATTGATGAAACTCAAAGACATCGCCCGGGTGATCCGTAGTAAAAATGCGGGTCCGTTTGTGTTGACACTCGATATACTGATGCCCTCGATTGAGGCATTTAATACCGTAAAGGCATCGGGTGCCCTGAATGTCGACCTGATCTCACGGCTGTACCATGTGCCCCGGGAAAAGATACGGATCATCCACTACGTGCCGGGGCTTGCCATAAAAATCACGATGCCGAGAAGGGTACCGTCGGGGGATGTTGCAGACACGGATGTATATGGCGCCCAGCAGCATATTCCGTTGATGGGCATCGAAGTTTCTTAAACAGCCATAGACAGACCCGATACAAGGAAACCAAATCATGGATGTGTTGCGATGTTATGCTGCCTCCGGTCAGCTCGGTTACGGAGTCCCGAAAGATAATTTCAAAAGGGGGATGGCCCGGCACCCTCACTATATCGGCGCTGATATGGGAAGCACGGACGTGGGTCCTGTCTATCTGGGATCAGGCAAAATGGGTCCCGGAAGGTTGTCGGCAAAACGTGATCTCGATCTGTTGCTGTGCGCCGCGCGTGATCTGAAAATTCCGCTGATCATCGGATCCGCAGGGACCGCAGGCGGAAAACCCCACCTTGAAGAGACCGTCCGGATGGTTCAGGAAGTCGCAAAAGAGCGGCATCTTCACTTCCGGATGGCCGTGATTCACGCAGAAATCGATAAGGGGTGGGTGGTTGAACAGGTGCAGAAGGGCACTGTATCGCCCTGCGGTCCTGTGCCCGAGCTTACCGCAGATGAAGTGGCTCGGAGTACACGGATCGTCGGCCAGATGGGTGTCGAACCGTTTCGAGCTGCCATGGAAGCCGGTGCGGAAGTCATCGTGGCGGGCCGGGCCTGTGATACCAGCATTTTTGCAGCCATCCCGATCATGAAAGGATACGATACCGGCCTTGTCATGCATATGTCAAAGATTATCGAATGTTCTTCGATCTGTGCGGACCCGGGCGGTCGAGATCCCATGATGGCGTATCTGTATCCGGACGCTTTTATTCTGGAGTCTCAGCATCCGGAAAGGCGGTGCACGGCACTTTCGGTGGCAGCCCACAGCCTGTATGAACAGGCCGACCCGTATCGTTTTTACGAACCGGGGGGAATGCTGGATCTTACCGATGCCCGGTATACGGAAATCGATGGGCGGCGGGCAAAAATATGGGGGGCAAAATGGATGCCCGCACAAAAATATACCATAAAGCTTGAAGGTGCCGCATGGGTCGGTGTTCGATGTATATCCATCGGCGGAATTGTAGATCCGGTCATGCTGTCTCAGATGGATTACATAACCGAGCAGATGACGGATCTTGCAAAGGAACTTCTTAAAGATGAGATTCCGCCGGATACGTATCGTCTGGATTTCCGCGTTTACGGGAAAAATGGTGTGCTGGGTCCGCTGCATCCCAAAGGGCAGGGGGATCCCCAGGAGGCCTTTCTCATGATCGATGTGGTTGCCGAAACCGGGGAATTAGCCCAGACCATCTGCGGGGTGACCCGACAGCATCTTCTCCATTTCGGCTACCCCGGACGGCTTTCCACCAGCGGCAACCTCGCGTTTCCCTTTACGCCCCAGGAGATTCTTGTCGGTGATACATATCGTTTCAATGTTTATCACCTGGCGGAGGTGGAAGACCCGCTTTCGCTATTTCCCATCACCATTGTGGATCTATGACTATTTGAACTCCAATTGAATTGGACAGTGATCCGATCCCAGGATATCTTTGAGTATTTCGGCTCCTAAGACCCTGGCGTCGCTGTCCGGGTCGACGCAAAAATAATCGATACGCCAACCGATGTTTCTGGCCCTGGCATTGAAGCGGTAACTCCACCATGTGTAATTTTCGGGCCCCGGGTCGAATTTTCTAAAGGTATCGACAAAACCGGCTTGGGTGAAACTGTCCATCCATGCGCGCTCTTCTGGGGTAAAGCCGGGATTTTTTTTGTTGGATTCGGGGTTTTTTAAATCGATGGCCTTGTGTGCGACATTAAAATCTCCACAGAGTACGGCTGATTTCTTCTTTGCGAGCGAAACAACAAAACCGTGCAGAGCCCTGTTGAACTCAAGCTTGTAGCGAAGCCGTTTAAGTCCATGCTGGGCATTGGGGAAATAGGCGTTTATCAGGTAGAAATTTTCAAATTCAAGCGAGAGAACCCGTCCCTCGCTGTCGAACCGTTCATCGCCAAGCCCGTAGATGACCTCAATGGGGTCTGTCCTGGTGTATACGGCAACGCCCGAATATCCTTTGCGAACCGAACTATGCCAGTAGGAGGTGTAGCCGTCTATTTCAAGCAGGTCATTTGACAACTGGTCCGGCTGAGCCTTGGTTTCCTGAACTGCAAAAATATCCGGTGACAACTCCCTGACAATATCGACAAATCCCTTTTTTCCCACTGCCCGAATCCCGTTGACATTCCAGGAGATCATTGTCTTTGCGCCCCGGCTCAGACCCTGGGCCTTGTCGGGTTTTATTTTCCGGGGGATCACGCCGGTTTTCGGGCAGGAGGACTCGATAACGCACCGGTCGCAATGGGGAGATACAGGCCTGCAGGTACCCTGGCCGAAAGCAACCAGAATGGAGTTGATTTCCATCCAGTGTTTTCCAGGGAGCTTTTCTCTCAGAGCCATTTCGGTTTCTAGGGGGGTTCTGGTTTTGACATAACCCCAGATATTCATGATTCGGTGAACGTGGGTATCTACGCATATGGCAGGTTTGCCGAAGGCCACACTCCGAACCAGGTTGGCGGTCTTACGGCCGACCCCCGGGAGTTTGACCAGGGAGTCGATGTCATCGGGGATCTCGCCTGAAAATTCTTCAAGGGCTTTCGGGAGTTTAGCCAGATAGCCCGCTTTGCTCTTGTAAAATCCAACCGGGTAGATCCGTTTGAGGATTTCCTCCTCGGAAAGTTTCTGAAGAGAGGCCAGGTCCGGGGCCTTCTTGAAGAGTCTCGCCGAGGCCTTTGCCGTGGTTTCATCCTTGGTTCTGGCAGACAATATGGTTGCCACAAGAACCTTGAACGGGTCCTTTGTCTGCTGGGATATCAGATCGATCACCGGTACATTGTAATTCTCGACTTCCTTTTTAATTATCGCAACAAGACTGGATATTTCCATATTCAGATCCTATCTCAACTTTCGGGTTTCGGCCGATAATAGGGAAATTATTCATTTCCCGACAATATGGATCCCGGAGGTTGAGATCCTAAGTGAATCGAAAAAGAACATTTTCAAAATTCTTTACTTTTCCCTCGTGTAACTCGATCCCTTCGTCTTTGAGCATTTTGATTTTTTTCTCTATTGCGGTTCCCGACCTCTTTCCTTGAAATCCACCAATCCGACCGGATGTGGCGACAACCCGGTGTCAGGGGACCTCTGGCGCATATGGGTTTTTTCGCATGGCCTGCCCGACCCCCCGATAGGCTCTGGTTCCCAGGGCGTGGGCAATTTCCTTATAGGTCGTAACGCGCCCTTCTGGCACCTTCCGTAAAAGGTCGTACGCTTTGTCGGCAAAGGTCTTCATTTTTTGCTCCTTCAAATATCCAGTATCGATTCCCATGGAAGCAATGATATTGCATAATGCCCCGATTGTTACTAACAAAACTTATGCAGCGTTAGGGGATACATCTTCTCTTCAGCAATCGCCCCGGGAATCAGCCTTTTGGGCAGGCCTTTATGCACATGCTGCAGGTAAGGCCGGTTTGACGATAGGTGCGGCAGGCAAATTTGTTTATGGCATAAAACGCATCATCCTCCGGCGGCTGAAGTGCCTGGGCCGGGCAGGTATCAATACAGGCCTGGCAGTCATCGCAAAAGTTTTCTTTCGGTACGGGTGTCGATTCCATCGGGGCATCGGTCAATATGGCCGCCAACCTTACCCGGGGGCCGAATTTTTCCGTGATGAGAAGGCCGTTTCGTCCGATGGTTCCGAGACCGGATGTAACGGCGGCGTGTTTGTAGGGAAAAACAGCGACCAGTGTTCGCTGATCCGTGGGACAACCTGCCGAGGGCAGGGGCAGGGAACGGTATCCTGCTTTGTGAAAGAGATCGGATAGGTCATAAGTGGCCTTATTGAGTCGGCCGCTCAAATAGTTGTAATGCGGTTTTAACAGTTCCCCCGGATCTGCTTCGCCTACCTCCTTTGACGGCCTCAGCAAGGAGACGATTTCTCTGTAGATCTCTTTGCCGAGCACCAAAGCCGATGTGGCGGTGGGCATCAGCGCCTGGGCGCAGTCTTTCAGCTCAATGGGAGAAGAATTATCTATGGGTGCAACACCTAAAAGGTCAAGGTCAAGCCTTTCTTTCATCTGTCCAATGAACTTATGGTCGTAATCCGGCATAGCGGAGTTTCTCCTTTATTGATTATTTGAGGCGATATGTTAAAAAAGAAAAATAATATTGTCAAATTGCGGTGAGCGGAATGATCCAGTGTTCACCGGAGGGTAGGGAAGATGCACGGTCATCCAGCTGTAATTTTCGACATGGATGGTGTTCTCGTCGATACCGAGCCGATATATGTCGATATTTGCCGGAGTTTATTTGAAAAGCTCGATGTCGAGGTCTCCACGGAACGACTCCTGTCATATGTGGGAATTCCAGCACTCAGGATGTGGTCGGAAATACGCGATGATTACGATTTGGAATATTCAGTCGATGAAATGGTCCGGCGTGAGAAAATGGAACAGCATAAACGGTTTATCGGCATGAACAGGATTCCCATGGTATCCGGTGTTGCCGCTTTTGTCGAAAAACTGCATCGATCAGAAATAGCCATGGGTGTTGCATCTTCTTCTTCAAGAGATATCATCCGCATTATCCTGACGAAAACAGGTCTGCGCCCCTATTTTGAAGCAATTGTTTCCGGTGAAGACGTTGATCAGGGCAAACCCGCCCCTGATATATTCTTAAAAGCCTGTGCCCGTCTGAACCGAAGACCGGCTGACTGTATCGTTATCGAGGATTCTCCACACGGAATCAAGGGGGCGAAACGGGCCGGCATGAAAACGGTGGGATTTGCCAACCCCAACTCAGGCTGTCATGATCTATCCCGGGCGGACCTGGTAATCGATCGTTTCTCTCCAGAAAACGTTCAAAAGATATTTAAATTTCTGGAATAAATTTTAAAACGCTGCTACTTGCAAAGCTGAAAATGTCCAGATACACGTGGCAGTCGGAAAAACAGTATCAGACCAACTATCAGCCCTTTCGGGGTCAACTATATTATGATAACTTGATCAATGTATGTAACATTGGAACTGCACCGCGTAGCGAAGCGGTTTATTCAGAATCCTGCTCTAAAGGATTATATCTAATAATTTTTACTCTCTGTGTTCTCAGCGATCTCTGTGAGAGACAGAAAATACAACATTATGGACCCTTTTAGGGGCATCACTAAACCCCCCTTTTTTAGGGGTGGTTGTTAACTCACGCATCAAAAGGACAGCGCCGATGGATTTTGCGGACAAATATGCCGAGATGGCGACTTCGGCGCGGTTTGAAGACTTGCCCGCGCATGCGGTTGAGATGACCAAACGCTTCCTCCTCGATGCCGTGGGAGTTTCTGTTGCAGGCAGGGGCGAGGTTGAGGCAAGAAGTGCCGTGCAACTTGTCCGTTCCTGGGGCGGGATACCGGAGAGCAGCCTTTTTAGCAGCGGTGAGAGGTTGCCGGCACCCAATGCCGTCTTTGCAAACAGTGTGATGATTCATGCCCTGGATTTTGACGACACCCATGATGGGGCTGTTGTTCATGCCTATGTCACCAATCTGCCCGCAGCCTTTGCCATTGCAGAGCAGGTGGGTGCCGTTTCCGGAAAGGATTTCATTCTGGCCTTGAACCTGGGACTGGATCTTACCTGCCGACTGGGCCTTGCGGTGGGTTCGGCGCCCGGTTTCGGCGCAAAACCGGTACATTTTATCAGATCGGCTGTCTGCGGTGGTTTCGGCGCGTCTGTGGTTGCCGGGAAACTGATGGGGTTTTCTCAAAAACAGATGGTGGACGCACTCGGGATCGTTTTAAGCCAGGTGGGAGGAACCCGCCAGGTGGTGGTGGACAGTGCCATGACAAAAAGATTCCAGCCCGCATTTGCCGCAAAAGCAGGGATTGTTTCCGCTCAAATGGCCTCCCTGGGTGTTGCCGGGTGCCACGGGGTGTTTGAAGGAGATTACGGGTTTTTCAATATCTACTGGCGCGGAGACTATTTGCGGGAAGCACTGACACACAACCTTGGAAGCCATTTTGAGGGAGTGAATTTAAGTTTTAAACCGTATCCCTGCTGCCGGTATAATCATGGCGCCATTGACGCGGCGTTGCAATGTGTGCAAAAACATTCTCTTTCTGCGGCGGATGTGAAAAAAGTGATTGTCCATCTGCCGGATCAGAAATTCTACGATGTGGTCAGCCGTCCTTTTGCCGTTAAAGAAAACCCGACCATCGATGCACAGTTCAATACTTCGTATTCTGTTGCTTCGGCCATTATTGACGGTTTCGTATCCCTGGATACCTATCGTGTCGAGACGGTTTGCCAGGAGATTCGAAAAGCGCTGGCCGACCGGGTGGAGGTGGTGACGGATTACCCGGTTTCGGATAAAAAAAAGCTGGGCCCCGTGACGGTTGAAATCCAAAGCCACCGGGGTGACGTATTTGCCGTAACGGTGGAGCATTTCAAAGGAAGCCCGGAAAACACCATGACCCGGAATGACTGTATTGAAAAATTCAGGCGCTGCCTTCAGTATTCTGGAAACCCGTTAACCGAGGTAGAGCAGAACCGATTTGTTGAGATGATTTTTAATCTTGAAACATCAGATGATGTTTCGGAAATTTTAAGATGTATAACCTGAACGGGAGGAATAGTATGAAACCCCTGGCTGCTGAATTTGCTGGTTTTTTCTGTAAGGTCCGTTTTGACGACCTGCCTGAAGCGGTGGTAGACCATACCAAAAAATTTATTCTGGACCTTGTCGGTGTTGCCGTCGGCGGGCTGGAACTCCCCTTTCCACAGATGACGACGCAGTATCTTGCGTCTTTGGGTGGTAAACCCGAGGCGACACTTCTTGGATCCGCTCCCGGTGAAAAGGTTCCCGGTATCCATGCAGCACTGGGAAACGGTGTCTGCGCGCACGCATTGGACATGGATGATGGGTATCGTTACGGCGGGGTTCACCCGAGTGTTGCCACCGTTCCCGCGGCCGTCGTTGCCGGGGAGATCGCCGGCTCTGACGGAAAGGCATTGATTCTGGGAACTGTTTTAGGGGCTGAAATCATGGATCGACTGGCAAAGGCGATGAACCCCTCCCATCTGAGCCGCGGGTTTCACACCACCGGTACCCTGGGGCCGTTCGGGGCGACCGTTGCAGCGGGAACAATTTATGGCTTACCCGAGGATAAGCTGACTCGCGCGCTGGGTCTGGCCGGTCTTCAATCGGCCGGTCTTCTTGAAATCCTCCACGACGGTGCCATGACAAAACCGATACACCCGGGAAAGGCGGCAATGGCGGGGATTCTTTCCGCTGAGCTTGCAGAAAAGGGCGCCCAGGGGCCTGCCACCATATTTGAGGGGAAAAAAGGTTTTTTCAACGCCATGGCCGATGACGTCAGCACCGATGGCCTGATCGAGGGGCTGGGGGATCGATTTCTTATCCTCGATCACTACATTAAACTGCATGCCGCCTGCAGGCATGTGCATCCTGCAATCGATGCCGTTATTCGACTCAAAAAAGATCACAGCATCGATTATAAAGACATCGATTCGGTTCACATTGCAACCTATCCGGTCGCCATCAGTTTTTGCGGAGATGAAAACCTTCCGGGTTCCGGAGAAGCGGCAAAATTCAATCTTCCCTTCTCCGCTGCCATGGCAGCTATTTTCGGTGATGCCGGAATGGATCGATTCAGTTTGGAAACGGTCAATGACCGGCAGATTCAGGAACTGGCCGGTCGCATCAAGGCCTCAACCGATAAGCGGTGGGCCGATGCGTATCCGGATATGCGGGGGGCGTCTGTGGAAATGACAACCCGGGACGGTAAACGGTATTTTATGGAGGTGGAACTGGCAAAGGGCGAGCCTGAAAACCCGGCAACCCTCGATGATGTGATGGATAAATTCCGGAGCAATACTTCAAAAATGCCAAAAGACATGCGTGAGGCGCTGATTGCGGTGATCATGGATCTTGAGAATCACACGGTTTCGGATTTGACGCAGTATTTTTGTTTCTAACCGAACAGGGCCCGTGATTGAAAAAATCATCGGGGCAGAGAAAAAAATCTTGACAAAACCCTGGCGCCATTTCACTATAGATGTATAGTTGTTCATGTCACTATACACGCGTTAGACTGTAAGGGTTACACCCTTTTAACCTTGTTGTCACAATCCATCTATCTGAGGCCCGGCGGAGACGATTCGAACCGGATAGGTGCATTTTGAAAATGTGTGATTCCGGATCGACAGGGCCTGTTTGGATAATGTTTCTTAGCAAGGCGTCGCATCGAAAAAATGGGGGATGCGATTGACCGATGTTGAAGCGGTAACAAACCTTAAACAGGAGGTGCAACATGAGAAGCCGTGTATCTTTGTTCATTGCGCTATTAACAGCTTTTTTTTTGCTGACAACCGGGATCTTGCCTGTGTCGGCCCAGCAGTTGGCTGAGAAGCAGGTCTGGCGATGGGGCCATCACACATCGGATCTCGATACATTGGATCCGGCTTTTGCCGTACCGGACATGACCTATTCAGCCGGCAATGGCGTACTTAACGGCCTGGTTCGCCTGAAACCTGGAACCCTCGCTTTTGATAAGCTCGAAGGGGATCTTGCAGAATCCTGGGACATTTCAAAAGACGGTCTTGTCTACACCTTCTATCTGAGAAAAGGGGTGCAGTGGCATAAAGGTTATGGCGAGTTTACCGCTGAAGACGTAAAATTTACCTTCGATCGCCTCCGAAACCCAAAATTGGGTGCACCCTATGCCGCAAAATTTCTTACCATCAAAGATGTAAAAGTTGTGGACAAATACACGGTTCAAATCATCCTGAATGCACCCAGCACATTTTTTATTATGGATCAGGTTCTTGCCTACCAGGCCGGTATGATCGTCTGCAAAAAACAGGGTGAAGAAAAGGGGCTCAAGAACCTTGGAAATGATATCATCGGCACGGGACCCTTTATGTTCGAGGATTACAAGGCAAAAGAAAAGATCACCTTTGTAAGGAACCCCGATTATTTTCGAGGGGCACCGACCCTGGAACGGTTGGAAATGTATTTTATGCCGAATGTGGCCTCCCGGACCATGGCCTTTATAAAAGGGGATCTGGATGCCATTTACGGGAAACGGGATTCCTTCTGGGTGGAAGACGTCAAGAAGACAAAAACGGTTATCGTGGATGCCGTTCCCCTGGGAAGCGGATCCGCGCTTCATTTCAACATGACCAAAAAACCCCTCGATAATCTGAAGGTTCGGCAGGCACTGGCATTGGCCACGGATCGGAACATATTCCGGGAATTTTTTGGAGACATCTGGCACGAAATGACCGCCCCGGTACCCCCTTCCTATTATGCCTCCTTGCCAAAAGACAAAACGCCCAAAGAACTTATCTACGGATATGATATCGACAAGGCAAAAAAACTGCTGGCCGAAGCCGGCTACAAAGACGGCTTTAAGTTGACGGCATACATCACCACCAAGCCATACTACAAGGCGATTTTTGAAATATGCCAGGATCTGTGGAAACCCATCGGGGTCGATTTTGAAATCAAAGTTGTCGATCATACAACCTTTCATGCCAACATTCGAAAGGACATGAATGATGTGGTGATCTATTATGCGGGTCGAGCACCGGTTGCGGATTCTTATTTGACGCAATTCTATTATTCCAAATCGGCCATCGGGCAACCCACACAGATCACAAATTTTTCCCATTACGGTGAGGTAGACGCCGACGGCGACGGTAAAGTCGACAGCATCGACGGGTACGTCGAGGCTGCGCGTAGCGAATTGAACCCGGAAAAACAGAAACAACTCTATTATGACGCTCAGTTGCAACTGCTTAAACATGTTCCGTCAAAACCACTCCAGGAGCTGACAAAGGTGTTTGCAAGACACAACTGGTTCGATCCCGGGGTTGAGATCGAAGGATCCATGATCTTCGGATATCCCCTTGAAAAGGCGAAAATTCTAAAGCATTAAAAATAGAAAATTAACTTAAACACACAGCCGGTGAGACGCCCAAGTCGGTTTCCCATCGGCTGTGTATAGACAGTGAAATAATGTTACGGCAATGATTGCATTTGTTATTCGTAGACTCCTGCTGGCCATACCCACGATTCTGGTTGTCATTACCGTGGTTTTCTTTTCGGTCCGCGGACTCGGCGGCGATGCGGCCATGGCGATTCTTGGAGACCGGGCAACCCCCCAGGCGCTTGAGGCCATGAGAGAGCGGTTGGGGTTGAATCAGCCGCTCTGGAAACAGTATACATCCTTTTTAGGAGATCTGGCTCAGGGTGATCTGGGTCGGGATCTCCGGACGGATCAGCCGGTATCCGAGCTTTTTAAACGGGCGGTCCCCTACACCATCGATCTTGCGGTCTGGGCGACGATTATCGGCATTCTGATCGGGGTGCCTGCCGGGGTACTTTCGGCCTTGAAATGGAATACACCATTGGATTTTATCGGAAGGTTTGTGGGTATTCTCGGTTTTTCCTTCCCCACGTTCTATCTGAGCATCATACTGTTGTATGTCTTTTCATTGACACTCAACTGGTTTCCCATGATCGGGGGCGGAGAGATGGACAATCTCATGGAACGCGCCTGGCACCTGTTTCTCCCGGCGCTTAGTCTCGGGCTCATAAAATCTGCATTTGTCATGCGGTTGACGCGTTCTTCGATGTTGAATGTATTGCATGAAGATTACGTCACCACTGCCCGGAGCAAAGGGCTTAAAGAGTGGGTCGTCATATACAAACATGCATTAAGGAATTCTCTGATCCCGGTCGTAACGATGATCGCCCTCTATCTGGCAGTCACCATCGGCGGATCCATCGAGGTGGAAATCGTATTCAACCGACCCGGTCTGGGAAAATTTTTAATCGGCGCTATCCAGGAACGTAATTACCCGGTCATTCAATCGGGGTTGGTCGTACTGGCCGTTTTTATCGTGATCGTCAATCTGATTACGGATCTATCTTATGCACTCATAGATCCGAGGATCAAATTCGAATAGAAACGGAACGAAAGGAATTTTGACAAGGTGGAGTTCCGGCGGTTTCTAAAAAACAAAGTATCCTTATTCGGTATTATTCTGGTGGCGACGGTTATTGCCACTGCGGTTCTATCCCCTTGGATTTCCCCCCACAACCCGCTGAAACACCATATCGTCAAGCGATTCTCGAAACCGAGCCTCACCTACTTCGGCGGAACGGACCGTTACGGTAGAGATATCTTCTCGAGAACACTCTGGGGAACCCGGATGTCGCTTACGGTCGGTTTTTCCGCTACATTGCTGGGTGCTCTACTCGGCACGGTACTCGGTCTGATCGCCGGGTATTCAAAGGGGCGTGTCAGCAAGGGCATTATGTGGCTCACGGACGTTTTTATGTCGTTTCCCACCATGGTGCTCGCCATCATTGTGGTTGTGGCCTTCGGGCCTGGATCACAGAACGTAATCCTCGCCATCGGACTCGCGTTTACCCCGCGATTTATCAGACTGGCCAGGGCATCCACCCTTTCGGTTTCGGAGCAGACGTATATCGAGGCCAGTCGGGCCACAGGACAATCCGATATCGGCATCATTTCAAAACATATTCTGCCGAACATTGCCGGTGATGTCATCGTGATGTCGACCCTATGGATTGCCACCGCCATCCGGCTTGAGGCGAGTCTCAGCTTCCTGGGGCTGGGGACCCAGCCGCCCTCACCGAGCTGGGGGAACATGATCCGGGAAGGGATGCTCTATTTCATGCGGGCACCCTGGCTGTCGCTGGTACCGGGTGCGGGTATATTTTTTGCGGTTATCGGGTTCAATATGCTGGGAGACGGTATGCGGGATGCATTGGATCCGAAACTGAGGGGAAGACTGACATAATATCTTCTGAAATATTGACAGATCAGTGAAGCGGATCGTAATATCGGTATTCGGTTGTTTTTAAGGCGAATAGGACATATGTGCGCCTTGTAGCATAATCGGATATCATTAAAAAAAGATCGGAGGGCCCTCTGTGACACCTTTAATCGAGGTGGAAAACCTTAAAACCAATTTTTATTCGGAAGCCGGTGTGGTGCATGCCGTAAACGGGGTCGATTTTTCGATTTCCAGGGAAAAAACACTGGGTGTTGTCGGAGAGAGCGGATGCGGAAAATCGGTTACGGCCCTTTCCATTATGGGACTGATCCGATCTCCCGGGAAAATCGCCGACGGTGCGATCCGATTTCATCGGGACGGAGAGGTGATTCAATTAAATGATTTGGATCCCAAGGGACCTGAAATGCGTGCCATTCGCGGCAATGAGATCGCCATGATCTTCCAGGAGCCGATGACCTCTTTGAACCCGGTCTATACCATCGGAAACCAGATCATGGAATCCATCATGCTTCATCAGAAGTTGAGGCGGAGGGCGGCAAGGGATCGAGCCATTGAAATGCTCCGTGCGGTGGGCATACCGGCTCCGGAGCGACGGGTGCGGGAATACCCCCATCAGTTATCCGGAGGGATGCGCCAGCGGGCCATGATCGCCATGGCGCTCTCCTGCAATCCATCGCTGTTGATTGCAGATGAACCGACCACCGCGCTCGATGTGACTATACAGGCCCAGGTTCTAAAGCTGATGAACGATCTCCGCACGGAGTTTAAGGCCGCCATTATGTTTATTACCCATGACCTCGGCGTCATCGCCCACATGGCAGACGATGTGGTGGTCATGTATCTGGGTCGAATAGTCGAAAAGGCCGGTGTAAAAGATATTTTTAACAATCCGCTGCACCCCTATACGAAAGGGTTGATGGACTCGATCCCGTCACTTGTCACAAACAAGGAAAAACGACTGGTTCCCATCAAAGGCGTTGTTCCGGATCTGTTGGATATGAGGTCGGGGTGTGGCTTTGAATCGCGGTGCCCGGATAAGACCGAGCGGTGTTCAAAAGAAATTCCACCGCTGGATGAGGTTTTCCCCGGGCATTTGGCCGCATGCTGGAATCAAACCGGTACCGGAAAAGGATAGATTATGACCGCTGAAAATGTGCTCCTGGACGTTAAAAATCTTAAAAAATATTTTCCCGTACGAAAGGGCATTCTTCGCCGTGTTGCCGGAAACGTTAAGGCGGTCGATGATGTCGATATGTTTATAAAAGAGGGTGAAACACTCGGACTGGTGGGAGAAAGCGGTTGTGGAAAGACAACCACCGGGCGATCCATATTGCGCCTCATTGAGCCCACCGGCGGTCAGATAAACTTCCGGGGCAGGAAACTTGCCGAATCCGGAGTGGGTGAAAGTACCGTCGATGTTGCCACGGCTTCACCGAAAATGATGAAAATTTTAAGAAGGAATATGCAGATTATTTTCCAGGACCCGTATTCCTCCCTGGACCCGCGCATGACCATCGGGGCCATCGTGGGGGAGCCGCTGCGGGTGCATGGAATCGCCAAGGGGAGTGAATGGGAAGATCGGGTCCAGAAACTGATGTCGGCGGTCGGTTTGAACCCAGAGCAGATGAAACGATTTCCCCATCAGTTTTCCGGGGGCCAGCGGCAACGGATTGGAATCGCCCGGGCCCTTGCCCTGGATCCGGAGCTGGTTGTGGCAGACGAACCGGTATCTGCCCTGGATGTATCCATACAGGCACAGGTGATAAATCTTCTCCAGGATCTACAGGAACAGTTCGGTTTGACCTATCTGTTTATTGCCCACGACCTGTCGATCATAAAATATATCAGCGATCGGGTCGCGGTAATGTACCTGGGAAAAATCGTTGAGCTTGCGGCAACCGAAGAACTTTTCCTGGATCCCAAGCATCCGTATACCGAGGCCCTTATGTCCGCGGTGCCGGTTCCGGATCCTGGTTACAAGGTTGAACAGATCCTTCTCGAAGGTGATGTCCCCAGTCCACTGGATCCACCGAGCGGATGCTATTTCCACCCGCGCTGCCGGTATGCAAAGAAGATATGCTCTGAGGAAGCGCCGGTGTATAGAGACATCGGCAATGAGCATTTTTCAGCCTGCCATTTTGCGGATACACTTAAACTGCAGCCGATCCGCACCGGGTGATTGTAATTCGCTTATGGAAAACCGGTCTTCAGGGACCGTCGTAGATCCCGCTACGCGGGGGCTAAAGTTTGATGGTTCTGCCGAAATTAGTCCGGAAGGGTATCCAGGAGCCAGGATACAGAATTCAGAATAAGATATTCGCCTCCGGCTCAATCGAAAAATAATGAACTATCCCGCAGCCCCGATGAGCGGGATTTCCGCTCCGCTCCAACAAAGCTACTATCCGGGGATAGGGCGCCTTCCAGGGGCAGCCCAAAGCCGGCCTGCCGGCATCGTATTTTTCACATGTATACCTATATATACTTTTAGACAAAAAATCCTGTCTCTTTTTCTCAAGATATGGTAACTACTCACCAAATATAGGCTGCAGGCATATGGGTTGAGGTGCCCCGGGAGGGAAATTTGCGTGATTATACGAAGGCTACAGCCATTGGCCTACAGCCCAAGCAACTTGAGCCGTAACAATATTAAGGAAACTGCCATGACTGAAATACACATCGAAAAAATTCCATACGGCAAAACTGAATTGACACTCCGTATACCCGAAAAAAACTATGTCGGAACGCTGACACCGACCTATCATGCCGGGGTAGATGACGAGCCGGCAGAAGTTATGCGAGCATTGAAAACGCCCATCGGGTCGGAGACCCTTGGGGAAATCGTAAAAAAAGCCAAAGGGAAAAAGACGGTTGTGGTGGTAAATGACGGTACGAGACCCACGGCCACACATAAAATGTTGCTGCCGCTGATGAGTGAATTGGAAGCATGCGGCATACCGGATCGCGACATTACACTCCTGGTCGCCACCGGAACCCACCGGGCGGTTCAACCCGACGAGTTTGAAAAACTTCTGGGAAAGAGGATTGCTGAACGCTACCGTATCGTCAACCACGATTGTTTGGATCTTGAAAACATGGTTGAGATCGGTACGACGTCCCTGGGGATTCCCGTCATTTTGAATCGGCTTTTTTGTGATGCGGATATCAAGATATTGACAGGATCCATCCATCCGCATCAGGGTGCCGGATTTTCCGGTGGTCGGAAAAGCATTCTTCCCGGTATGACGAGTCTTGAAACCCTGAAGCTGCACCACGGTCCAAAATTCCGTCCCCCTGAACCGGCCATGGGATGGATGGACGGAAATCCTTTCCATCTCCAGGCCATGGAGGCGGCGAAAATGGCCAAACCTGACTTTATTTTAAATCTCGTTCAGAATCAAAAAAAAGAAATCACCCGAGCCGTTGCCGGCGACCTTGAAGAAGCCTGGATGGCCGGTGTCGAAGCCAGTCGAGCGATCTTTGAAATAGAGGTGCCGGAGGATGTGGACATTGTGGTGGTGGTGCCGGGGGGGAGCCCTCGTGACTTCAACCTCTATCAGAGCCAGAAATCGATGGCTACCGCTGAACTGGTTGTAAAGAAAGGCGGCTCTATCATTCTTCCGGTTGAATGCCCGGACGGTGTGGGTTCAGAGCTTTTTTTCGAATGGATGGCAACGGCTTCCTGTCCCGGGGACGTGATGGAACGATTTAGAGTAGAGGGGTACGATGTCGGAACCTCAAAAGCATGGCTCTATTCGCGGTGCCTGCTCAAAGCCGATGTCATTGTGGTTTCGGACTGTCTGGATGAAAAGACACTTGGCCAGATGTTTACGAAAAAGGCAGCGGATCTCGATACGGCAATTGCGATGGCCTTGAAAACACAGGGGCCAGATGCCAAGGTATTGGTCCTGCGAAATGCAGCGGATATGATCCCCAAAAAATAGTTTGTAGTGAACTAAAATGTCAAGGGAGATAATGCAAATGAATGCAACAGAATTGATGAAGGGCGCTATCGATATTCATATCCACATCGGACCGGATCCCAGCCGACGGCGAAGATTGGACGGATATGAAGCTGCCGTTGAGACGAAAGAGGCAGGGATGCGGGGGGTTGTTTTTAAAAGCCATGACTACAACACCACGCCGGTTGCCTGCACGGTACAGAAACTGGTTCCGGGTGTGGAAGTTTACGGCGGGCTTTCTTTAGATTTTGAAACCGGCGGATTGAACCCACACGCGGTAGAGGCCGCCGGGAAGCTCGGCTCAAAAATCATCTGGATGCCGACTTTTTCTTCCAAAAACGACATGATGAAGAAAAATATCACGGATAAGGGGATCACCATACTGGACGATAGTGGCGCTGTCCTGCCGGTTGTGGAAGAGATATTGGAGATGATTAAACATTTCGATATGACCCTTTCCACCGGTCATCTGTCCACACCGGAGATCTTTGCATTGCTGGCGTCTGCAAAAAAGAGACAGTTGGCGCGCATTCTGATCACCCATCCCCTGTCCATATGGGTCGGCCCCACCATCTCCATCGAAGATCAGGTCAAAATGATGGGCCCAGGTATCTATTTTGAACACTGCTTTACCGGTTGCATGCCTCACAGCGACCGGATGGATCCCCGGAATATTGTGGATGCGGTTCGCGCCGTGGGGCCCGAGAACTGTATTCTTTCCACGGATTTCGGGCAGATTACCAACCCGCCGCCTGTTGAGGGGATGCGGATGTATATCGAGATGATGTTGAGCCTGGGTATCGAACCGGATGAAATCACGACTATGATAAAGACAAACCCGGCCAGGGCGCTGGGCTTGCCGGCCAAGGCTTAGTACACGTTTTCTTAAATACGAGTATGTATTCTATTGGTTTATTCTATCGGTGAAAAAGTTTGAAGTGCCTAAAGTGATCTAAAGTGCCTAAAATTAAGGTATTCTATCAATTATAATGACCGCGCTAAAAGCGCATTCCTCAATTTTAGCTCACTTTAGGCACTTTAAATTTCAAACTGTAAATTTCAAATATGTTCGGATGAGGAGATATACATGGCACAGATTCTTATCAATCCACGCGGTGTATTCCAACGGGAAGTAAACCCGATTGCACCCCGTCCCGAATCGCTGGATAACAAAGTGCTCGGGCTCGTCGAAAACAGCAAAGACAATGCGGATATTTTTCTCGACGCCGTTCGGCAGCGGATCCAAAAATCCTGGAATATTAAAGAGGTCATTCAGATCAGCAAAAGCATTTCCGGAACTCCTGCCCCATACACGGATGCTTTTTTTGATAAATGCGATATCGTGGTGAATGCCTTTGGGGATTGAGGCTCCTGCACATCATGGAGTATCCATGATTCCATTGTTCTCGAAAAACGGGGCATCCCGGTGGCAACCGTCTGTACGGACGAATTTTTTTCTCTGGGCAAAGCCGAAGCGGAATTTCTCGGTATGCCGGGCCTGCCCATCGCTGCGATTCCGCACCCCATGGCGGGTCAGCCGGAAGAATATGTCGCCGGCGCTGCCGAACGGGTGTATCAAGAGCTGCTCTATATATTGACAACCGACTCCGAATCTCTCGAAAGAGAATATAGCGAAAAGGTGGTTCAACCGAAAAAAAAATCACGTCTCAAGCATAAGGCGGTATTCGGTGATGAATTCAGCGAATCGGAAGCCGACGGCCAAATAAGGGCGCCGGAATCTTCTGATGCCGTAAATCGAATATTTTATCACCGAGGCTGGACCGACGGGCTGCCTATTGTCCCGCCGTCTGAAAAACGGCTCGAGAACATGCTGCAGAAAACCGGATGGATGCGGGATGAGCTGGTCGGTAAAATAGCCCCCAAAGATGGTGAAGCCACTGTTGAAAAAATTGCTGCAAACGCGATCATGGCGGGTTGTCTGCCGGAACATTTGGCGGTTGTCATTGCAACGGTCCGGGCCATGACCCAAAAAGCACTCAATCTTTATGCACTCCAGACAACCACCCATCCTTGTACGGTGCTTGTTTTTGTCAGCGGACCCCTTTCGGATGAACTCGATATCAACTCCGGTTACAACGCACTGGGGCAGGGCTTCCTCGGAAACGCCGTCATCGGCCGAGCGGTTCGCCTCTTGCTGATCAATGTCGGCGGTGCATCCCCTGGGGTTCTTGACCGTGCAACCCATGGCAGCCCCGGGAAATATTCTTTCTGTTTTGCCGAAAACGAATCGGAAAATCCCTGGGAGTCGTTTCATACTGAAAAGGGTTTTGCCGATGCCACGACAGTCAGTGTGGCCGGTACAGAAGGGCCGCATAATGTAAACGATCATGGTGGAAAAACCGGAGAAGAGATTTTGACCACTGTTGCCGGCGGGCTCGCAACCCCATGCAACAACAACGCCTATTTGCGCGGAGAACCGATGGTTGTTTTGGGCCCGGAACACGCTGCTGTGATCGCACGCGATGGTTTCAGCAAAAGGGGGGTAAAAGAATATCTTTTTGAGCATGCCAGAGTACCGATTTCAAGCATCTCAAAAGGGAATATGGATTGGTTTACCAAAAACCATCCTGGGCGATTTGCAGGATTGACGGGCCGGGACAGTGTGCCGTTGGTGGATGACCCGGATGAGTTCATGGTAGTTGTCGCCGGCGGTATGGGCAGACATTCCGTGGTGATCCCGACCTTCGGTGGGCACACTCGATCCGTAACCGTACCGATTACAGACAGCCGGGGGGATCCGATTTTACCGGAAGTTGAGTAATTAACTCCTTTAACCATCAGCTATGTTGATGTTCCAAGCTATGCTTTGCGGGAATGAGAGTTACTTGTTCTCTCGAGCGTGCTTGCATCCCGCAAAGCGGGGCTCCCTCTGGTCGCTTGAGCACACAGAGAGCACAGAGAAAATTATTAATGATGCTTAAAACTTAGAAACCTTTTTAACTGTTTTTGTAGTGTTTGAGGTTAAACCCATCGAAAATCGAAAATCGAAAATCGAAAATTTGACAAACTCGTAAAAAGTTTGAAATCTCCCCGGAACGTCATTCCGGCGAAAGCCGGAATCCAGTGATTTCAGTACTTTCTGGATGCCGGATCAAGTCCGGCATGACGAATTTGGGACTTTTTACGAAGCCATCAAATTTGGCTGCATCTCTGCGGTGAAAAAGACAAGGATAATAACGATATGCCACAATTTCCCATGGAAGAGATAAAGACCGATCTGCTGGTCATCGGCGGTGGCGCTGCCGGGTTGACAGCCGCACTCGAAGCAAAAAATCTCGGACTCGATGTTACGCTGATCGCCAAGAGTAAAGTGGGGAGAAGCGGAAACACAATCGTTGCCGGCACCGGTATGGCCGTTCTGATGGAAGGGCCGGAATCGGAGGATACCGGTGACATTTATAAAGAGGACACACTGGCCTCGGGAAAACAGATCAATGATCCGGGCATGGTCAAATGTTTTCTTAACGGCTCCCCGGGTATTGCCCACAAGCTGACCGGCTACGGTGTGGTATTGCGAAAAATGGGTGATCGGTTGATGAAAAAACAGGCGCCCGGGCACTCCACGGCAAGATCCCTTACCACCGATTTCAGTAAATTGCCGTATCTGACCCGTGGGCTCTCACTGACCCTGCCGTTGCTCAAAAGCGCTCAGAAATGCGGAATTAAGATCATAGATTTCGCACCGGTGATAAAACTTCTTTTGGCGGACGGAACCGTGGCCGGCGCTCTGGCCATCGACAAAAAGAGAGAAAAGGTCCTGATATTCCGTACACCCACCGTCATTTTGGCTGCCGGAGGAGGCGGTCGGGTCTATTCAAGATCAAACAACACCCGTGACATCACCGGTGATTCCTATACCCTGGCCTTTGACGCCGGGGCAACGCTGCGGGACATGGAGTTTGTGCAGTTTTATCCGACCATGATGTTTTCTCCCGTCAAGGTGACGATTTCCAGCCCGCTTTTCGGTGAAGGGGCGTATTTGAGAAATGGCCTGGGAGAGCGTTTTATGGAAAAATACCATCCGGCCGGAGATATGGCCACACGGGATATCATGACCCGGGCCATGTTCAACGAGGTAATCGAGGGCAGAGGCGATAAGGGCAATATATATATGGACTGCCGGGATCTGCCGAAATCCGTACTGACCGGAAAATTCCCCGAACTGCTCCGGCTCCTTTCAAAAGCCAATCTCGATCCGTCAGAGGATCTGCTCCCCATCTCACCGGCCACCCATTTTTTTATGGGCGGCGTTGCGGTCAACAGCGACGGAGAATCCTCGATTCCCGGTCTTCTGGCTTGCGGTGAGGCTGTCGGCGGTCTGCACGGTGCCAATCGACTCGGGGGAAACGCCCTTTCCGAAGCCTTTGTGTTCGGCATGATCGCCGGGAGCCGGGCTGCAAAGCGTACGCGGGCGAAAAACATCCCGGGGACCGATATCGGGGACATCGAACCCTATCGAAGCGGCGATGTAAAGCTGTCTGAGCTAAAACAGGCGCTTCGGGAAACGACCTGGAAACATTTATCGATTATTCGAAACCGGCAGTTCACGGAGCAGGCGCAAGAAGAAATCGATCGGATTGAAGCGTCCCTCGGAAACGCCGAAATCCGTTCCGTCTATGATCTGGTCGACTTCTATGAAATAAAAAGCATGATCACCACCACCCGGCTCATCGCCTGTGGGGGTATCGCTCGAAAAGAGAGCCGCGGGGCCCATTTCCGATCCGATTTTCCCAAGACGGATGACGACGGATTCAAAGGAAGTTTTTATTTCAAAAAAGACCACGGAAAATTGACTGTGGAGTATCACCCGCTCAAATCCGGATAAGTCGGCTGAGGCGAAGTTTAATTTGAGATTGAAACAGTTGATATTTGTGTATCGGTTTTGGCATTTAATGAAAAGAAATATCAAATATAATATAATTGGCAACTTCAGAGGAGCATTAAAAGGATGCAGAAAAAAATTCCGGCCGTTTTTATGCGAGGCGGTACCAGCAAAGGTATTGTTTTCCACGACAACCATCTTCCAAAAGATCCGGAGATTCGAAACCGGGTGATTCTGGCGGCATACGGGAGCCCGGATCCGGATAAGCGTCAAATGGACGGCATGGGCGGCGCGGTATCGGTTGCCAGCAAAGTGGCCGTCATCAGTCCTGCAGACGATGCTGAAAATGATGTGATGTATGAATTCGGTCAGGTTTCCATCGATCGTCCCATTGTGGATTACAAGGGCACCTGTGGAAACATTGCCGCTGCCGTTGCTCTGTTTGCAGTGGACGAAGGCCTGGTCAAAACAGAAGAACCGGTTACATGTGTGCGGATTTTTCAAAAGAATACCGCAAATAGAATCGTTGCCGAAGTACCGGTCAAAAACGGCGTCTATGATGAAACCGGAGGGTACGCCATCGACGGGGTACCGGGCACCGGCGGAAAGATCGTTATCCGGTATATTGAACCGGGCGGGTCGGTAACCGGAAAACTTTTTCCATCGGGTAAGCTGATCGATACCGTAGAAATCCCGGCTCTCGGCAGGGTACGGATGACGATCATCGATGTGGGAAACCCCTGGGTTCTGGTTCCGGCAAAAGATTTGGGACTCAAGGGCGCTGAGATTCAGGAGATCGAACAGGATGAAAACATCCGGACGGTTCTTGAAATGATTCGGGGTCACGCTGCGGTTTTAACCGGTTTTGCCGCCACACCGAAAGAGGCGACAAAGCTGAGCCAGGCAGTGCCCAAAATCGGATTTATCAGCGGACCGCAACCCTATATGACGTTAAAGGAAACGAAAATCGACAAGCCAGACATAGACCTTGTGACCCGGGTCATGACCATGGGAACCCTGCACAAATCCATGGCGGTCAGCTGCCCCATGGCCATTGCCGGAGCAGCCGCCATCGAGGGCACAACCGTTTATGAAATGCTCGGCGGCCAGACAGGCGGCAGCGATACACTCAGAATCGGACACCCCAGCGGTATCTTCGAGGTTGAGGCCAGGGTTGAAAAAGAGGGAAACACCCCTGTTCTCAAGGAGGCCGCCTACGGGCGAACCGCTCGACGGTTGATGGAAGGTTCTGTTCTTGTGCCCGATCGGTTTTTTATTTGATTTTATAGGACAAATTTTTATTGACTAAAAATTTGCGGCTTGTATATATAACTATACAATATTACGAAATAATTCATGAGACTGGAGAAAATGACAGATGCCCTATCCAATAGAAATGCAAGCGTCGATCAGAAAGGTGGCAGAGACGCGACAGAAACGATTGGGAGAAGAGTTCCGAAGACTGGAGCTTTCTGAAAAATCCGACATTTTACAGAATTATCATCCCGATTTCAGGGGAAGCGGTAAAACCGAGATACCTTTCGGTCCCAGCACAGGAGATCTGGTTCCCAATGAACTGGCCGAGCTAATCGCGTCTCCGAGCCGATTAAACCCGGATGAAATCAATTTGGACAAAGTCGATTTTGAAACCGACGTGCTGGTCATCGGCGGCGGCGGCGGCGGTGCAACAGCGGCCCTGACTGCCAGCGAAAAAGGGGCCAAGGTGATGATGGCCACCAAACTGCGACTGGCCGATTCCAATACGATTATGGCAGAAGGCGGAATCGGAGCGGCGACCCTTTCGGAGGACAATCCAAGAATCCACTGGATCGATACCATGGTGGGTGGACGTTTTACCAACAAACCGGATCTGGTCGAGACCCTGGTCAACGATGCCCCGTTTATCGTCGACTGGCTGACAAAGCTGGGTGTGAATTTCGACCGACTCGAGGACGGATCCTATGAAACCCACATGCCCGGCGGACACTCCCGCAAACGATCCCACTCCATAAAGGACCTGACCGGTCTTGAAATCATGCGGGTCCTTGCCGATGAAATCCGGAACCGGGAAATCGATGTCCAGGAGTTCAGCCCGGCTGTGGAACTCATTCTGGATGAAAACGGCCAGTGTGCCGGGGCGGTTTTGTTGAATCTGGATACCGGCCAGCACCATGTTGTAAAGTCCAAGGTGACCATTCTGGCCACCGGCGGCATCGGCCGCCTGCATCCCCAGGGGTTCCCAACTTCGAATCACTATGGTGCAACCGCAGATGGACTGGTAATGGCCAATCGCGCCGGGGCGAAACTGCTCTATGTCGGCTATATCCAGTACCATCCCACCGGATTCGCCTGGCCGGAACAGATGCTCGGCCTCTTGCTGTCCGAGGCGTTAAGATCCCAGGGAGCTCAGCTGGTCAATGTTAACGGAGAGATGTTTGTCTATCGACTCGAGACACGGGATGCGGTTGCATCCTGCATCATCCGGGAATGTGGTGAAAGAGGAAACGGGGTTGTGACACCGACCGGAATGGTGGGTGCGTGGCTCGATACGCCTCTGATCGATATGATCTGTGGAAAGGGGACGTTTTTGCGAAGATTTGCCGGGATATACAGCCGGTATCAAAAATATAATATCAACCCGGTGATCGAACCGATCCTGGTATATCCGACCCAACACTATCAGAACGGCGGGATTGAAATCGATATTACCGGTGAAACAAGTGTTCCGAACCTGCTCGGGGCCGGTGAAGTGACCGGCGGGGTGCACGGGCACAACCGGTTGGGTTCCAATTCACTCGTCGATATTTTCGTGTTCGGGCGCCGTGCCGGTCAACACGCCGCTGATAAGGTCAAAACGGTCAAAACCGGAAAAATGACCCTCGAACACCTGAATGACTACAATAAGCAATTGGAAGATGCCGGTATTGTCTCGGAGAATGTATCGCCGCTGATACTCCCGGATTATCGATTCGAAAAGGCATTGACAACTGTTCAACACATCAAAGGACATTAACGATGAAAGAAGATGTTATTACGTTGATACCCATTCACATTATGGGTAAGCAATATGAAGTTCCAAATGGGCTGACCATTCAGAAAGCCATGGAATACTCAGGATATACCCTGACCCGGGGATGCGGTTGTCGCGGTGGCGTCTGTGGCGCCTGTGCAACGGTTTATCGCAGAAAAGGCGAATACCGGCTCAACGTGGGGCTTGCCTGCCAGACAGTGGTTGAGCCTGATATTTATCTTGTCGGACTACCCTATACACCGGCCAACAAGGCCTTATACGGGGTACAAAATGTCATTCCGGATGATATGAATATCGCTGAAATCTATCCGGAACTGTTGCGCTGTATGGGGTGCAACACCTGCACCCGGTCTTGTCCCATGGATCTTGAAGTCATGAACTATGTCTCGGCGGCCATCCGGGGAGATTTTGAAGAGGTGGTCGAGCTTTCCATCGAATGTGTTCAATGCGGTTTATGCGCCGCTAGATGCCCCGGTGAAATCGCCCCGTTTAATATCGCGCTTTTGATAAGACGGCTCTACGGCAAGCACATATTGCCTCCCTCACCGCAGTTGGCCAAACGGTTGGAGGAGATTGATTCGGGGATGTATCGGGAGCAGATCGACACCCTGAGAAAAATGGATCAGAAAGAGGTCGAAGAGATCTATAAAGAACTCCAGGCAACAAAGGGGGCGGCGGTTTAGTGGGCAAGGACACCCACTAAAAAAAGTGGCTAAAATTTGAAGTGCCTAAAGTGCCTAAAATTAAGGATGATAATCATTTTATAATTGACAGAATTCCATAATTTTAGCTCACTTTAAACTTTAGCTCACTTCAAACTTCTTTGAACCGCTCGAAGAGGTGTCTAAAATTAAAAATGCCTGAAATGCCTAAACCTAGGGAGAATGAACATGAGTGAAAAACCAACCATCCTTGTCGTCAGTGCCCATGCAGCAGATTTTGTCTGGCGGGCGGGCGGCGCTATTGCGTTGTATGCCGAACGGGGTTATCGGGTAAGGATTGTCTGCCTCTCCTATGGAGAACGGGGGGAGTCTGCCCGGTTGTGGAAGCAGGAAGGCGCAACCCTTGAAAGTATTAAAACGGCCAGGAAAGAAGAGGCTGCCCGCGCTGCCGACATATTGGGCGGCGATATCGGGTTTCTTGATGCCGGCGACTACCCCATAAAAGAGACAGAAGAGATTGCCGATGCACTCGTTCAAGAGTTTCGGGAGTGCCAGCCCGAGGCTGTTCTGACCCATGCACTGGCAGACCCCTACAACTTCGATCATCCCATGGCAGCCGATCTTACCTTAAAATGCAGGGTTTACGCCCAGGCCCTCGGGTATCCGGCTCCGGGAAACGTTATCGGCGCGCCTCCGGTTTTTCTGTTCGAGCCGCATCAACCCGAGCAGTGTAATTTTAAACCCCAGGTGCTGCTCGATATTACCCCGGTATTTGATAAAAAACGCAAAGCAATGGAAAGCATGGGGGCCCAGGAGCACCTGGTGCGGTATTACATCGATCTTGCCAGGCGCAGGGGGGTGCAGGCGAAACGAAATTCCGGCCCCAACCTCGGGTTAAAAAGCGAATCATATGCCGAAGCATATCAACGAGTTTATCCCCAGGTGACAAAGGAGTTAAACTGATTTTCGAATTGAGATTTTCTATTTGAACAATGGAGCAAGAATTATGACTGAAAAACAACTTTCCAATAGCCGACTCCGAGATTTCCTGTTGGATGAGGCCCTGTGCCCGGTTGCGCGGATGCGGCTTTTTTCCGATGGCGTCAATCAGAACACAAGGATCTTTCAATACGATTCTGTCGTCGGTGATCGTGCCTGTCTTGCCTGTGGAAACTGTGTGGACGCCTGCCCGGTTGTAAAAGACAAAGAAAGATTTGTTTTTATCCAGAACCAGAGAACTTCCATGGCCCTGGAAAATATCGTGGGAACCGAATGCAGGCGATGCTACAGCTGTATTCAGGCCTGCCCCCAGGTTTCAAAGACCAACAAAGACTATGCCTCCGGGTTCAGGAGAGGGGAGAAGGTCGTTCACTTCCTCCTGGGTTTCACCATCTTTCTTCTAGCCATCACCGGCATCACAACGCTTCATTACGGTGAGGCCCTTTCCGGGTTTGAAAACGGTCTCTTTAGCATCGTTCACAAACTGCTGGGAATAATGCTCATTTCACTTCCCCTCCTGTACTTTTTGATCGACAAACACCATCTTTATCGATTGTTTAAAAAAATTTCCAAATGGGATGAAAGCGACAACCGCTGGATCCAGGATCTTATCCGTCACATAAAGGATAATAAAAAATATCCATTACCCTATGTGGGGGAATTCAATCCGGGACAAAAGATCTGGTATCTGTATCTCATGGGTGTGGTTCCGATCCTGTCGGCAACCGGACTCCTGTTGATGTTCGGGCTCGATAATACGGCAAGTTTCGGATATCTGATGACAAAATTCATACATCTGTTTTTTGCACTGACCACCGATTTGATGTTGTTTGTTCACATTTATTTGAAATATCTTAGAAAATGGGCCATCGTTTCAAAGGATATCGTAAAAGTATTTATTGAAAAACGCCATCTGAACTATGCGGAACTTTACGGTAAAAAACCCTAACCTCAGAGCTCGTTATTCTGTCTGATAAAACAGCGATGACTCTCTAATTGTCATGGGATTGCATGGAAACAACCTCTGAACCTTTGAACGTTGAACCCTGAACCCAAATCATTTATAAAGGAATCGGTCATGGAGAGCCCAACACAGGTCCTTGCCTCTTTTATTGCAGATATCAGATACGATAATATCCCGGCAGACGCGGTTGAAAAGGCCAAGTCTGTTTTTCTGGACACCCTCGGAGCTGCCATTGCCGGATCCGAGACAAAAGAGGGAAAAATCGCCGCCAATCTTGCCCGGAAAATAAGCGGAAAACCGGAGTCCGTTCTTATTGCCTCGGAAATCAGAGTGGACTGTCTCAATGCAGCACTCTTTAACGGTATCATGGCCCATGCGCTGGAGTTGGATGATGGAAACCGATACGCCATGGGACATCCGGGCGTAAACGTCATCCCGGCGGTTCTTGCGCTGGGAGAGCAGAAAAAAATCTCCGGAAAAGACGCCATTGCCGCCATTGTTGCCGGATATGAAGCTTTCGGGCGGATCGCAGCCGCCGGCAACCCATCCCACTATAAACGCGGATTCCATACCACTGGGACCTGTGGCGCCTTTGCAGCAGCGGCCGCTGCCGGCAACATTCTTGGATTCGACGCGCTGCAGATGATTCAAAATCTGGGTGTCGCTGGATCCCAATGTGCGGGGCTGTTTGCCTTTATGTCAAACGGGGCCATGACAAAGGTGCTTCATCCCGGAAAAGCCGCCCAGAGCGGCATCCTTTCGGCCTACCTGATCGAAGAGGGTTTTACAGGGCCGGATACGGTACTGGAGCATAAACAGGGGTTTTATTCGGGTTACGCTGACAATTTCGACCCGGCACGCATAACGTCGGGGCTGGGTGACCGACTGGAAATTTTAAATACCTATACAAAATACCATGCGGCCTGCCGGCATATTCACCCGGCCGTGGATGCCGCGCTTTCGATTACAAAAGAGAATGATATCCTGCCGGAAAACGTCGGATCCGTTTCGGTACGGACCTATGAGGTGGCTGCCAAACTGGTCGCCGGTAAGGAAATATCCACACCCCTGTCGGGAAAGATGAGTCTTCCGTTCTGCATCGGAGCCGCAATCGTCGATGGACAAGCCGGACTCGCCCAGTTCGCAGAGGATAAATTAAAAGACCCCGTATTGTTGAACTTGATGAAAAAGGTCGATATCAAAATCGATGATAAGTTAGACAGCATGGTTCCGGACCATCGCGGCGCACGGGTTGAAATCGAGATGAACGACGGCAGAAAATATGAAAAAGAAGTTCTGGATGCCATGGGGGAGCCTGAAAATCCCGGAACTATGGATGATCAGTTGAATAAATTTAAAGATTGTGCGGCCGGAATTTTCGACAGCGGCAAAATTGATGAACTCATCGATCGCATCCAGCATCTGGAAGATACCGCCGATCTTACCCAGGTGGCGGAACTGCTGAAAAGATAAGGATCGCGGACTCAATAACATGAACCGCATTACCGGTCTTTATTCGTCACCGATCCGAATCCGGCTTTTTAAGGGCAGAATTCAATCCAACAGAATACATCTTACCGGCTCGTCGTAGTATTTCAGGCAGCCGTTGCATGAAATGCAGTCGGCTCTTTTACGGTCTCCCTGTCTCCATCTGTTGACCAGGCCCGGTTCTTTTATAAAGGGCCGGCACAGGGACACCATGTCGGTGTCACCGTCTGAGATCAATCGCTCCATTAAAGCCGGGGATCTCAACCCTCCCACCAGGATCAGAGGAACGGCGATGGCCGCTTTAAACTGCCTGGCATTGGCAAGAAAATACGCCTCATCTTCTTCTTCGAGGATATCGGTCTTAACCCAGCGGTCCAGAGTCTCAAACATCCCGGCGCTGATTTCCACAGCATCGATCCCCTCCCGGGACAGAACCTGTGCAATCTTTGTCGATTCCTCGATCGTGAGCCCGCCATCGATAAAGTCTTCAGAGTTTAACTTGATCATCACCGGATAAGTATCGCCGACCCCTTTGCGGATGCAGCGATACACCTCGAGTATAAATCGCATCCGATTTTTAAGAGAGCCGCCCCATCGATCCTCCCTTCGGTTCGTATGGGGACTGATAAACTGACTGCCCAGATAACCGTGCGCGCAGTGAATCTGTACTGCGTCAAAACCGGCTGAAGCGGCTCGGACTGCGGCTGTGCCGTAAGCCGCTATGAGCGTTTCAATCTCTTCGTCCGTGAAAGCCCTGGGCGTCTCTTTGGTGCCTGGGTTGTAAACGGGCGAAGGCGCTGCCGGGGTTTCACCGATGACTGCGGCGGTGGCTTCACGTCCGGCATGGTTTATTTGCAGCGCGATTTTGGACCCGTAGCCATGGACGCTCCCAGCCAGTTTTTTCAGCCCGGGTATAAAATCGTCATGGTGGGCACCTATCATGGTGTGATTCTTTTTCCCATTCATCGTCACGAACGCATGGCCGGTGATGATCAGGCCGATCCCTCCAGACGCCAGTGCTTCATAGACGCCGACTAGGGAATCCGTCACGTGTCCGGATACATCGGCTTGCCTGTCATGGGTCGCGGACCGTACAAATCTGTTCGGCACCTTCATGCCGTTTATCTCTATGGGATCAAACAGGTCGGGCATCCTTTTTTCCTCCTTCCTTCTTTCCTACTTTTTTATATCATTATAGACTATTTTATCATATGGTTAATTCGACTTTCAAATTCTTGACCAGAGGGCAGTGGTGAAAAAGACAATCGCAGAAAAAATCATAAGCGCTCACTGCTCAAAACCGGTTTCTGCCGGCGATACCGTGGTCGCCTCCGTGGATCTTGCCATGGCAACGGACGGGTCCGGACCGCTTACCATTCAATTGTTCCGTGAGATGGGACATTCAAAGGTATGGGATCCGGAAAAAGTACTGATGGTTCTGGATCACTATGTACCCTGTCCTAACGACAAGGTGGCCGGACTTCAGGATGGGATGCGATCTTTCTGCAATGACGGAAACGGTGTTCTCTTTGATCTCGGAGAGGGCATCTGCCATCAGCTGCTCCCGGAAAAGGGGTATATCCGACCGGGCAGTCTGGTTGTGGGCGCAGACTCCCACAGTCTCACCTATGGCGCACTCAATGCCCTCGGGACCGGCATCGGCTCCTCAGACCTTGCAGCGGTCATGGCCACCGGGAAACTGTGGCTTCGTGTTCCGGAATCCGTAAAGGTTATCATAAACGGACAGATGCCGCCCCATGTCACGGCAAAAGATATCGCGCTTTTTATCGTCGGACGGTTTGGTGCCGGTGGGGCGAACTATCGTGCCCTGGAATTTCACGGCGATGCCGTTCCGGGACTTGATATGGATGATCGGATGACCCTCTGCAACATGATGGTCGAAACCGGTTCAAAGTGCAGCATCATGCCGTTTGATCCGATTATCGAAACCTGGGCACGGCCGTTTAAATGGAAGACGATGAATCCCGTTTATTCGGACCCCGGGGCGGTGTATGCGGACACACTCGAAGTTAATCTGGACCGATTGACCCCGCAAATTGCAAAGCCCCATCAGGTCGACAGGGTCACGCCCATTGCTGAAGTTGAAAATATTCCCATTCAGATGGTGGTCATCGGAACCTGCACAAACGGGAGACTCAAGGATCTGCGCTCGGCAGCAGAACTTATTGATGGGAGAGGAAAAGCACCCGGTGTGGAACTGCTGATCGTTCCGGCTTCCAGGAAGATTTATCTGGAAGCATCCCGGGAAGGGATCCTGGATATATTCGTTCGCAATGGCGCCCTGGTTCTGCCTCCGGGCTGCGGGCCCTGTTGCGGCAGCAGTGCGGGAATCCCCGGAAGCGGCAAGAGCGTATTGTCAACTGCCAATCGGAATTTTTTGGGCCGCATGGGCAATGTTAAATCAAGTATTTATCTGGGCTCCCCCCTTTCTGCGGCAGCTGCGGCAGTAACCGGGAAAATTACAGATTCGAAAAACCTGAATTGAATGGAGGGTATATGAATAGGCTCCGAGCGATCCACCTGTTTACTGTTTTATTGCTTCTGGTGTTGTGTTTACCGGTAAGCGGAACCGGCAAGGAACTGAGCGAGCTTGATAAATGTCTGCTGGAGGCGATGAAAAATGCCGATGCAGAGGTAACGATCGGTGAACTGCAAAAGCAATGTCTTAAAAAAACCACTTCGAAAACCGGGGAAAAAACGATAGACGCAACCACTGCCCCGGAGAAAGAAAAGAAAGCGGAGAAAAGCGCGGTTGACACGCGTCTTTCGGTAGACGATGAGAATATATTAAAGCCTTTTACCCTGATGTCGCATAAACCCAATTATTTTCTATTTGTATCCCACACCACCGGCGGCATCAACACGGACCCCTACCGCGAGGCATATGACGATCCTTCGATCGAAGCGGAAGATACCGAAGCCCGTTTCCAGATCAGTATTAAAACGCCTCTGGCTGTAAATCTCTTCAACAAACCGATCGACCTGTTTGCCGCCTACACAAACCGTTCCTTCTGGCAGCTGTACAACAATGACCTGTCTTCTCCTTTCCGGGAGACCAACCATGAGCCGGAGGCCTGGGCTCAGTTCCGCCCGAATTGGACATTTGCCGGCATTACAAACAAGGTAAACGGTGTTGGCTTCGTACACCAGTCAAATGGCAGGGGCGGTACATTATCCCGTAGCTGGAATCGAATATTTGCCAGTTTTGTTTTTCAAAAACAGGCGCTTTTCACCAAATCCGACACCCTGGCGTTTTCGATAAAGCCATGGATCCGGATATCTGAAAATGATGAGGATGACGACAATCCGGACATCACCGATTTTCTGGGTCATTTCGAAACCCGGGCCGTCTATAAATGGAAGCGGCAGGTATTCTCCCTGATGCTCCGAAACAATATTGAATCCAGCTTCAAACGCGGTGCGGTGGAGTTTGACTGGAGTTTTCCCATATGGAATTACCCGTATCTCAAGGGGTATTTTCAGTGGTTCAGCGGTTACGGCGAGAGCCTGATCGACTACAACGTACATAACAACAGCATCGGTGTCGGTCTCCTGATAACCGACTGGCTTTAGAAAATTTACACAACCTTTTTGCAGGAGGAAACTTATATGATTATTCCGAATTCATTGCTCAAGGAACGCCTCGCTATGGTTGAGAGCAGGCTCCGTGAACAGGGATTAAATTACCTCGTTGTTTTCTCAAATGGAAGCAGTTCAGGCACTGCCAACCGCACCCATGGGTATTTGCGGTATCTTTGCGACTGGGACGCACTGAGCGCCCCATCCGTTCTTGTGTTAAGAGTCGGGAAAGAGCCTGTCCTTCTCGTACCCAATTCCTATTATCAGCGACTTGCAATGGAGAAACTGTGGTTTAAAGACATCCGGAAGGCCCCACCGAAAAGACTCGGCCCGGAAGTCATTTCAATACTCCAGCCGCTTGTTTCCGCAAATGAGAAAGTCGGATACATCGGGCGGTCTGAGACGCCCGCGCCTCTTTATGACGCCCTGCTGCAGGGTTTACCCGGTGTGGAGTGGATTCAGGCCGATCGAATTATCGATGAACTAAGAACGATTAAAGATCCGGTGGCGATTACATTCCACCGCCGGGCAGCAGAGATCAGCGATGCCATGTTTGAGACCCTTACACGGGAGGTTCGGAAGGGCAAGAAGGCCTACCAGCTTCAAGCGGATGTCGAGCATACCGCCAGGTACGAGGGTTGTGAGTATGTCACCACGTTTCTTCCGGTGGGCCCTGTTGTGGACCGTGCGCGCCGTACGAGAAGAGAGGGCCTTCGCGTCCCCCAACCCGGTGATCAACTCGTGATGGCGACTTTTTTGATATATGAAGGGCACTGGGGGCACGGCATCAGGACCGGCACCGTGGGAACCCCGAGCGATGCCCAGAGGAGAGCATTCGATATCGCCCTTGAAATGCAGGAAGCCGCATTGGAACATGTGAAGCCGGGATTAGACCTCAACGATGTGTGGAAGGCCTCGGCCAGCGTATTCAAAAAACATTATCCGAAAACAGACAGCTCAAACTGGATATGGCTTAGAACCGGCCACGGCATTGGCCTCGACTATTCCGATCCGATTTTGACGGAAGCCTTCCGTTATCCATATGAAATACCCGAAGGGGAAGATGGTGAAGACCCCTCGGAAAAAACGGCCATCCGGATCGAGGCGGGGATGCTTCTTATGCTTCATCCCAATGTTTTTTTACCGAATGAGGCGGCCGGTGCGATCGGCGACATGGTCTTGGTAACCGAAGACGGTTATGAAATATTAAACGGGTTTCCACGTGAACTGATCATATGGTGACAGGCGAGCAGGGAACGGACGATTCCTTTGTATCGAAGGAGGCATCCCCAATTTTAGGAGCGAAATGGACACCTCAAATATAACAGCGATTCTGACAATAGCGGTCTTGGTATTAAACCTAATTGCCTTGTGCGTTGTCGCATATCAGACCTATTTAAACCGAAGGTCATTAACTCTGGCAAAAGAAAGCATTGATGAGGATCGTATGACCCGGCAGATAGAGCTGCTTCCGAGAGCTCAATTTTTTTTCGAAGTAGAGCATCATCTGAAAAAATGGATAGAAGATATTGAAAAGACGACAGATACACTCCAGGATGCGATCAACGATAAAGACATAGGTCTCTTGAAAGAGATCTCAGAAAAAGCCCTGAAAAGTCCCCAAGGTCTTGTAGATAAATTTTTTTATGACCGAGGGCCCCGGTGGTTATGGGAAATTTGGCTAGCCTCTGCTCAATACTATTATGATTTCAATGTTTCGCTGATAAAATTTTGGGATGACGATAAAAAAGAGCCATTCTGGGATCAGGCTCCGGATCTGATAGATAGGGGAGAGGAATATTCTCAACACATTTTGAATCTTTTGGAATACATCAGCCACGCGGTTCCCGAATCCTATACGGCTGCACCCAACCGTATTAATAACAGCAAATTTCTATCGGATTAATAGCCTGGAGTGGTATCAGAAAACTTCAGAAAACGGGCGTGTCATGTAGAACTGAATTTTTCACTCAATTTCGTACATTCCACTTCTATCCATTCCAAGAACCACAGTATCATTCGGCTGATTTTCTATTGACACACAAGGTATAATTCCCCTATGGTTTAATTTCAGAAAATAGACTTCCTATCACCCTCTCACCTGAGTAACAGATTCTTGTATCGATACGTTGAATTGATCCTGGATTCATCAAAGCTAAAGTCCCAACGGCTACTTTTAATATCACGGAAGGTCTCCTCAATCAGTATGCGTGTTTTATAACATTGCCTTGGGGATCGGGCCATAATATCAGCTTTATTTTAAAAAAGATTGTCATGTTTAATTCTAAGACTTGTTATTCCTTGCAAAAATACATAAAACTCAGCGCTTTTTTTGACTTTAAGGTCTCAACGGCCTTTCTGGTTTTTTTGTTTTTGCTCACATACACTTCAACAGGCCAGGCTGTCAGCAAGGGAGATATCAAGATAACGGATAAAACAGGTAAACCGATAGACTCGGTTATTCTTGTTATTCCTAATGACGACGCGCCGAAGGATGAGTCTATTGAAGTCATAAAGGACAGTCATCTGATCAACCCGAAATCGGAATATATCATTGATTCAGAGGGCCACAAGGCGGAGACGATAAAAGGAAGCGACCTCATAAAACAAGGCGGCACTACGCTCAAACATGGGCCGAATCGTTTTGCAGTCGTGGCTTCTAAAGAAAATCCCGAGGATGCAGCAAAAGAAACTGCAATGGCGATATATATTCTTACTGGTGAAGCAGAAAGAGATCAAGATAGAATAGATGGATTTCTGTTGGATTATCATTTAAAAAATTTTCGAGAAAAAATGGGAATAGATCATAGAGAGACAGGGCAAGATAAAGGAATCGAGAGTGTCGTGCCCCACCTTCAGCCAATATTTATTTTTAATACTAGCTGGGAACCGACAGAGAGTGCCAAAGAGATCAGTATTACACCGGAATCTATTTTTGAATCTGCAAAAAGCTCTTCTGGGAAATTAAAAGATCAGATAAGCGACGACGGGCTATATGAAAGTATAATTACTCCGGATTTATCCGCCGCCATAGGACCGAGTTTGAAATTTGAACATACACAATTAGACGCCATTTTTGGGGGTTTAATAATTGGAGGAAATGATACACAATTTTTTGGCAGATTGGATTTAAAGGTAGATTGGAATGATGGTGATGGCACGGGTGTCAAAGGCAGCAAGGTTTCAACAGTAGCTGACCTTTCGGAGATAATAACACCGGATGATCCTGGTATCGATAAAACAGTCAGTAAGCCTGGATTACATTTCTGGTCGGGGGGAAGAACCTGGGATCGGAATCCTATCATCATTAAAGACGACCCCCGAAGTATACAGGAGGCAGATGCATTCCCGAATGACCCGTTTTTCCGGAGCCGCGGGAGTTGGGGGCAAGGCTATTTTGATCAGTGGGGCCTGCGCCGCATCGGTTTCAAGCTGTCGAACGGTAAAAAGAAGTCGCTCTGGCCAGAGAATGCAAACCCCGTCATTGTTGCTGTTATTGACACCGGCATTGACTGCTCCCACACCGAGGTTTCTGCATCGATATGGAAAAATGAGAGGGAGACTCCCGACAATGGCGTCGATGATGATAAGAACGGATACATCGATGATGTTTACGGGTGGAACTTTGTCGATAAAAATAACGATATCCGAGATATCAACGGACACGGCACTGTCACAGCCGGTATTATTGCAGCACTCACAAACAACAGGATTGGCATTGCGGGTGTCAACCCCTTCGCAAAGATTATGTCGATCAAGGCCATGGAGTGGAACGGCAGGGGCTGGGCTTTTGACATTGCCAAAGCCATCATTTATGCCGTTAACAACGGTGCCCGAGTCATCAATATCAGTATCGGCGGAAAACGCCTCAACCGTATGGAACTCCTCGCAGTTCACTATGCAAGGAGAAAAGGCGTGATGGTGGTTGCAGCCGCAGGAAACGAGGGGTTAAATACGAAGGAGTTTTCCCCTGCCGGGCTTCCGGGAGTCGTTACGGTTTCAGCCACAGGACCTAATGATAAAAGGGTGGGTAATTCCGGATGGGGAGCGGGTGTTGACATCGCGGCTCCAGGCGTCGACATTCTCTCGCTGCGTGCCAAGCGAACAGACCTTCTTAAATTCGAGAAGAAGGGCTACAGGCCTGGAACAGCCTTTGTCGGCAGGTACAAAGAGTATTACCGCAGTGCCGGAACATCCTTTTCAGCACCGTTTGTCAGTGGTGTGGCATCGCTTATCCTTGCAAAAAACCCCAAGCTTTCCGGTATGCAGCTGACGCGGATGATTCTCCATTCGGCAAAAGATATCGATGTGCCGGGATGGGATCAGTTCACGGGGTACGGACTTCTCGATGCCGGAGCCTCCATGAAGGCAGATCCGGAATTTTATATTATCTCACGCATCTTAAAAGTCGCTGGGACTAAAAAAGAAGGGCAGTTCTTTATCGAGATTTCGGGACGCGCCATGGCGAATCATTTCAAACGCGCCTGGATAGAAGCAGGAAAGGGGAGTAATCCCACAGAATGGGTCAAGGTTTCGGGTGATATTACAGGGCCGGTCGATAGCGGACCGCTCGCGCTTATCTTGCCAAAGTATTTAAGGGGAGAAAAAGAGTGGACGCTTCGCCTGATTGTGGAACATCAAAACGGCTTTAAACGCGAATCGAGATTTAAACTAAAACTGGGATAAAAACATTCTAGGAGGGAGATATGAAAGTAAAGGTATCTGCTCTTATTTTATCTGTTGCCGTATTTGTATTTCTTTTAACCGCACAGGTGTTTGCCGTTACCGGCGATGTGATTGTAACACAGAGCGGCCAGTCAGTACCCGATGCCACAGTCATCATCGAGACCGCAGGTGGAGAATCAATCGGAGAGACCAGGACCGATTCTGAAGGTCGTGCAACTCTCAACCTGCCTGAAGGTGCCATAAGCAAGCCCGAGGTTGTCAAGGTGACAGGAGCAGATGGGAATACGATCTCTTATAAGTGGCCTGTTAAAGTTTCTAACGAAACAGGGGCATTAAAGATCGATAGTGGGGCATTGTCCCTTATCTCCATGGACCTCGACGGAGGTTTAAGCATCTTTGATAAAGATGTGGTTTCCGTTATGGCAAAGGCGGCTTTGCCGATAAACATAGGAGATAACGCTTCAGTCGGCACCGGCGCACGGGTAAAGCAAAAGATGATAAATCAGGTAGGGGGTATTCTTGGCGGTGCTCTGGGAGGCTTCAGCAAAGGAATGTTCGGTGGCGGCGGCGGTGACGATTCAGAGACCAAAAAGCCGAAATTATCCAAGGACCCTATCTCTGATAATTTTAAGCGTGTCTTCACCGATCCTGGAACCGGTACAAAAATCAGTGTTGGTGGCCAGATGACCCCCAAGGGACTTCATGTCAGCACCACCATCATCGACTGCCCTGACAAAGGCACCTTCCAAACCGTTTATCTTATGGACGATAAGGGCAATAAAGCAGGGCCGGTTCGTTACGACATATACGATCTTTATCGAGAGTGGACGCTCACTGTAAGCTGGACATACACCAGATGGTCCGGCGGAAAGCAAATCGAGCACAACAAAGGCGGCTGGAGCGATAGCGGCCGCGACATTCTCGGCACATTTGATGTGCCGAAAGAAAATGACGGGATCTGGAAGCAGATGGGATTTTCCAATGCTGTGGCAGGTATCAAGGGGTTGGGGACTCTTTTTCCGGTCACCCCTAAATTGCTGCAACATCAACGGATGCATCTCGTAGTTCATGTCACTAAACCGGCTCAGCAGGCAGTGAATACGACCGGGTATGTGATGAGCATGCCGCCTATGTCTGGCGGTGGATTGCACCTTCTAAAGGCATACTGATCTTTCCTCATGATATTGAACTACGACGTTCCGATACTTTGATACCTCAAACACTATAAAAATATAGTAAATATTTGGCCTTATATTTCATCCTTCCAATCCATGCTTCAAAAAAATATCCCATTTATTATAGCCCTCTGAATTTACGGGTCCGGCAATGTCCGCGAAAGCTACCCGATAGGGAACCCCCTGAAATTATCTATCGGTTTGAATTAGCTAAGAGAGATTTGAGGGTTGATTAATTACTTTTTACTGTGTTGACGATACGCTGTTCGATGTAGGGAAAAAACGGGTTGTGCCGAAGGCGCATTAGCTGATCCATGGAGACGCTTAATACCCCCCGCTCACCGTGGGGCTCAAACGCGCCAAGATTCATTCCATGGCTGTCTGCATTGGAATCATGCTGCCCGTAGAGCGGGTCATCAATTGGATACGGGATGGCAACATGGGAAAGAGAGTACACGCCTTGCGGCCAGCGCAATCCGATGGGTGCCGATGAGATGCTGCCTGAGCCAGGTGCCTTTGTCTTTTCAGCGACGGCCAGTGAATTCTCGTTTTCGTTGGTGATTACCGTAAGGCGATAGGGTAAATCCGTTCGTTGATTGAGATCATCAAGCAGTTTGTCATGATCTGTTTTTAAAAATAATTTCATTTCTGCCAGCCGATTGATATCAAAAAGGACCAGTTCATGATGCGGTTGTTCCAGCTTGTTGTACAAGCGATCAACAGTGGCCCTTGTGCTGACGGTTGCATCCACAAGAGATTGAAACGAGAGGGTTGGCGGAAAGCGGGACAGCAACCCTTTTTTCTTTAGGTTTTCAATCTGTGCCTGAACCACTTTTGTCAGCTGGTAGGTCTGTAGTCCCGCATGCTTGGGGAACGAATTGTACTTGTATGGGTCGTATTCGGGAAGAATATCCTCCCATTTGAATTTTTCGAAAAATGGAATAAAGCTGAGGGCTTTATGCCAATTGGCAAAAAAACCGAAAGGTGTCACCCCCACAGCCGGCGAGAAGAGAATCAACCGATCCGGCATGGTCAATCGTGTGTTTTCTATTGCATCCAGGGTGTATTTCAGCGAAAGGGCGCCTCCGTTGGAGTATCCGACCATGATGAACGGTTTTTCCCCTCCTGTTTGTTTAACCACATGCCGAACACCAATCTTGACAGCCGCCATCCAGTCCTGCCAGGAGGCTGAAGCGATCCCTGCCGGTATGGTTCCATGACCCGGGAGTCGGAGACCGAGAACATAAAAATTTTCCCTTTTAAGAATTGACGCGACCTTCCGGAGGCTGTATGGGGAATCCGTCAAACCGTGCAACAGCAAAGCGCCGCCTTCGATTATGGGCGGGATCCGCTCATAGGATCGGTTCCAGTTATGCTCAAAACTTAAGGAGTTGTTCAAGCCGCTGGGAAAATACCGGTTCAGTCGATATTTGTCCGTTTCTGAAATCCTTTCAACAACTTTTCGGCTGACCTCTTTAAAAAGACGCGACTCTATTCTCAGATAGTCTTCGAAAGTTGTATCAGCGCCGGCTTTATCAGCCTGAAATTCCGATTCGAGCCGTTCGGTGTGCCATCGATCGAGATCCGGCATCTTAAGGGCATCAAATGCCCGCACGATAATGATCGTTGCGATGATGATGATAATACCAAAAAATATCTTCTTGAGCGCCTGGAGTATCGATTTTAGCATGATTCAGCTGTTCCTAAATAAGTGTTGTTTAAGAAGGATGCGCATTAACAATCCGGGTGAATCAAAGGAAAATAGATATTGACTTGTGCAAATCCACCCATCATGACAAGACCGCACGGGCAGATATATATAAACAGACAATACCACTTTCCATAGATTCTTGAAATCTTTATCATCCGTTCAATGTCAGGGACATCCCAATACCTGGTTGGCCGCAAAAATCCCATATGACAAAAAATGACGTGCTTTTCTTGCTTTTATCGGGTCTATTAGATTAAATTAATTATTAAAGACGGGATATATAGTGGATGTCGTGAATGGGCAGTCCCAAAGCGATTGGGTAATAATGGAAGATTCCTAAAGAAACGCACCCTGTATGGACAATGGAGCCTGTGATACCGATGAATCGTCGAGTCAGATGGATAATGTTTGGTTATCCTTTATATATTTTCATTTGGCTCGCCTGGGGTCCCTGTGCAGGCATTACATCTGCCCAGGACCATCCTGAGAAAACGCTGTACGACCATCACATCCTCATTCTGAATGGTTATGAATTCAACACACCCTCTTCCCATAGGTTCAACCAAGGGTTTTCAGCCGTTTTACAATCCAGTGGAGCCGGAACGATAAACCAGCACTATGACAGCCTGGGTCTGGGACACAACTCGGGTCTTGAATACAGAAAGCTCAAGATGCAGGCGGTCAGCCTGCGCCACCGCAAGTGTAAAATCGACCTGATCATCACGCTGCATACCGAAGGTTTTAAGTTTCTGCTGGACATGGGGCCGAGCTTCTTTCCCGCCGCCCCTGTCATCGCGCTTATGCTGCCCCAGGGCTTTAAGCTGCCGGAGACGGATCGCCGGATCATTCCTCATATAATCATCCCGGACCTCAACGGAACGTTGGAGATAGGCCTGAAGCTGGTCCCCAAGGCTGATCGTGTTTATGTCGTGAACGGGACCCATCCGATGGACAGGTGGCTGGAAAAAATAGCGAGAAGGGATTTCAAGAAACGGGAAGGACGCCTGGACTTTTACTACCTGAGCGACCTGCCTCTGGAGAAGATTCTGGCCACGGTGTCGACCGCCCCCGCTAGCAGCATCGTTTACCTCACAACCTTCAGCCAGGACGCCGCCGGAGAATATTGGCGCACCACAGAGGTGAGCCGAGAGCTCGCCAAGGTCTCCACGGCACCGGTTTTCGGATTCCTCGGCACTGTGCTCGGCAACGGAAGCGTCGGCGGTTCACTGATCAGTTTCAAATACATTGGAACCAAAGCGGGCGAATTGGTGCTGGATATACTGGGCGGCGCCCAAAATACCGGGAATATCCCCGCCGAGTTGAAGGTGCCTCAAGTGGATATGTTTGATTGGCGTCAACTAAAACATTGGGACTTGAGCGAGTCTGACTTGCCAAGGGGAAGCGTCATTATCAACAGAGAATTCAGCCTATGGGATCTGAAGTATTATTTCATCGGTATTCTGGTCTTCATCATGGCGCAGTCGCTCCTTATCGCCGGGTTACTGGTACAAAAGCGCCGAAGGAAGTCGGCCGAAGCGTCGCTTACAAGATCTGAAAAAAAATATCGAGATCTTTTCGAGAGCGCCCTGGAGGGCATCTATGAATCATCGCCACAGGGGCAAGTACTCACCGCAAACCCTGCCCTGGCGAGGAAGTTGGGCTATGATTCACCAGAGGAAGTTACATCATCCATAAATGATATTGCAAATCAGATATGGGCAAACCCCGATGAGCGAACGGATTATGTTCGGCTACTTGATAAGCAGAATGTTATCCGTGGATTTGAGTGTCAGTTCTTTCACAAGGATGGGACGAAGTTTTGGGTATCGCTCAACACCCGGCGGGTGACCGGGCCTGATGATCAGACACTTCTTTATTCAGGCTTTTTAGAGGATATTACCAAGCGTAAACAGGCCGAAGATGCGCTGAGTGAGCGGCTGATGTTCGAGGCCATGCTGTCCGATATTTCGGCGGGCTTTATCAACCAGCCCGTTGACCAGATAGACAGCATGATTCAAGACACCCAACACCGAGTCTGCGAATTTCTTGGGTTGGATTTATCTGCACTTTGGCAGTTATCGGCCGAAAATCCGTCTCTCCTCTATCAGACCCACGTCTATAGGCCTTTGGGAGGCCCGCCGATTCCCGAACGGATGGAAGCACAAGAGTATTTTCCCTGGTGTTTGCAGCAGGTTACAGCAGGTAAAATAATTGCCATATCCACCGAGAGTGCACCTGCGGAGGCAGCACGCGATAAGGAAGCCTGGCAACATTTCGGAATCAAATCTTCTTTGACGTTTCCTTTATCGGTAGGAGGAGAATTTCTGATTGGCGCATTGAGCTTTGCCGCAATGCGGGAAGAACGCACCTGGCCGGAACCGATAGTGAAACAACTTCAACTGCTCGCACAGGTATTTGCCAATGCCCTTGAACGAAAACGTTCTGAGGAAGTCTTGCGTGAAAGTGAGGCACGCCTGAGTCTGGCGACCAATGCCTCGGGGGCGGGCCTCTGGATCATGGAGTTTGACACCAATGAAGTTTGGGTTTCGAAAAAAACCCGGGATCTGTTTCAGTTTTCCCCGGATGAAACCGTAACTTATGAGCGTTTCTTCGATACGATTCATCCGGATGATCATGAACAGGTCCACCAGGCTGTGCAGCAGACACTCCAAGCCGGTGCAACTCTCAAGGTCGATTTCCGGGTTGAACTTTCCGATGGAAGCACCCGATGGGTTGGTGCCCACGGGCAACCATATCCCAGCACAAATCCGGTTCGTTTGATAGGGGTATCCCTTGACATGACTGAGCGGATAAGGGCCGAAGCCGAAGCCCGACAGCACCGGGAAGTGCTTGCCCACATGACCCGGGTTGCCACCATGGGGGAATTGACCGGCTCGCTGGCCCACGAGATCAATCAACCGCTTACCGCCATCCTGAGCAATGCGGAGGCGGCCCGGCGGTTTCTCACCTGGGCCGCACCCGATATCAACGAAGTCCGCCAGATCCTGGATGACATCATCCAAAACAGCAAGCGGGCCGGCGAAGTGGTGCAGAAAGTCAGGTCTCTCTTGCGAAAAGAAGAGCCCCAGTATAAATTATTGGATCTCAACAGGGCGATTCAAGAAGTTATCGGCCTCATTCGGGAGGAGTCTGTTCTCTCCGGACTGATTATCTCCCTGGAATTGGTCACGGATCCGAAGATGGTTCTCGGGGACCGGAACGAATTGCAGCAGGTGGTTTTGAACCTGACCCTTAACAGCGCCGCCGCCATGAAAAAGTCTTTAGAAGCTCAACGGAAAATCAATATAAGAACCGTAATGCCGGATAGCCGGTCCGTAAGGGTGTCGGTGACGGATTCCGGGACCGGTATCGACGAGAGCGCTGTTGAAAGCCTTTTCGAGCCCTTTTATACGACCAAATCCGACGGGCTGGGTTTAGGGCTTTCCATCAGCCAGCGGATCATAAAGGATCATGGGGGAACCATGGAGGTTTGGAACAATCCGGCAGGCGGCGCTACTTTCGCCTTCTTGCTGCCGGCACATCAGGGAGAACCGCCGCAATGGAGATAATGCCCGTTGTATACGTGGTCGATGACGACCCGTTCGTGCGAGAAGCTCTGGAGCGTTTGCTTCGCTCGGCCGGTTATAAAGCGGTGACCTTCCAGTCGGCATTAGAATTCTTAGATTTCAACCATCCAGATACGCCGGGGTGCGTCATTCTTGACATCAAGATGCCGGAATTGAGCGGTCTCGATCTCCAGGACCGCCTGACAGAGACGGGTATTTCCTTTCCCATCATTTTCATCACCGGGCACGGGACGGTTCCCACGAGCGTCAGGGCCCTTAAAGCCGGTGCGATGGATTTCCTGCAAAAACCCTTCGAAGAAAGAGCGCTTTTGGATGCGGTTAGCCGTGGAATCGAAAAGCACCGTCGTCTTCGGCAGGCGCAGAAGGAGATGAAAGTGCTTCAAACAAAGATGGATACCCTCACCCCGCGAGAGTGTGAGGTTTTCAGGCTTGTGGCCAGCGGTATGCTGAACAAGCAGATCGCCTTCGATCTGGGGACTGTCGAAAAGACCATCAAGGTGCACCGGGCACGTGTGATGCAGAAAATGGGTGCTGAATCCCTTGCAGACCTCGTTCGCTTCTCGGAAAAACTCGGGATCGGTTTTTCGGCTGGCTGAAGCTTCCCATTGGACCAAAGTCCAATATCTTTTCTCTTTCACCGGGTCTAACATGCATGGTAAGGTAATAAGATCGATAGGTATCTTTTAACGGAATGCCCTAACTGCCGCCCGTCAGCCGGGTGAATGATGCTCTCAAGGGGAGGTGTGAACTGCTTGGACACTTAAGGGAAATTCGGACAATACACGCGCTGCCGTCTTTACATGGCCGATTTCTATCCTGGATCCTGGGAATCATAATATTCGCTTCTATGGTCGGCTGCGCCCACTACCCCGTCAACCAGCCCTTGAGTCAATTCGATCCCGATGCTGGCTATCGGGGGAAAAACCTCATCAATCCTGAATACGAGAAGGAGCTTCTGGTTCTGATGACCTTTTCCGGAGGAGGGACCCGGGCGGCTGCTTTTTCCTACGGTGTGCTTGAAGCGTTTAAAGATACGACCGTCTCCACCGGCGGGCATAAAAGGCGGCTGCTGGACGAGGTAGACTATATCTCCGGTGTTTCCGGCGGGAGCTTTACGGCGGCATACTACGGCCTTTTCCGGGATCGCATCTTTGATGATTTCGAGAGCCGGTTCCTGAAAAAGAATATACAGGGTGAGCTCACCCGCGCTATCTCCTTTAACCCCATCAACTGGTCAAAGCTGTTCTCCCCCTTCTATGATCGCAGTGACCTGGCAGCGGAATATTACGACAAGCATGTTTTCGATGGAAAAACCTTTGGCGACCTCCTCGTCCTCAAAGAGCCGATGATCGTTATCAACGCCACGGATATGGTCCATGGAACCCGTGTTTCTTTCCACCAGGATACCTTCGACTTGATCTGTTCGGATCTCTCCACCTTTCCCGTTGCCCGGGCCTGTGCGGCCTCGTCGGCGGTACCCATGGTCTTGAGTCCCATCACCTTGCGCAGCTACGCCGGCAAGTGCGGATTCATTTTGCCCGAGATGGTCGAAGCGGCCATGAAACCGCCCCGGGACGTCACGTCCCGCCGCATTGACCTTGCCAACAACTTGATCCCCTTCCTGGATTCCGAGAAGAAGCCCTATATCCACCTGGTGGACGGCGGGGTTGCCGACAACCTTGGCCTTCGTGCCATACTGGAGCGCGTTGTCCTGGCGGGCAGCCCCTGGCGCACCCTGAAAAACACCGAGATGAAAAATGTCCATAAAATCGTTTTCGTGGTGGTGAATGCCGAGACTGAAATCAACGACAAATGGGATCGGGTTGAAAAAATCCCTCCCTTTGGCGCCATGCTCAGTTCATACTCCTCTATCGCAATCGAACGTTACAACATGGAAACCGTGGCGCTTTTGAGCGAGAGCTTCCCCCGGTGGGCCGAAGAGATTCGAAGGGGCCGATGCGGCCCAAATCCGATTTCCCTCGAACCGGGTTCCTGTGGTGACATTGAATTTTACCTCGTTCAAGTAAACTTCAGCGCCCTGGACGACGAAGCCGAACGCAGCCTGTTAAAACGGATGCCCACCTCATTTGCGCTCGAGCCCGAGCAGGTGGACACGCTTCGCCATGCCGCCCGACGCATCCTCGAAGAGTCAGAGGAATTCCAACGGCTGGTTCAAGATCTTCACTAGGCTCGTCGTTTCTTTTCCATTGGACCAAAGTCCAATATCTTTTCCCGTTTGTTTGTCCTATATGCAAACACGTCAATTCAGATCGGTCCATTCCCAGGTGCGCGGACGCGTCGTTGCGATTCCAGTTTTATTCCAATTGGTGAGGTACAGAAAAGAGAGGGAGTCAACGGCGGAATGAGTTCAGATGGTAATGGAGGTGATGAAAATGAGAATATGCGGTCTTACTAATCGGCGGATTTTAATCATGACTGCTCTATGCTTTGGTCTGTTTGCATTATCCGGTTGCGCCCGGGTGGGCCCAAGGTCCATCAGCATGGGACGGGCGCATTACAATGAAGCCATAAACAAAACCGAAGACGAGCAGATGCTTCTGGCGATTGTGAAGAGTCGCTACGGTGAGACATTTTCTCTCCTTGCTGTCAATAGTGTGGCTTCAAACGTGCGTTTCAAGTCCAACGCCGGTACCGAGATCGGTTTTGGCCCCAGTTCCAATTATGACGGCAACCTAGTCCCCTTCAGGGGCGGTTTGGCGTACGAGGAGAACCCTACGATTACCTATAAGCCGGTCCAGGGCGAGCAGTACCTACGGCAGTTGTTGTCGCCCATCCCCTTGGATTTGCTGGTACTTATCATCCGGACGGCGACCTTGTCGGATTATTATATCACCCTGTTCGTAAACAGAATCAACGACATGCAGAATCCCGACTTCCTTAATGCAGTGTCTGCTGAGCCTGATCTTCAATTCAAACGCTTTATAGAACTGGATAAAGAATTGGATCAAGCAGGTGTTTTACAGTGGGTTGGGGATCCGAGAAAGGAGATCCCATTCAGTATTTTGATCACCGGCTATTCGCTCGAACACACTGAAAAGGTACGCGAGTACCTGACTCTGCTGGGGCTTTCAGCACCGACCGAAGAATCGAAAGACATTGTCATCCCTGTCTATTTTGCGGTCAAAGGGAAGGAATTGAACGGCATTGCCATTTCTACGCGGTCAACATTCGACCTGATCGAGATCCTCAGAGCAGCAATAGCCATTCCGCAGGAGCATGCCGACGCCGGACTGGCCATTGAGTATCCGACACCGGGGCTTGCAGGGAAAAACATTTGCATTCATACGTCAAAGGATTCGCCGAAACAGGCGGCAGTGGCTGTAAAACACCGCGGATACTGGTTTTATGTCGATGAAATCGATGTGCACACGAAACTTTTCTACGGGATGGTCAGAACACTATGGTCCGTGAGCATTGCGGCTGCATCGGATCAGAGTGCGGTACCGGTATTGACCATACCCGTGAGCCGGTAAAAGGGTAAAACAGCCCGTGAACAGAATCAAAAAAATAGTTTTCGGAGCGATCGCTTTTTTCTTTGCCGTTTTGATTTTATTTTTCGCTGCTGTTCTTATTCTACCGAGGTTAATCGATTTAGAGGCGGTGAGAGATCGTGTTGGGAGCGAATTAACCGAAATAGTCGGTGCTGAAGTTGATTTCAAGCGGATGGATCTTTCCATTTTTCCCTCTCCCCACGTATCTCTCTACGAACCGAGTTTGGTTTTGCCGACACGATTGACCGCATCTGCGCAAGCGATAACAGTCTATCCTGAAATCCTGCCTCTTATGCGTTGGAAGCTGGCCATCAGGAAGTTGTTGATCCAACAACCCGACCTCTCAATTACCCTGACGACAGCACCGAAAAAGAAAGACGCGTCTGAAACACCGCCGACCATCAGCGATCTGACCCAAAGGATTAAAGCCATTGTCAGTGCATTTCCGGAATTTCATATCCCCAATGTAAACAGCCGGTTAACAGACGGCCGCATCAAACTGATTTATGGAAACAGGCAAATTGTTGAATTCTATAAAATCATGGGCCGCTTTACGAATGCATCCAACCGGGCAGAATTTCAGATGACCGGTGCATCTAATCTCGGGGAAACAGCATCCTTTTCCGGTTGGATAAACACCCGGCAAATGAAAAGCAACATCCGGGTTTTACTGACACATCTTTGGCCCCAGGTTGTTTCCAACGCTCTCTTTCCAAATGCCGCGGTAACCATTGAGGATGCTCAAGCGGATCTAACCATCGATCTCGACCTGGACGGACCTGCAGACGTTCGGGCGGATATCGATCTTTCCATGCCGCAGTTAACGCTGGTTCATGGAAATGAAACGGCGACGATTCGAAGCAGGGGACTTAAGGGGAGAATCCATATCAATAACGATTTGGTAATGGTTTCAGTCGCGGAGATGGTTTTGGACTCACCGAAGATGCGGTTTTCCGGCCATATCATTTCATCTTCTGACGATCCAAAATTTCGTCTGCAATTGAAAGGCCGGGATATCGATCTGCGGGCAATGCGCCGGGCGGCGAACACAATATTTAGGAAACATGATACCATCCGCGACATTTTCCAGATTGTGAAAGCGGGAACCGTTCCGCTGGTCTCCCTCGAAGCGCAGGGGTATTCCCTGGGTGATCTTGGAAATATGGAGAACATGCTCCTTCATGGGCAGTTGCGTGATGGTGAAATTTATTTTCCAGGTGTTCAATTGGGCATGAAGGAGACCTCGGGAGACTTCGTCATTACTAACGGCATATTGAAGGGTGAAAATATCGCCGCACGTCTGAAAAATTCATCAGCACAAGACGGCAAATTATCACTCGGCCTTTCAAGGGGCGCCAAGTTCTTTCACCTGGAAACCGAGGTGGAGGCGAACCTGTCTGATCTTCCATATATTCTCAAACACCTGATCGATCACCAAGGTCTTCAAAAAGAACTGACACCGCTGAAAGAGTTGAAAGGAACCGCAAAAGGGAAACTGGTGATCGGTGAGAATACGGGAAATGTGAAAGTAGAAGCTTCCGAAATTCGTCTGACCGCAGAATACAGACAACTACCCTATCCGCTTCAAATCACCGGCGGAAATCTTACCTATGCTGAGAACCGGATCGGTGCGACGAATTTAAGCGGCAGGTTGGGAAAATCCTCCTTTACCAAACTAAAAGCGGATCTGGATTTCCGGAAAAGACCTTATCTAGAAATTACATCCGGTGAATCCAGCCTCTATTTATCAGAGATTGCTCCATGGCTTTCATCTTTTGATACGCTTAGCGAACTCCTAAGATACTATGGCGGCGGGGAGGGTATCATCACGTTATCCGCGCCCCGTCTTAAAGGACCTCTGTTCAGTCCGGAATATTGGAATTTTTATGTATCCGGTGCAGCAGAGGACCTGGTGGTGAAGGATTTGTTCCAGCACGCGGCACCGGTTACCATCGCATCCGTGACATTCAACGTGAATCCACAGACCCTGAGTTACACCGATGCGCAGATGACCGTTCTGGATAGTAGACTGAAGATGTCCGGTACGCATAGAGGTTATCACGGGGGAGTCGGAAAAAATGGCAAGATGACGGTAGAGGGTCACATGGGTCCACAATTCATCCGACAGGTATCCAGCCTTGCCCATTTACCGCCCTGGATAAAACTTCAGCCACTGACCCTATCGACATCTCATCTAAGTTGGCACGCGGATGAAATAACGACGGTATCCGGAAATCTGGCCATTCAAAACGGGCTTACAATGTCGATAGATGCCCTGGTGAACTCTCATGAACTGACCGTCAAGAAATTAGCCGTCCATGACAGAGCCTCCCGGGCAACCATTGAGCTCAAGTCCAGAGACAAGATCTTCGATCTCGCTTTCAACGGAAATTTGCATAAATCGACCATAGACACGGTTCTGCGGAACAATAGCATCCTTACCGGATGGATCGACGGAAGTGTCCGGGCGCGCATCGACACGCAGCACATTTCTAATTTCAGTCTGTTTGGCAAACTCAAGGGGAATGGGCTTTCTGTTCCTCTGGATTCGAAAAGACCCCTGAATATAAACAATTTTTCTGTGAGTGGTCATGAGCATAAGATCCTGATAGAATCTTCGGAACTGACATGGAACGACATGCGGCTGAGTGTGTCCGGAAAAATAAAACCCGGACCCCAAGACAGGCTAAGGATCGACATGGATATGGCAGTCGATAGCGTCGATTTGAATCATCTGATTCAAACACATAAGGAAAACAGTGAAAACCTGGGGCATCAACCTGCCGTCGACTTCCTGTCACTTCCGATACGGGGAGATATCCGTTTCAGAACCGATCGGTTAAAATTCGGTGGATATACCTGGGACCCATTGCATGCCGACATCAGCATTAAAAAAGATTCCGCCGAGGTCACCGTAACAAAAACCGATGTATGCGGTGTTGCCATAATTGGTACGCTGAAAATATCACCGAAAACCTTTCGATTCGACATGAATCCAATCGCCAGAGACCAGGAACTGAATCCCTCTCTTAATTGTTTTGCTGCTAAAGCTTTCAGGGCCGATGGGAAATACAGCTTGGAAGGGAATTTTCAGGGGTACGGACCACAGAGAGATCTGCTCAAAACGTCAACAGGGCATGTTGAACTCATGTTGAAAGACGGCCATATCTACCACGACGTCGTCCTTTTAAACGTGGTCAAATATCTTAGGGTCGTCGAGACATTGACAACTCACATGAACGAACAGAAGATGGAAACAAAGGGTTTCGGTTTTCATTTCTTACGATTCAAAGTCGTTCTAAAAAACGGGAAAATTCTGTTTGAAGAGGCCGTTTTGGATGGCGTCCCCATGCGCATCGTCGCACTGGGTGAATACAATCTGCTCGATGGACGATTGAACATAGACCTGCTGGCGGCCCCCCTGAAAAGAATGGATCGTATTTTTGAACACGTACCATTGGTTGGAGGCGTTCTTCACACCCTCGTTAGCATACCGCTTAACGTAAAAGGCACTTTAAATGGAGTCAAAGTGTTTCCCTTGCACCCCTCCGCGGTTGTCTACCAGTTGAAAGAACTCATGGAGGATATTGTCGATGTCCCGATTAAGCTGGTTCATGTTGACGAGTGGCGTGGGACCAAAAGCAACGGAGGAGTGCCTTAAGAGACCTTGCAGCATAAGTTGAGGAGCCAGTTATGCGGAATCCAGGTATTTTGGGTACACATTTTTAGTTAATGACTTTGTCGTTTGTGGATTACTGATGATCATCTATGGCATCAAGTTAAAAGCCCTATAAGATTGAGGTGAAAACCGGAATGTTAATTCAGACTCAATCCGGACGAATTCGGCAGTAGGTGGCCGTTGATTGGCCACCTACTCCAAACAGAAAGTTCCGTACCGGCCCCGCGCACGTAGCCGCCCTTCGAAAATCCTTCCAAGAAGAAGTCCGAGGAACACACAAAGAGTATAGTACATACTTCCGGGCGAAGGATCTTTGATCGTGTAATATCCGCCGCCGCCGGCGGAAATTCCAGTCGTCTTTAAAACTTAAACTTCAAACCGAACTCAGGACCGCCTAAGCTCATATCTTGAACGAGTTTGTCGTCATCCATGTCGTAATAAAGGTAGCGGTAGGCAACGAGGATATCGACCCATTTAAATCCGTAACCCAGGCCAACCATACCCTGCCAGGTCAGTTCTGAAGTTCCTGTGCCGATATCGAGGTAATAGGGCACATAAAACCTACTGCCGCCCAAATTCAATCGACCCCGTAATCCGATGATGCCGTCCCATATGTCTTCGCTCTCCGTGATGTTACCGCTCCGGGGAAAGACCTGGCTTACGCCGTCGCTTCCGGTGACAGTGGCCGTAAGGTTCCAATCGGTTGTGGCCTTGAGACCGAAATAGCGGAATCCTCCAAGCAGTCCGAGACTTCCGGCCTTGCCCTGCCACACATCGTAACTGCCTGCAAGCGCCCAGGCTGCGCCTTTCAATGTGGTTTCGGTTCCGGCATCGATTGTGGCACTGACCGGAATACGGTCTGTGTCATCGACGGATTTGATTTTGCTGGACTGACCGGAAACATCGAGGTACATCACATCGGTTAAAACCGACCACCGTCCCTTTCGCACCTCACCCGTGAACATGAAGGCCATGTTGAGGTCATCTAGAAGGTCGCTGGAATCGATTTCCACCTCCGGGCCTCCATCCCATCCCGGCGGAGGGCCGAACTTGAACGTACCATCAACGCTTGGCAACCATAAATAGGGGGTAATATTGAACTGCCATTGATCTTTTTCCGCTTCTGCTGCTGCAGCGATGGAAAAAAAGAGACTGCAGATTAATAAAATTGCTGCAACGGTCATACATCTTCCACTCTTTTTTTGATTCATTTTGCGCTTCCTTTCTCGTTAAATTCTGCTCGTCCGCTTTTGCCTCACTATTGAAGGAGCGGGCCATTTTTACCTATTTCGTATTTCAATGCAATACGCATTTTGTTTTCGATCTGCATATAAAAGAGCGACCTTTTTCGGAGACAGCACCTTGCTTAGCAAAGGTGACAAGGCCCTGCCCAAAGATCAAGGCCGTTCATGTCCTCTTTTTTCCGTCTACCACCGGGGTGGCGAGGTCGATACCCACGTCGGCGGTCTGGTCTGCGGAAAAGACCATAGGCTGGGTGCGGTCGATCCTCCCTCCATGGTGCGGTGCATCAGCGCTTCGTGACATCGATGGCGATCGTCTCGGTGGCCTGGAAGACAACCTTCTCACCCACCTGGTGGGCTCCCATGTTCACGTCCGGGCGTACAGGGAAAGTCTGGGTCGAGCCGTCTTCAAACCGGAGCGTCACCCGGCGTTTCCAGTGATCCATGGCCAGGACCGTGCCGACCTTCTGCACTGTTGTGGCGATCAGTCCGCCCGGCTGCTCGCCCTTTTTGGCACGCGCCACCACGGCGGCCGCATCATCGCCCACGGCCGCATCCTTGCCCGCCACGAACGCCACCAATTGATGCGTCAGGGTCGCGTTGACTTCGTCCCCGACTTCGACCAGATCGAAGTTGACCGCTTCCGGCCCGACTTTGATGGTGAATATGCTCCCGTCCGGCCTTTTCAGCGTCGCCTCTCTTTTCACCCTGTCGATGGACGTAACCGTGGCGCTCACCTCGATGGTATCGGAGAGAACAGCCCCGGCGACACCGGGTTGATATACCGCAAAGCTTGCGGCTTCGACAGACGCCGGCATGGCGGGAGCCGGCTCTGGAATTTCCTGGATCTTCTTCTGTGCCTTCTTCACGGCCGCATCGCCAGCGGCCTTTTCGGCTGGTTTCGGCGGATGGATTTCCACCGTTACCTTGGGAATGCCTCCTGTAAACCGGGACTTGGCCTCGGAACCGATGGCTTCGACCACAGGGGTTCCTAAATCAATGCCCACGTCGGCGGTTTCATCGGCAGAAAAGATCCCCGGCTGCGTCCGGTCAATCCGGCCTTCACCGATCTTCTTGTCATCGACATACAGAGTACCCGTGCCGCCTTTACCCGGTCCGCCGCCGTCATATTTGAACTCGAAGCGAACGGTGATTTTACCGGCGGCAAGTTTTTCGGTCCCGGCAATGGTTTTTCGCTGCAGACCGAGGAAGTTGTAGTCGTAGGCGGGTACGCCGTCCTTCACGTAAAGCGCCCAGCCGCCGAAACGGCCGCCCTGTGCGATGATGATGCCGTTGCCACCGTCTTTCGGAACTTCGAGTTCGGCCGTCAGCGTCTTGGATTTGTTCTTCACGTTGAGGAACGTCATCTCCATCATACCGGTCATGCCTTCGGCCAGCGTTATGGAGGTGCGTCCCGCCATGATGTCCGGGCGACCGACCGCGGTCGGATTGAGGCGCTCAAACACCCGGTCATCCATCGGCAGCACGTGGTATTTTTCAGCCTCTTCAAGGAAGAGCGCCTGCAGTTTTTTGAGCTTGCCCGGATTTTTCGCGGCCAGATCATTCGCCAGACTGAAGTCCTCCTTCACGTTATAGAGCTGCCAGCCCGTGTTATCATCGAGTGGACCGCGTCCCTTGGGTTCCCAGGGGGCGCGGTGGATTTTACGCGCAAACCAGCCGTCGTCATAGATTGCCCGGTTTCCGGCAATCTCGAAGTACTGCGTCGTGTGGCGCTCTTTGGCATTACCGTCATCAAACGAATAAACCAGACTGGTCCCTTCCATCGGAATCTGGGGAGTACTGTTGACAATCTTCGGCTCCGGAATGCCGATGGCTTCGAGCACCGTGGGCGCCACGTCGATAACATGGCTGAACTGGGTGCGCAGCGCGTTCTTCGCTTTGATTCCTCTAGGCCAGTGCACCACCATGCCATTGCGGGTGCCGCCAAAGTCTGAGGGAATTTGCTTCATCCACCCAAACGGTGCATCGAAGGCTACCGACCAGCCGGCCGCCATGTGCGGATAGGTTGTCGGGCTGCCCCACTCATCGAGGTGCTTGAGCATGTCTTCCACCTTCTCATGTACACCGTTAAAATAGGTGTACTCATTGAACATGCCGTTCTGGCCGCCTTCGCCGCTGGTGCCGTTGTCGCCGGCAATGAAGAAAATCAGCGTATTGTCAAGCTCACCCATATCCTCAATCCCCTGCACGAACCGCCCGATCTCGTGGTCGGTGTATTCGAGGAATGCGGCGAAAACGGATGCCTGGTGCGAGAACAGCTTTTGCTCGTCGGCCGAAAGCGTGTCCCAGTCCTTGATGGCCTTCGGCTTCGGTGCGAGTTTCGTGCCTTCGGGAACAATGCCCAGTTTGATCTGCCGGGCGAGGGTTTTTTCACGAACCGCATCCCAGCCCTTGTCGAATTTGTCTTCCCACTTCTTTATCCATTCCTTCGGAACGTGGTGCGGCGCGTGGGTTGCGCCAGGCGCAAAGTAGACAAAGAACGGCCTGTCGGGAGTCATGGCCTGCTGGAATTTGACCCATTTGATCGCCTGATCCGCCATGTCGGCCATCAGGTGGTAGTCAGGATCGTCCGGAATTTCTACAATGGCGGTTCCGTCATGCAGATAAGGCGCCCACTGGTTGGCCTCTCCGCCGAGAAAGCCATAGAATTTGTCAAAGCCACCATTCGGGCCAGTAGGCCAGCGGGTGTACGGACCGGACACACTGGTTTCCCAGGCGGCGGTTTCATGCCATTTCCCGAATGCGCCCGTACTGTATCCGTTGAGTTGCAGGATGCTTGCCAAAGGCGCTACCGTACTCGGGATCTCGCCCGTGGCGCCCGGAAAACCGGTTGCCATCTCGGTTATGAACCCCATGTTGGCGGTGTGGTGGTTGCGTCCGGACTTAAGCGCGGCGCGGGTCGGCGAGCAAAGCGCCGTGGTATGGAAATTGTTATAACGAAGCCCGCCCTCAGCCAATCGATCAAGCGTCGGCGTAGCGACCGGACCGCCGAACGTCTCCGTTGCGCCAAAACCGAGATCGTCGATGAGGATAACCACCACATTAGGCGCTCCCCCAGGGGCCACGGGCTCAATCCGGGGCGGAGGTGTCGCGTTGCGTGCATCCACCTCGGTATAGAGCAGCCGCTTCGGCAATTGGATCGGCAGGACCGTTCGATCGAGATTGCCGGTCGTGGCCGGGGCGGCTGCGGGGGCGGCAATTACGGCAAACGTAGTCAGTATCAGGGCGATGGTGCGCAATGCCCTTCCGACCAAGCGTGCGTGTGTTGCCGCTTTGGGAGCCGCGGGAACCGTAATCGGGGATGTTTTTCTGGTTTTCGTGGTCATGTGATTCCTCCCTTTATTCATTATCTTTTTGATGCATCTCCGGTTCTATACTATCATGGAGCAGACGAACTTCTCGTTGAGGGAACGGGAACGAAAAACCGGCTGCGCGCACTGCGTCGTAAACAGCGACTGCCAGTTCGCTTCTAATTTTTTGCCAGCCGATAAACTCATCTGTCCAAGCCCGGAGCTCGAAGTCGATCGAGCTTTCCCCAAAACCGACAAACAGGCCTCGGGCCTGCGGGTCCCTCAAAACTTTGGGGTGTTCGGCAGCCACAGCCTCAATCACCTCGATCACCTTTTGGGGCTCCGCAGCGTAGTTGACACCCACCGGCAGGTCAATGCGCCGCATCCGATCGCTGAACGTCCAGTTGGTCACCTGTTCTGAAACAAGCTGTGAATTGGGAACGATGATCTCGGCTCCTTGCAGCGTTCGCACGATGCTGGCGCGGATTCCGATCCGCCGCACCTGTCCCTGAAGGTTTCCCACTTCTATGGTGTCGCCTTGGTGGATCGGCCGCTCAAAGAGCAGAATCAGGCCCGAGACAAAATTGTTGACCACACTCTGAAGCCCAAAGCCGATTCCCACGCCGAATGCGCCGAGCAGAACGGTCACCTTGGTCAGGTCCGCTCCAAGCACCCCCATCCCCAACACAAACCCAACGGCCAGAATGAGGTAATGGATCAGGCGGGATGTGGCATAGGCAATGCCTTGGGAGACCTTTCTGCGCTCATATACGTCCTCCTGGAGCACGAAGCGGATAAACACAGACAGCAGGTAGGCTGCCCACACGGTCAGGAAGAAGGCAAAGACATCTTCCAGGGAAAGACTGATTGAGCCCCGCTCCAGTTTGGCGGCAAGCACCGCTTTGGTCAGGGAGAGCACCGGCTGCAACATCCCGACATAATCCAACACGCGGATCGACCAACCGACGAACGCAATCCAGATTAATACAAGACGGATGCGGGATTCCAAGAGGTCACGATGGTGGTGCACCATCCGCAAAAGTCGCAACGGCCGTACGCGGAGGCCAAAGGCCGCTACAGCACACGATATCTTGACGAAGACGGAGAGCGTCAGGGCCAGCACGCCGCCGATGAGAACACCCGATACCAATAGCCGTGCCATCCGGATGTAACCCAGGATGCCCGCCACACACCCGGCACAGAGGAAAAACAGGACCAGGATTGCCCCCGCCCGAAAGACGCGAAGCCACGCCGGACCGGTCTTCCGGGAAAAAGCCCGTTTAAGATTCCCATAGAGCAGAGACCAGGCCAGCACCGCTATACCTGAAAGCGCCTCCAACACAACCATGGCCTGATCAAAGAAAGTTGCACCTGCGAAAATATGACGGACCGTATCTATTGCCAACAAAAATCCCAGCGTGTAGAGCCCGGGGATCATCCACTGGTCGACCGCCGGTTTCATCAACCGGATCATCGCTGCCAGCGCCAGAAGTGAAAGCAGGTTACGCGCTGTGGCCGGCGCGGGTGAGTAAGGTGACGTGGCAATCAGCAATGAGCCGATAAGCGCCGCAGCCCAGGGGTGATCGGTTATGGTAGCAATAACCGCCGGCCTTTCATCCGTCGGCCATCGGTGGACCTGCCTTCGCATTGCAAAGGAGAGCACCGAAAGGCCGATGAAAAACAGAAGATGGATCGGCATTCCCCCGGATGGGTCGCGTAAATACTGCCCGATATCCGTCAGTGGTTCGACGATAATTTCATGAAACCGCGAGAATCCTTCAGCCCGCGCCCGCGCCCACAGCTCGGCACTCCATATCGGCTGCCTTTCCCTACGCGTAAGCCCCCCTACCACCGCCTGCTGAGCCTGGGAGATCCCGGCCAGTGCAATCCCACACTGAGCGGCTTCATCAGCAACATGACCTTGAAGGCCTATGGCGGCGCGGCGTGCGGTCTTTACGGTGGCCTGTGCCGTTTCAATGGCCGGGATGACCGCGTTGATATCCTGGATGACCGTCTCCGGCGCCCCTTGAGCCGATTCAAGGGTCCGGCGCCATCGTTTTTGAAGCGTTTCCAGCTGGTTTAGCGCCGCCTGCAGCCGGGTCGCCCTCCGGGTGAGGACATTCATCCACCTGCCCAGCTCGATCTGTCGCCTATGCCACAGCTGCTGCTGGGTCTGCAGCATTCCAAGCGTCGGCTGTGACTGGAGGATCCTCATGGTTCGCCGGAGTTCCACCGTCATGCGGCCGCTGATTTCGGGAAGTTCTTTTTGGATATACTCGATCTCATGGCCGGGTACAGATTGCGTGTTCAGGGTGCGAAGAAAATTTGACAGTTCCGTGGTCCGGGTTGCAATTTCTGCCACGGGAATCGCTCCGGAAATCTGGTTTTCATGGACCGTTTGGACCGCCGAGGCCTTTTGCTCCGTAGCCTGACTCCCGAAGGCAGTCAGGAATAAAAAAATGCTAAAAACGACACTCAACAATCGCTTGTCAAGGCACGGCGGTCTGGTTTGCACCGCGCTTCGCCTCGATTGGGGCTTGACAGTTGGTTTTCCCTTGTCCCCGGATACTTGCATCCTGTTTTCCCGATCCAGTCCTGAAGCCTGCCGTCTTTACCCATTCAATTCTTATGAGCAGTCACGGCGTGATTCATAGGCTTCCATGATGTTGATACACAACAATAGGGGCCGTTGTTACACGTGTTGCTCCTGTCTTGTACCCGTTCACAGGTTCATGGGTTGCTTAATTTATCCTGTTAGGGAATTTATTCGTTTTCCAATCCCAACCCATATCTTGGGCCCACACTTGTAACCCGTTGACTGTTCTAACCTCTGAACCCTGAACTTTTGAACCCCTGAACGCTTACCCTGTCTTTCTTATTTCGGCTGGGCCGTAACATAGACCAGGGTGTTTCCCTGAAACACAGCGCGATAAAAGTTGCCGCCGACGTAGTAATACTCCACACCGCCGACGGGTGTCGCAACGGAACCCGAGGGAAGTGCGGAAACTACGGTGCCCAGCGGAAACGGTTTTCCGGCTGCCGCAGGTTGCGGGGCGGGTGGTGCCGCAGCAGCGGCTTGCTGCTGCTGGGCGGTTGCCGCCTGCTGTTGGGCTGCAGCAGTCTGCTGTTGAGTCGCAGCCGTTTGGGCCGAAGCCGCACTTCCCACCACGACGGCCGTCCTCCTTCTCGTGCGGCGCCGGACGCCGAAGAACGCATCTGCTTCGGGCACCAATTGCACGGGAAGAAGCGGTACATCGGCAATGAGCATCAAGAAAAGGGCGAAGGCTACTACTGAAATCTTGAGTATCGTCTTCATTGATTTTCTCCTGTTGATGTCAGCGGCTGGAGCCACTGCTGGTTTCAAGTGGCATGAAAGCGATCTGCTTGATTCCCTGGGGCGGCTCAAAGCTGAACCGGTCATCGGCCACGGCCGGAGCTGTGTTCCAGTTGGTCATGATCGTTGTGACGCTCAGCCGCGCAAGGGTTCCCGTGTCGGTGACGACATACTTGTGCGGCAGCGGTTTACCTGTATCCGCTACCCACACCTGAAAGTCAACACCCGGGCGGCTGAAGAGCAGATGATCGCACTTGACGTTACCAATGACCGTTTTGCCGATCACCGCTGCAAAGGTCACATCCTGAATGAGCAGCGAGAAGGCATTTCGGTATACCAGGTCGGCGACCGGGACGATGAGTCCGAGCGACTCGCGTGCAAAGTCGAGCACCTCTTCGATCGTTTCCGGTGCAGGCTCCGTCGCATAGACCTTGTCGGTCGGGTTGTACAGCGCCAACGTCCTGCCATCGTAGGAGAAAACCTGATCGACCAGTTCGCCTCTTCTCTCTGCACGAAGCTTGTTCGGCCTGCTGACGATCACGCTCGCCGAGACATCGAAATCGACCCTGTGCCCTGATTCCAGCAGGTCCTCGAGGGTGTTCTGGGTATGCACGCTGAACTGCTTCAGGCTGCCGAGGTAGTCGGTCATGCGCTGCAAAATCTGCGTGGCGGCCGTATCCACCGCCGGTGCCTGGGCCCGGACATCCGTAGAAACGGTCACCGACAGCGCGAGCACCCCGATCGCGAACCATGCTGCGGCCATCCTGAATTTCAATAATCTCATCTTTTTGACTCCTTTTTTAATTTTTGCCGGTACCGCCTGCCCACGGCTCATAACGACTCCCGCACTGTCAGCCTCGACGCCGAACAACAACTGTACCACAATCGGCGGATACATTATAAAGACCAAGTCTGTGACTGACTCGATGCCTGAAGCAAGAGCAGCAACTTTTTCTTCGCCAATTCTCTCTTCCCCCGGGGTTCCACTCAGCTCAACCTCAACGTTAAGGTCTAAGTGTTAAAGGATATGGGCAAGTTCACCAACTCGCATCGTCTTTCTCTCCCTGATCGCCGAGCTCGATCTGGTCGAAGTTTTTGGCCGCCTCACCAACTTCCAGAACGAGTACGTTCCCTTTTATTTTCATCGGTATGCCGTTTTATTTTGTTATAATGTACTCCAATATTGTTAGCGACTTCATGAATGGTCAAATCGTTTAAGGTTCGCTCTCACAACTCATCCGGTAGGGGTTTCAGGAGCAGCCGGAACAATGCTCCCTTACCAAGGTACCGACGCAGCACGGAAAGCATGTTGTATCCCAGCAAGGCGCCGGACAGGCATATCCCGTTAGCCCAGACATGGTAACCATCTGCGGATTGGAACACCCAAAGCAGAGAAGGAGCGAAGCCGCCGTGTTCGTGCCTTCCCTCGAGGGCTTTTTCGAGCAACAGCACTACGAACACGCCAAAGGCGTACAGGACCGTGCGCAGGACAACATCGAGCAGCGCCGGCCGTGTCCGGGTCCAGGCACCCATCGGGACGTGCTCCAGAACAAGCACGACCTTTGCCAGGACCAGCGCGCCGACCAGCACAAGGGTCAATCCGTGGAACTCGATCCGGTATTCGGCGAGGATTAGTGCCTTCAGCAGCGCCAGCATGCCAATCCAGACTGCAAAGTAGAGCATGACCACCACCACCGAGATGAGCTCGTCCTTCAATTTTTGCATGGTACTCACAGTGCTATCCCCCTCACTTCTGCTACCGGCAACGGCCAACAGCATCGATCAGCGCCTGCTCACTAAACGGTTTCCTCAAATAGGCAACAGCTCCCGCCTTTTTAGCCCGATCCTGCCACTTCGGGCTATCGTAAGCGGTCATAAAAATTACCGAGTACCTCACCCCCAATGAGGTGAGCTTCTCTTGAAGGTCAAGACCCGTCATTCCTTTGAGATGGATGTCCAAGACAAGACAGCCTTCGCTCAAGCCGGAGACGGAATTGAGGAAGTCTTCTGCGGATTCGAAGCTCAAGACCTGATAACCGACAGATCTGAGCAGCCGATTAAGAGCACTCCGGATGGGCTCTTCATCATCAACAACGTACACCGTGAACGATTCTTGAGGCACGCCATCTCCTTGTTTTCTGCAAAACTTTCCGGTCAATGGATGCAAACAACTTCTAAGAGGAAAAGGATCGGTCAAAAAATATGATGCTACAATATGGCAATTTAAAGAGAAAAGATATTGGACTTTGGTCCAATATGGAGCTTTACCCAGCCGAAGTACCGCGATAGGGACGCCACATAGATTTTCGAATAAAAAGAAAGTATGGATTTCTGCAGGTATGGGCTTAATGGAGAGGTGTTCAGGAGAGAAGGTATACTCAAGGAAATTTAAAAGAGAGTATAATCGGACCTTAAAAATTCCAATTACCAAGTGCCGTAGCACAGAGCAAAAGATCGAATTCAAAGACCGCTATAGATGGCGTGCAGGGGTTGAAGCCACCATGTCCGAATTGGATCGGCCAACCGGAGTAAAACGGCTTCGGTTCCAAGGCTTTAAAGCGGTACGCTTTAGTGCAACCTTAAAAACCACTGGAATAAATCTTTTGCCCTGTGACACGGACAGGATTGTTTACCTAAAAGTTTAATCGTATTCCGAGAAAAACATTGTGAGACATGTATTCCGATTCTGTGTTTCCGTATGTCGGATTTGTCGTTCCGAAAAAACGGTATTCCAGCTGCACCATCCACACTTCGGAAAAAGAATAGGACGCACCGGCCATGACCTGGTATGCAAAAACGGTATCATCGCCGCTTTCTATGGTGATTCCCCCGGCATTCAGAGTGCTTGATTCCAAAACGGCTGCACCAATGCCTCCCCCAAAATAAGGGGTAAAAGGGGTCTCAGTGTCGATATCTATGTAACTGTTAGCCATAAAATCCCAGCTGGTCACCTCCCCACTGGTATTGAGCCCGGTTTGTCCGGAGGAGCTGACTTTTTCGTAATCATTTTTCCGATAGCCGACTTCTCCTTCGACACGAACCCAACCGAAATCATATCCCAGAGCACCGGTCATACCGAAACCGGTATCATATTCCGCTGTACCTTTTGTTCCATCCGATTGAGATAGATCGGAATCAAGGAGCCATACAGCGCCCAGATTACCGTTCAGATAGACGCTGCCGGCAACGGCAAAGGATGAGCCGAAGATTAAAAATACAAAAAGAGACATTGCAGCTATTTTTTTCTTCATAATTTCTCTCTCCTTCTTATTCATTCATTTAAAGCCAATTGTAAATTTGCTGATCCTGGCGATCATTTATTTGGTTGCTTCCGATCTGCCGGCTGCAGCGGCCGACAGCATCGAGCAGCATATACTTACTAAAGGGTTTCATCAAATAGGCAACCGCTCCCGCCTTATCTTCTGGTAAAACTCCCCGGGCAATGGATTCCAACGAATTCCCCGGGGAAGCGAACGGGACCCAAAGATGATATTGAATATATATTGATAAAAAAAGGAAAGATATTGGACCTTGGTCCAATAGGGAGCTTCAGGATATTTCAAATCAGACTGAAATCCAAATTCTGTCGTGTTTTGCTTTTATTACAGAATGTGGGCATTTTGTTCGAATATTCCGAAAAAACCCCCAAAGGTCTTGTAGATAAATATTTCTATGATCGAGGGCTCCGGTGGTTGTGGTAAATTTGGATAGGCTCAGCTAAATTGACCGCCTCAGGGGGATTATAATATTCAATATTGAACCATCACCATATATGGCAGACTATACGGATTCTTATTGAAAATATCAACCATACCGGATAATTTGAATCAAGGTCATACATACGTATTGAAATGTTGACAATACAAACTCAAATAAATAATTGACTTCCATCTGATATTTTGAATATGAATAGACAATCTGGATTCTTGAATTTCCTTAATTTCATTCGAAAAAGAAAAGAGAACACAATGTCAAAAACTGATTCAGATAACAATCTCCAAGAACAGGAGAGTATATTTTCAACGAGTGAAGATTTATCCTTAAAAGAAATTGAAAATATATACAAAAATGTCGTTCTAAAAGAGGATTTTTATGATGAGAGTTATGATCAGGACTGGCACATAGCTCCTTTCAATGACATGGCCAAATTATTATCAGAAGTTTTTAATCCTAAGAAGCATTTAGATGCTGGGTGTGGAATCGGATTATTGGTCCAAGCCATGCGGACACTAAATATTGATTCATTTGGATTTGATTTTAGCGAAAAGTTGATCAATAAATCAAAATCGTCTATTCGAGAGTACTTAATCGTTACAACAGCAGAGAAATGGATCAAAAAAACTTCTATTGAAGATTATGATCTAATAACTTTTATGGAGGTTTTTGAGCATATTCCAATATCCAATATCATTGAGGTTTTAGATTCATTACATGATGTTTATAAAGGTAATTTATTCTTTACAATTCCATCTCATGGATTGGACGCACATTTTAAAACAGGGTTATATGTTGATAATGGCAATACTCAATGGCAAAGAGATATGGTCGAAAACATTCCTTTCAAGAATATCGTTTTAGAAAACAACAAACCCCATTGTGGGCATATCACCTTGGCATCATATCGATGGTGGACTGAATTTTTCTTATATAATTTCTATGCCCGAAATAGGGATAAGGAAAAATTATGTATTAATAATTATTTGGATATTATCAAAAAATTTGCATGGAAACCTTATATTGTTGAAAACATCCTACCCAGCGAAAAACTAAATGATGCTTTGGAATTAGGTGTTGGTTTAGATCCCGGATGGTACGATTACGAACCCGGAGATAATGGAAGGTGGACAAATGGAACGGCCTCAATATTTTTTTCAGGTAAGGAATTTACTAAGCCCTCATTCTGTATCAATTTAGCCACACCGGATCTGAATATTATGCAAGAATGGTATTTTATAATATCACTCGATCTTTTGATAAAGTGTCCTGATTTTCGTTTTGAATGGATAAATGTTTTTTATTCTCAGCCTCAGACTCTTCTTGAACAGTTTGCCTGAAATCCAGGGCTCAAAATTCTTATAACATACTGAATTCATTGGATCCAAGTATTTGTTTACCACCAAAAGGTAGTGCCACAAAACCCAGTGAAAACTATTGA
>Ga0233437_1000755_pt1 | contig 68495 bp, 64 predicted proteins | sample SI_122_August201_FD_182714 | JGI IMG/M metagenome (GOLD analysis project Ga0233437, IMG submission 182714) | Seawater microbial communities from Saanich Inlet, British Columbia, Canada - SI_122_August2016_200_MG | ecosystem: Environmental > Aquatic > Marine > Inlet | place: Canada: British...
TATTGACTCATTTCGCCCAATCAAGACCAAGCCCTACGGGCGCGCTTTGCGCGGTCTTGACTAGGCAAAATGAGTCTCATATCTATCTGAACTTATACAGCGCTTATTGGGGTGATGTTAGTTGCTAACGAGAAAGCGACGGCTTTTACGCAAAGATAGCGCGACAGCCTTTATGTGCGGATAATAGTTAAAATACCCTTGTTATCCGCAGAGACAGTGTGATGAACTCAATGTGCGGATAAATTGTGATTCGTTGGAAAGAGCATTTTCTTTAAGAAGTGATGAAAAGATTTCCTGCTGCTATCGGAGCTATCCGCACAATCATCCCAAACAACGGATGATCAAAATAAACAAACTGCCCCTTCTTCGCCCGATGGTTGCTGATCATGGCGTAGCTTTGCAGCGGTGCTAGATGCAGCGAGGTTGAGCCGATGTTGCTGCCTAACGTCGAAGGCATGGTTAAATAAAGCCGTGTAGCGATGGTGAATGTGCGATTGTAGCTGATTTTGACAATGCCATCGAATTGCTGGTATTTGGCATTGGCCACGGGCGCCATGTTGTGAATATCTGAGGTTTGGTTAGGCGTGAGCTTTCCCTGTGCGTCATAGGCGAGGCCTGCAAAAACATGAAACCAGCGGTTGGTTTGAATCGCGGGTTGGATCCAGGCGATATTGAGAATGATGTGTTTGCCGTTGTTTTTTAGTTTTTTGATGATTTTTGCTAGGCCGATGTCTTTGGGCGCAAGCAATTGGTAGGGCTTGGGCGTTTGGCTGGTGTCTTCTGTGTTGGGAATGTAAGGCGCCAGCATCATGCTGCGACTTAGGTTAGGCATGAGCAGTTCTCTTGGCCAGTGTTCGGTGTTGAGTGATGTGCGGTTGATGTGGGTGAAGAGGATGAGGTTCACTTTGAATAATTTACCACCATCGTCGGCGAAGAGGGATGATGTGTAGAAAAGTGAGGCGATTAAGGACAGTAAAAAGATCGTTTTTTTCATCAGGATTTGCGCCGAAGTGTGACATAATAAAATCCATTCTATAAGACTTAAACAATCAACACTATGCAAAATCGCGAAAAAATCGAAAAGATCAAAGAAAAGCTCAATCAATATGCGTATCAGTATTACGTGCAAGATGATCCCACCGTGCCGGATGCGGAATATGATCGTTTATTTCACCAATTACAACAGATGGAAGAGGCGCATCCTGAGCTCAAAACCGACGATTCACCGACACAACGCGTGGGTTCTGTGCCGTTGGATGCATTTGAACAAGTCACGCACAGCAAGCCCATGCTGTCGCTGGCGAATGCGTTTACCACGGAGGCGTTAGAGGCGTTTGATCAACGTGTGCATGATCGGTTGAAAACAGACGAGCCGATACCTTATGCTTGCGAGCCGAAGTTGGACGGATTGGCGCTTAGCTTGTTGTATGAAAAAGGCGTGCTTGTGAGAGCCGCGACGCGAGGCGATGGGCAAGTGGGCGAGAATGTTACTTTGAATGTTAAAACCATCAAGGCCGTGCCCTTGCGATTGAGAGATGCGGGCTTTCCTGAAGTTTTAGAAGTGCGCGGCGAGGCTTATATGCCCAAGGCTTCATTCGAGCGTTTAAACAACGAGGCACGAAAAAAGAACGAGAAAATGTTTGCGAACCCTCGCAATGCAGCGGCGGGAAGTTTACGTCAGTTGGATTCTTCGATTGTCGCGAAAAGGCAGCTGGGTTTTTATGCCTACGATGTGGGCGAACATTCGGATGAATCTTTTGCCCCTACGCATTCTGCCGTATTAGCACGATTGCAAACGCTAGGCTTCCCCGTCGTGCCGCGTGCGAAATCGGTGGATACGATTCAAGCATGTATTCATGTTTATGATGAGCTTTTAAAGCATCGTGATAGTCTTCCTTATGAAATTGATGGCGTGGTTTACAAGGTTGATGATATCGCTTTACAACAAAAGCTAGGCTTTATTTCTCGTGCACCGCGCTGGGCGATTGCCCATAAATTCCCGGCACAAGAAGAATTAACCGTGCTTGAATCCGTCGATTTTCAAGTCGGTCGCACGGGCGCACTAACGCCAGTTGCACGTTTGCAGCCTGTTTTAGTGGGTGGCGTGACAGTGAGTAATGCGACGTTGCATAATATGGATGAAATTAATCGCAAAGATATCAGGGTGGGGGATAAGGTTATTATCAGGCGTGCGGGTGATGTGATTCCCGAAGTCGTTTCATCGATCATTGCCGACAGACCCGGCGATGCCAAGCTTATTGTGCTACCAAAGCAATGCCCCGTATGCGATTCTTCCATTGAAATGATTGAAGGCGAAGCAGTCGCTCGATGCACCGGCGGTTTATTTTGTCCGGCACAGCGCAAAGAATCCATTAAACATTTTTCCTCACGCAAAGCGATGGACGTTGATGGTTTGGGCGAACAGTTGATTGATCAGTTGGTGGATAAAAAACTGATACAACACGTGGATGATTTATATCGCTTAAAGCTAGAAGATTTAATTCACCTTGAGCGCATGGCAGAAAAGTCAGCGCAAAAGGTATTGAAAGCGTTAGAGAAAAGCAAGGCAACCACATTACCACGTTTTTTGTTTGCCTTGGGTATTCGTGAAGTAGGCGAAGCCACAGCAAGAAGTTTAGCGCTGCATTATGGCGCGTTGGACGCTGTTATGAAGGCGGATGTTGATGCCCTGCAAACAGTAAGCGATGTTGGACCGATCGTTGCTCAGCACGCGGTGGCGTTTTTTAAAGAGCCGCATAATCAATCGACGATTCAAGCGTTGCAAGATTTAGGGGTGCATTGGCCAGCCATTGAAGTCTCGCAAGCGCATCAGCCGCTTGCAGGTAAGACGGTGGTGTTGACGGGAACGTTGACGGCATTGACGCGCGATGAGGCTAAAGAAAAATTGCAAGCGTTGGGTGCGAAGGTTAGCGGCAGTGTGTCTAAAAAAACGAGTTTTGTTGTAGCAGGAGAGGCGGCGGGTTCAAAATTGGATAAGGCCGAAAAGCTTGGTGTTCAGGTAATGGATGAGGCTGGGCTTCTGGAATTAATGACGCTTGTTTCTGTGTAATTATGAGAAATGGATACCGCGGTCAAGCCGCGGTATGACATGTGTCTTTGCCATCCCGCGGCGTGACCGCGGGATCCATCTTGTTTCTTAACCCGCAAAATGCGCCCCAACCGTCAACCACACTTTCTTCGTGTCAACATAAGGTGCTCTAGCGCCGTAGAAATCACCGTACGTTACACTGGTGGTTAAACGATGCTTGAACCAATCTTTGCTGGCCATCGCATCGACTTCTTTACCAAAGTGCTTGCTAGAAGCTTCGGAGGCAAAGTTGTGTCCGATAGCGGCGAGTACCAAACCGTGCAGTGGTTTAATGACGGCTTTTACCGTGATGTAAGAATCCACAATACCTGTGGCAGGTGTTGTTAAGAATACGTCATCCCAACCTTGGAATTTGTGCAATGTCGCATACGGTGTACGGAAGGCTTTGCCTGCCGCATGTTTGCTACCGCTTAATGTTTCTTGGTCGGCTCTTACCATCACGCCGTATTTTGTTACACCCAAACCGATGTGCGCATAGTGTGCTGAATACGCTGTTTTGTTGTTGTAGGCATCGTTTTGTAACGCATACTCTAAGGTGTAGAGAAACGTCACGATGTGCGTTGCCGCTTTACCGTGGAAACGAAGACCGTAAGAATTGGTTGAGAAGCCTGCGAGCTTGTCATTGTCAATCAAGTAGTCATACGCTATGAATGTGCCGTACTGCCATTTGGAATAGCTGACATTAAAGAAGTTGGTGTTATTGTTTTGTGCGTCTTGATGCATGGTGGCGTTAGGGCCAAAGATGCGGTTAACGCGGTTAACGTAAGCGTAAAATACTTTTAAGCCTGGTAGGAACGTGTTTTGCAAGCCAATGGCATCAAAAGTTTGATCGTTTTGTCTAAAGCCAACAGAACCCACAAAACGTTGGTTATCTAGGTTGATGACTTGACGGCCTGCGCGTAGGCGTGTTTTGTAAACGGTATCAAAATCAAGATAAAGTTGATTCACGATATTCATGCTTGGATCGGTGATCAAAGAGTATCTTGTTTTTGAAGGGCTGGTTCCCATGCCTGAGTTATAAGTTCTTGGGCTTAAACGGGTAACCGCTTCCAATTGGCCATAGGCAGAAAACCCGTGGAATTTGCCCGTGCGATAGCCAAGCAATGTTTGCAAGGTGATGGCGCGTGCGGTTTTTAAAGCATTGTCTTGTCGGACGTGCTCATAACGTGCGCGTAGTCCCAAGCCCCATTTACCTTTGATAAGGGCACGAACGAAGGCGTTGTGTGTAATTGTTGTCTTGGGCGCTGCTTTTGTGGCTTTTGCTACGGGTGCGGCGATGGCGTTGGTGCAGAGTGCTAAGCTTGATGCGCCGAGCAGTAAAGCAGGGATGAGCTTCTTGGTAGCGTTGCTTTTTTTCGATTTCATGGTGTTTTCCTTAGGTGGTGGGAATTGACGAGCAGGTTGTCATGTCCCTTATCATTAAAATTTCAGGGCACACAATAATGGAAAATAGAGGAAATGACCATGATTTTTATCAAGATTTCACTATCAATGCTGGTTTTTTTCGGTACAATGCTTGTTTTATTTTTCATCGGTTTATCAGAATGCTAAAAAAACTTCGAAATATCGCCATTATTGCGCACGTTGATCACGGTAAAACAACCTTAGTTGACAAGCTGCTACAGCAATCAGGCACCCTGGAAGCGCGTGGAGATCGCGTTGAGCGGGTGATGGATTCTAATGATCTTGAGCGTGAGCGCGGGATTACTATTCTTGCTAAGAATACGGCGATTGACTGGAATGGCTACCGTATCAACATCGTTGATACACCGGGACATGCTGATTTCGGCGGTGAAGTTGAGCGGATTATGTCCATGGTGGACTCTGTGTTGTTGCTTGTTGATGCTGTGGATGGGCCTATGCCACAAACACGGTTTGTGACGCAAAAAGCGTTTGCCCAAGGTTTGAAGCCGATTGTGGTGATCAACAAGATCGATCGACCGAATGCGCGGCCTCATTGGGTGGTGGATCAAGTGTTTGATTTATTCGATCGTCTGGGTGCGACTGATGAGCAATTGGATTTTCCGATTGTCTACGCGTCAGCATTGGAAGGTTTTTCCATGTTGGACCCGGATGACTCTGCTAGCAATATGGATGTCTTGTTTCAAACGGTCATTGATAAAGTGCCTGCACCGGACGTTGATGTTGATGCGCCGTTTCAAATGCAAATTACCTCCCTGGATTATTCCAGTTATGTGGGGACGATTGGTATTGGTCGGGTTGCGGCAGGGAAAGCTAAAATTAATATGCCGGTTTCTATTATTGATACCGAAGGTGAAATACGAAAAGGTCGTATTTTGCAGGTCTTAGGCCACCTTGGTTTGGATCGCTATGAAGTGCCTGAAGCTATGGCCGGTGATATTATTGCCGTAACGGGTGTGGAAAATTTGAAAATTTCAGACACGTTGTGCGCACCGGATCATGTGAAGGCGTTACCGCCGCTTGTGATTGACGAACCTACCGTGAATATGATTTTCCAAGTGAATACGTCACCGTTTGCGGGCAAAGAAGGCAAGTTTTTAACTAGTCGCCAGGTGCGTGAACGCTTGTATCGTGAATTGATTCACAATGTTGCCTTGCGTGTTGAAGATACTGAAGATCCTGAAAAATTCCGTGTTTCCGGTCGAGGTGAATTGCATTTGTCCATTTTACTAGAAACCATGCGTCGAGAAGGGTATGAGCTTGCGGTGTCAAAACCTGAAGTTATTGTTAAAGAAGTGGATGGTGTCAAACAAGAGCCTTTTGAGCAATTGACGGTGGATGTTGAAACAGCGCATCAAGGCACGGTCATGGAAACCTTGGGTGAACGCCAAGCGGAATTAAAAGACATGATCCCCGATGGTCATGGCCGTGTACGATTAGATTATGTCATTCCTGCGCGCGGACTGATTGGCTTTCATACCGAATTTTTAACGATGACCTCCGGCACAGGCTTGTTGTACCACCTTTTCCTTCATTACGCCGAAATGAAACAAGGAAAAATTGCGCACCGTTCGCAAGGTGTCTTGATCTCCAATGCACAAGGCAAGGCTACCGCTTTCTCATTATGGAACTTACAAGCACGCGGCCGCATGATCATTGGCCCTCAAACCGAGGTTTATGAAGGCATGTTGATCGGTATTCATACCAGAGCGAATGATCTGGTGGTTAACGTGATCAAAGGTAAGCAATTAACGAATGTACGAGCTTCTGGCTCAGATGAGCATATCACGATCATCCCGCATATTAATATGAGCTTGGAACAAGCGTTGGAATTCATTGAAGACGATGAGCTTTTGGAGATTACGCCTAAAAACCTTCGGTTGCGTAAGAAGTTGTTGAAGGCGTTTGAGCGGAAGCGGGCGGCTAGTGCTTGATGGGTGTTGTGGTTATGCGTTCCAAAATGGGTCGGTTGACCAGTTTTGATTGAATCCCATGTGTTCAAAAGCTACGAAGTTCTCATATCGGCCAAATAAGTCGTACATGTGCTCTTTCCAGCTAGATTGAGGTGAGATTTTATTGAGAAATAAACTCAGTAACACTAATTGTTCTTTTAGAGTGCCGGGAAGGCAGTGAGCTTGCTTGAGCTCCTTTAGGTTTCTCGGTTTATAAACGAACCAACGATCCCACAGTCTGGAGTGATGAGCGCAAAGGTTGCGTGTATATCGCAGGGGTTCTAGTGTGGATTCAAAGATTTTATGATGAACACCAAAAACATTGCTAATGGCATTTTTGTCATGGTGTGATCGAAGATATCTGAATAAGCTTGTACATTTACCAAAGGATAAAAATTCCAATGCAATCCAGCTGGGCGGGTATTTTGGTGAGCTATACTGATCGTAATATCTTTTAATCGTTTCGTTGTGTTTTCTTTTTTTGCAAATAGCATTTAGCTCTGAAAAAAAAGCTTCTTTTGGGTTTTTGCGTCCATTGCGTGAGGTTGTGCACCAGCTTGATTTAAATAATTTATCGTTAGTATACCACCACGGGTTATAGCTAAGTGCGAGGTGATTGGATAAAGCGGTTCGCAAGGCGATTTCGATTCTTTCGATAACATCTAACACGAGTAAGCGTAGCTCTCTGTCAAAGACGTATAAATGCCAGATATGTTGAAATTGAATGTTTTTTTAAAAAAGGTGTTTTTGATGGTTGGCTTCATAAAGATGAAAATAAGCGCTTAGGCGATGAAAGCTCACGCTTTTGAGGCAGTGTCGCATTTTGGGTTCGTCGGTGATAACGAGGCCGCGGTTTCTGAGTAGGGAGATTTGCTGCTCGAGAGACAAAGCCGGCTTATTAAATATCTGTTCTCTCATAAAAGTAACCCGCCGAGGTCCGCATCGTTGAGAGGCGTGGCGGGTTTGGATATGCTAAGTGTAGGGCAGCGAAAACAGAAAAGCAAGCAAAATCACAAAATCGTCAACACTCAAGATCCATGCAATGACCGTTAAAAAAACTATAAATTTACGCGCGGTTTAGTTGTTTTAGGTTTGCCGTGCATGTGGATCCTAGCAAGATTGATGATTTTAATCTTGTATGAGTTTCATTGATTGTTTTTTTGAGCAGTATTTGCTCGTTTAAATGTTTTAGGTTAATGAATTGAATGATTTTTGCCGCGCTCTTTTTGTGGGAGTCTTTTTAGCAATTTGACATAAAAAATAACCCACCCTGGTCCGCATCGTAGAGAGGCGTGGTGGGCTTGATTATCTGCAGTGTAATACAGATGCGCCCGACAACGCAATTTTTTTCTTGCCCGCTGTTTTGCCTACCAGTTAAGGTAGCAATTTCCCAAAAATCCAGCGATAATGTCCGACTTACAAAGGTGAGCGGGTATTTTGATGACAGATTTAAAACAAATAACGAGTGAAGCGCAGCAGGCGATTGAGGCGGCGAGTGAAAAGTCGGCGCTTGAGGGTTTGCGTGTTGAGTATCTTGGCAAGAAAGGGCAGCTGACAAGCTTGCTGAAGCTTCTGGGGGGCATGTCTGCCGAAGAGCGGCCGGTGTTTGGTCAGTCGGTGAATCAGGCGAAGCAGCAGATTCAAAAAGCCATTCAGGCTAAATTGCATTTATTGGATGAAGTGGCCTTGCTGGAGCAATTGGCCAAAGAGCGTGTTGATGTCACTTTGCCGGGGCGAGGGCAGCGAGTGGGTTCGTTGCATCCTGTTACCCTGGTTAAATCGCGTCTGGAAACTATTTTTACCGCACTGGGCTTTTCGATTGAAGATGGTCCTGAGATCGAAACAGAATACTATAACTTTACAGCACTCAATATTCCAGAAACGCACCCTGCGCGAGCGATGCAAGACAGCTTTTACTTTGCAGATAAGCACGTGTTGCGTACGCATACCTCACCGGTACAAATTCGAACCATGGAGCAGCAGACCCCGCCTTTGCGTGTGATCGCGATGGGCCGTGTGTATCGTTGTGACTTTGATGTGACGCATACACCGATGTTTCATCAGGCGGAAGGCTTGTTGATTGACGAGGGTGTTACGTTTTCAGATTTAAAAGGCTTAATTATTAAGTTCTTACGTGACTTCTTTGAAGAAGAGCTCAAGGTGCGTTTCAGACCGTCCTATTTTCCTTTCACCGAACCTTCCGCCGAAGTCGATATCCAATGCACGCAATGCCAGGGCAAAGGGTGTCGCGTTTGCAGCCAGACCGGTTGGTTGGAAGTTTTGGGGTGTGGCATGGTGCATCCTAATGTCTTGGCTTATGCCAATTATGATACGACGAAATATAACGGCTTGGCATTTGGCGTGGGGATTGATCGTTTAGCGATGTTGAAATATAAAATCAATGACTTGCGAATGTTTTTTGAAAACGACATTAGGTTCTTGTCTCAATTTTAAAGGGCTTGATAGCATGAAAATTAGTTTAAATAGATTGAATGAAAAAGTTAACAACGATCTGGATGCAGCAGCATTGGCTGAAGCATTAACGATGGCGGGATTGGAGGTTGGTGCTGTGACGCCGGCTGCGCCTGAGTTTTCCAAGGTGGTGATCGCAGAGATCATCGCAACGCATACGCATCCGAACGCGGAAAAACTGACGTGTTGTGATGTGAAAATGAATGACGCTGAGATTGTGCCGATTGTTTGTGGTGATCCTCGGGTGGCTGCGGGCATGAAAGTGGCGTTGGCGCAGGTAGGCGCTAAGTTGCCTAATGGTATGAAGATCAAGAAAAGTAAATTGCGCGGTGAGCCATCGCATGGCATGTTGTGCTCGAAGGTTGAGCTGGGGATTGCTGAGACGTCAGAAGGTATTTTGGTTTTGCCCGCGGATGCGCCCGTGGGTGAGGCGATTCGAGATTGGATGTTGCTTGATGATGAAGTGCTTGATGTTGAGCTCACGCCCAATCGGGGTGATTGTCTGTCTATGTTGGGTGTCGCGAGAGAAGTGTCGGCGATCACGGAAGCCACATTAAAGCCTGTTAAAACAAAAGAAGTTAAAGGCGAAGTTAAAGCAACGCTTGAAGTTAAGTTAGAGGCGCCAGAAGCCTGCCCACGTTATTTGGGTCGCGTCATTGAAGACGTGAACAATCAAACACCGACGCCAATCTGGATGCAAGAAAGCTTGCGACGCGCTGATATTCGCTGTGTCTCTCTGGTGGTGGACGTACTTAATTATGTGATGATTGAGCTTGGACAGCCGATGCATGCCTTTGATTTAACGAAGCTTCATGGCGCCATCAGCGTGCGTTTTGCGCGAGCGGGTGAAGCGTTGACGCTGCTGAATGAAGAAGACGTGAAGCTTCGAGAAGATACGCTGGTGATTGCGGATGAAAAAGCACCGGTGGCGCTTGCGGGCATCATGGGTGGTTTCCATACCGGTGTTCAACCTACGACGACCACGCTTTTCCTTGAAAGCGCATTTTTCTCGCCCACCATTATCGCGGGAAAAGCCAGAAAATATGGTGTGTCTAGTGATGCATCGCACCGTTTTGAACGGGGTGTTGACTTTAATTTACCAAGGCAAGCCATTGAAATGGCGACTGATTTGATTGTTTCTATCGCGGGCGGTAAGCCTGGATCTGTCACAGAAGCGATGCATGAAAAACATTTACCTCAGCGCCCAGCGATCAAGCTGTTGCCGGAGCGTGTCTCTCGTGTGCTGGGTGTCGGTATTCAAGATCAAACCATCGAGGCCATTCTCAAGCGGCTCGGTATGGACATTGAAAAGAAAGATGAACATTACTGGGTGACACCACCAAGTTATCGTTTCGATATCGCCATTGTTGAGGATCTGATCGAAGAGGTCGCGAGAATTTATGGTTATCATAATATTCCTGTGACGGATTTCTCAGCAAAGCTGAATATCGTACAGCCTTCTTCGCGCGTGCTTAGTGAAACCAAGGTGAAAGCATTGCTGCGTGACCGAGGGTATGCAGAAGCTATTACTTACAGCTTTGTTGCGCCGGAATGGCAGCTACAGGTTGATCCTACAAAGACGCCCATTCCTTTGCTGAACCCTATTTCTGCCGAAATGTCGGTGATGCGAACAACGCTTTGGGTGGGTTTGTTGTCAGCGGTAAAATATAATTTGAATCGTCAGCAATCGCGTTTGCGTTTGTTTGAATTAGGCCGTCGTTTTTTGCAAACCGATAAAGAGGTGAAACAAACCTTGATGTTGTCGGGCGTTGTGGTGGGTGCGGTTGCACCGGAGCAATGGTCTGGGTCTTCGGATAAGGTGGACTTTTATGATATGAAATCCGATGTTGAGGCGATTTTAGCGGCGGCTAATATCACAGGAGCGATTGAGTTCGTGCCGGCCGAACATGCGGCGCTTCATCCTGGTCAGACAGCATCCATTGTTTTGAATCAGCAAGTGGTGGGGCTGCTCGGGCGGATTCATCCTCGTGTACAGAAAAAGCTTCGCTTGAAAGCGCCTGTTTTTATGTATGAGCTAGATTTTGAAGCGATCAATGCCATGCCACCGATGACCTATCAGGCCATTTCTATGTTTCCTGCCGTGCGTAGGGACTTTGCTTTTATTGTCGATCAGGCGGTGCTGACAGGTGACGTCATGAAGGCAACAAGGCAAATAATGGGCGACTGGTTGACGGATAGCGTTATTTTTGACGTTTTTGAAGGGGGTGACCTGGAAAAAAACCAAAAAAGTGTGGCAATGGGCTTGACCTTGCAGCATCCTTCGCGCACTCTTGAGGATGAGGAAGTCAATGAACTTTGTACTAAGCTTATGAAGGGGTTGGGCGATACATTTAATGCGGCGTTGAGGGAGTAACTATGTCAGCACTAACAAAGGCCGATTTGGTCGAGCATTTGCATAATGTGCTTGGGTTGAACAAGCGGGAAGCGAAGGATCTTATTGAGTCGTTTTTTGGAGAGATGTCTCAGGCATTGCTCACCGGGAAACATGTTAAAATTTCGGGTTTTGGAAATTTTGAGTTAAGAGAAAAAAATGCACGTCCAGGACGTAATCCAAAGACGGGCGAAGAAGTGCAGATTTCTGCGCGTCGTGTGGTAACCTTTAAGCCGAGTCAGAAGCTTAAAAAGTTAGTTGAATCTTATAACGGAGAAGAACCGAGGGATCACCATGAAGAACAAGAAGAATTTTAGACCCACTGCCGAATTGCCAGCAATTCCGGAGAAGCGCTATTTCACCATCGGTGAAGTCAGTGTGCTCTGTGCGGTTAAGCCGCATGTGTTGCGTTATTGGGAGCAAGAGTTTACTGTCTTGCGTCCGGGTAAGCGACGCGGTAGTCGTCGTTATTATCAAGAGAAAGATATTCAAACGGCGCGAAACATTCGCGAATTGCTTTATGACCGTGGTTTTACGATCAATGGCGCAAGGCAAGAGTTAACCAGAAAACCCACCGTTGTTCCTGTGCCTGTAGCACCGAAGGCAGTGTCAGAAAAAGCAGCTAATCAATTTGTGGCCAATGTGCTGACTGAGCTGGAAGGGCTGTTAACGGCGTTAAAAACAGAAGCAGAATGACCCAGCGAAAACATACGTATCCTATTCCGGGGCGCTTAAACCTAGTGTTATGCGGCGTCTTGGTGTTGTATAATCTTGCTATGTTGCTTCTTCTTCCTTTTCTTTTACACCATTCTTTAGGGTATGCGTTTTTGTGGGCGCCGGCGTTGCTTCTGACGAGCACCTATTGGTCATTGGTGCATGATGCTACGCATAAGTCTTTTTATGCCAATGTTAAGGTTAACGACGCCTGTGGTCGTTTGATGAGCGTCGTTTTCGGCTCGCCGTTTACGTTTTTAAGATTCGGCCATTTAATGCATCATCGCTTTAGCCGAACAACGCCCGCCGATCAAACTGAAGTGTATCACCCGGAGAGGGGGTTTTTTGTTTTACGGCAATGCTTGTATTATTTCTGGTTGACGATGGGTTTGTATTTGTCGGAGTTTTTTGCGCCACTCATTACCTTTTTGCCCGTTAAACTTTTGCGCGCGCTTGTGAGGCGTCTGTTAAGAGAAAACCCTGAGCTTGCGAATATTGTTAGCGCACAATTACTTCAGAAAAAATCCTTAAGCAAGTTTCGGCAAGATACGGTGATCGTTTATTTGCTCTTCTTGTTAAGCTTTATTTTGTATGCGCAGTATTGGTGGATTTTGGTTGGCGCTCTGCTGGTGAGGGGCTTCATCGTTTCTGTCGCTGATAATTTGCCGCACTATGGCACGCCATTGAATCAAGCATTATATTCTTACAATATGCGCGCTCATCCTATTTGGCAAAAGATGTTGCTGAATTTTAATTATCATCGCGTGCATCACAATCATCCCAAAGTATCTTGGAAGTGTTTGCCGGAAGTGTTTGAGGCAACAGATGGTAAGTTAGATGTTGATTATTGGACGCAGTGGCGCAGACAGTTTCGTGGTTTGATTGCGGCTGAGGAGCTAGAATCTAGAGTAAAGGAGGTATCAAGGTTGCCAAACCGACCATGAATCGAGCATTGACCAAGTTGCTTCAGCTTTTCGAGTAGGGCAGGCCCATGGCGGCTTGTCGTCTGTACTGGCAACGCTTTACAAGATGGGCGCTATCAAAAATTGGAAATAAAAGGGATATTTCTGAGCAATTATCAAAAATTGAGCTATTATTATCTATGACGAAACTACAAAAGGAGATACGTCATGAAATATTTAATCACTTTAATGTTTGCGGGTGGCATTGTTAGCGGGCTTGCCTCGGCTGGATCCTTTAGTATATCGAACAAAATGAAAGATACTGAGACATTTCGCATAGTTCATCTGAAGTCGACAGGGGCGAGCGCGGAAAGCCAGTGCTTAGTCACGCATGCTAAAACCTGCGTAGAGCCAGCTCCATTGAAAACATTTAAGACGACTACGACGATGAACCCTGTCGGTGATTTCGCTATGTATGACAAATGCACGGGGATCCCCCCATTTAAAACCAAATGCGGGATAAGCGGGACTGTGATAAACACGAGCGCAGGTGGCGGACACCGCACCTCCTCCTATCCGACAATCTGCACATTTAAACATCTAAAGAATGGACAAACACTAGTCGTAGAAGGGGGAAAAAAAGGGTGCCATATTAAATAATATTTGCGTGTAAAACACCGATAGCTCCCCGTAAGCAACATATCCGTTACGCGCGGTAATGTAAGCTTTCTTTAAGCAGCCGCGGGAACGGACATGGAGGCTGTGCGGCAAAACGCCTAAAATTCCCGTCGGCACATGGGTCTATCGTATGCGGAGCAGGCTAAAAGCACCCCCGGACCGGACTATTTTCGTCAAAGATTTCACAACTAGTGTACTTAAGAACCTTAGCAATCCACGGTATGAGGATGCAACGACCTAATTCACACGCATTGCAACAGAATGTTCTTCGCATCCTCTGGGTGAATGTCATTATGTTCCCCCAGCGCTGTAGAGCCCTCTTTTTCAAGGTTTTGGACTAAAGCAGGAATGTCGGATGGCTTGATGCCATAGCCAGATAAGTGCGTCTTAACATTGAGCGACTCAAAGAACAGCCGTGTTTTCTGAATCGCTTGATCAATGCGTTCATCCTCGCTACCCGAGGTAATATTCCAAACACGCTCGGCATATTGTAAAAGCTTCTCATGTTTTTTATCGCGTTTATACTGCATTAACGCGGGTAAAATCACCGCTAGCGTTTCAGCATGATCAAGCCCGTGAAGCACGGTAAGCTGATGCCCAATGAGATGCGTTGCCCAGTCACCCGGCACGCCGCAGCTAATTAAGCCATTTAAAGCTAAAGTTGCGCACCACATGAAAGAAGCGCGTGCGTTGTAATCTTTAGGGTTGTTGAGTGTTGTCGCACCTATTTCAATGAGCGTTATTAAAATCGATTCAGCAAAGCGATCTTGCAAATGGCCGTTGGCAGGAAAAGTAAGGTATTGTTCTATCACATGAACAAAGGCATCCACAACGCCATTGCTGATTTGTTTGCGAGGCACTGAAAAAGTAACTTCTGGATCAAGCACTGAAAATTGCGGATAGACGAGCAGGTTCTCAAAGGCACATTTTATTTTTTTACCCGCGTGTGTGATCACTGAAACACCGTTCATCTCGGTGCCGGTTGCAGATAGTGTTAAAATCGTACCTAGGGGCAGGGCTTCGTGAATCGCTGCTTGTTTTTCTTTATCCAGAATATCCCAAGGCTCCCCTTGAAAGGGAAGGGCGGCCGCGAGAAACTTGGTGGCATCGATCACAGAGCCGCCACCGATCGCCAATAGAAAAGTAACCTTTGCTTCGCGCGCTATTTTCACGGCTCGCATGACGGTTTCATAGCGAGGGTTAGCCTCAATGCCGCCGAATTCGATAACATCAAAGCCTTCAAGCGCTTTCATTGCTTGCTCGTAAACACCGTTTTTTTTGATGCTTCCTCCGCCGTAAGTCATTAATATTTTGGCGCCTTTCGGGATTTCTTCGCGAATGCTGGCAATCTCATTTCGGCCGAAAATGATTTTTGTGGGGTTTTGATAGGTGAAGTTGTCCATAGGTATCTCCGGTAAGGTGGATTGGCTAAGTTTGGTTATTTCGTTTAACGCTATTATTATAGTGTTTATAGCATGCTATGCCGTGTAGTACAAGCCCGAGACGCATCTTTCGCTTGCAATTTCATTAATAATCATGTATAGTCCCTCCTGTTCCTTGGCGAGAAGCTACAAGAGCGGAGCATGATAACGTGATAGTAAAGAATAGAATCGTGGCTCAATAGTTAGGACGTGATCGACATTTTCTTATTTGTTTTGTTGTTTAGCTTAGTGCTTTGGGTGCTTGCTGTGGATTTTGTCGCCTTGCTTTTTTGATTAATGGCGGGGTAGTTTATTATAATATATCTGGGGGAAATAAGTTATGACGGGATCTAAAAGAACGAGTGGTATTAAACGCTCGAGTGTGAATAATGCAGCAGTATATGATGGTAGCGAGGCGATTAGTCTTCTTGGGGGTGGCGATAAGAGCTACACAACTGTTCAAATTGATAATCTTCTTAAAACGAAACAAGACACCAAAAAGGGAAAAACCTGGATGGGTCGTTTTATTGATGCGGGGCATCAAGTTGTAGCAGGTGCTTTTCAGGGCTGGATTACAGTACCCTTTCTTCTATTGGCTAAGAAAACCAGTGGTGGCTATATGAAGGACGGTAAGCTTGATGGAGCGACGCTACATCGTGATTTAAAGATAGCTTTTATCCCGCTTGCTGCTATGGAATTCTACACGTTAATATCAAAGCTTTCGAATAATCCATTCAAATCTTTTAAGGATGCTATGAATGATCATCGCTTTATGGATGCTGTTGATAATATGGCGGACACGATAGCGGTGCTTACAAATGCGGGTGGTTTTATCGGGGCGCTTGATGCTTCGCTTGCTGCTTATGGTGCGGTTCCTAATGATGATCCAGCGCCTTATTGCTTCACGGCTTGTTTTTTCGCGTCTGTTGTAGCACAGTTTATGAAGGGCATAGCTAATACAGTGCGAATTGTAGATGGCGGCATTAAGTTTGCTAAGGCCACATACAACAACGATAAAAAGGCGGCAAAGCGCGCTGTGGGACAGGCAGTTAAAGCGAGCGTTAACCTTGTAGGTAATATAACGAAGGGCGGCGTTATGCTCGGAGCTACTGTGGGACTTCCTAAGGCGCTATTATCTAAAGATAAAGATACTATTGCCCTTGGTTCGAAGATTTTAAAGGGAACGGGTATTGCGATGGCGGGCGATGCTTTTTTTAATACAGCACTTAAAGGCACTATTCTTAAGCTTATACCAAAAGATGAAGTGAAGGAAAATGCCTCTCCTAACGCTCCGAGATTCTGATTTATGATTCGATACTTACTACCCCATGGCGAAAGCCATGGGGTTTTATAAAGGAAAATAAATATATTTTGGTTTAAAAATAATAAATTGTAGTAGGAGTTTAATTGCCATGGGAGCTAAACAATTAGTTAAGAAGAGTGCTGTGCAAAGCACCGCTAATAAATTTGTGACGCTATACAATGCTTATTACCTGGTTTTTAAAGAAAAATTTAAGCATTATGATCGAGTGATGAAAAGTCTCGAGTATGAAGCGTTATATCAAAAATGTTGCGATGCTAACGTTGATTTAGCAACAGATGAAATGGCCACGTTGCGCGATAAGCGAGATTATTTGTTTTTTTCGAATTATTGGGATCAGGCAAGGAGAGGTGGGTTTCAATATTCTTCTGCTTCTTATGAAGCTTGTTATGATTGGTGTGGCATCACGTTTAGCTATTTTGACGAACAAAATAAAAAAGACACCACCCATTTTTTGACGGATAATGAACTTTGTGAAAAATTATCCCCAGTGCTTGCTAAGCTTTACTTGTTTAGCAGAAACTTGTATATACCTCAAAATAAAATAACAGCGTTATTTTTACCAGCTTTTAATTTGTGCGCTGGTTATGCTTTAAAAACCTTATTAGAGAGCCTCTTTTATGTAGACAATACTTTTTTTGTCAGCTCGATTGGAGTGAGTTTTTTATCGCATACATTAACCAGCTTGGTAAGTAGAGCCGTGGTTAACTTCCTAAGAGAACGGGTCATTGTTAGCAAGGCCGAAGGTTTTATGGCGCCGGAGGTATCTACGGATATTATAAAGCAGTTGGTTAATGATTGTGGTGTAAAGTACGGCATCGAAAAACTATCTGCTACGATTGATGAAATTGAAGCTGTGTACGATGATGCATTGTCTGCCAAGAATCTATGTCGGCAAGCTCTCGTACGAGGATTGCCTTGGCCTGTTATTTCTGCCTGCTCAAATATTGCTACACCAACGTTGGCTAAACTTGCATTACTGTATTTCTGGCCATCTAAAGCAGTGAGTCATGTGTTTGGTGTAACAGCATTGCCTGGTAAAATCGTTCTGTCTTCTCCTCGTGATGCTGCAGAGGTGGATTTACAAGTGAAAAGAGTTTTATATAGTGGCGGTAATCAAACGGTTGATTTAACAACAACGGAAATAAAACAGCGAATAATGCAAGCACTTTCGTCAACTTCTGGAAAAAGTCCTGCGGTTAAGGGGAAGTTGCTGCAGACACTTACGCGCCTAATACAGAGCGAGCAAGCTAGAGTGCTGACCGATAGTTCTGCACAACAACGCTCGGATGAGGGAAGCAAAACGCCTTCTAGGTCACGCTTATCTACCTTTTTTTCAACGGTAAAAGAAATTTTAGCAACAGAACCAAGCGACAAAACGTTAATAGTTAACAGCATGGCTTTTTAAACCCAGCGATCCCGCATTTCGCTGCGCTGCATGACGGGCTACCTGTTTGTCTGTGATCTACATTAAGTTTTATTCAACACATCTACAAAAAACCTCGCCTTTCCACCGCTGTGTTTCACCACAAGCCCATGCACTTCACTTTCAAACCCAGGAAACGCAGAATAGAAATCTTCATACGCCCGCAAGAAATGCATAATAGCATCAGAGACGACTTCCCCCGGCATGATAAGCGGTATGCCCGGAGGGTAAGGTACCAACATCACGGCTGATGTGCGCCCTTTTAATTTCGTGAGAGGTGTTGATGTGACTCTTTCGTTGACCAGATTTTGGAAGGCATCGGCGGGTGTTGTTTTTTGTTCGGGTAGGTTTTCGTAAACATCTTTTAACACGTGGGTAATTTTTTCAGCTTTGTAAACAGCGTGCATTTCATCGGCGAGATCTTTGATGCCGACATCCTCGTATCGGTTGGGGTGTTTGGTAAGCAGTCCGGGGTAGAGTTCCTCGAGGGGCGCATTGTTGTCGTATAAGCGTTTAAATTCATGAAGCAGCGAAATTAAAGCGCTGGCTTTACCTTTGGTAATCCCGATGGAGAAAAGCACAAGGAAAGAATAAAAGCCCGTTTTCTCGACTACAACACCGCGGTTTTCTAAAAAGAGTGAGACTAAGCTTGCGGGAATGCCGGTTTTTTCAAATTGACGCTTCGCATCAAGCCCGGGGCAGAGCAATGTGACACGTGTTGGATCAAGCATAACATAATCATTATCAATGTGATCAAAGCCATGCCAGGCATCTTTGCTGTGAAGCTTCCAGGCCGCTTGTTTCTTTAATTCACTGATCGGCATGTTTTGAAACAGCGTGCGTTTTTTACCGTGCAAATACTCTTTGGGCTGCCAGGGTGCGAACCACCAGGTTTTCTTTTTCTTGTGTTCGGTGTTGATTCTCGTCATCGTTTGGCGAAAGAGAATGGATTCTTCGATGGTTTCATCAATTAAATTAAGCCCTTCTTTTCCCTGCATCATTCTTGATGCGACGTCCAGTGAGGCAATAATACTGTATTGCGGTGAGGTAGACGTGTGCATCATATAGCCTTCGTTAAAGCGGTTATAGTTAATGGGTTTTTTGCCGCTTTTACAATGAACCACAGAGGCTTGAGAAAGCGCAGCCAGTAACTTGTGCGGTGATTGCGTGGCGATAATGCTTGGTAACATTTTTTCTTTGGGATGTTCTGTCATGGCAAAACACTGCTCATAGATCGGATGAAATTTAGCATAAGCAAACCATGCTTCATCAAAATGAATGTAATCCAAGCAGTGATTCAGTGCGTGTTTAATCGTGTTGACGTTGTAGCAAATACCATCGTATGTATTGTTGGTGATCGTTGCGATTTTAATCTTTTTGTTATGCAGTTTGTTTTTCTTGGCTTGAATGGTTTCTATTTTATATTCTTTGAGCGGCACGGGGCCGATGATGCCGTAGGCGTTTCTTTGAGGTTTGAAATAAATCGGTCTTGCGCCTGTAAGGATTAAGGTGTGCAGTAATGATTTATGGCAATTCCTATCAACAAGCACGGTATCTTCAGAGTTCACAATCGTTTGCCAAGCAATTTTATTGGACGTTGATGTGCCGTTGGTGACATAAAACGTTCTTTCTGCGTTAAAGACTTTCGCTGAATTATCTTCTGCGGCTCTGACTGCGCCCGAGTGTTCTAAAATAGAGCCTAATTCAACGACGGAAGAACAAAGGTCAGCACGCAAAACATCTTCGCCGATAAAGTCATGAAACAGGCGACCTGAAGGTGATTTGAGAAAAGCAATACCGCCACTGTGGCCGGGTGTGTGCCATGAGTATTTATAATCTTCAGAGAACTTGAGCAGTGCTTTAAAGAAGGGCGGTGATAAGTTTTCAAGGTAGGTTTTTGCTGCTTGTTTTATTCTTCCCGCGATAAACGACGGCGTGTCTTCTTTGCGCCAGATGGCGCCCTGGATCTTTTCAAAAATATCCAGCGGGATTTTTGCATGATGTTTTTTTGAAGTGAGGATTAAAATGGGCAGTGAGCGTGTTTTTTTACGAATGGCGTGAATCATCTCTTCGGCTTTTTTGCTATTTTCAAACGAAATCACAACACAGCATAGTTCACTAAAAATAAAATTTTCCAGATCGATGCAGCTTTCGCTGTAAGGATGTTCCATTGTCTTGATCGATAAATTATGGAGCGCTTCGATCAAGGGGGTATTATGTTCCGGGTGATTATCAATAAATAATACGTTGAATTGTGATTGTGCTTCTTGCATGTTTTTTCTCCTGTTGTGTTTTAATAGTGCGAGGTATTTATGGATCCCGCGGTCAAGCCGCGGGATGACTTTGTACGGCCGCGGGATGACTTTGTGCGGATAGTGTCATCCCGCGGCTTGACCGCGGGATCCAGGGCCGCTATCACCCAGCCCACCTAACTACGCCTTAACGACATCCACAAAGAACTTCGCCTTACCCCCGCTATGTTTCACCACAAGCCCATGCACCTCCGTTTCAAACCCCGGAAAGGCTGAATAAAAGTCTTCATAAGCTTGTAAAAACTCAATGATCGGTTGAGAGATCACCTCGCCAGGCATGATGATAGGAATGCCGGGAGGATAAGGCACCAACATAACCGCCGACGTACGCCCTTTCAATTTAGTGAGCGGTGTTGATGTAACATTATCATTGACCAAGGATTGAAACGCTTGGGCAGGTGAGGTGGCTTGTTTAGGTAAGACCTCGTACACGTCTTTTAACACATGCGTAATCTTTTCAGCCTTGTAAGCCTCGTGCATTTCCGTCGCAAGATCTTTGATGCCCATCCCTTCATAACGTTCAGGGTAGTCGGCCATCAACTCTGGAAACAGTTCCTCGAGCGCCGTATTTTTGTCATAGAGACGTTTGAACTCATAAAGCTCTGAAATCAACGCGCTAGCTTTACCTTTAGTAATGCCGATGGAGAAAAGAATAAGGAAGGAGTAAAACCCTGTTTTTTCCATCACCATGCCGCGGTTTTCTAAAAAGCGCGAGAACAAGCTGGCGGGAATCCCCATTTTTTCGAATTTCCCATTTTCATCGAGTCCCGGACAAAGCAGGGTGGTTCGCGTAGGGTCCAGCATCACGTAGTCTTTATCGATTTTGTCAAAGCCATGCCATTTGTCTTTACTGTGTAAACGCCATGCGGATTGTTTTTTCAATTCACTGATGGGCATGTTTTGGAAGAGTGTCCGCTTTTTATTATGCATGTAAGACGTTGGTTGCCAAGGAGCAAGCCACCAGGTTTTCTTTTTATTGTGATGCGCGTTAATTTTTGACATGGTTTGTCGGAAGATCAATGATTCTTCGATTGCTTCATCAATCAAATTAAAGCCTTCTTTGCCTTGCATCATTTTTGAGGCAACATCCAGTGAGGCAATAATACCGTATTGCGGTGAGGTGGAGGTGTGCATCATGTAGCCTTCATTAAAGTGCTCATAATTCACGGGTTTTTTCCCACTTTTACAATGCACCATGGAGGCTTGAGAAAGCGCAGCTAGCAATTTATGGGTTGACTGTGTTGCAAGTACGGTGGGCAGCGTTTTCTCTTTGGGGTGAGGGGACATGCCATAACATTGATCAAACATCGGGTGAAATTTAGCATAACTAAACCAAGCTTCATCAAAATGTAAGTAATCCAAGCAGTGATTTAATTTGTGTTTAATCACATTGACGTTGTAACAAACACCGTCATAGGTATTGTTGGTGACTGTAGCAATTTTAATATGTTTGCCGTGCATCGTGCTTTTCTTGGCTTCTAGGCTTTCTATTTTATATTCCTTGATGGGGATCGGGCCAATGATGCCGTAAGCATTTCTTTGCGGTTTGAAATAAAGCGGTTTAGCGCCGGTTAGAATCATGGTGTGTAATAATGACTTGTGACAGTTTCTATCAACCACCACCGTGTCGCCATAATTCACAAACGATTGCCAAGCAATTTTGTTGGCTGTTGATGTGCCGTTGGTGACATAGAACGTTCGTTCAGCCCCGAAGGTTTTCGCGGAGTTTTCTTCAGCATCTTTAATGGGCCCAGAATGCTCTAAGAGCGAACCAAGCTCGGCAACGGAACAAGAAAGATCAGAGCGCAAAACATTTTCACCCATAAAGTCATAAAACATACGGCCAGAAGGTGATTTAAGAAAGGCAATGCCACCACTGTGACCCGGTGTGTGCCAAGAGTATTTGTAATCTTCAGAGAATTTTAATAACGCTTTAAAGAAAGGCGGTGAAAGGTTCTCTAAATATGTTTTTACTTCTTGTTCAATGCGCCCTGCAATAAAAGCCGGTGTATCCTCTTTGCGCCAAACAACCCCTTGGATTTTTTCAAAGAGATCCAGTGGGATTTTTTGATGGTGCTTTTTCGCCGTTAACATCAAAATAGGCAGCTTGTTGGTTTTTTTGCGTATCGCATGCACGGCGGCTTCTGCTTTTTTTTGATCGTCAAACGAGATGACCACGCAGCTTAGCTCGCTGAAAATGAAATTTTCCAGGTTAATGTAGTTTTCGTTGTAGGGTGATGTCATGGTTTTTATCGATAAATCATGCAGCGCACTTACGAGCGACGCGTTCTGCTCGGGACAGTTATCAATAAATAAGACACCAAAATGTGCTTGTGCTTCCTTCATTACCTTTCTCCTTCAAGTTAAGGCGTGATGGATTTGTTTGTCCATGCCGGATTCCTAAATGAGAATGCGATCAATGGAAAAGCAATTAAAACCACCATGCCCAGTATCATAAAACCTTCGTAATAAACAATATCGCCTGTGTGTATTTGTGCTGGCGGAATAAAGCCGATCACGAGCACAAACAAACTCCCAAGAAAACCGAGACCGCTAATAATCCACATACCTAAGTTGCCAAAGGGCACTCGGTAGGCGCGGGGTTGGTCGGGCTTTTTGTAGCGCAGATAAATGGCTGCGGCAAACATTAATAAATACATTAACATGTAAATTTGCGTTGATACGTCAGTAATGACCCAAAACGAGGCATTGACGCTGGGCATTAATAAGAAAATCAATGCAACGCAGGAGGACAGAATGCCTTGTAGAACCAGTAAGCGGACGGGCACGTCGTGTTTGTTTTGTTTTTGTAAGTAGGAGGGGATGTCGCCTTCATGCGCACTGGCCAGCAACCCTTTGCTGGGTCCAATGATCCAAGTGGCGATCATAGCGATGGCACCAATGGTGAGCGCACCAGCAATCCATGGTATTAAGAAGGCCATATGGTAGGCGATAAAAAAACTTTTGAAGGCTTGCATAACACCTGCAACTAGGCTGATTTGTGAGGCAGGTACCACCATTGCAATAGCCAGTGTGCCCAATGAAGAGATGAGTATGATAATGATTGCTGCCAAAAAGATGGCGCGAGGATAAGCGCGCTGGGGGTTTTTAACTTCAGAGGCGTGAACGGCTGAGAGCTCCATGCCCGATAGCGCAAGTACCACCCCCACAAAGAAAACAATGTTTTTGAATTGCGTCATATCGGGCAGCGCAGTGTGCCAATTAAAGGCGATTTGCACGTGGTGTCCAGAAAACGGCCAGATGGCGGCGAGAATAATGATCAATGCACCAGGAATAAGCGTGCCCACGATAGCGCCAAAGCTGCTAATGAACCCTGAAATACGCATACCAAAAAAGTTGACGAAGGTCATCGCCCAATAGGTGACCAAAACAACGGAGAGAACGTAGTACTTATTATGAATAAGCTGAGGATTCACGATATAAGCAATGGCACCCGCAGTGAATGAGAGCACGCCCGGGTACCAAACAATGTTCTGTACCCATTGTAACCAAATGGCCAGAAAGCCAATGCGATTGCCAAAGCCTGCCTTCACCCAAATATAGATCCCCCCAGACGCCGGCCAACCTGTCGCAAGCTCAGCGGCCACAAAGGCGGTGGGTACAAAAAAGAGGATGGCAGCAACAAAGTAAAGAAAAATAGCCCCAAAACCATATTCAGCGGCAAAAGGAAGGTTCTTCAGGCTCACAATCGCAGCAACACTGATCATTGACAGCGTGAAGGTGCCTAAAACTTGCCGAGGTTTTGACATGAAGCGTACGTCCTTGTTGTTGCTCTTTGGATATCCTAACCTATTTAATATTGTGATGGAAGATGCTTTGTGCGGTTCCTTGCTTGAAAGCTATAGCGATTTTGCGCATAATCATCATTACTGATGAACATAAGGGATCTCCTATGCACTACGCCGCTTTCGCCACTTTCACCGTTGCTGTGTTGGCTGTTTTAAACCCCGTGGGTAATGCCGCGATTTTTATCGGACTCACAGCGAATCGCTCGCCATCGGAACAGCGTAATACCGCTTACATTTGTAGTATTGCGGTGGCGGTGATCATGCTTATAAGTGTGTGGGCGGGACCTTGGATGCTGAAGGCGTTTGGTATTTCTGTCAGTGCTTTTGAGATTGCCGGTGGCTTGATTGTTTTGTTGATTGGTTTGGATATGATTCGTGGTGGTCAGAAAAAACACTCGGCCACGCCGGAAGAAAGTGCGGCTGACCATGCTGAGGCGCAACAAAAAGAATCCGTGGCGGTGGTTCCTTTGGCGATTCCTATTGTTGCGGGTCCTGGCGCTATTTCTGCGATTATTGCTCATGCCTCCTTATTTCCGACAGCGGTTTCACAGCTAATTGAAAGCGGCATCGTGGTAGCATTGGCGCTGGTGGTGGGCATTGCTTTTTTTCTTGCGCCGTGGCTGGCAAAGTTATTGGGTCGCTTTGGTTTGAAAGTAGTCACACGAATCATGGGGTTGATCCTGGCGGCTATTGCTTTCCAATTGATCATTAATGGGATGCTGGCTTTTTTCCCAGGGCTTGCATCGTAAGACTGACTGGATGCCGCGGTCAAGCCGCGGCATGACGCTGTAAAAAAACCCTTGCAACTTTATCCGGATCCTCTAAACTACCTGCTTTAGTAGTTTGACTGAAATTAGAGGATGTAATTGTATGAGCACAGTTGAAGAGCGTGTCAAAAAAATCGTCGCCGAGCAACTTGGTTTGAAAGTTGAAGAGATCAAAAGCGAAGCATCTTTCGTTGATGACCTTGGTGCAGACTCACTGGATACCGTTGAACTTGTGATGGCTTTGGAAGAAGAATTTGAAATAGAAATTCCTGATGAAGAAGCTGAAAAAATCACAACCATTCAGGAAGCGATCAACCACATTGATGCTTATCTGAAGACAAAAGAATAAAGGATTAACCTGCTGCCCATATTCCTATGGGCAGTTATTTTCTGAGGTTTATATTTTGCCAAAACGTCGCATCGTTGTTACTGGTTTGGGTATGGTTACGCCATTGGGGAATGACGTTCAGTCCTCTTGGGAATCCGCCCTGCAAGGAAAAAGCGGTGTTTCGCGCATTGAGCAATTTGATCCGAGCATTTTCTCGTCACAAATTAGCGGCAGCGTGAAAAATTTCGATGCGTCCAAGTATTTGGATGTGAAAGAAATGCGGCGGATGGATATCTTTATTCATTATGCGCTAGCAGCAGCGTCTCAAGCGATCGAGCATGCTTCGTTAGAGGTTAATGACAGCAATGCGCATCGTGTCGGTGTTGCAGTTGGCTCGGGCATTGGCGGCTTGCCTATGCTGGGCAAAAGCGGCCTTATTTTGCACGAAAAAGGCCCCAGAAAAATTTCACCTTTCTTTATTCCTGCGACCATTATTAACATGGCACCAGGATTAATCTCGATTAAACACGGTTTAAAAGGCCCTAACGTGGCTATCGTGTCAGCGTGTACAACGGGCGCCCATAATATTGGCTCCGCTGCGCGTATGATCGCTTACGGCGATGCGGATGTGATGGTGTGCGGCGGTGCGGAAATGGCAACGTGTAGTTTGGGTATTGCAGGGTTTGGTGTTATGCGTGCTTTATCAACGCGTAACGATGCGCCTGAAAAGGCCAGTCGTCCCTGGGATAAAGATCGCGATGGTTTTGTTTTGAGCGATGGTGCGGGTGTGCTTGTACTTGAAGAATACGAGCATGCGAAACAACGTGGCGCCACCATTTACGCAGAACTAGCGGGTTATGGCATGAGCGCAGATGCGCATCATATGACGGCCCCGATTTCCGACGGCGCGTGTGCGGCGATGAAAGCGACATTAAATGATGCCGCGATGAATATTGACGAAGTGCAATACATTAACGCCCATGCAACTTCGACCTTGTTGGGTGATCTGAGCGAAGTAGAAGCGATTAAAACGCTGTTCGCTGATCATGCATCACAGCTTGCTGTGAGCTCAACCAAATCTATGACGGGGCACCTTCTTGGCGCCACCGGGGCGGTTGAAGCGATCTTTTCTGTATTGGCGATCCAAGACCAGGTAGCGCCACCCACGATTAACCTCGATCAACCGAGCGAGGGCTGCGATTTAAACTTTGTACCCCATCAAGCACAGCCGATGACCATCAATGCGGCCATGTCAAATTCCTTTGGTTTTGGTGGCACCAATGCCAGTTTGCTCTTTAAGAAAATAGAGTAGTGTTGTGAAATCTCGCGGCACGAGGCTGAAAATACTGATCCTGATGATCGTGCTAGCGGTTGTTTTGAGTATTAAGTGGATTCGTTTTCAAGAAGCTTCGATCATTCCCGCGGGTGGTTTTACGTATGTTGTGCAACCAGGCACAAACCTTGATCAGCTAACGACAGACTTTGAAAAATACCTTCATCTGCAAAACCCTTTTCTGTTTAAGCTTTATGCTCGTTTGAGCGGTGATGCTTATGCGCTGAAGACGGGCGAATATTTTTTGCCAGCAGGCAGTACGACCTCGCAGGTGTTTGATAAGCTTGTTTCAGGCAAGGTGGTCTATCACGCATTTACGTTGGTTGATGGCTGGAATATGTATGATGTGATGAGCGTACTTAATAAAGATCGCTCTATAAAACATACACTAAAACGAAAAAGCTTACGTTATATCGCAAAACAAATGAAGCTAAAGCATCCGTCGCCAGAAGGTTTGCTTTACCCCGAAACATATTATTTTACGTTGCACAGCACGGATCTCAGTATTCTCAACAGAGCGCATCAAGCCATGCTGAAACACTTGAATGCCGCGTGGGCACAGCGGCAATCAGGCTTGCCTTACAAAAACGAATACCAGGCGCTGATTGTTGCGTCGATGGTTGAAAAAGAATCGGCGCTGTCCAAAGAACGTCCTATCATTGCCCGTGTTATTTTGAAGCGATGGAAAATGTGGATGCCTCTGCAAATCGATTCCACCGTGATTTATGGATTGGAGCCTTTTTTCTCAGGTAAGTTGAGACGTAGTGATTTAAGGAAGAAAACATCGTACAATACCTATACTCGATATGGCTTGCCGCCAACGCCGATCGCCATACCTGGCGCAGATGCGATTCACGCAGCTTTGCATCCGGTGAGTACGAAGGCACTGTATTTTGTGGCGAAAGGGGATGGCAGTCATCATTTTTCGCCGACGCTAGCGGGGCAACGCAAGGCGATTGACCGCTATCTGCGAAAGAAACAACCGACACCGAACAAAGGAAAAACAACATCATGAGAAAACACAGCGGACTCTTTGTTACCGTGGAAGGTATTGAAGGCGTAGGCAAGTCAACGGCCATTGGTTACATGCAGGCATTATTGCAAGAAAAGCAGGTGGATGCCGTGGTGACAAGAGAACCGGGCGGCACGGAAATTGCGGAAGCCATTCGAAAACTTATCTTAAATCATTACACGGAGAAGATGACACAAGAGACTGAATTATTATTGATGTTTGCTAGTCGTTCTCAGCATATCGCTAATATTATTTTACCCAACTTGCTGGAAGGCAAGCTGGTGATCTCTGATCGTTTCACGGATGCAAGTTTTGCCTATCAAGGTGCTGGACGAGGGTTGCCAGAGAACTTTATTGCCTCACTTGAAAAGTGGGTGCAAAAAGATTTAAGACCCGATTTAACGATTCTTTTGGATGCCTCAGCTACGCTGGGTGCGCATCGTGCGAAACATCGTGGTGTGGCGGCGGATAGGATTGAGCAAGAGAAGATCCAGTTTTTTGAAAGGGTGAGGGCGTGTTATTTGACGCGTGCTGAACTGGAGCCGGAGCGTTTTCGTTTGATTGATGCCTCGAAGAGTTTGCCGCAAGTGAAGGCGCAAGTTAAAGCGGTGATGGAGACGTTTTTATCTGAGCATTATCATGCTAGAACGTAGTGTGGATCCCGCGGTCAAGCCGCGGGATGACTTTGTCGTAGCGCGGGATGACTTTGTCGTAGCGCGGGATGACGTGGGTTCGTGGGGGATGGCATGAATTCAAATAGTGTCATACCGCGGCTTGACCGCGGTATCCAGGGCAGAAAGCTCGCGATTTATCCTTGGCAAATAACACCCTGGACACAACTAAACGACGCCCTGGCGCAAGATCGCCTACCTCACGCACTCTTAATCAACGGCACCGAAGGTATCGGTAAAAACCATTTCTGCGAGCAATTCGCCCATCGTCTTTTATGCACACAACCGACGGCCGATGGCTTTGCCTGCGGCCAATGCCCGGATTGTTTATTGGTTCAGGCAGGCACACACCCCGATTTCACCATCATCACTACAGAAGAAAAAAGCAAAATCATCAAAGTGGATCAAATACGCTCCATGATTCATGCCTCTCGCCAAACTGCGCAACGTAATAAGCGCAAGATAATCTTAGTGACACCAGCAGATGTGATGAATGTCGCGGCATCTAACGCGTTATTAAAAACCCTGGAAGAGCCCTGCCAAGACACCTATCTTTTTCTAGTCACGCATCAAATGTCCCGCTTATTACCCACGATCAAAAGCCGTTGTCATAAAATGTCGTTTACTTTACCCAATGAGACACAAGCGCTGGCCTGGTTAAAAGAACAAACACAAACACATGCGGAGCTCGAGCTAGCATTATCGCTGGCGCATGGCGCACCTTTGCGTGCCCTGGATGCCATTAACAATGAAGCACTTGAAGCGCGAAAGCAATGTTTTACCATATGGGTTGCTTGGCAGCAAAAAAGAAACACGATGCAAGATGTGCTAAAAGCGTGGGGCAAGCATTCAACGCTTTTTGTGATGAATCAATGGGTGTCGTGGCTGTGCGATCTTATTAAGGTGAAACAAGGCTTGGATCAAGCTATTGTAAACCAAGATTTTGCAGGCGCTGTGAGTAAGCTCGCTGCAAGATTGAATCTTCAGCGCTTGTATCAATATTACGACCGTTTGTTAAAGGCGCGACAATGGATCTTGGCGCCACAGATTAATGTAAATGAAACCATGCAGTTAGAAGCATTACTTGTTGAATGGGTGGAGGTATGGCGATGCTGATTGATTCTCACTGTCATCTGGATCGTTTGGATCTGGAGAAGTATCAAGGTGACTTGAACCTTGCGATTGAGGCGGCACAAAAAAACGATGTCGGTCATTTTTTGGCGATCTGTGTGAACTTGCCGGAGTTTCCTAATATCCTCGACATTGCTAAGCGTTATGCCTGCGTTTCGTGTTCGGTGGGGGTTCATCCTAGTGATCATGATGGAAGCGAGGTTAGCCCTGATGAATTGACGAACTTAGCCAGCGAGTCTGAAGTGGTCGCACTGGGTGAAACAGGGCTGGATTATTTTTATAACACCGAAAAGAAAGATCGCTTGCTTCAGCAACTTAACTTTCGGCACCACATTCAAGTGGGACATACGGTTAAAAAACCCATCATTATCCATTCGCGTGAAGCGAGTAACGATATGTTGATGGTGATGCGAGAAGAAAATATTCGCGATGCCGGTGGTGTGATGCATTGTTTTACGGACACGTGGGAGATGGCGAAGAAAGTGTTGGATCTGGGTTTTTATGTTTCGATCTCAGGGATTGTGACGTTTAAAAAAGCCGATCAAATTAAAGAGGTGGCGAGAAAAGTGCCGCTGGATCGCCTGTTGATTGAGACAGACGCGCCTTATTTAGCGCCAGTGCCTTTTCGTGGCAAATCCAATGAACCGGCTTACGTGAAACATGTGGCTGAATGTGTTGCTGCGTTACGTGGCGTGAGCTATGAGGGTCTGGCGCAACAAACGACGCAGAATTTTTGTGATTTATTTAAGGTGAATCTTCATGTATAAACCCGTCAGCTTATTTATCGGGCTGCGTTACACGCGAGCCAAGCGACGCAGTCGCTTTGTGTCGTTCATTGCTTTGGTGTCGATGCTGGGCATTGCGTTGGGTGTGGCGGTGTTGATTACTGTGCTATCGGTGATGAATGGGTTTGATCAGCAAATTCGCGAACGTATTTTTACGTTGGTGCCGCACATCACGATCACAGGTTACAACAATACGTTGACAGACTGGCGTTCGTTAGAGAAAAAGGTCGAAGCGATGCCGCGTGTGAAAAGTGTGATGCCGGTGGTGTTGGGGCAGGGGTTGTTGTCCAAAGATGGTGTGACCAGTCCTGTGTTGATCAATGGCGTGGATCCTAAAGACGTTCCTAAGGTTTCGTTATTAAAGACTAAGCTCATTCAGGGTAAGCTCAGTGATTTAGCCTCGGGTAAGTTTGGTATTATTTTAGGTGATGCGTTGGCGGCGAATTTGGGGTTGCTGACCGGGGATAAGGTCAATGTCATTACGCCTCAAGCGAGCATTACGCCGGTGGGGGTGATTCCGCGTTTTAAACAATTTAGTGTCAAAGGTGAGTTTCACGCGGGGACAGGTTTTGGGTTTAATACATCATATGCCTATATCAATCTTCAAGACGCCGAGAAACTCTTTTTGTTAGGCAATAAAATCACGCAGTTACAAGTGAAAGTTGATAATCTATTTGCAGCGCCCGCATTGGGGCAGATCATTCAGAAGAAGCTAGGCCCTCGGTATATTATCTCGGACTGGACGGCACAATACGGTGCGTTTTATCATGCGGTTCAGATGGAAAAAACCATGATGTTCCTGATTTTGATTCTTATCATTGCGGTGGCAGCGTTTAATCTGGTGTCGGGTTTAATGATGATGGTGAATGATAAGGAAGCTGACATTGCGATCCTCAAAACCATTGGCGCAACCCCTCGCGTGATTACATCTATCTTTATGATTCAAGGACTTGTGGTTGGTTTGACAGGGACTTTATTGGGTTTAATTGGCGGCATTGTTTTGTCATTGAATGTCACCTCCATTGTTAATTTCATTCAAGCGGTCTTTAAAATACAGTTGGTGAATGCCAATATTTATTTCGTTAATTTCCTGCCGTCGCAATTACAATGGACGGACTTATGGCATGTTTCTCTTGTTGCCTTGGTTTTAAGTTTACTGGCAACGATTTATCCCGCATGGCGCGCCTCCAAGGTGCAGCCGGCAGAGGCATTACGTTATGAATGATGTGAATATTCTTGAATGTCGCAAGCTGAGCAAGGTGTTTTCCGACGGTGAGCGGGATGTGCATGTTTTAAAAGACATTGATTTTGCGATTGCAAAAAACGAAACCGTTGCGATTGTTGGTACGTCTGGTTCAGGAAAAAGTACCTTGCTTCATTTGCTGGGTGGACTGGATGCTGCGAGCGAGGGTGATGTGGCGTGGCGTGGGCACAGTATTTTGCCGTTGTCTGAGAAGCAAAAAGCGATCCAGCGCAATCGGCTGTTGGGTTTTGTGTATCAATTTCATCATCTGTTGCCGGAATTTACTGCGTTAGAAAACGTGGCTATGCCGTTGTTAATACGCAAGGTATCCGTCAAAGAAGCGGAATATAAAGCAGAAACGATGCTGAAAAAAGTAGGGCTTGCCGAACGGCTGACGCACCGTGTGCCTCAGTTATCCGGGGGTGAAAAGCAACGTGTCGCTATGGCGCGAGCGTTGGTGACGGCGCCGCAATGCGTTCTGGCGGATGAGCCTACGGGTAATTTGGATCAGAAAACGGCTGAGACCGTGTTGGAAGTGATGATGCAGTTACAATATGAGACAGAAACTAGTTTCATTATTGTGACACATGATGTTAGTATTTCTAAAAGGATGGCGAAGTGTTATTTGCTGGCTGAGCAGCAATTGAGACGGTCGTAGTTATGGATAATGGATACCGCGATCAAGTCGCGGTATGACGGGTGACTGTGATGATGGGTGACTGTCATCCCGTGGCTTGACCACGGGATCCAGAACGCTTGATGACAAAAACCAAGGGAGCAATATGTCGGTTATTATACGCATTACAAGCGTGATCTTACTTTCACTCATGATAGCGGGTTGTTACCGCCCCGTGCCACCTCCTGGCAAAATCTATATTGGCAAGCAACACATGCGTCCGGCAGCCCCTGGCTACCTTATTGGCAAAACCGGTTATTTCAAAGTCGCGAAAGGTAGCGGTGCCTTCAAAGGTTTGAAAAATAAAAAATTGATTTTAGTCTTCCTGTTAGGCAATCGCTACGAATTATACACCTACCAAAACCGCACCAAATGGATGATTTCAGCGGGCACGTATCAATATGATATCGATCCTTACCGAGTAGAGCGTTCGATGTTAAATCTGATCGGCAAAAATGGCGCAGACATTACGTTGTTCTACAGTAATCATAGCGTGGGCACGTTCATTGCCAAATCCAATCGCCCTAATGTCTCGGGCATTATGCGAGGTTCGTTTGCCTTTAAGTTGAGGCCTACGAATCAGTCGTTGAGGTTTTAGGTGTGAAGGTCATTTTAATGTTTGTGATATTGACGGTTTTCTCTGTCTTGGCTGTTGCGCAAACGAAGCTAACGGTTACAAATACCGCTGCTTCCAAGTTATCTTCAACAAGCGATATAGTGGCCAAAAACATAGCCGTACCGACGCCGCCTCTGGATAAGCTTCAAACCAAGGATTTAGGGAATGACGCAGTCTCGGGTCGATTGGGTCTTTAGTCTAAAAAAATCAAGTTTACGCAGGAAAATGCGCAAATAGTGATCTATAATTACACCGAGTCATACAAATGATAAGGAGTAATGACCATGAAAAACAAAAAATTAATAGCACTAACCGTTGCGCTTACTTTTGGCATTTCAAGCATGAGTTTCGCATACGGCTTCTCAACCTTTACAAGCCCTAAGCTTAAATCTGATACAGCATCCAAGATTCATGCGGTGAAAAAAGCGCCGGTAAAACCTGATAAAGTGGTTAAGCCCGCGGTGAAGGCGCATAAGAATGCTTGTGGTATGTGATTAGTGATTAAAGGAACGAGGCCTCAAAGCTATTATTAGCAATGCGCCTTATTTCCGCTTCGGTGAGGTTCAAAGCCTCTTGCACGGCGATGTAGTTGTCATTGAGGTACCCGCCAAAATAAGCCGGATCATCTGAATTAATGGTGACACATACGCCTGCATCCATGAGCGCTTTTAATGGCAATTGAGCTAAGTCTGGGAAGACGTGTAGTGCTTTGTTTGACAGTGGGCAGATGGTTAAGGGGATTTGTGTTTCGGCGAGGTGGGCGACCAGTTTATCATCATGAATGGCCTGCACACCGTGATCGATGCGGCGCACCTGTAATAGATTTAGCGCTTGCCAAATATAATCCGCACCACCTTCCTCACCCGCATGCGCGACGGTTAAGAGCCCTTCAGCGGCTGCTTTTGCAAAGACGTCTTTAAATTTTTCAGGCGGGTTATTCAGTTCTGAGGAATCCAGTCCAACCGCTTTAATTTTATCCAGGTGCGGCATGGCTTGTTCTAGGGTGGCGAAGGCCTGCTCTTGCGATAAGTGCCGTAGAAAGCACAGAATTAAGGCATTGGTGATACCTAGTTTTTCCTTCGCATCTTGCATGGCTTGATGAATACCCTTGATGACCGTCTCAAAAGCAATCCCCCGATCAGTATGCGTTTGCGGATCAAAAAAGATTTCTGCGTGGGTGATATTGTTTTCTTTGGCTTTTTGAAAATATGCCCAGGTTAGGTCATAAAAATCCTGCTCGGTGATGAGAACACTGGCGCCGAAGTAATAAATGTCGAGAAACGATTGTAGGTTGGAGAATTGATAGGCTTGGTGTATTTCATCGACCGATTGGAAGGGTAGGTTGATTTTGTTTTTTGTGGCCAACTGTAGCATCAGTTCGGGTTCTAGGGTGCCCTCGATGTGTAGGTGGAGTTCGGCTTTGGGGAGGGATTGGATGAGGGTTTTCATAAGCGCCTATTTTAAGTCGATAATTTTTTTATAATAGCATGATTTTTTGATTTGGAACGCTATTGTTTAATTTTGATGAAATGTGGACCATTGTATTTTCAATACATTCCGGTCGAGCACGATGTTTAATGCGGCGTGTTCAAGACGCTTAAACAGAGTCTGGCGAGAACACCCCTGTGTTTTTGAATGTCAGTAATGTAACGCATCAGGGTGCTTTGCAGGCGCTGCGTTGAGTTGTTAAAGTGAGCTAAATCGTATTGTGTTCCATGGCGAGCACTCGTTAATCGAAGTAGGATTGCGAGCTAACGTTTGAAGGGCTTGTTTTCAGGTTTATTGCGTGTTTGTTCTTCCTTGTTGTCAGGTTGTTTCTTGAAGAGATGCCAGGCGTGCTGAATTTTTGTTGCGGCTGCGGTTTGATGATCGTGCGCCCCCTTGGCAAGATCTTTGGCGACATCTTTATAAGTTGAGAAAATGCGATCGAGATTGTCAGCTTGCTTATTCAGGTAAGAGTCTAGCATGTCCTTTTTTTCTAGTGAAGTAGTGCTTTCATCCTTTACAAAGGCCTCTACTGTTTCTTTAAGTGTAGGTTGTGACGATAGCATGTCCAGTGACAAAGCGAGTCGCATGGTTGCATTCTGTTTAAGCGCGGCAATGAAAGAGCTACTATCTTTTTTTTCACCTAGTTTTTTCAAGACATCCGGGAGGGTGGTGACGATGTTTTTCAAATGGGGGGATTGATATTTTTCTGATAGCGCGTCCTCCAGTGCTTTCTTTAGCTCATTCACTTGTGCAGAAGAGCTGCTTGATGATGTTTGTTTTTGATTGGTATAGGCATTGTTAACATCAACATGTAAAAAATCGGACATTATTTTGTAAGTGCGAGGGCTTATAATAATGCGGCCGTCATTGATTTTTTCAAAAAAGTTATCCACATAAATGGCGAGTTTTGATTCTTCAGAAATGTAGTCGTTTAAGAGCGCTATTTTTTTACTGGGGGTTGATAAGATAGTTTTCATTAAAAGCAAGGCCGGGTCTGCTTCTCTGAAGATGTCTTTATCAAATAAGGTCGGTGAATAGTTTATATAGGCATCATGGCTTGTATAAAGTGCTTGGAAAAAGAAGTACTCTGGCAATATTCTGTCATCAGTTAGCTGTAGTGTGCCTTCGTTGTATGAGGTAATAAGTTTTTCCGCGAATCCTTTGTGAAGTGCGTTCTCGGTTGCTGTGGCTAGCCATTCATTTTTGCATATTGTGGCAGCAATAAACTGGGCGCTAAAGTTTGATTGAGGAGGAGCCTCATAGAGCGCATTTTTGACCGAGGATAGAATGGTTTGCCAAATGATATTTTTTTGTTTATCCGAGGTCCTCTGCTGAAGCCATGATTCGGCATGTGGATTTTTGAGGTTGGCGGCTTGTATTGCAGCTTGGTATTTTTGTAAATGGTCGTGAGCTTTCTCGTAATGCGCCGCTAAAATCCATGCTGCTTCGCCTTGTGTTGCAGCGGCTTTCTTTAGAAAGCGTACACCGTCGCGCTCATTTTTGTCTGTTTTGGCGAGGTTAGTATCTGTTTTGCTACCATACGCACTATATGAAAACACGCCTCCATTCAAGTACATTAGCCCAAGTGTTTCTTGGATCTCTGGCCGCGGGTCTGTTCTGAGCAGATTATAGAAGTCTTTTTTAAGGCCTTTCTTATTGGCGTTTTCGATAAAATTAACTACCTTGGCTTTTGTGTGAGTATCATTAGAAGCCATGATGTTCACGAATAAAGAGATCGAAGTTGTTTCTATGTGTTCGAAACCCGAGTTTTTCAAGTGAAGTATGATAGCGAGTTCATACATTGCTTTTGGGTGATATTCTTTGGATGCCAGCTGTAAAAACTTTGAATATTGCTTAATGTCACCTTTTTCTTTATAATGCCTTGCTAGTAGATAACTTGATAGGCCTCTGTGTTGCTTCCTTTCGAGAAGATGCTTGCAAATAAGCAAATTTTCATCGCTTAATGTATCGTTCCGGATCTGTCGCGATGATAGATATTTTTCAATTGCTTCATTAAAAGGTGTTTCGTATTCTTTAGTGATTGCTTCTTTAAAAAGAGAGGTATTCTTTTCCTCCATCAAGAAGGCAAGTAGGGGGCTATGAATATAGGAATCTGCGCTGTATTCATGTGTGATCCACTCTTGTATTTTTGCTATGAGCGACTTTGTCGGTTGTTCGTTGCCTTCATGTTTGGCAAGATCGGCGTATTTTTTTTGTTGAGATAGAGCTTTTGTGTCTAGCCACTTGAAAAGGTTAGAAAAGTCCCTTCCAGAAGAGCCCCTTAATTTGGCAGAGACTTTGCGTCGATAAAAGTTTGCCAGAAGCGTAGCTGCCAAAGTTCCATCAGTATTCTTCCAGCCAAAGAAGGCGAGCGCTTTTATTTGGCTTAAAGCTGTATCGAGCGTGCTTCCTCCTTTGTTTTTTCGTAGTATGTTGAGTTGTTTTTGTATATGTTTTTTGAAGTTTGTAAAGCTAGTTCGCTCTAGCAACTTCTTTGTGATTGAGCGTGTTTTTTCTCCGACAAACCATGTCTTAAGTAGATTTTTATCGCTGTCACTACTGTTTTGTAGCCTGGATAGTAGGTCTTTTGTTTTTTGGTTTTGAGCAGCGTTAATTCCTTTTAGGGCGGCTTTGGTGACGTCCTCGGTATCTGTGCTCGTTGCTATTGATTCAAGCACGGAAATGATAGCTTGAACGTCAATGGCATGACGAAGCTTGAGGGGCCAAACCTTGGTAAGGCTGTTGATGTATCCGGTTATATCGTCTTTAATCGTACTATCTTTATTAGGGGTGCCCATGCTCCACTCCATCAGCTAATGATGCCTAAAGAATAGCACAAAAAGTTGAAGATGCAATAAAATATGAGATATTACTTACAAGCCAGATGCCGAAAGTGATCTCAAGCCACAAACGCCTGAGCCACCAAAACCCCTGTCACCAACATCGAGCCCAGCAAAAAGCTACGATAACTCGTCCTATTCGCTGAAGGCAGCTCTTCCCGGAAAACGTTAAGCAAAATAGAGCCAGATAAAAACGCGGTCATCATGGCAACAACTAGAACATTCACGGGGTCAAAAACAACAGAGACCACCCAACCGAGCAGTAGGGCGCCGACGAGAATAAAGCGCCATGTGTGGGAGAATTTTTTGGGGTATAGCCGTGTGAATTTTTTATCGATAATAATAAAGTGCAAAGACATTGCGATAATGAAAACCAAACTGAAAAATAATCCCGTGGCAATGCGCAGGGTCATCGTGTAGGTAATCAGAAAATTATATAAACAAAAGGTTGCAATATGCAAACGGTAAAGACTGTTTGACGAGGTGCTGGTTTGTTTTTCAGCGAGGATTTCCAAGCCATAATAAATCAGAAACCCTGCAAGCGCCGCGATAAAAATTGACAAATCCCCTAAAGGTGTTAGCCAGTGAAGCTTTGCTAGTAGCTTGCCGATAGGTTCATTTTGCTCGACAAGCTCTGGGAGCATGTGTAGAAAAACAAACGCGACCGCCACACCGCCGGCAAAAGAGGCGAAAGCTTTGCCCGTTGTTTTCCATCGGTGTGATAAATAGGGTGTAACAAAATGAAAGAACGATAAAACAACGGTGGCGGCAAGAGCGAGGAGTAATTGGTGCCAGGTGATCCATGTCATGCTTGTTGCCTGCTACGTATGAATAAAGCGTCATAAACCGGTCGTTCGCCGTGATGCAGTGCGGAGATTGAAACAACGTGTGGTTTTGCGTCTCTGATATAAAGTGTGCTGGAATGCCCTTGATCCATGCTCATGGCAGACGTAATGTTAACGTGTAACTTTGCAGGTAAAACGTTCATAATAAAATTCGCCATTTCAACGGAATTCATCCCATAACGTTTATCATAACCATTCACTTCAAGAAAAACAACGTGCTGATGTTGCTTGGCATCTTTGGCGAGAATGACGGAGACATTGGCAGAAAACTCAAAGGTAGAAAGCACGCCGCCCCATTGCATGGCAATGCTTGTTTTATGATGTCTTGTTCGAATAAGATCGGGGCCCGCACCAAGCGCATTGATGATGTTAGGCGGTGTTGTGTAGGCGGGTATTTCTCGAATGCTCCATTGGTGTTGTTTGTTTTCGACGATAGCAGGACGCGATTTTGTGGGAAAGATTTTTTTATAACAGTTTTCAGAATAACGATGCTGTTTGACGATCAAGAGTCCATCGCCAATGTTTTGCGTTGTTTCTTCAGGGTAGTGCCGACCACTGCAATTCTGATCCGGATGGTGAAGTCGGTTTGTGAAAAAGTATCCCCCATTAATGCCTGCAATGAATTGCGGGTGTGTTTTCCCTATGGCGGAGGGTTGTTCGGTGAACGGTGCGTTATGGGGTTGTGTTTCACCTAGCACGGGCACTAAAGAGAGTTTTTGATCGGATAAGTCGCTGTCTATGATGTTAATGGTCAAGGGCTTTATTTTACCGCTCAAATGAAACAAATAAAAAGACGGGAACTGCCCGGTACAACGATACTGGTGCCAGTGAACGCTCTTGTTGGGTGTGAGCGGCTGGTTGCGTGTTTGGGTGCATCGCCAATGAAAATTCAGGTTGGCTTGTTGTGTTAATAGATGGTTGATGAGTGGTTGGTTGTCATAACGCGCATAAAGCAAGCTCGCGGCTAAGCCTACGGCAAAGAGGATGATGAATATCACTCCAAGGATGCTTTTTTTGATAAAACGTTTCATGCGCGAAAGGGTAGCATAGTTTTTAGAGATATTGTATGCTCGATCCCACCACAATTTTAAACAGGAATCCCTATGAACCAAGATAAAGTGATTCAACTTACCGCTGAATTCGTTAAAAAAACACTGGCCGGCGACGCATCAGGACACGATTGGTGGCATGTTTTTCGTGTTTGGCAAACGGCGCGTTACCTTGCTGAGAAAGAAGGGGCGGACGGCTACCTGGTGGAGCTCGGAGCTTTATTGCACGATATCGCTGATTGGAAATTTCATGATGGCGATTTGACGGCAGGCTCACGTGTGGCCAGTGCTTTCTTGGCGGATCTTGGGGTGGAGACATTGACCGTTAAGGCCGTTTGTCACATTATCGACGAGGTCAGCTTTAAAGGGGCAGGTGTTCAGTCGACAGGTTTAAGTTTGGAGGCCAGGGTGGTGCAAGATGCTGACCGTCTTGATGCCATGGGCGCCATTGGGATTGGCAGAGCGTTTGCTTATGGTGGGTTTAAAAAAAGATCGATGCATGAGCCTGATGTTGCGCCTTGTTTGCATTCAACGTTTGAAGCGTACAAAAATAGTCAAAGCACAACAATTAATCATTTTCATGAGAAGTTGTTGTTGCTTAAAGATAGGATCAATACCTCGACGGGGCAGAAACTGGCTGAAGATAGGCATCAATTGATGAAGGTATTTTTAAGAGATTTTCATGCGGAGTGGGCGTTGGGGGTTGACTAACATATCTATTGCACTTCAAGATTTGAGCGGTTTGAGAGATTCCTGGATCCCGCGGTCAAGCCGCGGGATGACTCTGTCGGGTGCACGGGATGACTCTGTCGGGTGCACGGGATGACTCTGTCGGGTGCACGGGATGACTCTGTCGGGTGCATGGGATGACTCTGTCGGGTGCATGGGATGACTCTGTCGGGTGCATGGGATGACTCTGTCGGGATAATGTCATACCGCGGCTTGACCGCGGTATCCAGGAAAGCCTCGTCGCATCTCTTATGTCGAATCACCACGGATATACCCCTGCACGGGCAAATAAAGCACAACCTTAAGCAGTAACTCTCCTCTTTTCATGTTTGAGTGTTGCTTTTTTTGTTTAATGAGGTTTAAAATCAATAGGTTGTTTTTAAATTAAGGAAGATTTCTTATGTCAGATAATAGCGTTAAATTAAACGTAGGCAGCTTTGCTTGCGCTTTTGGTCTTATTTGGGGTATCGGCATGTTGCTGGTGGCTTGGTTTTCATGGTGGTTTGGCTGGGCACATGCGTTTGTTTACGTGATGTCATCCGCCTATCTTGGGCTTGCGCCGACCTTTGTCGGAGGGATCTTCGGGTTTCTTTGGGGTTTTGCGGATTTCTTCCTTTTCGGTGCTTTCGTTGCATTGGTGTATAACTTCTGCTTGCGATGCAATTGCCCGGTGACAGGCAAAAAGAGTAAAGCGAAGAAAAAATAACGTAAAGAAGTATCGTCGCCTTATTCTGTAATTCTGGATCCCGTGGTCACGCCACGGGATGACGGAGATTGGGTTACAGGGGGCGGCCAGTGAGTGAATGGAGTGAGGGAGTGTTTTGCGTTGAAAAGGATGTCTGCGGTATTTAAGTGTTTCTTGGTTTTTTGTGCCTTCTGTTTTGCTAGTTTTTCTAGTACGGCTGCTTGTACGGGCATTGCCATCGGCAAAAATGCCACGGCGGATGGCTCGGTGATTATTACAAGAAACGAAGATTACGATGTGAATAACTGGGCTAAGCACATGGTCGTGCACCTTCGCAAAGTGAATAAAGCCGGCACCATCATGACATTTCCAACGGGTTTAAAAGTACCCGCATCCAAGATTAGTTATAAATACACGGCAATGCCTGATTGGGATGCCAAAGACTTATCCACGACATCGGGACCTTTTGCTGAAGAGGGTATCAACCAATACATGGTTGCGATGACGGCAACGTTTAGTGCGGATACGAACAAACGGGCGCAAGCGGCGGAGCCTTTTGTGAAGGTGGGCATTGAAGAATCCGTGATGCCAACATTGATTTTACCGCGTGTCAAAACAGCTCGTCAGGGTGTTAAGCTTTTAGGGCAGTTCATTAATCGATACGGTGCGGCAGAGGCCGATGTTATTTTCTTTGCGGACAAGCAGGGTGCTTGGGTCTTTGAAATGGGTGCGGCGCATGCTTGGGTAGCCGAACGCGTGCCGGATGGCCGCTATATTATGATGGCCAATGCGCTGCGTTTAACCTCCATTGATTTAACCGATCATAAAAACGTAATCGCCTCACCGGGACTCTATCAGAAAACAGTTAAAAACAGATTGCTTGCTCACCCCAGTAAAACACATTTTAATTTCGCAGCGGCCTACGGCGTGCTTGGTAAGCCTTATAACAACAATAGAATTTGGTTGGGTGAGAAAATAATGACGCCGTCTTTGAAGCAATCAACGGCCCTAAAAACCTATCCGGATTTTTTAAAACCAGACCATAAAATTACGCTGTCAAAAATCATTACCATGATGCGAGCAAATTACAAAGGTACTGTTTTAGCAGGTATTGCGAAACGACCTATTGCTGTTGATCGCAACATTGAATCACACATCTTACAAATCCGTCCGTATGTTATTTCCCCGTTGTCTGGTTTGATTTGGCAAAGCCTGGGCAATGTCGCAGACAGTGTCTTTGTGCCGGTTTATGCAGCAATAACACATACGCCAGACACCTACCATGTCGGAACGAATCAATATGGCTCGCGCTCAGCCTATTGGGCTTTTCGTGGTGCTAGCGCATTAGCAGAAGCAAATAACAATGAATTCATGCCCATCTTGCATTCGTATTGGCGACACTTACAGGGGCAATTTTTTGCGCGTCAACCGTATGTCGATAGCATGTTAACGAAGATGTACAAGCAAAATAAACAAGCGGCGTTATCTTTTGCGAATTTTTACAGTAATAGTGCGATGCGTTTAGCGGTGCATGATGCGAAAAAAATACGCGGCGATTTGATAACGGCGATCACGAAAAATACGGAAACCGGTTATACACAGGAACGATTACGGCAAAAGTTAAAGGTGGATAATGGATGAATGATTCAACCAATATAAAGGCAACCGATACTCAAAACGCTTTGCATCAATGTATGCGAGACCTGGGGCACGAGGTGAATAATATCCTTGGAGGCATCAAAGGCTATGCTGAGATTCTTCAAAAACACGTGCCGGCGGTGTCTCCGCTCTCGCTGTGGTTGTGTGAAATTCATGACAGCGTTGATGGTATTTTTCAGCTAACCCAGCAAATTTCTTTTGTCAGTAGGCAGGATGAGGATGATTCAAGCCCAGAAGTACGCGCGCCATTGGTCGATTTAGCAAAAGTGACGGCGGAGATGATTTGTGCTCGTTTTCATCCGCTTTACGAGCAAAAAACAACGATTATGCAGTCAATACCCGCAGAGCTTGAAGAAAAATACAGACGAATGTTCGGGCATATTTTTGATTTTTTTGAAAAACTTGAGAGCTTAGGTAAGCAATTTGAGGCGATCAAGTAAAGGGAGTTGTTATGGAGCGTCCTGGGCTAACCAAGTATTTCACGGTTCTTTTATTTCTTATTACGGGCCTGATTGTTTCATGGAAGTTTTATCAAGTTCGTTATCATTTTGAGACCAATAAAATAACCAGCCAATTTCACCAGGCGGCGGAAGAGCGTGCTTTAGCTATTAAAGAAAGAATCGCGACCAATATTGGTGTGCTTGATTCGGTTCATGCGTTATTCGATACAGACGGCGTGGTTTCTCGGAAAAAATTTCAAACGTTTGTAGCGCCCTTTATTAAGCAGTATAAAAGCATTCAGGGTTTAGCTTGGGTGCCTCGTGTGCAGCACAGTGAGCGTGAAGCTTATCGTACAGCCGCGCAAAAACAGTTCCCCAACTTTCAAATCACCCATGAAAAAGAAGCAGGTGTTAAAGTAAAAGCATCGAAGCAGGATGAATATTTGCCGGTTTATTATGTAGAGCTGTATCGCGGCAATGAAAAAGAGCTGGGTGCGGATTTGTCGGCCATGCCGAATTTTTCAAAAACGCTCGGAAAGTCGCGTGACATGAATACATCGCTCATCATGACGCGGCCCATACAGGTGCATGGTGAGAAAGCCTATGAGCTACTTGTGTATCGTCCGGTCTATCGTCGTGGCGCTTTGCTTAAGACGGTTAAAGAGCGGCGAGACAATTTTTTGGGTTTTATTTTAGGCATGTACGATGTTGATACGATGATCACCTCCGTGTTGCGGCACAATGTGTATAAAGAACCCTTTAATATCAATTTATTGGATTTATCGGGTAGAAAGGGTGATCAAGTTTTGTTTGCTTATCGTGGTCGGTTAGGTGCGCCTGTTAAGGATAAGCAAAGCAAAGAAAAGCTAACCTTGTTTTATGATACGCATTTTACACTTGCGGGTAAGTCATTTGCGTTGCAATTCACGCCAGCAGGCAAATTATACAGCGCTGAGTTTGCGCGTTCCTCCTGGCTCGATTTTGCGTTAGGTTTGATTATCACCTTTTTGCTAAGTATCTATGTGTTAAGCGTTTTGGGGCGATCAGAAAAAACAATGCGTTTGGCGCGTGAGCTTCAAGAGACAAAAGAGTATACAGAAAACATTATACAATCAATGAGCAACATGTTGATTGTGTTTGATCGTGATTGGATGATTGGAACTGTGAATTTGGCGACGCTCAAGAAGTTAGGTTATAAACAAGAAGCGTTATTAGGCAAGCCGATCGATACCTTGTTAGAAAACGATAATGCCGAGATTAACGCTAAAGTCAAAGCGCTGCTTCATCAAGACCCCCATGGGAGTTTAGAGGTTGATTTAATGAAGTCTGATGGCAGCGTTTTATCCGGGCTTCTTTTTATGTCGCCGATGTATGCGGATAAACATAAAATCCAGGCCATTGTGTGTTTGGTTGAAGATCTTTCTGAGAGAAAGCTTTTGGAAGAAGAAAAAGACAGCGTTCAAAATCAATTGTTTCAATCGCAAAAGCTAGAATCTATTGGTCAGCTAGCGGGTGGTATTGCCCATGATTTCAATAACATTATGAATATTATTTTAGGTGAAGTCATGCTGTTGAAAAAGCAGGATAAGACCTTAGATGCGGTGGTTGTTGATCGCTTGAAAATTATTGAAACGTCTGCGGGACGCGCCACAGAGTTAACGCAAAAGCTATTAGGGTTCGCGAGAAAAGGACAGTACGAGAAAAAATATTTATCGATGAATGCCTTGGTTGAAGAGACGCAAACCATTTTATCTAGCACGATTGAAAAATCGATTAACGTCGCTTTGAAGCTGGATACTGATTTATGGATGATAGCGGGTGATGGTTCACAGTTGTCGCAAGTCTTAATGAACTTATGCTTGAATGCCCGAGATGCCATGCCAGCAGGCGGTGAGCTTACCATCACGACTCAAAATCTCAACGCAGATAAGCTTTATTGTACGCAGCATCCGCAGTTGACTCAGGGACGCTATGTGATGCTGAGTGTTGCCGATACAGGTGTTGGTATTGACAAGCTCAACCTGGAGAAAATTTACGAACCGTTCTTTACGACAAAACCCGTGACCGAAGGCACGGGGCTTGGCTTGTCCTTGGTGTATGGTATTATTAAAAATCATCATGGTTTTCTTAGTGTGTATTCGGAATCCAATGAAGGAACGACGTTTCAATTTTTCCTACCTGCCGTTGAAGACAAAAGAAATGTTGATCGAGAGAGCGAAAGCAGTCAGGCGATTCAAACTGAGCAGCTTCATGGTAAACGTGTTTTGGTGGTTGATGATGAGACATTTCTCGTTGACATCTTAACAGAGATGCTCGTGTCCTATGATATGAAAGTGACAGGCATGGCGGATTCGCAACAAGCGCTTGAGTTTGTAACGACAAAACTCTCAGAAGTGGACGTTGTTTTGTTAGATGTAGTGATGCCAAAAATAAACGGCTACGACTTGTTTGCTGTGATAAGAAAAGTGGATGCGAAGAAGCCGGTGATCTTTATGAGTGGCTATGCGGAAAGCGATAAAATTAGAGAATGTCGTGAGCAAGGTTTGGTGGGTTTTTTACAAAAGCCCTATGTCGAAAAATCGTTGCTGGCTGCATTAAATAGCGTTTTGTCATTAAGGTAGGGTATTGCGAGTGAACAAAAAAACACAATCATTAGAAGCGCTGCACCTATTGCTTGTTGAAGATAATAGTGCGCAAGCGCAGCTTGTGAAAGATATGATTGACGAGTGCAAGGATCGTCAATATAGCATGACCTTGGTTGATACGTTGAAATCAGCGCAACAAGCAATGAAGAAAAAAACCTACCAACTGATTTTGTTAGATCTTAACTTGCCTGATAGCCGCGGTAATGAAACCTTAAAAACACTGCATGCTGCTTTCCCTGATATTCCTATTATTGTTTTAACGGGGGTTGATGATATTGATGGCGAATACAATGCGTTAGAGCTCGGTGCGCAAGACTATTTGGTTAAAGGCTGTTTCAGCGATGATGATTTAATGCGAGCGATTAATCATGCGCTGCATCGTCATCACAATGTCCTCGCGGTAGAAGAGGAGCGCAATTTGCTCCGCAATGTGATTAATGATATCAAAAAAGGTGATATTGAAGCGGTATTAAACAGCAAAGATGCCTCCAGCGTTATGCATCTTTTAGATGGCAAGCAGGCGGAAGAGCTGCTAGCTAAAATAAAATCGCAGCGCAAAGCGCTCAAGTGGATGGCGTCGCGCGATACGTTAACGCAGCTTTATAATCGCGGTGAATTTGAATCGCGACTCTCAGAGATGGTTAGTTTAGCGAAGCGGCATCATTATTCGTTCGCTGTTTTTTTTATTGATATTGATAAGTTTAAAGAAATTAATGACACACAGGGGCATGCTGCGGGTGATGAGTTACTCAAGGCGCTAGCTGATCGCTGGGAAAATTCATTAAGAAAAGGTGATATCTTAGCTAGGCTAGGTGGCGATGAATTTGGTGTGCTTACGCCTTACCTTCAAAGTCCGGAGTCTGCGGGGATTGTTGCAGAAAAATTACTGCAAACGCTAGATCAACCTTTTCAGCTTGCAACAGGGGAGTTGATTTTAAATGTGAGCATTGGCATCGCTATTTATCCCGACACCTCAGAGACAGCTGAAGACTTATTAATTCACGCCGATATCGCGATGTATCGCGCAAAACAATCCAAGAAAAATGCGTATGAATATTACACCCAGGACCTTCAAAAGACCTATCAATACCGCACAAAAATCAAAACAGCCTTGAGCCAAGCATTAAAAAATGATGAATTTCATTTGGTGTATCAGCCGATTATTGATTTAAAAACAATGGGTGTAGCCGGTATGGAGGTGTTGATTCGGTGGTCGAATGCCGAGTTTGCAAACATTACCCCCGATCAATTTATCCCCATGGCAGAAGAAGAAGGTTTGATTTTGTCATTGGATCACTGGGTGATTCAACATGCGCTGAAGCAATATTCCGTATGGAAAGATCAGTTTGATCGATCACTTATTATGAACATTAATTTATCCGCACATCATTTAGCAACCGATGATGCTGTGGATCGGTTATGTCAGGTATTGAAGGGATGCCAGCTTGATTTAAGCTGTGTTTCTTTAGAGCTTACAGAAACAGCGATTATGAGTGACCCTGAGGTGGTTGCTTTACGTTTACATAAAATTAAACAATTAGGCGTTTCGTTTTCTATCGATGATTTTGGTACAGGCTATTCTTCTTTGGTGCATTTAAAAGCGTTACCCGTCTCTGAATTAAAAATTGATCGTTCGTTTGTTTCTGATGTGCTTTCTGACGTGCAAGATGAAGCTATCGTAAAATCCATGATTTCGTTGTCAGATAATTTAGGTTTGGAAACGGTGGCAGAAGGGATTGAAACAAAAGAGCAGTTGGCCTTTCTAGTGAAAGAAGGCTGTAAGAAGGGGCAGGGGTATTATTTTAGTAAGCCTTTGGCTGCTGATAAAATGACAGAGTATTTGGAAACAATGAAAAAACTGTGATTTTAGTGTGTATACCTGTTGTGCTTCAGCGTGCGAGATACTATGAGGCTTCCCTGGATACCGCGGTCAAGCCGCGGTATGACACTATCCGAACAAAGTCATCCCGTGGCTTGACCACGGTATCCAGGAAAGCCTCGCATTAACAAGCAAGCCATAAATAAATCGCCCCTGCACCACCATTTCTAGGTTGCGCACTACAAAAAGCCAGCACGTCAGGGCGATTGCGTAACCAAAGATTCACTTTGTTTTTAAGCACAGGCATTTGATTCGGCGTAGAATAACCTTTGCCATGCACAATGAGCAAGCAGCGTTTCCCCGTTCCTTGTGCATGATCAAGGAAATGAATCAGCGCTTGTTCAGCTTCTTCAATCGTGTAGCCATGCAAATCCAGCTTGCCTTCCATGGACCTTTGTCCGCGTTTTAAGCGGTTAAACGCTTTGTGCGAAATGTCTTCACGCCGATAGCTGATCGTTTCATCGCCGCTCACAGGCTCAGAATAGCCGGAATTATCCAGGTGTTCTGGCGCGTCTTCAATGGGTTCCTGGCGCATTAGGCGGGGTTTGAGAGGGGTTTGATCATGTTTGACGTTATCTTGAGGCTTTAAGGGGCGGACGCTTTGCATAGCTTCTTTAAACAGTTTGTGGTCATCATCGTTTGTGGTCATAGAAGTTGCAGCCTTTACAGGGTATAATGCCAGCATCTTAAATTAAGGCAGGCAAAGCATGTTAAAATCCGATAAGAACACTACGTTAATCAACTTGATCCACCAAGTCAACCAAGCGCTAGAACAAGCCGATGTTTATTTCGGGCATGGAACAGATAATGCTTGGGATGAGGCTGTTGCCCTTGTTTTACACGCCTTAGATCTCTCTTTTAATGAGGCTCACGAGAATCAGGCTCGCGTTCTGACATCCGATGAAATCAAGAAGGTCGAGGCATTGCTCACAAGACGTATCCACGAGAAAAAACCACTCGCGTATTTAACTCAAGAAGCTTATTTTTTCGGACTACCGTTTTACGTGGATGAACGCGTAATTATACCGCGATCCCCCATTGCAGAACTTATCGAAAAACACTTCATGCCCTGGGTTAACCCTGACAAGGTCACAAGCATCTTGGATATGTGCACAGGCAGTGCGTGTATTGCTATTGCGTGCGCTTATGCATTCGAGTATGCCCGCGTTGATGCCATCGACATTGATCCTGATGCGTTAGAGGTGGCAAAAATCAATATAGCGAAACACAAGGTGGAGCAGCAAGTTAACATCATCCAATCCGATCTTTTCGAGCAAGTGCCCCCACATCAATACGACATCATTATCAGTAATCCGCCGTACGTGAGTCAAGATGAAATGGACGTCATTCCCGCCGAGTATCTCACAGAGCCTCACCATGCGCTGCATGCGCACGATGAGGGTTTAGCTTTGGTTGAGCGTATTCTAACGAAGGCGCCGTCCTATCTTTCTGATGAGGGTATTCTTATTGTCGAAGTGGGCAACGGGCGGGAACGATTAGAAGCGCGTTATCCGCACTTGCCTTTTCTCTGGCTCGAGTTCGAGCACGGTGGGCAGGGCGTGTTTTTGTTGGAGAAAAGTCAGTTAACGCAAAATGTTGATAGATAACGCATGAATGTCATTTTGCATCATCGTGCCCAGCGCTTGATAAATCGCTTGATGCGCTTTAACCGATGACAGCTCGGTAAGCGCTTTAGCTTGAATTAATAACTGAAAATGGCCTTTCCCCGTTTTCGCACCAGGGTGTCCAACGTGCAGATGACTTTGATCTGTGATTTCTAAACGATCTGGCTGAAACGCCTCTTGGAGTAGGGCGTGCATGCGTTCAATGCGTAGTTGATTGTTCATGTTTATGATTTCTTCTTGATGCTATCTTCCGTGATGTGTCGGGAAAGATAAATGGCTTGGAAAATAAAAAAGACCAGCGTTAAACCTAGGACGCCGAATAATTTGAAGTTCACCCATGCGTCGGTGCTGAAGTGATAGACGACATAAATGTTTGCAAAGCCTACCGCAAGAAAGAACAGCGCCCAGCTAAGATTTAGTTTTGCCCATACTACACTGGGCAGTTCAATTTGTTTTTCCATCACAAGCGAATCAGCGGTTTTTTGCCGATGAAGTGACTCCCAAGAAATACAAGGCCAAAGATCCAATTGATGACAGAGACTTTCCATTTGATAAAGATAGGTTTGTGTAAAATCAGCGTCAGCCCGCCCAGCACAACGATCATCGCCAAAGTGATCACTTGCATTTTTTCAAATTTCTTATGTCGCCAGCGATAGTAAGCCACTTGTAGTATGGAAATAATAATGGCGGCCGTCGTTGCGGCATAGATGCCTGCGATCTTGTAGACGATGAAGAAGACGAAGATCGGTAGCATGTCGTAGAGTAATTGCATAGTTGGTATCGTTTTGTTCAAATGTGAGGTGAGTATAACACACTCTTCTCTGTAAAAAAAAGTTGCAAGATGGGCTATCCTGCTTACAATGGAGATGCATTGATTTTACTGAGCAAGATTTAGACTATGGCGCAATTTTACCAGATTCACCCGGTGAATCCCCAAAAACGTTTGATTGAACAAGTTGCTGATAAGATTCGTCGCGGAGGTGTGGTTGTTTTTCCTACTGATTCGGCCTATGCCATTGGTTGTCATTTGGGCGACAAAGCGGCGGTTGATCGGATTCGCCGGATTCGCCAAGTGGACGATAAGCATCACATGACGCTGATTTGTCGAGATCTGTCGGAGCTGGGAACGTATGCCAAGGTTGACGATAACCGATGTTTTCGGCTGATTAAATCACATGTCCCCGGGCCGTATACTTTTTTATTAAAAGCGACCAAAGGCGTCCCTAAGCGGTTAGCGCACCCTAAGCGCAAAACCATTGGGCTCAGAATTCCTGACAACGCGATTATACAGGCTATTTTAGAAGAGCTGGGTGAGCCATTGATGAGCTCAACCTTGATCTTGCCGGGCTCTGATGATGCGCTGTCGGATCCTGATGAAATACGTGACCGTTTAGATGATCAGGTTGATTTAATCGTGGATGGTGGTGGTTGTGCGCCGAATCCGACAACGATCATTGATCTCTACAGCGGTGAGCCGATTATTTTGCGTAAAGGTTTGGGTGAGGTGGATGATGTTTTTTTCTAGGGCGTTTTCTGCTTGATGGTTGGTGGTTCTGTTTTAATATTTTTCAAGATATGCTGTTGTTTGCTTGTGGGCTTTTTTATTGGCTTGTAAGGCGGTATGTTCCTGTCTGTTTGAAGATCATTAACGGGAACCCTTATGCAAGGCTTCAGCCTCATCGAATTTGTCGTTGCGTTACTTTTGTTTGCATTGCTTTTGTCGCTCAGCGAAATCATTCTGTCATCCTCCGCGGCCAATCAAGTCTTTAATCAAAGCATGTGGGTCGCGAATGAATATCTCAGCCTTTTAGTTCAATCAGATTGCCAGCCGATTCCTCAGGCGATTCAAGTCATGACAAATCAACGCTTGTCACAGCTAACGCAACAGTGCCGCTATAGCTTTGGGAATACGAGGGCGAGTATTCAGTGGAAGTCAACGGTTGCTTTTTGGCGATGCGCTTTACCTAAGGTAAAACATAGAGCTTGTTTGTCGAATGAATAATGTCAAAGGCTTCACGTTGATGGAGGTGTTAATTGTGTTGACGTTGAGCGGCGTGCTGTTTACCTCATTGTTTAAGGCAATTTATGTCTTTGAATCATTTTATGTAAACGCAGAACGCTCCCTCGCACTTAACGAAAAAGCGCGGCAGGAGAGTGTTTTGCTTCATCATCTTTTGGGTGATGTTGGTTTTAATGCTTGTGGGAGGCCGATGATTACGAAGCAGGTTGATAATAATGAGACGTTTATTGAGGAGCCACAAACATTGGGCGTTGATGTGCTTGCTTCGGGGTTCGTAGAGAAAAAATGGCGATTGAAGCGCGGATCTCCTGCGGGAAGCAATAAGTTGTTTGTTAGAAAAACAGGGAAATATTATGCGATGCTTCATTATCATGGCGGTGATTCGGTGCAAGTTGATGGGCTTTTGCCACGTTTTAGAAAACGATCTTCAGTCGTTTTTATTAGAGATGATGATAATCAATGGGGTTACGTTCGCGATAGCAACGTTAATTATGCTAGGAAACAACAGAGGCTTTCGATGAAAAGTGAGGTGAATGCTTCGTTTAAAAAGAATACGCTTGTCTTTCCTTGGCACCGTTTTGTTTTGTATTTAGCGAAGAACGCTCATGGCGTGATGTCGTTATATCAAAAAGAAGCGAACCAAAGAAATCGTATGTTACTGGAAGGTGTGAAACAACTGGTTTTTGCCAATCAGCGGATGAATGGAAAGCCAATGATGCTTGTTAAAAGCATGCTTTGTATTAAGCAAGTATGTCGGAAAAACACTTTGCTGATACCGTTGTTGTCATGAAAAAAGACGCGGGTTTCGTTTTAATCGCAGCGTTATTAATTTTGATGGTGGTATCTGGTATTCTGCTTGCGTTAGAAACATCGACAACGCTAGCGGCTATGATTGCGAGAAATCATTTTTTCCTGATACGAAATAATGCCAGTGCGCGTAATTTAGTGAATCAACTCATAGAGGAGGGATTTCGTTATGATCAGCATTGTCGTATTGGATTGCATGGTACGTCTTGGTATCTCGGGAAAAGCAATGAGTGGTGGCATTCTATGAATGTGTGCTCGTCCGAGGAGGATGGTCGTCGGTTTCAGTATGTTGTTACGGCGCTTCAGGCGGACCCTTGTTTGCGTTATCGCGATCAGGCGGTGTCGAGGTGGCAAGTTGTATTTCATTTGGATACAGCGACACCTGTGATTGCTCAGGCGTATATTGCTTCGTCCTCAAAAGGCGTGGAGAAATGCAGTAAAAACCCACGCTCGTTGAGGGTTTTGCCTAAGGTTGTTGTTATTTTGTAGGAAGCAGGGCATTATTTCATGCTGAGTCATCCCGCGGTCAAGCCGCGGGATGACAGTGTGTTTTGCGGGATTTACTTTTAACACGAGAATTATTATGAACAAACCACTACACAATAAAACCCTTTTTATCACCGGCGCAAGCCGCGGCATCGGCCGTGCTATTGCCTTAAAATGTGCTGAAGACGGTGCGAATATCGTCGTTGCCGCCAAAACAGCCGAGCCCCATCCAAAGCTAGAAGGCACGATTCATTCCGTGGCGAAAGACATTGAAGCCGCTGGTGGCCGTGCGTTAGCGTTACAATTGGATGTACGGGACGATGCCTTGGTGCAGGCTGCCATGGCTAAAGCGGCTGAGACGTTTGGCGGTATCGATATTTTAATCAACAACGCCAGCGCCATTTTGTTAACCGATACACTAGATACACCCATGAAGCGCTTTGACTTAATGAATGCCGTCAATGCCAGGGCGACCTTTGCTTGTTCGCAAGCTTGCTTGCCGTTTTTGTTGAAAGCCGATAATCCGCACATTTTAAACTTAAGCCCGCCTATGGCGATGACGGCACATTGGTTCAAGGATCATCTTGCTTATACGATGTCAAAATACGGCATGAGTATGTGTACGCTAGGTATGGCTGCGGAGTTTGAAAGCTCCGGTGTCGCCGTAAATTCGCTATGGCCACAAACCACGATCGCAACCGCCGCCGTTGAACATAACTTCCCGAAGGAAATTTATCTGGCTAGCCGTACGCCGGCTATTATGGCGGATGCGGCTTATGCGGTTTTGACAAAAGATAGTAAGGCTGCGACGGGGCAGTTTTTTATTGATGAAGCGGTGTTGGAATCTGAGGGTGTGACGGATTTTTCGAAGTATGCGATTCGTCCGGGGACGCCTTTGTTTACGGATTTGTTTTTGGATTAAAGCTGAAAACACCGTCATACCGCGGCTTGACCGCGGTATCCACAGGTGAATAATTATGGCGGAGCAGGAGACGGAAATGCTTGATCATAAGCATCTTTCACCAGCTTGGAGGTTGTTGGTTGGTGTGCGCGTTTACGGTACGCATGACGATTGTTGTTAAGCTTAGCGGTTTCATAAAGAAGAACTTTTGTTTTTTGTTTGCCTAGGCCGAAGAAAGTTTTATATTGTTTCTTTTTGAGCACTTTATTTTTTGTAAGTTCGTCGACTAATGCTTTTGGATCCTTACACTTACCCGAATGCAGCTTATCTCTCGCCTCAAGGAGCGCAATGAGATTATCAAGCGAAATATCATGACGAAAGCTAAAGCGCTGCAAGTATTTTTTCTGTGAATGCATGATGGCCTTTTCAAACACAGCGCTTGCCGTGTGATAGTCATCACGTGTTTTTTTTGCTTTTACGCGCTCATCAAAAGCATCATCAAGGCATTGTTCGCAAGTAGGCAGAGGGTTAATGTTTTTAATGCCCTGCAGGTTGCCGTTCAGGGCGTTTTTGTTCGCATGATTGATGGTGTCATAATGTAGGGTTTCTATGTCTGGTTTGTTTCTGTAAGGCGTGATGTTTTGTACCAGTAGCCTTGTGACGATGTATGTAATTTCTTGGCTTTGGTTGAATAGATTCGAGATGCTAGTGCGCTTGTTTAAGGCTTTATTCCGTAAAAGCTCTCTGCATAATTTGTATAAATCAGCGTTGGTTCTTATTTTGTTCGCACGATCCCGAATGCTAGCAACGACCTTTATTTTTTGCTTGAAATGTTTTTTATGAAAGTGAGAATCTGTTTTTTTTTGTTTAAGTTCGGTTAGGAACGTTTTCAATAATATGCTGGCAACTAAATTGACGCTTTTAGCTTCTTCGTGCTTTGCGGCGTATTGTTGTTTCTTGTATTGGGCGGTGAGCAGTGCGTAGGCTTCCAGTTTGCGATTAGCCGATAGATCTTCAATAAACCAGTGCAGATTTGCTCTTGGTATCTTTTCTTTTTCCCATCGATCGATGGTAGCTTTTGGGGTATTTTTTTCTGTATTGTGTGTGTTAAGCGTTGTGGTAGCTTTTTCTTCATCTCTCCACGCACTTTCTGGGTCGGGATTTTTATTGTCGTAGCGTGATGAAGCTTTTTTTCCGTTGTTTTCTGTAAGCCAGTCGAATCGTGAGAGGGTGGCCAGGTTGTTGAGCGATTGGGCTCGTCTTGATTTGCTAGCGTGCGAGGTGTTATTTTTTTTGTTTTTATCTGTGGTATTAGGCGAATCAAGGACGACATCCAGGTCGCTATGCGTAACAACTAGCGGAATAATTTTATTTTTAGAAGTGTTTTTCGCTACAAATATATTAGGAAGAGATTTGCGCTTTTTTGCTTTTTTCTTATTGCGTTCTTCCACTAATTGATTGAGGGAAAAAGCAATCTGTTCGTTCAGCAGCGTTTCGATTTGCTTTATAGCGGTTCCCAGCAATGTAATTTTTGCATTCATTGTACCCATAAGTTTGACTTGTTTTGATGGCGGGTCATTGACGGCTTTGCTTAGCGTGGTCATGGTAATGTTCAGCCGTTGCATGTTGTCATCTAATCCCCGTATGCCGCTGAATAGTTGAGTTATTTTTTTCTCTGTGCTGGCGGCAGTCATTTCACTATACGCACTTTTTAATGTGTTCCATTCGGCATCAACAGGTTGAAAGTGCGCAGCTATGCTTTCTCTGTAAAGCATGTCTAGTCTCTCGATTAATTCGGTTTGTCCTGCTCTTGGTTTGGTGCGTGTAAGTAAGTGTAGTAACGTCGGCGCTTCTAAGGCTAGGCCATTTTGGCTTAATGAACGTCTCTTGAGCTGCTTGTATTTTTTCGGGTCGGTTAATTGATACATTTCAAAAATGGTATCAACCGATGTTTCGGCGGCTAATGCTAATTGTTCAATAGGATGCAGTTTTTTAAAGACGGCCGTTGTTTCTTTTTTGATGCGACGCTTTAAATCAATGTCAGGCAGTAGCTCTACCAGAGCTAAAACAGCTTCTTCATTCTGATTAGCTATAGCAATCTCAAAAAGTTGCTCTGTTGCTGTAATGGTAGGTACGCTTTTTGCCAGATAGGTTTTTTCTAATGATAGGGGGCTGGTTGGATTATCAGAATGCTTTTTTGGCTGTTTTGCAGGCGTACTTGCATCGTCAATTTTTCGTTTGATTTTTCTTTTAGTCGGTGAGTCGAGATCGCTAACTTCATTGTTTTTCTGCCGTTCAAGCTCCGCGAGTTCTTTTCTGTATAGGTGTGCTTGGGTTTTGCAGCGTTCTATTCTATCGATGTATTCAAGCGCATTTTTTGCTAGGGCGCTGAACTTTGATTCTATCGCTTCAAGCGGCGTTTCAAAAATATAGCCACTGGTTCTTGTTATGTTGAAGTGCTGCTCGAAAGTATTGGCGAGCGCTTGCGCCACCCCCCCTTTTTTTCTTGTGACAAGCGAAGATTCTGCTTCCGAAGCGAATAATATTTGGATTTCCTGTTTGAAATGCTTGGCCAGCGTTATAATGTGTTCTTCTAAAGGCGAGTGCTTGGTTTTTTCTTTCGGAGGCTTGTCGATCAAACATTGGCTGAATAAGTCGATCATCTGCTTAGTGACTTTTTTATTATCTTCATCGTTTGGGTCAAGGTTTGTGTGTAAATAATCAGATACAGTATCGGGAATATAGGTGTCGATATCAAAATCGGTTCCTTTCTGTTTGTTGTTAGATCGTCCGACTACTTGTTTGATAATGGCGCTTATTCTTTTTAATAAAGAAATAGTAAGCTTTTCTTTTGCTTTTATTTTTTCGTAATAGGTGATTTCTCTGAGTAAGCGATTAAGCGACTCATTTGTTTGATAGGATTCAAGGTAGGTTTTTAAGAGCTCGGTATGCTTGGGGTTGTTGCTTTTGGCGAGTTCGGGAAGAAGGAAGTTATTCAGGATGCCCGCATATCGCTGCTGATATTTTGCACTCCACTGAGTATCCACATCTGACGAAGTAGCTTCTACCATGATGATCCCTTGTCCTTAATATTCTAAAGGAATTATCACACGCCATCAAAAAAAACGCAACCCCGACTAAACGTTAATCAAAAGCTCCCGCATCTTCGCCTTAATCATATCAATCGCGATCCGATTCTCACCACCCCGTGGCACAATAAGATCAGCATATTTTTTGGAAGGTTCAATGAATTGCATGTACATAGGGCGCACGGTGCTCTCGTACTGGGTGATCACAGAGTCGATGGTACGTTTGCGTTCGACGATGTCGCGTTTTAATCGGCGGATGAGGCAGACGTCTAGCGGGGTGTCCATGAAAATGCGGATGTCCATGCGTTGGCGCATTTCTGGGTCGACGAATAATAAGATACCTTCAAGGACAACGATGGCGTGTTTTCCGATGGTGTGTGTTTCAGATTTGCGCTGATGGTTGGCGTGGTCGTAAACGGGTTGATCGATCGAGCCGCCGTTTTGTAGGATGTCCAAATGCTGTGTTAAAAGCTCATGATCCAGCGCATCAGGGTGATCGAAGTTAAGGTTGACGCGTTCTTCCAGCGGGAGATGAGACATGTCTTTATAATAAGCATCTTCCGATATAACAGCAACGTGGCGTGAGCCAAGCTCGTCAACGATGGTTTTGGCCAGCAAAGTTTTGCCGGAGGCAGACGCGCCCGAGATCCCGATGATGATGGTTTTATTGTTCATTGGCTGTTCCATAGTCGAGTATTTCGGACATCATAGCAGCTTTTGGGCGATTGTTAAGTTTTTCCTTGACGTTGGCTTGATATCAGTTGGATACTTGTTAGATTCATAGATGACGCGAGACAATCATGACCAAACTTGAAGCGCTACAAGAGACCCAAGTTAGAAAGCTTTTAAAAGCATTGAAGCATCTGAGCTACAGTTACGAAAAAGTCAAAAAACTCTCAACCGATGTTGCCGAGCTTGATGATGAGACGCTGGAAACTTGGGAAAGTTTTGCGGCGCGATTCTCTAGGGTTTCCGATATGTTCTTAACACGCTATTTGCGTTCAAAAGTATTGCTGACCGATCCGGGATTTTCTGGCAGTTTGCGCGACTTTTTAAATCAAGCAGAAAAGCTCGACATGATAGAGGGCGCTGATACGTGGATGTCCATCAGAGAGTTGCGCAATATCTCTGCGCACGATTACTCCGAGCAAGATCTTTCGGCGTTTTTCAATCGGTTGCTTGAAGAATGCCCGAGTCTGTTAGCTATTCAGCATCAATTAACATCATGAGTCATCCGCAGGTTCGATTAACCTCGCAACAAATCGCCGGTATCGTGGATGGTGTGGCTGAGTTTGTTCAGGGCGGTGATGCGGAGTTGCGTTTGCACGGCAGTCGTGTTGATCTTGATCGCAAAGGAGGGGATATTGATTTGTTGCTGATCACTCCGTCGGATAGGATGCGGGATACGTTAATGCAACGCAAGCATCATTTGCTATCAGCGATCAAGAAAAACATCGGCGATCAAAAAATTGATTTAACCATCGCATCTCAAACACAGATTGAAACGGATCCTTTTTTACAGATTATTTTTCCGACGTCGGTTTTGTTGCATTGTTTTTCGCGCGATTAATGCTTTTTCTTCGCCAACAAAAAAGAAACCCCCGCACAAATAGAAGACAACGCCAGTAATCCGAACAGATAAATGGCCAGTGCTTTCCCCTGGTAATAATGAATATGTGCGGCGAAAACTAAGATAATGACGTTGGCGATGTTATAGGCTGTGGCGGTGAGTGCGAAACCTGCCGGTGCGCTGATCTTTTCAGAAAGTTTGGCGGCGTGAGTGATGTATAAAGGTGAAGCCAAGCTGAAGCCAGCTAGAAACATAGCAATAAAGCTCAGCAGCGACAGCATGGATAGATGATGGTGATCGCTAAAGGTGGATATGAGCAAAGGTGCCCCAAGCATGAGCGCGAAGCCGAGTATTAAGAATACGCGCTTGTTAAAGTAGCGTGTTAAATAAACGCCGATGCTGCTAACAATAGCTGCGCTGGTGTAAGTCAGTGCAAGCCAGATGCCGGCTTGATGGATATCAACGGCCCATTCAAAATGCAGAATAAAAACACTGATAAACATCATCGCTGTTACACTTGCTGCAAGAAAGCCTGATGCAAATGCCCAGCTAACAAACGCTGGGTTGGTGAGCAGTTTTTTGTAGCAGGTGAGCGGGCTGAGTGGATGCTTCTTTAAGGGTTGAAAGGTTGCTTTGCTTGTCCAGAAAAACATAAGCGCGGCATAAGCCAGTAAAAAAACAAACACTGCTTTCCAATGAAACCACGCAGCAAAGCACGCAGCCAAGAACATCGCGAGCATGGGTGCCCAGCGAGTAAAGCTGTTTTGTATCATAAGCGTCGAATGAATGTGTTTTCGATCCATCTGGTGGTATCTCGAACGCACCAATGAAGGAATTAATCCGACAGCAAAACCGGACAATGTGCGGCTGATAAGCACTAAAACAAAATGTTGACTGATGATTGCGAGGATACAGCCCGTCATGAAAAGCGCAATGGTGAGCAGCGTGGTTTTTTTGAAATTCAAATGATGGATAAGAAAAGCCGAGGAAAAACTAGCGACGGCAAGCCCTGCAAAATAAAAACTGGCGGAAAGTTTGATCCAGTGCAAGTCGGGCAGAAACTCCAAGCCAATGAGCGGTAAGATAATGTAATACATGTTGATATCTAAATATTGCAGATACCGCATGAAAATGTTGGATACATGAATGTCTCGATTGGGGTGTAGGTGAGTGTTGGAGTCGGACATTAGTTATCCCTGATAGATTGGTTGACGTTGTCGAATGAATGACCGATGGCGGTGTTTAAAGTATCATTCGTGGCTTGTGCAGCGGAGGCGTTCATGTCGGCGCAGCCGTTGAGCAGCGGCAGGGTGCTTGCTAGAAGCAAGATGGAAATCATTTTCTTCATGGGGTATTATCTTGTAAAATAATTTACTATACCACTCACAAGTGAAGATGCGAGATTTTTCTGGATACCGCGGTCAAGCCGCGGTATGACGATATCTAGGCCGCGGTATGACGATATCTGGCCAGAGTCATCCCGCGGCTTGACCGCGGGATCCAGGATGGATGTATACGTTTGAAAACAAACATAAAGAGCAAGGTGAAAAAACATGCCGCAACTTATTGAAATATTAAAAAAAACAACGTTCGAGTGCGTTATTCCGTATGAGCTTCAGCATGGTCCATCGATCCGCCTAGATATGAATGATACTTATTGGGCTGACGCTTTTAAGTGCGACGTGAAAACGCTGACACAAAAAACGGAGACGTTGTTGAGGGAGGCACATGCCGTACTCGCGATAGGCCGGTACGCGGAAGATCGAGCTCAGTTGTACGCTCGCAGTGATTTATTCCGCGATATCACCGGCGAATTGCGTTCCGTTCATTTGGGTGTTGATCTCATGGTGCCGAGCGGGACGCCGGTTTTTTCGCCTTGTCAGGCGGTAGTTCATAGTATGAAAGATAATGATCGTATGGGCGATTTTGGCGCGACGATTGTTTTGACGCATAAGATTGAGGGCTGTTCGTTTTTTACTTTATACGGGCATTTGAGTCGTGCATCGTTACAGGGTATCAAAGAAGGTCAACTTATCTCAGCAGGCGAGCAGATAGGCGAGGTGGGTAATTCAGAAGAAAACGGCCAATGGCCGCCGCATTTACATTTTCAAATCATTCGCGATATGGGTGATTGGCGTGGTGGGTTTCCGGGCGTCGCGTTGGCTAGCGAGGCGGCGTATTATCTTGATCTTTGTCCTGATCCGGGGTTGATGTTACGACTTTGATTGGGTGTTGCTAAGTTGAGTCATCCCGCGGCTTGACCGCGGGATCCACTGCTGAAAGTTTCAAAAATTTCTCATACAACGCTTCCTGACTCTCCGAAAAATGAGGATTAATCGGAATACAATCCACCGGACAAATTGCTACGCATTGCGATTCATCAAAGTGCCCGACACATTCCGTGCATTTTTCAGGATCGATTTCATAAATAGATTCACCCATGTAAATGGCATCATTGGGGCATTCGGGTTCGCAGACGTCGCAGTTAATGCATTCATCGGTAATCATCAGCGCCATTATAAATGGCCTTCGGCTTGTTGTTCGGCGTGGTAAGACGAGCGTACTAAGGGCCCGCTTGCAACGTGGGTGAAGCCGAGTTCTTGGGCAAGCTTAGCAAGACGATCGAAATTTTCAGGAGAAACATAACGAGCGACGGCCAGGTGAAAGGTGCTGGGTTGCAGGTATTGACCTAGTGTTAAACGCGTGACACCGTGCGCGCGAAGATCTTTTAAGACTTGGAGAACTTCTTCGTCGGTTTCGCCAAGCCCTAACATGATACCGGATTTGGTGGGTGTGTCGGGGCAAACGATTTGATATTGTTTGAGTAAATTGAGCGAGTGCTGATAATCGGAGCCGGGGCGCGCTTGTTTGTAAATGCGCGGCACGGTTTCTATGTTGTGGTTAAAGACTTCGACAGGTGTGTTTTTTAAACCATCCAATGCTTTTTCTAAGCGACCACGAAAGTCCGGCACAAGGATTTCGATGCCCATATGCGGGCTTTTGTGGCGAATGGCTTGAACACATGCGGCAAAATGTGCTGCGCCACCATCACGTAAATCATCGCGATCCACCGAGGTGAGTACAATAAACTTCAATCCCATTTGTGCGATCGTTTCTGCAAGGTTCTCGGGCTCTTGAGGGTCGAGTGCACCGGGGCGGCCATGAGCAACGTCACAAAAGCTGCAACGGCGTGTACAACGATCGCCCATAATCATGAAGGTCGCTGTGCCATGGTGAAAGCATTCCGCCATATTTGGGCAGGAAGCTTCTTCGCAGACCGAGTGTAATGCTTTGTTTTTTATCATGCTATTGATGGTTTTGATCCGCTCAGAGGAGGGGAGTTTAATCCGCATCCAGTCGGGTTTTTCCAGCGCAGGCGCGGTGTTGACGACTTTGATCGGGATGCGAGCGAGTTTTTCAGCGCCGCGTGATTTTTGTGTGGGGTCAGTTTTTGTCATAGCCATGTTGTTTCTATTAATGTTGAAAGTTCTTTTTTGACTTGGTTTATCGTGATCGACGGAACAAAATCGGCTAATTGTGTCATAACTTGCGCAGAAATACCACAAGGATTAATGAAAGTGAACGGAGTAAGGTCCATGGCGACGTTGAGGGCGATGCCGTGATACGTGCAGCCGTTTTTGATGCGGAAGCCGACGGAGCAGATTTTTGCAGATGAAGGATGGGGTGCGCATTTTTCCTGGATACCGCGGTCAAGCCGCGGTATGACACTGTTCGCGCATGCGCCATCTCCTGGGCGCATGTCATCCCGTGGCTTGACCACGGGATCCAGAGACGCATCAAGGATGTTCGACGACACATAAATCCCCGGCGCATCCTCATTCATCTCAGCATTAATGTTTTTGCCACGAACATAATGCAAAAGCACGCGGTTCACACACGCCAAAAAGTCCGTCACAGTGAGTCTTTGCTGCTTCAAGTTCACCATAAAGTACACCACCAATTGCCCCGGTCCATGGTAGGTCACCTGACCACCCCGATCCGTACGTACAACAGGAATGTCGCTATTTTGAAGAAGATCCGCAGTACTCGCCGCTTCCCCCAGTGTAAAAACCGGCGGATGCTCAACCATCCAGATTTCATCCGGCGTCGCTTTGTCCCGCGATAACGTGAAATCCAGCATCCGCTGCCAACAGGTTGAATAATCTTCGGTGCCGAGGTCTTTAATGATCATGCTCATCGATCGTGACCAGTAAGGTTTCAGGTAGGATGGTTTCGCCGGGTTTGACGTGGATGGCAGTAATCACACCGGTGCAGGGTGAGGGTGCTTCCATGATGGCTTTGGCGGTTTCGAAGGCGAGTAAGGGTGCATTTTGTTCGACGGTGTCGCCTGGCTTGATATACCAGGTGCGGATCACGGCTTCGCGTAGGCCTTCGGCTAGGTCGGTGAGTTTGAGTTGTTTCATGGGTGCAATGTACTAGAAAACGACAAGAGAGTCTATTAAAATATTGGTTGACAAGAGGCGGTCGAATTGACTATAATGTGCGCACTATTATAACAAGATTAAAGTGAGAAACTCGTTATGCACCCAGCTTTCACCCCCCCCGTTTGCGAAACCAATTTTCTTCCTGCTGTAAGCTATCAGACTATCCAAGAAAAAATAAAAAGTCTCACTGCAAGCAATCTTCTGACCGTGATGTCGGCTTCGAAGGGCGAGTATAAGAAAGAGTTCGCTTGGTGGAAAATAACTCCGCAAGGAAAAGCGCGGAAAAAAAACAGTCTCAAGAACTATAAAGATTGTATTGATCATCTTAATGAAAAGCAGCCGACAGAAACAGTGCAAGAAACGCTGCTTACCTATTTGTTGCTTGGTGGGCTTACTGACAGGACATCTTTAAAATTTCACGTTGTTTTTGTTTTATTGCATGTGGGTGCAACGTTTTTCAATAAAAAGCAAGCCAAGGAGGCAAAAAGAAAACCGAAGATTACTGATTATACGATTGCCGATGGTGTGGCTCAGGCGCGTGTTAATTTATTTAAAATAAATTTAATTAATTGGTGCCAGCAAGAGAGTAATGTCAAGGTTGAAATGGCAGACCCGAAGGCCTCCTCTTCTAGCGATGCTTTGCGGGATGAGCCAAAGAGTGAAGAGAGTTTGATTGACGAGCGTGTAGGGTCGTTAACACACGACCGTTTTGAGCAGATTTTAGATTGGGCTGAGGCGGATTACAAGCAACAGGATCATAAGCAAACACGAGGATCTCATCATTTTTTCAGCCGGTCTCAGTGGAGCGCATTCTTTTTCCGCGATTCTCGTGGGTGGCTGAAGATGAGGGAAAAATATACTCCTCAGGCTAGGCTGTTGGCGTTTTTTAGTGAGGCAGAGGGTAAGAGTAATCTTAAATCATTGAAGTTCAGAGTAGCCGCTGCGTTTATGTATGGCTCTGAAAAGAGGCGGGATGTTACCTGGCTGATAAAATGTGCGCAATCTGATAATAAATCTGCGGGCGCGTTGGTTTTCGCTTGTTTGGAGGGGTTGAAGGCGCATGCACGGCGGGAATTGCTCGACAATGACTCCAAGCAACAGATTCAGCGAGTGTAGCTATAAACAGGAAGATTTATTATCACCTATCGAAATATTGATTGACAATGGGTGGCGATTGATTACAATGTGCGCATCATGACTACAACAATAAGGATTAGATCCCATGTCTCCAACCGGCGATGGTCTTCAGTATAACCCCTACGGAGCCGTGGTTAAGCCTCGACCGGCTAAGCTAACGGATAAACAAAAGCAAAAGAAGCTAACAAGCTTAAGCATTGAACGGTTGCAAGCCATATTGAAGCACGCGCAAACAACCTACTCAGAGCAGGGGCACAAACTAATACAGTTTTGGAAATCTTCTTCATCTTCGCCGAGTTTAGAGAATCTTAAGAAGAGCCTCATATGGTCGCAAGAAAAGCCCCAAGTGGTTTCAGCACAGAGGATCCTTTTAGAGTTCCTGTCGGGTGCGGGAAGGACAACGCAGCGCTCATTGAAGTTTCAGGTTATTTTTGCTGTAATGCATGCGACATACACGCAAGATAAGAGCAAGAAGAACAGTGAAAAAGTCACATTTTTAAATCCCAATCAGTATGCCGTTGATGCGGTTGACTTTGTTGAAGATATTCAGAGCAGACTGAAAAACTTAATTTGTAGCGTCAAATTAAGCGAAGAACAAGATAATATTCCCTCATTAACGCATTCGAGGCTTGTGTCATGCTTTGAGCAGGCTGAATCGTGGTATAGAATGCAAATGTACACACAAAAAAAGTATTATTCTTGGTATGTTACCCAGAGCCAAAAGAATCTTCGCAAATGTAGGACGCTCGCTGAAGGAGAGAATAAAACACCCTCAGACGTACTGTGGAAGTTTTTTAAAGGAACAGGTAGCCCCGGCCTTGAGTCACTTAAATTTCGGGTGTCCGCAAGTATTATGTATGATACTCAAAACAATCGTGATCGCAGTTGGTTGAGGCATTGTGATGAAATGACTGAGGATGCTGCAAAAAACCTAACAGCTACTGTTTTTATCCAGGTAAAGCAGCAGATGGAAAAGGGGAAATTAGCTCAGACTTGCTCCAGGCAGCAGCAGGAAAAGCTCGATGAGAACGATCTAGCTTATACCCTCTAACAATAAACCAAAAAATTTGCTATCATCCTAAGAGCCGCAGCTTCTGATTTTGGCGCGATCTTGCATGGCGCTGGGATTTTGGGTTGCTTGTTATTACAAGAATAGGGAGAGCTTGCTATGTCAAAAGAATTCTCAATGGCAATGAGTCATTATCCAACGCCTCCGCGGCGGAGAACACAACGCACTCAGCCTAAGCCGAAAATCCCGGGAAATCATGAGATTTTAAATCGAGTACGCACCTTGGATCACGAAACGTTTAATTGCATTTTAGACGATGCTTCAAAACTTTATCGGGCGTACTCGAAGGATACAGAAGATACCGGCGTTTTAAGCTTGGTGACACCAGGGTTCGGGAATCTGTTGATTGCTCGCGATAAATTTGGGCTTTTTCAAAAAAAGAAAAACTATTCAGCCCCGGAAAGATTGCAGCGGTATTTAGATGACTCTGGAGACACTAATCTGAACTCACTTAAGTTTCGAGTTGTTTTTATTCTTTTATATGGTAAAGGCAATTATAAAGATTGTGATCGGTTGGAGCCTAGTAAGTACCACGGTGTTGATGATGATTTTGCGGAAAATTTAGTTGTCGCGTGTAAAGAAGCGTTGGCGTCATTTTTTATGGAGCGTGATTCTGATAATGATTTGGCTGTAGAGTCTTCAGAGGCAGCTACGAGCTCAACACCGTTTTGAGCATTTTAATATAAAGGGTAAACCTTACCACCAGAGATAGCGAATTTATGAAGAAAAAAGCCACGTCAGCCGCGAGCAGCATCACCATGCGTGTTCGCCTGGATACTAAACATCAAGGCGCGTTTGCCCAGTTAACTACTATGATCGAACAAGAGGGCGGGCGTATCGGTGCGATTGATATTGCGCGTGTTGAGAAAGATGCGATGATCCGCGATATGACCATTTTCACCCATGGTGCTGAACATGCGGAGCAAATTGCAAAAGCGGCGAAGCAGCTGTCGGGGGTTGAAGTGATTCATGTCTCTGATCGCACGTTTCTCGTGCATCTTGGCGGGAAAATTGAGATCAAAAGTCGTATGCCGCTTAAAACAAGAGATGATCTTTCCATGGCGTATACACCGGGTGTGGCGCGGGTTTGTATGGCTATTCATGATAATCCTCAGGCGGCCTTTAATTTAACGATCAAGAAAAACACGGTGGCAGTTGTCTCGGATGGCACGGCGGTGTTGGGTTTGGGTGATATTGGTCCGGAGGCGGCAATGCCGGTGATGGAAGGAAAGGCCATGCTTTTTAAAGAGTTTGCGAACGTGGATGCTTTTCCTCTTTGTTTAAATACAAAAAATGTGGATGAGATTGTTGCGACGGTTAAAAACATTGCGCCGGGGTTTGGTGGGGTGAATCTTGAGGATATTAGCTCGCCACGTTGTTTTGAGATTGAGGCGAGGTTAAAGGAGGCGCTTGATATCCCTGTCTTTCACGATGACCAACACGGCACCGCGGTGGTGTTAGTGGCTGCGATGATTAATGCATTAAAGCTCGTTCATAAAAAACCAGAAGATATCAAGGTCGCGTTGGTGGGTGTGGGTGCGGCAGGTATTGCTTGTACACACATGTTGATCAATCTCGGCGTAAAAGACATCATTGGTTGTGATCGTGCGGGTGCGATTTATGCGGGGCGCGAAGGTTTGGATGCTGTAAAAACCGCCTATGCGAAAGTGACAAACCCTCGTCAGGAACGCGGCGGTATTAAAGATGTGATTAAAGGCGCTGATGTTTTTGTAGGTGTTTCAGGCCCTGGCGTCATTGATCAAAACGATATTAAAAACATGGCCAAAGATGCGATTGTTTTTGCGATGTCGAATCCTATGCCGGAAATTATGCCGGAAGAGGCAAGGGAATATGCGAGCATTATTGCGACAGGGCGTAGCGACTACCCCAATCAAATCAATAATGTGCTTTGTTTTCCGGGGATTTTCCGCGGTGCGCTGGATTGTATGGCCTCAGACATTAATGAAGCCATGAAGCTCGCAGCAGCGTATGCAATTGCGAATGTGATCGATGAAGACGTTTTAAGCCCAGACTATATTGTACCGAGTGTTTTCGATGCAACGGTGGCACCCGCGGTTGCGGCCGCGGTGAAGCAAGCGGCCATTGATTCGGGCGTTGCTCGGCAAAATGGTGATTAGGTTTGATGCTTTCTCGTACCGCGGCTTGACCGCAGCATCCAAAACAGCCTATATTGTTACAATACTATTAATCAGGGGCCATCATGACGCAAACCATTTTAATCATCAACTGCGGTAGTTCGTCTGTGAAATTTTCTATCATGGATCCTGATCATGGCACAGTGTTTGTATCCGGCCTCATTGAAAACATTAACATGCCCTCAGGCCAAGCGCATTATCGTTATCTTGATCAAGCCAAGCAATCAGACTTGGTGCCTAACATGGATTATCTCTCCGCTTTAGGTTATGTTCAAAAAGTCATTTCACAGGATGATTCACTGTATCAATCCATTGTTGCCGTGGGACATCGTGTTGTACACGGGGGTGAGGCGTTTAGTCAGTCTGTCTTGATTGATGATGCTGTGTTGCAGGCGGTGGAAGCCTGTAATGACTTGGCGCCTTTGCATAACCCCGCCAATTTAATGGGCATGCAGTTTTTTATCGACGCTTTTACGAGCCTGCCACAGGCGGCTGTTTTTGATACCGCGTTTCATCAGACCTTGCCAAGACATGCTTTTCTTTATCCTATCCCTACCGAGTTTTACGAAAAACACGGTGTCAGGCGTTATGGTTTTCATGGTACAAGTCATCGTTACGTGACGATGAAAGCTGCGGAGGTTTTAGCGCGACCCGTTGATGAGCTTAATTTAATTTCTGCACACCTAGGCAATGGCTGCAGTCTCGCCGCCGTCAAGCACGGGCAATCGGTGGATACCACTATGGGCTTAACGCCGCTAGAAGGCTTGGTGATGGGGACGCGTTCGGGGGATGTTGATCCTGGATTGCATGCTTATTTAATGCGTTCTTTAGGGTATTCCATCGATGATGTGGATCGCTTGCTTAATAAGCAATCCGGCTTGCTAGGGCTTTCACAACAAACCTCAGACATGCGTGCATTGTCTCAGCTAGCCGAAGAGGGCGATGAAGCGGCATGTTTGGCCATTGAGATTTGCTGTTATGTTTTAGCCAAGCATATCGCCGCCATGCGCGTTGGGTTGAGCGGTTTGGATGCGTTGATTTTCACGGGCGGCATCGGTGAGAATGCGGCAAATATCCGAGAAAAAACGTTAAAACAATTGAGCTTCCTAGGGGTTGACATTGACCTCGTTGCGAATCAAGATCATGGTAGAACGAATCATCATTGTATTTCTAAGTCGGGTGGTTGTAAGGTTTTGGTGATACCGACGAATGAGGAGTTGATGATTGCTCGGGATACTGAATATTTAATAGGTGCTCGGTAGCAGTTATCCGGAATTTCCGGATAACTGCACTTTGCTCAGGTAGGCGACCGACATAAAAAAGAGGCTAACCCCATGGCACAAACCATCATGATCATCCCCGTCGGCGTAGGCGCGGGCAGTTTCTCTGTGATGACCGGATTAGCGCGTGCGTTTGAAAATCATGGCGTGAAAGTCGCGACGTTGGGGTATACGCAAGAAGACATTGAGCAACGCCTCGGGCAAAACCAAAAAAACGAACTCTTGGAAGATGTCGTTGCCGAACACCAGAAGCTCACCCAAGAAGCCGATATCATTATTTTCAGAGGCTTGCTAGCAACCCAGCGGCAACCGTATGCGTCGGCGATTAATTTTGATTTGTGTCGCGCGTTGGATGCTAAAGTGATTATCGTCGCATCGCCCAGCACCTATTCCATGGAGAACATTGGTGCGATGATCTCGATTGTGGCGCATGGGTTTGGTGGTACGAAGCACTCGCGTGTGTTGGGTTTTATTGTTAATAAAGTCAATGCGCCTTTGGACGCTTCGGGTCGTCCGAGTTTGAACTTGGTGCGTTTAAATGGCGATGAGTTAACAAGTGCGCCGGTTTTTGATAAAGCAGCATTGGATGTGTTGTGTCATCATGAATTTAAACTGCTTGCCGCGATTCCTTGGGAAAGTCATTTGGCTTCGCCGCGGGTGAAAGATATTGCTAAAGCACTGAAGGCGGATTGCGTCATTGAAGGTGATTTAAATCGACGTATCGCGAATGTGCAAATGTGCGCTCGCCGCGTGGATCATGTCTTGAGTAGTTTGAAGGCAAATACGCTGATCGTAACGCCTTATGACCGCGACGATGTTATTATTGCCGCCGCGATGGCGGTGATGAATGGCGTGAATATTCCGGCATTGCTCTTAACCAACAGCGGCAAACTTTCCAGTAAAACACAGCGTTTTTGTGAGCAAGCGTTTGAAAAAGGGCTGACGATTTTAGCGGTGAAATCCAATACGTATCAAACCGCCAATGCCATTGCTTATTATAACCCTGAAGTCGAGCGCGATGATGATGCGCGCCAAGATGAAGTCAAAGATTATATCAGTAGTATGTTAGATCAAGACTGGATTGATAGCTTTCTTGAGCGGCGTTACGAACGGCATTTGTCACCCGCAGCCTTTCGTTTTAATTTAATTCAACGGGCGA